>JGI24034J26672_10000015_pt1 | contig 137655 bp, 141 predicted proteins | sample KBSSwiS2withPhiX_FD_26672 | JGI IMG/M metagenome (IMG submission 26672)
CGGATTGCTCGGCCGCCGCGGCAACCTCGCTCGTCTTGCCCAACATCCCGCGCGCCGACTGCGCCGTCGCACTCGACCGCTGCTGCAACGAACGCGAATCGTCGGCCAAGGACGAGACGACCTCGCCCATCATCGCTTTGAATTCGCCGCTTACTTCGCCCCTGCTAGCCGACCCCTTTTCCCGCTCGAGCGCTGTTTCCTCGGCCATCACAATTTCGATGCTGACGACGCAGAAGTGGAACACTGCGTCGACGCAGCGGCGCAGGTCGTCAGCGGACAGGCCTGCTTCCGGAGCGCTCAAGGCGTAGCGTAGCCGGTCGGCCAGACGCCAGCACAGCCTCGCATAGAAGGGCAGGGAAGATCCGGACGTGCGAAGAACGCGAGCCCCGGCGGCGGTTTCGCGAATCCAATCCGCACTGATGGGCTGGCTGCAGCGCGCGCTAAAGCGAGACGTCACCCGCTCCGCAAACGCCGTGCGGTCGACTTTCAGGTTCGTCCCGTCCAGGGCATTGATGAGCCGCTCATCGGCGGTGTCGTACCATTCTTCCCAGAATTTGCGCATTGCCGTGGTGAGGATCGGTCCCGCGCTCGACCACAGAAAGGCAATTTCGGCGCCGAGCCCGCCCTCGCTATCATATTCGCGCCGACGCAATTCTATTTCTTCCGACGATAATTTGACCGGCTCTCTGTTCATTTCGCCACTTTCAGTACGCTGCTCTCTCCATCAGTATCGCGCCAAGGGTGTAAAAATCTGGTTAGCCATTTGTGGCGAACTCATGTTCGCGGACGCGCCCGGATCGAAGCTTTTCATGGAGTCCTTTCAAGGCCTTATCGCTGCGATGTTTCGCTCGACCTCCACGCCATAATTTGTCATAGCTGCCGATCGGAGAATCGCTCAATGAAGCGGAGCCGGGGAAGAGGGGGCAGTCGTTTCCTCGCAATGTCACGAACTTGTCGCACCAAATCGATAAACAAGAAAAATCGAGGAGAGCAAAGAATGATAGCCAGCGAGCTCGAATATTGCATGATGAGAGCGCGTGAAGAGGCGCGGCGCGCGCTTCGTTCGCATAAGCCAGAGGTTGCGTCGGCCCATCAGCGGCTTTCTGTGCGCTATTCCGCACGCGCTTTCCTGTTGCGCGCGGCCGAAAACGATACCGATGCCTTTGCAGAGCGTTCGCGCCAGGCTCCTTGCGGAGCCTGACGTCAGACCGCCTGCCGGTTGCTGACGAGATTTTCGACCACGCTGGGATCTGCTAGGGTCGAAGTATCCCCGAGATTGGACGTATCGCCTTCGGCGATCTTGCGCAGAATGCGCCGCATGATCTTGCCCGAGCGGGTCTTTGGCAGGCTGGGTGCGAATTGAATGGCGTCCGGCGTCGCAATCGGGCCGATCTCATGGCGGACCCATTGGACGAGTTCCTTGCGCAGGGGATCGCTGCCTTCCTCGCCTGCGTTCAGCGTTACATAAGCATAAATGCCCTGGCCTTTGATTGCATGCGGCATGCCGACCACGGCGGCCTCGGCCACCTTGGCGTGCGCCACCAACGCGCTCTCGACCTCGGCCGTGCCCATGCGATGGCCTGAGACGTTGATCACGTCGTCGACCCGGCCGGTGATCCAATAATAGCCATCGGCATCGCGCCGGCAGCCGTCCCCGGTGAAATATTTGCCGCGATAGGTGGTGAAATAGGTCTGGAAGAAGCGCTCATGATCCCCCCACACCGTGCGCATCTGCCCGGGCCATGAGTCCAGAATGCAGAGATTGCCCTCGCAAGCACCTTCGAGCGGCTTGCCATCGGCGTCCACGATCTCGGGCTTCACCCCGAAGAACGGCTTGGTCGCCGATCCCGGCTTGAGGTCGGTCGCGCCCGGCAGTGGCGTGATCATCGCGCCGCCCGTTTCGGTCTGCCACCAGGTGTCTACGATCGGGCAGCGGCTGTCCCCGACCACATGATGATACCAGAGCCACGCTTCGGGATTGATCGGTTCGCCGACCGATCCCAGCAGCCGCAGCGAGGCGCGGCTGGTTTTCTTCACCCATTCGTCACCTTCGCGCATCAGCGCACGCAACGCGGTGGGCGCGGCGTAGAACATGTTGACCTTGTACTTGTCGATCACCTGCCAGAAGCGGCTGAAGTCCGGATAATTCGGCACGCCTTCGAACATCAGCGTGGTCGCGCCGTTCGCGAGCGGCCCATAGACGATATAGCTGTGCCCGGTGACCCAGCCGATATCGGCGGCGCACCAATAGATGTCGCCCGGCCGATAATCGAAAATATATTGATGGGTCATCGATACCCAGACCAGATAGCCGCCGGTTGTATGCAGCACGCCCTTGGGCTTGCCGGTCGAACCCGAGGTGTAGAGGATGAACAGCGGATCCTCCGCCCCGATGGGCTCAGGCGCGCATTCGGGCGAAGCTTGGGCGACCGCGTCATGGTACCAGATGTCGCGCCCGTCCTTCATCGTGACAGTGCCGCCAGTGCGCTTCACCACGATTACCCGGTCGACAGACGTGCAATGCGTCAGCGCCTCGTCGACATTCGCCTTCAGCGGCACGATCTTGCCGCCGCGCAGCCCCTCATCGGCAGTGATCACCATACGCGCGTCGCAATCCTGGACGCGGCCCGCCAAGGCATCGGGCGAGAAGCCGCCGAACACGATGGAGTGGATCGCCCCGATCCTGCAGCAGGCCAGCATCGCCACCGCCGCTTCGGGAATCATCGGCAGGTAAAGCGTTACCCGATCGCCCTTGCTTACCCCATTGGACTTAAGGACATTGGCGAGCCGGCACACCTGCTCGTGCAACTCGCCATAAGTGATCGCGCGGCTCTGCGAGGGATCGTCGCCTTCCCAGAGGATCGCCACGTCGTTGGCGCGGGCCGGCAAATGCCGGTCGATGCAATTGGCGGAGATGTTCAACTGGCCATCAGCGAACCATTTGATGCCGAAATCGGCTTCATCGAAGCTCGTTTGCTTGACCGTGGTGAACGGCTTGATCCAGTCGATCCGCTGCGCCTCGCGCCGCCAGAAACTATCCGGATCGGATGCGGCTTGAGCATACATGCGCTCGTAGATCTCGCGATTGATAAAGGCGCGTTTCGACCATTCCTCGCTAACCGGAAATATTTCCTGGCTCATGGCAATCTCCCGCTCCTGATCTGTCGGGCTGACGACCCGCGCTGGACTCGTCGTGACGCTATAATGGCATGAACATCATCGTCTAGGCGTCCACAAGTGCAATCAGGCATTTTCCAACTGGGATTGGTTCAGGACAGTCCGCCACCTCGGATAGAGGCTATATGAATCGCCGACCAAGTCGACCTCGAAGGGGTAACCGATCTCTCGGCTCTTTTCCCGGGAACCGGTCTTGCCGCCGGAGGGTTCATCGCTTCCCAAAAGCGAGAACAAAATGATCGAGACCCTGTCGGCCACCATCCCAGAGGATATCGAAAAGCTCGTCCATCGCGTGCTTGATCGGGCCTGCCAAAAAAGGCTGATGCTGGCGGCGGCGGAAAGCTGCACGGGCGGGCTGCTGGCGTCGCTGCTGACCGACATCGAAGGTTGCAGCCATGTCTTCGAACGTGGCTTCGTGGTCTATAGCGAACAGGCCAAGTGCGAACTGCTCGGCATCGCTCAAGAGAAGATCGATAGCTGCGGCGCGGTCAGCGAGGAGGTGGCCCGGGCCATGGCCAAAGGCGCCATCGCTGCGTCCAACGCCGACCTCGCCGTGTCGGTCACCGGTTTCGCTGGGGAGGGCGATGAACCGGGCCTTGTGCATTTCGCTTGCGCGAGCCGCAGCGGCGAATGCGATCACCGGGAATGTCATTTTGGTGACATCGGCCGCGGCCCTATCCGGATTGCCGCCATCCGCGTCGCCCTCGAGCTGCTAGCAAGGGCGGTTGCCGCTTCAGCCGAGCAGGGCGACGGCAGCAGCAAGGATGACGGAGCCGATCAGGCCGCCTAGAAAAACGCCGCGCGCGCTGCGGTGTTTCAGCACGATTTCTCCCTGGCGCGCCTGCTCGCCGGTCAAGTGGATCGGTTCGCCCATCATCAGCCTCCGACGATGGTGCCGCCGTTCGGATGGAGCACTTGGCCGGTCATATAGCTCGCATCCTCGCAAGCGAGGAACAGGAACGCCGGCGCGACTTCGTTAGGCTGCCCCGGCCTGCCCATTGGCGTGCTTTGCCCGAAGGTCTTGATCTTCTCCTCGGATGCGCCGCCGAAGGGGTTGAGCGGCGTCCAGATCGGTCCTGGCGCGACAGCGTTCACCCGGATCTTCTTTTCGGCAAGGTTTTGCGCCAGTGACCGGGTGAATGCAGTGATCGCGCCTTTCGTACTCGAATAATCCAGCAATTCCTTGCTGCCCTGAAAACTGGTGATGCTGGTGCAGTTGACGATCGCAGCGCCTTCCTTGAGGTGAGGCCGCACTGCCTGCGTCAGGAAAAACATGCCGAAGATGTTGGTCTGGAAGGTCCGGCGAAGCTGATCCTCAGTGATATCGGTGATGTCTTCGTCGGGATGCTGTTCGCCCGCGTTGTTGACAAGGATATCGATCTTGCCGAACTTGCCGATCACATCGCGCACCGCCTGTTCGCAGAATGCCTTATCGCCGACATCGCCGGCGATGGCGAGCGCGCGCCGTCCTTCGGCCTCCACGATCTCGCAGCTCTTCCTGGCGTCATCATGCTCGCAGAGATAGATGAAGGCGATATCGGCGCCTTCGCGCGCAAACAATGCCGCCACCGCGCGCCCGATCCCTGAGTCAGCCCCGCTGATCAGCGCCACCTTGCCCCGCAGGCGATCCGATCCGCGATAGCGCGGCGCCCAGTCCGGCTTGGGTTCGAGCTCGCTCTCATGTCCGGGCAGAGCGTCTTCGTGAATCATCGGTTGCGGCTGGTCCATCGTCCAATCCTCTCGCAGCATTCGAGGTCCACAACGCGCGGCATGAGGATCAGGCGCAACGGCTGCGCCTGGCCGTGCGAGCGTGACGACAGAGTTTGGTACTATTCCTCGCCCATTCTGAGGGCGGCGATGAAGGCCTCTTGCGGGATGCTCACGCTGCCATATTCGCGCATGCGCTTTTTGCCTTCCTTCTGCTTTTCCAGCAGCTTGCGCTTGCGGGTGGCGTCGCCGCCATAGCATTTCGCAGTCACGTCCTTGCGCAGCGCCGCGATCGTCTCGCGCGCGATTACCTTGCCGCCGATCGCCGCCTGGATCGGAATCTTGAACAGATGGCGCGGGATCAGGTCCTTCAGCCGTTCGCACATCCCCCGGCCGCGGCTTTCGGCGACGCTGCGGTGGACGATCATGCTGAGCGCGTCGACCGGTTCGTTGTTCACGAGGATGTTCATCTTGACGAGGTCACCCGGGCGATGGCCGATCTGGTGATAGTCGAAACTCGCATAGCCGCGGCTGATCGATTTGAGCCGGTCGTAGAAATCGAACACCACCTCGTTGAGCGGCAGCTCATAGACCACTTGCGCGCGACCACCGACATAGGTCAGGTTCTTCTGGATGCCGCGCCGATCCTGGCAGAGCTTCAGGATCGAGCCCAGATATTCATCGGGCACATAGATGGTTGCTTCGATCCAGGGCTCGGCAATCTCCTCGATCCGGGAAGGATCGGGCATGTCGGCGGGATTGTGCAGCTCGATCTCGCCGCCGCCATGGGTGAGCTTGATCTGATAGACGACCGAGGGCGCGGTGGTGATGAGATCGAGATCATATTCGCGCGTCAGCCGTTCCTGGATGATCTCCAGGTGGAGCAAGCCGAGGAAGCCGCAGCGGAAGCCGAAGCCGAGCGCCGCGCTCGTCTCCATCTCATAGGTGAAGCTCGCATCGTTGAGCCGGAGCTTGGCGATGCTGTCCCTGAGCTTCTCGAAATCATTGGCATCGACCGGGAACAGGCCGCAGAACACCACCGACTGCACTTCCTTGAAGCCCGGCAGCGCTACGGCGGCGGGCCTCTTGGCGTCAGTGATCGTGTCGCCGACGGCGGTCTGCGCGACTTCCTTGATCTGGGCGGTGATGAAGCCGATCTCGCCGGGGCCGAGATCGGGCAGGTTCTCGATCTTGGGGCGGAACACGCCGACGCGGTCGACCAGATGGGTCGTGCCCGCCTGCATGAACTTGATCTGTTGGCCCTTGCGCAGCACGCCGTCGATCACGCGGACGAGGATGACGACGCCTAGATAGGGATCGTACCAGCTATCGACCAGCATGGCCTTGAGCGGCGCCTCCGGATCGCCCTTCGGCGGCGGAATGCGGGCGACGATCGCGTCCAATATCTCCGTGATCCCGATGCCGGCCTTGGCGGAGGCGAGCACGGCATCGTCGGCGGGCAGGCCGATAATATCCTCGATCTCGGCCTTCACCTTGTCCGGGTCGGCTGCCGGCAGGTCGATCTTGTTGATCACCGGGACGATTTCATGGTCATGCTCGATTGACTGGTAGACGTTTGCCAGCGTCTGCGCCTCGACGCCCTGCGCTGCGTCCACCACGAGCAGCGCGCCCTCGCACGCGGCGAGGCTGCGGCTGACCTCATAGGCGAAGTCGACATGCCCGGGCGTGTCCATCAGATTGAGGACATGGCCCTTGTAGTCGAGCCGGACGGTCTGGGCCTTGATGGTGATCCCGCGTTCGCGCTCGATATCCATGTTATCAAGCACTTGTGCCGACATTTCGCGCTCGGAAAGGCCGCCGGTCTGCTGGATCAGCCGATCGGCAAGCGTTGACTTGCCATGGTCGATATGGGCGATGATGGAAAAGTTGCGGATCTTGTCGAGGGGCGTCATGGGCGCGCCGATAGCAGCGCATCCACGCGAATGCGAGGGTTGGCCGAATAGACGCGCAATGAACCATATATGGATAGGAAGGCACTAACAGGCGTTGAGATGATCTTGAAACATCCGGTCGCCCATATCCATGCCATCGGCACCGCCGTTCCCGATCACGAGGTGCATCAAGCCTTTGTCGCGTGGGCGAGCCATCAGCTCGCCGGCACCCGTGAGGAAGCGTTGTTCCGGCGAATGGCGGCGCGCTCGGGCATTTCGCGGCGTTACTCGATCCTCCCGCTGGCGAATGACGGCTCCGCGGTCGGCGATGGCGGCTTTTATCAAGGCGGCCCGACACAACCGACATCCCAGCGTATGCAGGCCTATGCGCGGGAGGCGCCCGAGCTGGCGCTGAAGGCCATCGAGGCACTGGCGCGGAAGGCGGAGCTGGGGAAGACGACTCATCTGGTCGTCGCGAGCTGCACCGGCTTCGTTGCGCCGGGTGTGGACCAGATCATCGCGGCGCGATTGGGCCTGGGCGAACATGTCGAGCGTACGCTGGTCGGCTTCATGGGCTGCTATGCTGCGGTCGCGGCGTTGCGCGTCGCGCACCACATTGCACGCGCCGAGCCTGAGGCGCGGATACTCGTGGTCATGGTGGAGCTTTCGACGCTGCATCTTCAAAACAGCGCCGCGATCGAGCCGCTGCTGGCGATGCTCCAGTTTGCCGATGGCGCGGCGGCGGCGCTGGTGAGCGCCGAACCCAAGGGCATATCGATCCGGGATTTCCTCGCCACCACGCTGCCGGACAGCGAGGATCTGATCCGCTGGACGATCGGCGACACCGGTTTTGAAATGACTCTGTCTGGCGAGGTGCCCGCACGCATTGCGCACGCGCTCGGCAACACGACGATACTGCCGCGTGGCGACGAGGCCGACGCATGGGCCGTCCATCCGGGCGGACGATCAATTCTCGACGCTGTCGAAGCCGGCCTGAATCTGCCCGAGGGTGCGCTCGAGATGTCGCGGCACGTGCTCGATCGCTACGGCAATATGTCGTCCGCGACCATCATGTTCGTGCTCGAAAGGCTGATGGAAGGGCCCTCGGTGGAAAATGGGGTTGCGCTTGCCTTTGGGCCGGGCGTGGCGGCGGAGGGCTTCCGGTTCCGGAGCGCGGCATGACGTCGCTGGCCGCGCGCGCGATCGCCGATGAGCAGATGGATGCGCCGGATCTGCCTGCCGAAACCTATCGGCAGGTGCTGGCCGACCTCGCCAAGGTCAACCGCGCGACATTTTCGGCACGACTGACGCTGGCGTTCCTAAAGCGGGCGCTGGGCGACCGCCGCCGGTTCAAGCTGCTGGACGTGGGCTTTGGCCAGGGCGACATGCTGAGGGCGATCGCGCGCTGGGCCGAAGGGCGGGGGGTCGTGGCGGATCTGGTGGGCGTAGACCTCAATCCCAATAGCGAGATCATGGCGCGCGAGGCGACCGATCCCGCCTCGCCGATCCGCTATCTGACCGGAGACTATCGCGATCGGGCGGGGGAAGGCTGGGATTTCGTTGTCAGCAGCCTGGTTGCGCATCACATGACGCCGCCGGAGCTGGACGCGTTCCTCCGCTTCATGGAGCGCGAAGCCGCGGTCGGGTGGATGGTCAACGATCTGCATCGCCATTGGCTTGCCTATCATGGCTTCCCGTGGCTGGCGCGATTGGCGGGCTGGCACCGGATCGTGCGCGAAGACGGGCAGCTTTCGATTGCCCGGTCCTTCCGCCGGGCGGACTGGCGTGGCTTGCTTGAAAAGGCGGGAGTCGATCGCAGCGGCGCGAAAGTCGTCGGCCGCTTCCCGTTCAGATTATGCGTCGAACGGATCCGTTGATCGTCGGCGGCGGCCCGGCGGGTGCCATGGCCGCTATGGCGTTGGCGCGCCAGGGCGCCCGGCCGCACTTGTTCGAACGTTCCAGCGAAAGCCATGATGTCGTTTGCGGCGGCTTTTTGGGATGGGACGCGCTGGCCTTGCTTGAAGAAGCGGGGATCGATGCCTTCGCGCTCGGCGCGCATTCAGTGACGAAGCTTCATCTCGTCGCCGGTGTTCGCGCCGCTGTGGTGGAGCTGCCCGCGATGGCGGCCGGGCTTTCGCGGCGTGCACTCGACGCGGCATTGCTTGAGCACGCGGCGCGGCGCGGCGCCGTGATCATGCGGGGCATGACCGCGAAGGCGGTCGAACCGGAACAACGCCAGGTCCTGTTCGCGGATGGCTATACCGCGCGCCCATCCGCCTTGTTTCTTGCCACCGGCAAATATGAGCTGCGCGGTACGCCGCGCGAAGCGGATATGCCGGACGATCCGCCGGTCGGCATCCGTGTGCGGCTGGACGCGACGCCAGCGCTGCGCCGCGCGCTTCGTTCCCGGATCGAGCTCATCCTGTTCGATCGCGGTTATGCCGGGCTCGTGTTGCAGGAGGATGGCTCCGCCAACCTCTGCCTGACGGTAGCCAAGTCGCGGCTGGCCCGCGTGGAAGGAAGCAGGGAAAGGCTGCTGCGGGAATTGGCCCAGGAAGCGCCATTGCTGGCGCAACGGATTGGAGAGGCATCCTCGCTGACCGCATGGGCCTCGGTCGCGCGCATTCCCTATGGCTGGAAAACGGGCGCGACGCTGCCGGGGCTGTTCAGGCTCGGAGATCAGGCGGCGGTGATTGCCTCGCTCGCGGGAGACGGCGTCGCTATCGCGCTGGCCAGCGGCGGGCTCGCAGCGCGCGCCTTTCTCAGCGGCGGACCGGGAGCAGCCCCCCTGTACCAACGCGATTTTGCGCGGCGCGCGGCGCGGCCGCTATGGGTGGGCGAGCGGCTGCGGACGATGGCCGAACGCCAAGGGCTGGCAGCAGCCGCGGTCGCTGTCATGACCCTGTTCCCCGGCGCCGCACGGGTGGCCTCGCGCGCCGTGCGCATCGGGGCATATTGAAGTCGTCATAAAACCACTCCACATTGCCGATCATGGAAAAGCTCGACCTTCCCGAAAACGAATGGCGCAAGCGGCTGAGTCCCGAGCAGTACCATGTGCTGCGCGAAGCCGGCACGGAGCGAGCATTCACCGGCCGCTACTGGAACAATCATGAGACCGGCGTCTATCGCTGCGCGGGCTGCGGCGAACCTTTGTTCGAAAGCAACGCGAAGTTCGATTCGGGCACGGGCTGGCCAAGCTTCACGAAGCCGATGAGCGACGATGCCGTCACCGAGCATCGCGACATGAGCCACGGCATGATTCGCACCGAGGCCCGCTGTGCAAAATGTGACGGCCATCTCGGCCATGTCTTTCCCGACGGGCCGGGCCCCGAGGGGCTGCGCTACTGCATGAATTCGGCTTCGCTCGAGTTCAAGCCCGGCGAGAAGGACTGACACGCCTCAGCGCTCCCCGCTTGTGAGCGGCCTCGATTATCGTTAATCGGGCCGCCGACACATGGCCGCATCCAAACCTTCACGCTCGCGGCGAGGCCGCCGCTGGGCGATCACTCTCCTCAAACTCGTGCTTTTCGGCTTCATCGCTCTTTTGGGCGCTCTCCTGATTGCGGTGTTCATCACCCGCGCCTCGCTGCCGGATTATAATTCGCTCAAATCCTCGCCCAACGGGCAGATGGTGCGCGTTCATGCCGCCGACGGCACCGTGATCGTATCGCTTGGCCCGAGCTACGGCGAATGGGTGCCTTATGATCGCATCCCCCAGAATATGATCGACGCGATGGTTTCGGTGGAGGACCGGCGCTTCTACATGCATCCGGGCATCGATCCGATCGGCATTGCGCGCTCGACCTGGGTCCGCGTTCAGCGCGGGCATTGGGCGCAGGGCGGATCGACCATCACCCAGCAGATCGCCCGCAATATCTTTCTCACCAACACCCGCACCTTTGGCCGCAAATTCCGCGAGATGATCCTCGCGATGGCGATGGAACGGAAATTCTCGAAGCGGGAGATCCTCGAGCTTTATCTCAACCGGGTCTATTTTGGCGGCGGCGCCTATGGCATCGATGCCGCCTCGCGCCGCTTCTTCGGGCACCCGGCCGACAAGCTTTCGCTGGAAGAGGCGGCGATCATCGCGGGGCTCGTCAAGGCTCCGTCCAACTATTCCCCGACCGCCGACGCCAAGGCCGCGATCGATCGTGCCAAGACCGTGATCGAAACCATGCGCGAGGCGGGCAAGATCAGCGCCTCCGAAGCCGCGCGTGCGGATCCCGCGGCGGTCAAGCTGGCGCCCGAGCCGAAGCAGAACAGCGTTCGCTATTTCACCGATTGGGCCTTGGCGCAGCTCGATGAGATGATCGATGAAACTGGCGAGCCTATCGATGTCTGGACGACGCTCGATCTCGGCATGCAGCGTGCCGCCGATACTGCGATCCGCGCCGATGCTCCGCCCGGAGCACAGGCAGCGTTGGTTTCGCTGGATCGCGACGGCGCGGTACGCGCCATGGTCGGCGGCAAGGATTATGTCTCGTCCATCTACAATCGCGCCACGCAGGCGGTGCGTCAGCCTGGCTCCTCGTTCAAGCTGTTCGTCTATCTGGCCGCGCTTGAGGCGGGCGTGAAGCCGGGTGACAGCGTCGTCGACGAGCCCGTGACCATCGACGGCTGGAGCCCGCGCAACAGCAATGGCCGCTTCGCCGGGCCGATCGACATTCGCACCGCCTTTGCCTTCTCGATCAATACGGTTGCGGCCAAGCTCGGTCTTCAGGTCGGCTTCCCCACGGTGGCCGACATGGCGCGGCGTTTCGGCATTACCACGCCGGTCGATACCCATCCCTCGATGGTACTCGGAACGTCGGACGTTCGCCTGCTCGACATGACGCGTGCCTTCGCATCCGTGAATGCGAAGGGCATCGCGGTGGTGCCTTATGGCATCCTCAAAGTGACGGGCCCGGGCGGCAAGACGCTGTACGAGCATCAGGTGGACGATTCGCGCGTGCTGGTCGCGCCGTGGGTCGCGGCCGAGATGACGGATCTGCTCCAGACGGCGGTCAGCACTGGCACCGGGCGCGCGGCGCAGATCGGGCGGCCGGTCGCCGGCAAGACCGGCACGACGTCGTCGAACAAGGACGGCTGGTTCCTCGGTTTCTCGAGCGGGCTCACGACCGGAGTCTGGATGGGCCGCGACGATGCCCGCCCCATTCCTGGACTGGCGGGCGGCCATGCCCCCGCCCAGGCATTTCACGATTTCATGATCAAGGCTGTCGCCAACCGCCCGGTCGAGCAGTTCGAAACCCAGGTGACCCTGCCTGACTGGCAGCTCGAACCCGATGATGAAGCCTATTATACCAATTCCGCCGACCAGGCGCCGCCACCGATGGTGGATGAAAACGGCCTACCCTTGGAGCAGCCGGAATATCAGGACGCGCAGCCGGACAGCACGGCCCCCGATCCCGACCAGCCGCAGGACAGGCAGAAGCTCGACCAGCAATGGATCGATGGTGTGCTTGGCCGCGGCAACCGCCGCCCGCCGCCCGACAATCGCCCAAATCCCTGATCAGGCGCCGGCGAGCGCGTCCTTCATCCAGTCAGGCACCAACGCGTCGCCCGGCGCGCTGACGTTGCGCCGTTCGAAGCTCCCGTCCGGGAGCCGCATCAGCCGGCGGTTGACCTTCTGGCGATAGTTCATACGCGCCGTATTTTCCTGGCCGACATAGCAGCCCTTGGTGAAGCTGACCCCGTTGAGCAGATCGGCATTGCATTCGAGCCAGAGATATTTGTCCGAACCCAAGTCCTCGATACCTTCGGCCACGCCCAAGGATCTGCGGTGATCGTGCCAGCCAGCGGCGGGTTGGTCCGGCGCGGCAATCCAGCGATGGCCTAAAGCAGCGAGGCGTGGGTCCGCGGCGCCCTTGCTATCGTCAAGCGACCAGTGGACCGCCAAACTATCCTCGCGCGCGATCGCAATGGGGCGGCGCAGCCGGTAGAGCGTCAGCCTGCGTATCAAGCCCTCGGCCTGATCTGCCTCGCAATCGATCAGCAGGTCATCGCCGTCGGCCCACAGGATGAAATCGAACAGCGTCTTGCCCTGCGGCGTCAGCAAACCGGCCCATACGGGCAGCGGATTGTTCACGTCATTGGTGACGAGGCCTTGCAGGAAGCCGCGCACGTCAGCGCCCGAGAGACGGATGAGTGCGCGATCGATTAGGGTGGTGCCGCTCATTTGATCGAGTTAGTCCGCCATCCCCCTCCCTTCAAGGGAGGGGCGTAGGGGTGGGTAAGACCCGCGCTTGGCTCGATGCCAAGTGGGGGCTTTCGGCGATCGTTGTCGCGCTATAAAGCGACAGTCGGGCATTGAGCCCGACTATCGCTCACCCACCCCCTGCCCCTCCCTTGAAGGGAGGGGGGAGACCAAACATGCCCAGCTTCGACATGATCCTGAAAAATGGCACGGTTTGGACTCCCGGCGGCCCTGCCGAAGCCGATGTCGGCGTTCGTGACGGAAAGATCGTCGAAATCGGCGTCAAAGGCGATGCAGCGGAAGCGATCGATTGCACCGGCCTCACCGTCCTGCCCGGCGTGATCGATACGCAGGTGCATTTCCGCGAGCCGGGCCTGGAGGCGAAGGAAGATCTCGAATCGGGCAGCCGCGCCGCCGTGCTGGGCGGTGTGACGGCGGTTTTCGAAATGCCGAACACCAATCCGAACACCGATTCCGCCGATGCGCTCAATGACAAGCTTCGCCGCGCCGACGGGCGAATGTGGTGCGATCATGCCTTTTATGTCGGCGCGACCAATGAGAATGCCGAACAGCTTGCGGAGCTGGAGCGTCTGCCCGGAGCAGCCGGCGTGAAGATCTTCATGGGGGCTTCGACCGGCAATCTCCTGGTGTCGGACGACGCGGCGCTTGCGCGGGTGCTGGCGTCAGGCAAGCGGCGAGTGGCGGTGCATGCCGAGGACGAAGCGCGGATGCAGTCGCGGCTTGGCGAGCGGGTGGAAGGCGATCCTGCTTCCCATCCGGTCTGGCGCGACGACGAAAGCGCCATGCTTGCGACGAGGCGCATCCTCAAGCTCGCGCGTGGGGCCGGGCGCCGGGTGCACATATTGCACGTCACCACACCGGCCGAGCTGGAGCTGATCGCGCAGCATAAGGATATCGCCACCTGCGAGGTGACGCCGCAGCATCTCACGCTGGCCGCCGAGGAGGCTTATCCCCAGCTCGGCACCTTCGCGCAGATGAACCCGCCGATCCGCTCCGGCGCGCATCGCGATGGTCTGTGGTACTGGCTCAACCAGGGCGTGCCGGACGTGATCGGATCGGATCATGCGCCGCACACGCGGGACGAAAAGGCCCGCTCCTATCCCGCCAGCCCAAGCGGCATGCCCGGCGTGCAGACCTTGCTCCCGCTGCTGCTTGACCATGTCGCCAAGGGGCGCATGAGCCTGCAACGGCTGGTGGACCTTACCTCGGCCGGGGCGCAGCGCGTGTTCGGTCTCGTCACAAAGGGGCGGATCGCGGCGGGCTATGACGCCGATTTTTCGATCGTGGATCTGAAGGCGCAATGGACGGTGGAGGAGAGTTGGCTCGCCTCGCGGTGCGGCTGGTCGCCGTTCACAGGCATGGCGCTGACTGGCCGGCCGATCGGGACGATCATCCGCGGCCAAAAAGTGATGTGGGAGGGGAGCCTGGCCAACCGCGCGATCGGAGCCCCGGTGCGGTTCGAAAGCACCGCTTTTGGCTAAGCACTGCCAGTAGCGCCGATTGCGCCGGCATCCTAAGAACATCCGATGACGGATCGTTCCAGTATTCCTATCAATCGAAGATCGCTGCTGATCGGCGGCGGGGCCGGGGTCGGGCTGCTGCTCGCCTGGGCGGTATGGCCGCGCAGCTACCGGCCCAATCTCAACGTCACGCCGGGGCAGGTTGTCTTCAATGCGTTCCTCAAGATCGGCAGCGACGGGCAAGTGGCGATCATCGTGCCGCAGGCCGAGATGGGCCAAGGCGTCTACACGTCGCTGCCGCAGATTCTGGCCGACGAGCTGGGCGCGGATTGGCGCACCGTCAGCGTGGAGCCTGCGCCGATCAATCCGCTCTACGCCAATGATTTCCTAATCACCGAGAACCAGCAGGCGCTGCCGGGTTGGCTCCAGCAGGCCGGCACCTGGGCGATGCGCGAATTCGCGATCCGCAACGCGCTCATGCTGACCGGCGGCTCCAGCTCCACTCGCGGTTTCGAACAGCGCTATCGGGAAGCCGGCGCAGCAGCGCGTGCGTTGCTGTGCAAAGCGGCTGGGGCCCGTTGGGGCGCAGATTGGCGGGCCTGCGATACGGCTGATGGCTTCGTTACGCGTGGCGATGACAAGCTGCGCTTCGCCGATGTCGCCGCCGAGGCCGCGGGCCTCAAGCTGCCATCGGATATCACGCTGCGCAATCCAGGGGCCGGCGGCATTTCGGGTAAATCCGTGCCGCGGCTTGATCTTCCTTCGAAGGTCGATGGCTCCGCCCAGTTCGCCGCCGACATTCGCTTGCCGGGAATGGTCTACGCCTCCGTCCGCCACGGGCCGTTGGGCGATACAAGGCTGCTCAGTGCGGACAAAGCGCAGGCGGACAAGGTTCCCGGCGTGATCGCAGTTGTGACCAATCCGAAGTGGGTGGCGACGGTGGCCACGAATTGGTGGGCGGCGGATCGCGCGTTGGACGCGCTTGCGCCGAAGTTCCGGACGGTAGGCGGCTTTCCTGACGATGCGACGATCGAGGCCGCGCTTGAGAACGCGCTTAACAAGGATGAGGGCAAGCGCTTTTTCGTTCAGGGCGATCCCAATGGCGCGCTCAAGGGCGATGTGATCTCGGCCGAATATAGCGTGCCGCTCGCCGCGCATGCCGCCATCGAGCCGCTGACGGCGACGGCCCGTCTCGATGGCGATCGCCTGGAAGTGTGGATGCCGACCCAGGCGATCACCTTCTCGCGCGGAGCCGTCGCGCGGGCAGCGGGCATGAGCGAGGATGCCGTCACCATCTATCCGATGCTGATCGGCGGCGGCTTCGGCCGGAAGGTCGCCAATGATGCAGCCGAAATTGCCGCCATCTTGGCGATCAAGACCAAGCGGCCGGTGCAGCTCACTTGGTCCCGTGCCGAGGAGACGATGCACGACGAGTATAGGCCGCCGGCGATTGGCCGGATGAAGGCGAAGCTCGGCGCGAACGGCAGGCCCGCCGCATGGTCCGCCACAATCGCGGCCCCCTCGACAGGTGCCGAGCAATTGGCCCGGCTCATGCCCAATTTTCCGGTGCATGCGGACAAACCCGAGGCGGGCGCTGTCGAGGGCGCGATCCCAAGCTACGGCATCCCTGCGGTGGCGGTTGCGCACTGCGCCGCTGCTATCGGCGTGCCAACCGGCGCCTGGCGCTCGGTCGCGCATAGCTATACTGCCTTCTTCAGCGAATGCTTTATCGACGAGCTGGCCGAAGCCGCGAGCCTCGATCCTTTTTCATACCGCATGCAGCTGCTTGGCGGAGCACCGCGGCTCGCGCGATGCCTGACGACCGTCACGACGCTGGGCAATTGGCAGGGCGGCGTACCGGGCAGCGGCCAAGGCCTCGCGGCGCATAGCTGCTTCGGATCGCACGTCGCCATGTTAGCGGAACTGCATGTCGAGGATGGTCAAAGGATCATGCTCGATCGGATCGTCGCGGTCGTCGATTGCGGCCGGGTGATCCATCCGGATATCGTGCGGCAGCAGATCGAAGGCGGAATCATCTGGGGTATTGCGGGTGCGCTCGGCGAAGCGATCAGCATCGAGCGTGGCTTGACGACGGCGCGCAACTTTGACGGGCTGCGTCTTCCAGTTCTCACCACGACGCCCGAGATTCTCGTCGAGCTTATTGAAAATCACGAAGCGCCGGGCGGCGTTGGCGAGATCGCGGTGCCCCCGGTCGCTCCGGCCATCGCCAATGCCCTTTTCGCTGCCACGGGAACGCGCGCCCGCGCGTTGCCGCTTCGCCCGAGCTGAGATGACGCGCGAGGACCATCCGGAGATCCCGCCAGCGCGCATCGGTGTGCTGCTGATCAATCTGGGAACGCCCGAAGCGCCGACGCCGGCGGCGGTGAAACGCTATCTGGCCGAATTCCTGTCGGACAGGCGGGTGGTCGAGCTTCCGCCGATCCTCTGGCAGCCGATCCTGCGCGGGATCATCCTCAATACGCGGCCCCGCAAGTCCGCGCACGCATACCGCCAGGTCTGGACCAATGAAGGCTCGCCGCTGGCCGTGATCGCACGGGCGCAGACCAAGGCGCTGGCGGAAAGCCTGGGGGGGCAGGCCATCGTCGATATGGCGATGCGCTATGGCGCGCCCTCAATTGGCGAAAAGCTGGAACATTTGAAGGCGGCGGGGTGCGACCGGATTTTGATTGCGCCGCTTTATCCGCAGTATAGCGCCGCCACCACGGCCACGGCGATGGACGCCGTGGGCGCGGCACTGGCGCGGATGCGCTGGCAACCGGCGCTTCGCACCTTGCCGCCTTATTATGACGATCCCGCCTATATCGGCGCACTGGCCGAAGATGTCCGGGCCAGCGTCGGTGCGCTCGATTTCACGCCCCAGCTCCTTCTTGCGTCCTTTCACGGCATGCCGCAGCGGACATTGGCGCTCGGCGATCCCTATCATTGCCAATGCCAGAAAACAGCGCGGCTGCTGGGCGAGGCCTTGGATCTGCCGCTCCGGATCAGCTTTCAATCCCGCTTCGGGCGGGCGAAATGGCTTGAACCCGCGACCGAGGCAGTGCTCGCTTCGCTTCCCGCCGAAGGCATCACTTCCATCGCGGTAACGGCCCCCGGCTTTTCAGCGGATTGCCTGGAAACGCTGGAAGAAATCGCAATGCGCGGACGCGAAACTTTTCTTCAGGCTGGCGGCAGGCATTTCGCATATTTGAGCTGTCTCAATGCCAGCGTTCCCGGCATCACCATGTTAACGGCACTGGTGCGGCGCGAGCTTGCGGGCTGGCTGACCTGTGCCTAGTAAATAGATACCCGCAACCAGAAGGGGGAGGACCATGGCCAGAGTAGCGATCGTAACAGGTGGAACCCGGGGCATCGGCGAAGCGATCAGTATCGCCTTGAAGAATGCGGGCATGGCCGTTGCCGCCAATTACGCCGGCAATGACGAGCGCGCCCGCGATTTCAGCGAGCGAACCGGAATCGCCGCCTATAAGTGGGACGTGGCCAATTATGATGACTGCCAACAGGGCGTAGCCAAGGTCGCAGGCGAGCTCGGGGCGATCGATGTGCTCGTCAACAATGCTGGCATCACCCGCGACGGCACCCTGCTCAGGATGAGCTGGCAGGAATGGAAGGACGTCATCGACACCAATCTCGGCGGCTGTTTCAACATGGCCAAGGCGACTTTTCCCAACATGCGTGAGCGGGGCTGGGGCCGGATCGTCAACATCGGCTCGGTCAACGGTCAGGCCGGTCAATATGGCCAGGTCAACTATGCCGCCGCGAAATCGGGCATACATGGATTCACCAAGGCGCTGGCGCAGGAAGGCGCGAAGTTCGGCGTGACGGTCAATGCCATCGCGCCCGGCTATATCGATACGGACATGGTGGCCGCCGTTCCCCAGGATGTGCTTGGTAAGATCATCGCCAAAATCCCGGTCGGGCGTCTCGGCCATGCCGAAGAGATCGCCCGCGGGGTCGCATTTCTGTGCAGCGAGGATGCCGGGTTCATCACCGGATCGACCTTGTCGATCAACGGCGGTCAGCACATGTACTGAGCTGGCATGGCCGGCCCGATCAAGCGTTCGGTGATGATCGCCGGCCATTCCACTTCGGTCAGCCTCGAGGCGATATTCTGGCAGGCGCTCGAACAGGCGGCCGCCGAAGAGAAGATCCCGTTGAACGCGCTTGTCGCCCGTATCGATGCAGCGCGCGTGGCCTCTCCCGAGCACCATAATCTCGCCAGTGCGCTCCGTGTCTGGCTGTTCAAGCGTGCCATTCGTGAGAACGACTCTCATTAACAATTGACTCTGCGAACGCGTCGCAATAGCTGGTCCCGTCGAAAGGGGATCAATTGTGTCGCAGGTCGGAATGACAAAAGAAGGTGCCGGCGCGTTCATTGCGCTTGGCTGTGTGGGTTTCCTGGTTGCAGCTCCCGTCGCTGCGCAGGAGCCGGCGGCCAGCCCATCGCCGAAGCTCGGCGGCGTTACCGTCACCAGCACAGCGATCGATGACGAGGCCTATCATGCGGAAGCTATGGGCTCCAAAGCGGTCGCACCGCTCATCGATACCCCGCGCTCGATCGTGGTGGTCCCCAAGGAAGTGATCAAGGAAACGGGCGCAGCGACGCTTGTCGAGGCGTTGCGCACCGTTCCCGGCATTACCTTCGGTGCAGCCGAGGGCGGAAATCCGATCGGCGACCGGCCCTTCATCCGCGGGTTCGACAGCCAGGGCTCGACCTTCGTCGATGGCGTGCGCGACATCAGCGCGCAATCGCGCGAAATCTTTGCGGTCGAGCAGATCCAGGTGGTTCGCGGCTCGGATTCAACCTTGAGCGGACGCGGCAGCGCGGGCGGATCGCTCAATATCATCACGAAGCTGCCGGAGGATGGTGATTTCGTCTCGGGCTCGGCAAGCTACGGAACTGCCGATTACAAGCGGCTCACGGGCGATGTGAATTACAAGATCGGAGACATGGTGGGCGTTCGCCTGAACGCAATGTGGCACGATCAGGATGTCGCCGGGCGCGATGCGATCTTCCAGAAGCGTTGGGGCGTGGCTCCATCGTTGACCATCGGCCTGGGGACGCCGACGCAGCTGACTTTTGCCTATTATCACCTCCACACCAATGAGCTGCCCGACAGCGGCTTTCCCTATCTATACACCTGCACCGCCACTATCTGTAACGCGCCCGCCGGCTTCACGCTTTCCGAGCCTGCGGTCGGCACGGTCACGACCGCGAGCGGCGTCACCGGCCATGTCCCCCGCAGCGCCTTTTATGGCCTCAAGGATCGCGATTTCCGGCACAGCAACACCGATCAGGCCACGATGCGGTTCGAGCATGATTTCGGAAGCGTGAAGATCCGCAACACCGCACGCTTCAGCCATAATGACCAAGCCTATATCTACACCCAGCCCGACGACCAGCAGGGCAACGTCTTCGGCAATCCGCTTAACCCGATTGCGCAGCCAGGCGGGCAGGTCTGGCGGCGCGCGAACACGCGCTATGGCTATGTCGAGAGCATCGTGAACCAGACCGATCTTTACGGCACGTTCAAGACCGGCGGCATCAAGCACGATTTCTCGATCGGGGCCGAGCTTTCCCTCGAGAAGGCACGCCGGGGCACCTTCGTGACGCGCGGCTTTGTCGGCTCGACCGGCAATGAGCAGCTTTCGACGGGAGCGACCTCAGCCCTGCGATGCGCTCCCGCGCAGCTCGCGCGGTTCAATTGCACGAGCCTGTTCAGCCCCAATCCGAATGATCCGTGGGTGAATTACACCAACGATGCGTCCACCATCGCCGCACCGATCGCGAAGAGCCTTGCGATCGCCGAAACGCAAAATGACGATAACACTCAATCTCTTTATGCCTATGATTCGATTACAGTTTCGGATGCGATCATCGTCAATCTGGGCGTTCGATGGGATAGCTTCACATCGAAAGTGAAACCGGGGCAGCCTGTAGCAGCCGCGAACAGTTTCTCGCTCAAACGTTCCGACGACATCTTCAATTATCAGGCGGGCGTGATTTTCAAGCCGACCGCGCAGACGAGCCTCTATGCAGTCTACGCGACTTCGGCGACGCCGCCCAACAGCCTGATCGGGGAGGGATTGGAAACCAACAGCTTGGGCACCACCGGCGGTACTGCCGCGATCGATCTCCTGAACTCGCTCAAGGTGGAGCGGACAAAATCCTACGAGGTTGGCGGCAAAGCCGATCTGCTCCACGAAGCGCTGTCGCTCAATATCGCACTGTTCCAGACGGAAACCAAAAATGCCCGCGCAACCAGCGATTCAAATACCGTGGCCTTCATCGGTGAGCGGCGCGTGCGCGGATTCGAGTTTGGCTTCAATGGGAGCCTCACGCCCGAATGGAATATCTTCGGCGGCTATACCTATCTTGATGCCAAGATCATCGACGCCGGATTTACGGCGCTCACAGCAGCCGCCGTGCCGGGGCAGGCGGCCAAGACGGTGCTGGTTCCGTCGGCACTCAACGGCCGCCCCTTCCCCCAGACGGCTAAGCACAGCTTCACCGTCTGGACCGACTATAAATTCCCGTTCGGGCTCTCGCTTGGCGGGGGGGCCTTCTATTCGAGCCGAGTCTACGGCAATTTTAGTGACAACCGCTCGGCCATCCAGAATGCCGGCGGCACCGTCACCGTTATTCCGGCCACCAAGGTGATCGGGCGTTCGGTCGCCGGATATTGGCGGCTCGATGCGCGAATCGGCTACCGGATCAATGAAAATCTCGAACTTTCGGCCAATATCCAGAACCTGACCGACAAGACCTATTTCAACCAGGTCTACACCAATCATTATGCCGCGATCGCGCCGGGTCGTTCGGCGTTCGCCACGCTCAATGTCAAATATTAGCTGCATGAGCGCGCGATGGCCGAACTGACGATCGACGCGATCCTCGCAATGGACGCGGACGAGGTGCAGCGCCGCCTCGCCGCCCCGCCCGACGAGTGCGCCCAATTCGTAAGGATCGCGGCCGAGGCGGGAATTGCAGAGGCGCAGGCGGTCTATGCGCAAATGCTGCTGGATGGGATCGGCGTCGAGAAAGACATGTTGAGCGCTCTTTCATGGTTCCAGCGTGCAGCGGCGCAGGATCATTCGATGGCAATCAATATGGTCGGCCGCTTTCATGATCTTGGCTGGGGAATTCCGGTCGACAAGGTTCAGGCGGTTCACTGGTATAAGGAAGCAGCCGAGCGCGGGCTTCATTGGGGCATGTATAATTTTGCGACGCTCCTGGCGCTCGGCGAGGGGACTCAACAGAATAGACCATTTGCTCTCACCTGGTTTCGCCGCGCCGCTGCGCTGGGCAACGCCAAAGCCATGAACTTCGTCGGCAGCTTCTACGAGGATGGCTGGGTGGTTCAGCAGGATCTGGCGGAGGCGGCGCGCCATTATGCGCGAGCGGCGGAAGGCGGCGATTTTCGCGGACAATTCAATCATGCGCGGATGCTGATCCGGTCCGGCGAGATGGAAAAGGCGCTTGCCTGGCTGAACCGCATTCCCGAAACCGCCACGCCGAGATTTCTCGGGCAGGTGGCGGATTGGCTTGAGCAGCAAGGCGATCCGCGCTTCCGGCAAATCATACAGCTATTCAGAAATGCGATTGCTTCGCATTAGTGTTCGCAGTAGGGCCCCATCAGAGGTTGCCGTATGTATCTGGTGCAAAACTGGGAAACGAAGGATAGGGCGGAACGACACCTCTCGTTAACGGCATTGCCCGAACCCTTTCGCTCGGCCGCTGAAGTTCCAAGCCGGTTCGGCGCGCGCGAGCGCCCGAACTGGTTCTCGCTGGGGCTGATCGTTGCCGCGCATGCCGCCGCGCTGATCGCGTTCATCAAGCTCGACGTGATCGAGTTGCCCAAGGACAAGCCCGAACCGCTCGTCGTCGAACTGATCAATCTGACGCAGCCGCCAGCGGCCGAGCGTGAGGAAACGCCCAAGCAACACATGCGCGGGGAGGTTCAGTCGCCGGTCGTCACCGCGCCGCCGCCGGTCCTGCCGATCCCGAACCCGCCGGCGTCCCCGGTCACGGTACGCCCGGTCGAGCAGCCCGCGCCGCCGGCGCCCGCGGCTCCGCCTCAAGGCGCCCCCGCAGGTCCGGTAAGCGTCGGCGATATCGCTTCCCAGGCGATATCGATGCGCCCGCCGCGCTACCCGATCGAATCGCGCCGCCGGCGTGAGCAGGGCACGGTGGAGCTTCATGTGACGGTCGCGCCCGACGGCACCGTGCGCGCCATCGAAGTCGGCCAGAGCAGCGGCTTTTCCCGTCTGGACGAAGCAGCGCTCGATGCCGTGCGGCATTGGCGCTGGACGCCGGTCATTCGAAACGGGATCGCCGTTGCCGTATCGGGGATCGTCTCGATCCCGTTCGTGCTGCAGGGCTGACCAAGCTTCGTGATGATCGTCATTCCCGACGTGCTCGATGCGGCAGCCGTGGAACGATTGCTGCATCTCATCACCAGCGCTGAATGGGCCGACGGCAACGCCACTTCGGGCCATCAATCAGCGCTCGCCAAACGCAATCGCCAGTTGCCGGAACAGAGTGCGGCCTCCCAGCAGGCGGGCGCGATGGTGCTCGACGCATTGGCCAAATCGGCAACATTCATCGCAGCGGCGCTACCGCTCAAAATCTATCCGCCCTTGTTCAATCGTTATGGGGTTGGCGACGGCTTTGGCACCCATGTCGATAGTGCCATCCGCATTCGTGCGGGCAGCGATTTTCGCATCCGGAGCGACCTTTCAGCCACGCTCTTTCTGAGCGATCCCGACAGCTACGATGGCGGCGAACTGAGCGTCGAGCATGGCTTTGGCGTCGAGGCGGTAAAGCTTCCCGCCGGGCATATGCTGCTCTATCCCGCATCAAGCCTGCACCATGTTGCGCCGGTGACGCGAGGGGAGCGCATCGCCTCCTTTTTCTGGATTCAAAGCATGGTGCGGGACAATGAGGCGCGGCAGACGCTGTTCAGCCTCGATAATAGCATCCAATCGCTCGCCACCAGCCGGGGGCACGACGATCGCGACGTGATCAGCCTGACCGGCATCTACCACAACCTCCTTCGGCGCTGGGCCGACTGCTGATCGCAAAGACCGTCATGGCTGCGTCGAAAACCCTGAAGCTGCGCCGGATCTGGCTCCAGATGCACAAGTGGATCGGCATTCTCCTCACGGTGCTGCTTATTCCGCTCGGTCTGAGCGGCTCCGCGCTCGTATGGGATGAGCAACTGGACGGGCTTCTCTATCCGCAACGCCATGTCGCGAGCGAGGGTCGTCCGCAGGATCTGCCTTCGCGCTATATCGAGAAGGCAAAGACGCAGCTCGGCCCTGACGATCGCATTGCATTGCTGCAGTTCGGTGCGGACGGGGCGCCGATCCTGATCGGAGCCGTCCGTGTGCCTGCCGCGGGCGCCGCCCCGCAAGCAAGGCCGCTTCGCACGACCTTATGGATCAAGCGCGACACAACGGACATACTGGACAAATCGGTTGGACAAAGCGGCATTCTCCGTCAGCTCCACATGATCCACGGCAGCCTGATGATCCCCGGCGTCGGGCGGCAGGTGGTCGGCTGGCTCGGCGTGGCGATGCTGATTTCCTCCCTTACCGGGCTGTGGCTGTGGTGGCCGACGGTGGGGCAGTGGACACGCGGGCTGCGCTGGCGGCGATCGCGCGATTTCGACACCAACGCGCATCATATGGTCGGCTTCTGGATTGCCGTGCCGCTAGGGATGTTGAGCCTCACCGGCGTGTGGATTTCCTTCCCGGCCACCTTCAACGCATTGAGTGGCGAGCTTGGGCGCGGCGGTAATCGCGAGGCGATGATGCGCGCATTGCCGCTGGCGAGCCCGCATCTGGCGGCGGACGATGTGCTGGCATCGGCGCGGGCCGCCGCGCGAGGCCAAACCCCTACGTCGATTGCATGGCCCACTGATCAGGCGCCGCGCTGGACGGTCAGGTTCAGCAACAAGATGGCATGGAGCGTCAACGATGCTTCAGGTGCGATCGCGCCGGACACCAACCCCTCGTTCGAAGAGGCTTATCCCGTGGCGAGCACGATGCGCCACATGCACGATGGTACGAGCATGGGAACGGTCTGGCGCGTCATCATCACGCTTGGCGGATTAGCGCCCGCCGTTCTGGGCATCACTGGCACTCTCATGTGGCTGAGAACGCGCAGATGGCGTGCACGCCCCGTTCAGCGGCGTCCTGAAGCGCGCACCGCCTGACCGTTCAACCGTTCCAAAGCATCGCGCGATAACGCCCGAAACAGCGGGCGCCGCAATTAAGCCGGATCAGCGCGCCTTCGGCTATGGCGGTCGCTCGCGCGGGATCCTCGCTCACGGCAGGGTGGAGCACTTCGCAGTTCCAGTCCGCGCTATGCTTCACGTCCAGCACGGCGTGGAGGTCGAAATAGCGGCGCTCCTTGTCGCTAAGGCCGATCCGCCGCAATCCGGCTGCAACGCAGGCCGAGCGCCCCGGCGCGGTCAGTTCGATCACCCCCAGCGCGCCGACCGATTGCCAGGCATAGCGCCGCGATGTTGCCATGGCGGTCATCGCATTGGCCAGAGCGAGGCTTTCCCAAACGGTCGTTTCAATGGTGGGCGCGACGCCGAGCGTCTCCACGAGCGCATTCAGCATCAGGCCGTGCATGCCCTGCTGGTTGCCGCGGCCCATCTCATCCCAATAGTTGCGTGCAAGTTCGAGCTTGGGCTGCACCGGCATCTTGACCTGCGTATAGGCGACAAGATCGTCGAACCCTGCTTCTCCGGCGGCCTCCTGCTCGAAGAACCAGCGAAGTTCGGAGTCGTCGGCCTCTTCCGCGAGCCACGGAAAGAGCGGATCCCCTTGGCCCGGGCCGACCTCACGCAGCTTTTCGAACCAGGTAGTGAAGGCATCGGCGTCCCGAGGCGCGCGCGCTGCTTCTTCGGCAACTTCCTCACGCAACTCTTCAATGAACGCGCCTTCGAGCCGCAGCATGCGCACATCGCGCTCCAGGTCTCGTTGCCATGTCGCCGTGGGCAGCGCGGGTTGCAGCCTTTCCCGGTTCCAATGCGCCAACCCCCGCTGGAAGCTATCGGTGAGGAACTGCGAGCCCCTGATATGTTGAGTTTTGAACGGAGAAGCCATGTTTTCCTCGAATTTTCCTATTGAAAGAAACAACCGATCGCCGCGGGACATGGTTGCTCCAGTTGAGGAAATTAAAGTTTGCGGCGTCACGGAACCGGCGAGACCAAAGTTGATTTGCAACCCTGTAAGATGACTAAAACGCAAGACGATGCCCTGCTCACATTGATCGAGCTATTGCGGGATCGTGACTATCAATTCGTCACGCCGACGCCCGCAACGCATGCGCGGGTTATTGCCCGGTCGGGTCGTGGCGAGGCGCACAGCCTGATCGATATGCTGGGCTGGAGCTTGCCTTTTCGCCCGGGATCGGTCGACTCGGCGGTCGAGCATGTTCTGGAACAAGCCGGGATGCTTCGGGAAGAGGATGACAGGAGGCGGCGCAGCCAGATCCGCGTGTCCAGCCTCTATGGCTGCCTGTTCTGCCATTCGGCCTTTCCCACCGAGGACAGCGACGCCGTATTTTTCGGCCCCGACAGCTATCGCTTTGCTGACCTGATCGTCAGCGAACTTTCCGATTGCCAGCTCGGCGCCGGGCAGCTGATCGCCGATATCGGCACGGGCGCCGGAGTGGGCGCCATCATCGCCAGCCGCATGTGCCCCGAAGCAGCCGTCGCCATGACCGATATCAATCCGCAGGCTTTGCACTTTGCCGGAATCAATGCTGCCGCGGCGGGCGTCGAGCCCTTCGGCCTGCTGACCGATCGTCTCGAGGGGCTCGACGGCGCGATCGATCTCGCCATCGCCAATCCGCCCTATCTCAGCGACGATCAGGAACGGCTCTATCGCCATGGCGGGGGGCTGCGTGGCGGCCAGGTGACATGCGATATGGTCGAATTCATCCTGCCGCGACTGGCGGTGGAGGGGCGGCTGATCCTCTATTCGGGCAGCGCGATCGTGAATGGCGCCGATCGGCTGCGCGGGACATTGAACCGGCTCGCAGAAGTCAATGGTTTCAAGCTGCGGTACCGGGAAATCGATCCGGACGTGTTCGGCGAGGAACTGGAGAAACCTGCCTATCGGGACGTCGATCGCATCGCGGTGATCGCCGCCCTGTTCGAACGCGGCTAGGATGCGATTTCTCGGCGTCACCGAGACCTGCGATTTGGCTGCGCTCTATCTGCGGCTTCAAGACGAGGGGCATCAGGTCAGGGTGGCGATCAGCGAACCCGGTGCGCGCAGCACGCTCGCGGGCATGGTCGAGCAGGTTTCCGATTGGCGCGCCGAGCTTGAGTGGGTCCGGGAGGCCGAAGGCGAGGGCGTCATCCTGTTCGAAGCCGTTTCCGAAGGCTTTGGTGCGCTCCAGGACAAGCTGCGGGCCGACGGATTTCAGGTGATCGGCGGCAGTGCTCTCGGCGACAGGCTGGAGAATGACCGGGCTTATGCGCAGGCGCTGCTCGCCGAGCATGGCTTTCCCGCCGGCCATGTCCACGAATTTACCGACGCGCGGGAAGCCGACACCTTCGTCCAGCACCATCCCGGCCGTTACGTGCTCAAGTTCAGCGGACCGGACTTCGCGTCGAGCGACAACTATGTGGGCCGGCTGGAGGATGGGGGTGACGTGCGGGCGATACTGCGGCATCGCGCCCGCGCGGCGGCCAGATTCATCCTGATGGATTTTATCGACGGCGTTGAAATGGGAGTGGGCGCCTATTTCGACGGCGAACGCTTTCTGCGCCCAGCCTGCCTGGACTGGGAGCATAAGCGATTCTTCGCGGGAGATATGGGAGAGCTGACCGGCGAGATGGGTACGGTCGCGACGTTTCAGGACAGCGATGCCTTTTTCGGGCGCACGCTGGGCCTGCTGGAGCCGCTATTCCGCGGTCATGGTCATGTCGGCTATATCAATCTCAATACGATCGTGAACGCCGATGGCATCTGGCCGCTCGAATTCACCTGCCGCTTCGGTTATCCGGGCTTCGCCGTTCTCTCGCCATTGCAGGCGACTCCCTGGAGCACATTGTTCAAGATCCTGCTCGGGCGATCGCGCGCGCAATTCGAAGCGCTGCCGGGATTTTCGACCGGCATTGTGCTGACGACGCCGCCTTTTCCCTACACGCGCAAGGACGTGGATGAGCCCATCGGCCTGCCTATCATCATTGATGGCGCGCTTTCATCCGAGGATCGGCGGAACATCCATTATGGCGAGATCGGCTCGGAAGGCGGCGAGCTCGTCACGAGCGGCCTCTATGGCTGGACGATGGTCGCGACCGGCTGCGGAAGTTCGATCACGGAGGCCCGCGATCAAGCCTATGCCCGCGCGAAGCGCGTCTATATCCCGAATCAGCGCTATCGCCTCGATATCGGCGAGCGGCTGATCCGCTCGGATTGGGCTCAGCTCAAAAGCTGGGGTTATCTACCCTGATCAGGCAGCAGCGCGCGTATCGAATTCGAACCCGTTGAGGCGGACGCTGTCGCAGATGGTGCGATAGTCGGACGTGAGCTCAGTGCCGGCCGGCAAATCATAGGCGGCGATATCATCGCCGAAAGCGATGCCCTTGGAGATGGTGTTGGGCGTGTCCGAATGGTTGAAGTGGCGGCCATTGTCGCCGCACAGCACCCAAAGGCCGGATTCGGCATGCCATGTCGAATAGACCCGAAGAAATTCGCGCATGCGCGGCGGCAGCTCGTCCAGCTCATGGTCGCTGTAGACGCGGTCAATACGCGAATCGAACCGCCAGATCACATCGCCCTCTTTCACAGGCTCTAGCAAGAAGACGCCCGTCCCGTGGATCCGGCTTGCTCTCAATTCCGTATCGAACAGCAGCATTCATCGTTTCCTTCGGGCGCCGCCTGCACAGGCTGGACGCAATGCACCCGTCGGCGTCACAGCCTGCGCAAAACGTTCCACCCCCGCACGGAGTTCAATTGATCCGTGCTACGCGCTCGACGTGGCAAAAGCGCAGTAACCGGCGGGCATCCAGGGCGGACATCGCGCGTTGTCAAATCATGCCATCAAGCGTGATCAAATCCTTTGCCTATGATCCCGACAGCCGCACTCTGGCGGTCGAGTTCGTCTCGGGTCGGCGCTATCGCTATGACGGCGTACCCCGACCTTTGGTGGAAGCGATGCGGCGGGCGCGATCCAAGGGCAAATTCTTCAACCGTCATGTCCGCGATCATTTCGCGACGACGGAAATCAATTAGGCAGCAAGGCGCTGCGCAGCGAGCGGGGATAATCCATCGAGGAACTGCTGAGCGCTGGCTCGCCAGCTAAAGCTCTGCCCATAGGATCGGCAGGCCGCGCGATCGAGTTGCAGCGCCCCGGCGATTGCGCGATGCAGGTCATCGTTCATGCAGCCTGTCGCTGGCGTCAGCACGTCGAGCGGACCCGGTACAGGATAGGCGGCAACCGGGGTGCCGCAAGCCAGCGCCTCGATCAGCACCAGGCCGAATGTATCGGTGCGGCTGGGGAAAACGAGCACATCGGCATGAGCATAGGCCGCCGCTAGCGCGCTGCCCGAAAGCGCGCCCAGGAACAGCGCGTCGGGAAATCGCCGCTTGAGGTTTTCCAACGCCGGTCCGTCCCCCACAACCACGCGCGTTCCGGGATAGCGGGCGGCGAGAAACGCCTCGATATTCTTCTCCACCGCCACGCGTCCAACATAAAGCTGGACGGGCCGGGGCAAATTGGCGAACGCCGCAGGCGCCGCGTGATCCGGATGGAAGCAGTCCAGATCGACGCCGCGCCCCCAATGGCGGACATGGGTGATGCCATGTGCCTCCAGCTCGTGCCGGATCGTCGGGGTGGAGGTGAGAACGGCAGCCGACGGCGCATGAAACCAGCGGATGAAGTGCCATGTCCAGCGCGCCGGAATGCCCGATCTTGACTGGATATAGTCCGGAAACTGCGTGTGATAGGCGGTAGTGAAGGCGAGGCCGTTGCGCACGCACCAGCGCCGCGCGGCGAGGCCGAGCGGCCCTTCGGTCGAGATGTGAAGGGCGTCGGCCCGTTCGGCTTCGATAAGCCGGCCGATCGTATCCGGTGCGGTGAGCGCGAGGCGGATCTCGGGATAGGTCGGGCAGGGCAACGAACGAAAGCGATCGGGCGTGAGCAGAGCCACGCAATGACCCATGGCCTCGATCTCGGCCTTGACCGATCGCAAGGTTCTCACGACGCCGTTGACCTGCGGTTCCCAGGCGTCACTGACGATGACGATCTTCAAGCAGCCAGTTTCCGCAGGCTCGGCAGGTTGCGCGCGGCGATCTCTTCGGCCCAGTGCAGCACTTCCATGCGGCCGTCGAAATGCTCGACCAGCGCGGTGCAGCCTTCCACCCAGTCGCCGTCATTATAATATTCGATGCCGTCGAAATCGCGGATCTCGGCGGTATGGATATGGCCGCAGACGATTCCATCGACGCCGCGCGCACGTGCCTCATGCGCCAGCGCTTCTTCGTAGCGGGAGATGAACTCGACCGCGTTTTTCACCTTGTGCTTGGCGTGCTTGGCGATCGACCAGAAGGGCAGGTCGAGCCGCCGCCGGATCGCGTTGATTGCCACGTTGAGGCGCAGCAGCAGGCCGTAGGCCGCATCGCCGAGGAAGGCGAGCCACTTGTGGCACATCACGACGGTGTCGAATTCATCCCCGTGAAGCACCAGCAGCTTGCGGCCGTCTGCGGTCTGGTGAATCGCCTTGCGGCGGATCTCGATGCCCCCGAAGGTCATGCCCGCAAACTGGCGAAACATCTCGTCGTGATTGCCGGGGATGTAGATCACGCGGGTTCCGCGCTTGGCGCGCTTCATCACCCGCCAGACGATGTCGTTGTGCAGTGCCGGCCAATACCAGCTCTTCTTGAGCCGCCAGCCATCGATGATGTCACCGACGAGATACATTGCGTCGCTGTCAGTCGAGTCCAGAAAATCGATCAGCATCCGCGCGTTGCATCCGCGCGTGCCCAGGTGCACGTCCGAAATCCAGATGGTGCGATAGCGACGCCGCTCGTCTTGCCGTTCAGGCAAGCTCGGCTCGGCGGGCACATAATCGAAGAACTCCTCGATCTCGGCCGGTTGGACGATTGCGTCCATGACGATCCCTTGCTTCCGTTGGTATCGCCCGATGGCTCTCGCAGATTTGTGTTACAGTTTGGCGTGATGCGCCGATCAGCCTACCCAGGGCTGCTGGCGAAACCATTTGGTGATGACATATTTGGTGCCGCGCCGCACCTTCATGCCCTGATGCAAGGTGGCGTGATTGGGCCGGCCATCGGGCAGCAGATTGTTCCAGCACAGCAGCTTGCCGGTCTCCGGCTGGACGATCTTCTCGATCGCCTTGAACCGCGTCGCGCCGCCCGCCTCGGGTTCGTTGAGGTAGATCATCGCTGTCCAGGTCCGCTGCCCGCTTCGCGTGCAATGCGCCTGATAATCAGCGCCTTCAGGTTCGAAATAGTCGGTATGCAGCTTGAATTCCTGCCCGGGCGCATAGCGTTGCCCCTGCATCGGCTCTCCTTTTTCGGGATCGATGGCGAGATAGGCTGCAATTCTGGCGTCAAGCTCGCGCGTGAGCGGATGGGCGGAATCGAGGTCGCAGGTCTCGCTGGTCCGGAACAGCGGGTCGCCGATATCGTCGACGATTGTCGAAGGCCGCCGGCGCGCGTCGATCATGGCGCACATCGTTGCGCAGTCTTCCGGGCTGAGAAAGGCGCGCCTGATGAACAGATCCAGCTTGGCGCTCGGCACGCGTTGCGCGCGTTCGAAGGGCCGGGCGAAGCTTGTCATCGGCAGTCTCATAGCCGTCTGCCGGCATGATGGCCACCGGCGGGCTAATGACCGAGCAGCAGTGGCACTGGGCTTTCGGCAAGCAGGCGGCGGGTCACGCCGCCGAACAGAGTCTCGCGCAAGCGGGAATGGCTGTAGGCGCCGACCAGGCAATAGGCCGGCTGCCTTCGCCGGCATTCGCCCAGCAGGGCCGTCGCGGCATCGTCATGCTCGACGTGCTCGATTCGCGCGCTGATGCCGTTGCGTGAGAGATAGACGGCAGCGTCGTCGATCGGGCACCTGCCAGGCTTGCCGATCTCAAGCAAAGTCACGCCGCTGGCGAGAGCCAGCAATGGAATGGCACTGCGCATGGTTTCGATGACTGGGGCCGATCCGTTCCACGAGATCAGCGCGTGGCCGGCGGGGTCAAAAGAATGGCCGCTGCGCGGGACCGCGAGCACTGGCCGGCGGGTGTGGTGGACAACGTCCGACGTGATCTCGCACATGTCGGGGGATTTCAGGTCGGCATGACCGGTGTTCAGCACAATGATGTCGGCAAACAGCGAATGGTCGGCGAGCAGCTGGCCAATATCACCCGTCGCGGTCAGGCAACTCCACGGAATGTCCTCGGCGCCGAGCCGCTCCTTGATCCCCGCGAGATTGCTCGCCTCAGCGGTGCGTGTACGTTCAAACAGCTCGATTTCCAGATGGGTCGTCATCATTTCCGCGCCGACAAGCACTGGCGGCGGCTGCACGATATCGAGACAAATCAGATGGCCGGACAATGCGCGGGTGAGATCAAGCGCGGCCTGGAGCCTTGCTTCCTCGCCCTCGTCATCATGAGCCAGCAGCAACACATTCTTCATGACGCGACCTCCTGCTATAGGCTTGCATGGACCGATTGCCTGGCCGGTTCATTCCGGAAGGTTACGGAGCCGAATCGCTAAGCGCAGCGCACTAGAGGAGGATCGCGAACGATAGCCCCGCAACCATCACGGCCGCCACGAGCGGCAGCGCAGCCCGAAATCCGCGCCCGTCCGGACATATGCCGATGGTCAAGCCACCCTTGAGCAGCGTATTGAACAGCACCGGCAGCGCAATCGCGAGGCCCGCCTCGGCCGGCGCGATGCTGCCGGTCGGCAGGGTGGAAAGCGCCATCACGGCGGCATCGACATCCGCTAGCCCGGCCAGTGCCAGCATCGCGGTGGTACCGCTATCGCCATAGCGGATTTGCGCCCAGCGTACTGCCAACGAGATCACCGCGACGAGGCCGGCAAGCAGGAGCGCTGGTTTGATGTCGAAGGGATTGCCGACCTTCGCATCGCCCGCGTCGGCGCCTGTCGATGTGCGGAGCATCGCGATACCCGCCCAGATCAGCGCAACTACTATGGCCGGCGCGAGCAACGCGAGAAGTGACGGCGCGGCGAAACGCGCCAGGATGGCAGTCAATATGCTGACGCGCAGCAGCATCACGGCCGACGCCAACGCAATACCAGCGGTAACGGCGGACAAATCAGCGGTTTCGTCTTTCAGCCTGCGAGCAAGCGAAGCCGTCACCGCGGTCGAGGAGACCAAGGCACCGGTGAACGCCGTTGCCAGCAAGCCGGCGCGCTCGCCCAGCCTGCGGGTCGCCACATATCCCGCAAGCGACAAGCCTGACACGAAGATGACCACGGTCCAAATATGGCGCGGATTCCATGCATCGAAAGGGCCATATTGACGATCGGGCAGCAATGGCAGGATCACCGCTGCCAGCAGCCCGAAGCGGCCGATTGCCTGCACCTCGGCCTCCGAAAGTCCCTTCAGCCAGCTGTGGAGTTGCTGCCGCATCGAAAGCAAGAGCGTGACCGCCACGGCTGCCGCCAATGCCGGCTGCGCTTGTCCGGTCGTTGCGAGATAGCCGAGCGCAAGCGTCAATATGCCCACCAGCGCCGTCGTCGCGCTCACATTTGCGGTGAATCGCCGCTGGCGGGCATAGCCAGCGAGCAGCGTCGCAGCGCCCGCGCCCATCGCGACGATGGCCAGTGGCAGGGCAACCATGCCGGCCACGCCCCCCAACAGCCCCAATATTCCGAAGGTTCTGACGCCGGCGATCCGGCTTCCGGCGGCCTGCGCGCGCTGCTGCCAGCCGCGCTCTATGCCGATCAGCAGGCCGATCGCCAGCGAAAGGCCGAGCATCAGGATTGGATTCACGCCGCTATCGTACATCCTGCGAATTTATGCGGCCTCGGGCGCGCCGCGCATCCGTAATGATCCGTTAGGCTGTGCGGCGCGTTGCCAGCAGCTTGTCGATCTTGCGCCCATCCATGTCGACGATCTCGAACGACCAGCCGTCATAATCGAATTTATCGCCCACATCAGGCAGGCGCTTGAAGATCGCCAGCGCGAGTCCGGCGACGGTGGCGTAATCGCGATCATCCTCGAGATCGAATCCAAGCTTTTCGGCCAGCATGTCCGCAGCGAAGGAACCGGACACCAGCCAGCTCCCGTCTTCACGCTCGTGCAGCGGAGGATCGTGAGCGTCATCCTGATTGGAAACGAAGCTGCCCGCGATCGCGGCGAGCAGATCGGCCGGCGTGACGATGCCTTCGAAATGGCCATATTCGTCGTGGACCAGCGCCATCGGCACTTCGCTCGACCGCAGCACTTCCAGCGCATTCATTGCGTCCATCTGATCGGGGACGACCGGGGCGCTTCGCATCAGCGCGCGCGGATCGAAGCGCCGTCCGGCGACTAGCGTAGCGACCATATCGCGTGCGGTGACGACGCCGATGATATTGTCCACCGAACCATCGGCCACCGGCAGGCGGCTATGGGGTAGATCGGCCATGTTGCTGCGAATTTCCGCTTCGCCGGCATCGGCGTCGATCCAGGCAACTTCGGTGCGCGGCGTCATCACTTCCCGGACGGGCCTGTCTGCCAGCCGGACCACGCCGGAGATGATGGCGCGCTCGCTTTCCTCGATCACGCCGGCATTGGAGGCCTCGGCGACGATCAGGTGAAGTTCTTCCGCCGTCACCTGGTTATCCGATTGGCGGCTGAGGCCGATCAGGCGGAAGGCGAGCCGGGTTGTCCAGTCCAGCAGCCATACCAGCGGAGCCGTCACCCGCGACAGCCACATCATCGGCACTGCGGCGACGCAAGCGATCGGTTCGGGCGAACGCAGCGCGAACTGCTTGGGTATCAGTTCGCCGATCGTCAGCGATGCGTAGGTGGTGAGCACGATCACCAGCGCGAAGCCGAAATCATCCGCGGTGCTGGGGGGGACCCCCAGCAACTGCAGCCGTTCGCCGACGGGTTTGCCCAGGCTCGCGCCGGAATAGGCGCCGGCAAGCACGCCGATGCCGGTAATCCCGATCTGTACGGTCGAAAGCAGCTTGCCGGGATCGCCTGCGAGCAGCAGCGCAGTCTGCGCGCCGCGCCGCTTTGCGCGCGCCATCGCCTCGAGCCGGGCCTTGCGGGCCGAGACCAGCGCGAGTTCCGACATGGAAAAAACGCCGTTCAGCGCCACCAAGAGCAAAATGATGATCACATCCCACCAGGGGAAGGGCGTAATGGAGGTCATCGGTCCTGCATCGGGGGCCATTATTTGCCCCTATCGCCCGAATCTTGCGGGACGACAACAGCAAGGCAATCCGCTGTTCACGCCTCGTTTTCTATATAACCGCCAGTACGAGTAGCGTTGAGTCATCCTAGATGCGGCGATCGGCGAAAAATTCGCGCAGGAGTTTGCCCGCCTCGTTGGCGCCGATGCCGCCATAGATTTCAGGCCGGTGGTTGCAGTTCGGCTGCGCGAAAAGGCGAGCGCCATGTTCCACGGCCCCGCCCTTGGGATCGTCGGCCCCGTAATAGAGCCGCGCAATCCGCGCATGCACGATCGCGCCAGCGCACATCGCGCAGGGCTCCAGCGTCACCCAGATGTCGCACCCTTCTAGCTTGTCCTGGCCCAGCCGCGCGGCGGCGTTCCTTATCGCGATGATCTCGGCATGCGCGGTAGGGTCATGGCCGCCCGGCGCGGCATTCACGCCGGTCGCGATGATCTCGCCGTTTTGGACGATCACGGCTGCGACAGGCACTGCCCCGGCGCGCCCGGCCGCCGCCGCGAGTTGCAGCGCATGAGCCATGGGTTCGGGAAAAGGGAAGTTCACCCGCCTCCCTATAGCGAAACCCGTCCATTCCAAAAGCGCCGCAGCGCTTATTTCGCTTTCTGAACGTCCACCGTCGGCAGCGTCACGTTGGTGGTGGTCGTGCCAACGTCGACCTTGGGCACTTCCACTGCGGCCTCTTTCGAGCCGACATTCACCTTGGCGGTGTTGACATCGAATGCCGGTGCCTGGCCGCCCTTCACCGCGACCTCGGGCAATTTGGCATCCTTGGTTTGATTGATGTCGATCAGACCCAAGGCGAAAGCCGCGATCACGGCGAGCACGAGGATTACCGCCACCAACAACCCACGCATTGCTGTCTCCTCTCCTTGTGAATATTCCCCCGAACGTTCACTTGTGCATCTGGTTGCAGGGGCAGCGGCCCCAGCCGCCTTGACGAATCTCCCGCACGCCGTTAGGGGCGACGGCTTTCCGGGCAACCCGATACCAGGACGAAAGACGATGTCGCGCATTTGCGAACTGACCGGCAAGGGCCGTCAGATTGGCCACAATGTTTCCCACGCCAACAACAAGACCAAGCGGACGTTCCTGCCGAATCTGCAGAATGTCACGCTGATATCCGATGCGCTGGCCAAGGGCGTGCGGCTGCGCGTTTCGACCCACGGGCTGCGTTCGGTCGAGCATGTCGGCGGCCTTGACAATTGGCTGTTGAAGACGGCCGACGCGAAGCTGTCGCTGCGCGCCCGCCGGCTGAAGCGCGAGATCGCGAAGAAGCGCGCCGCCTGATCTATGCCGCGCCGCGGCGGCCACGATGTGGCAGCCGGCGCGTCAGAAGAGCGGGCGGGTGGGGCGCTTCATGGCGCTTTTCATGAGGGCTCCGTGACGATTTGCGAGGGACGCTCATTGCCGGGCCTTGCGACCGGCTCCCAGGCAAATTTCAGCAGCAACGTCTTTTGCAATGGATTGTGGTTGTCATCCGACGCCATCCATATGATCGTTTGATCACCGCGCTGCTCGACCGATAAAGCTTCCATATTGTCGATCTTGAGCGGTGGCTTGAGCCGCATGATCCTTTTACGCCAAAGGATCCTGCCCGGTGCGATTCGCCGCGGGTCGATCGTGGTCAGGCTGGCTGCGAATCCGCCCAACCAGGAAAAATTGCGGCTCAGGATCAGAATGTCGCCGTCGGGCAATTCACCGATATCGGTCGGGCTATGGGCTTTCGGCCCGGTGAAAAAGAAGCGCGTCGGGATCTGCCCGTGCCCGGTAGGGTCTCCGGCAAATAACAGCCCCATCACGCTTTTGGGACCCAAGGCGCCTTCTCCCACCACCAGGAAGCGTCCGTCCTTAAGGCGCACCATGCCTTCGGCGCCGCGATTGCCCGGCCAGGCGGCCATTGCCGGGGGCGCGGCGGTCACTGCAGCATCTTCCTGCCCTGCGAAAAAGCTGCGGATTCGGTTCGATCCTTCGAAGCCACCCAGATCCGGCCGCTCGCCGGATCGACCGCCATCGATTCGGCGTCCCGATCTGGTTTTCCGGCATGATAGCCTTGCGGCAGCGATCTCGCCTGGAGCAGGCTGCGCTGTTGGGTGCCGTCAAAGTCAAAGGCGAACAGGAAGCCTGTATCGCTCACCGCGACAATCCGGCCGCCGGCGGCGCGCATGGCTGAGATGCCATGAAAATTCTCGTTGTCGCTGGTCAGCTTCCATGCGCCGAGCAGGCGAAGATCCTGGAACCTGCGGCGTTCAGGCTTGAGCCGATCCAAGATCACCGGCTCGAAATATATAACGCCGATGTGGTGCGGGGCGCGGGCTTGGGCCGGCCAGAGCAATAGCATGAGCAGACCGGCCAGCCGGATCATCGGTCAGCGCCGGATTCGGGAGCGCGTCTTAATGCGAATTTGAAGAGCAGGCTTTGCTGGAGGGGATTGAAATTATCGTCCGAAGCGATCCAGACGATGATCCGGCCTCCCTGCTGTTCGACCGACAGCGCCTCCATATTATCGATGTTGAGCGGTGGCTTCAGCAGGACGACCAGATGTCCGCTCACGATCCTCTCCGGCGCGATCTCGCGCGGATCGATGATGGTGACGGCAGCGGCCACGCCGTCGATCAGCGTGAAATGCCGGTTCAGCACCATGACCCGCCCGTCCGGCAATTGCACGGCGTCGGTGGGATCGAAGCCCTTGGGGGGCTTGTAATAGAAGTGGATCGGTGGATTGCCGGTCGTGATGGGATCGCCCGGAAAGACCAGCGCTTCGGTGGAACTGTCGGGTCCGGGACTCTCCTCGGCGAATACCAGGAAGCGGCCGTCGCTCAGCCGGGCGATCGCTTCGGCACCGGAATTAAGCGGCCAATTTTTCATGGCGGGCGGTGCCACCCAAGCTTCCTTGCGGCCGAGATTGGGGGAGAAACGGCGGATCGAATTGGAATATTCGAAGCCCACCCAGACGTCGCCGCTCACCGGATCAGTGGTCATCGATTCGGAATCACGATCCGGCTCGGGACTGGTGTAGATGCCCGGGAGCGCCCGCCCCGTCAGCGGGGCCGTGCGGCGTTTCCCGTCGAAATCGAAATCGAAAACATAAGCGAAGTCGCTCAGCGCCATAAAATGGCCGTTTCTGACCCGCATCGAGGAGATGCCGCCGAAATGCGGATTGTTGCTCTTGAGCTTCCATGCCCCGAGCAGCGTCAACTCACCGAACTCGCTGCGTCCTGGGTCGTCCCGGTCCAGCATGACCGGCTTGAGGTGAAGAACGCTCTCGCGGCTGGGTGTATAGGCGACCGATGCCGAGAGCAGCAGCACCAGCGCGAGGCCGAACAAGAGACGCATCGCGGGCGCCTTACCAACCAATCGCACAGGTCGGAAGCGCTTCCTTGCTGAACAATAGCCAACATCGGCGTTCAGAGTCGGCTCAGTCATGATCTGCGAAATACGGGATCAGAGATGACGAATCGGCGACGATGCCGACTCGATCGAGGGACGAATAAGGAGTTGGGTATGTTCGCCAAGTCACTGAAGATCGCCGCCGCCGCCGCCGCAATGACTGTGGCGACGCTCATCCCAGCCGCTGCGCAAGCACGCGGATGGGGCCACGACGGATACTATGATCGCGGCTATTACGACCGGGGCTATTATGGCCGAGGCTATTATGACCGCGGCTATTACGCTCCTCGCGGTTATTATGGCGCTCGCTACTATGACAGGCATCGTTATGGCCGCGGCTATTGCCGGGACAAGGGCACAGGCGGCACGATCATCGGCGCGATCGCCGGCGGCCTGCTCGGCAATGAAATCGGCAACGGCCGCTACAATAATCGCGATGGCACCACAGGCGCGATCATCGGCGCAGGTGTTGGCGCTCTGGCCGGCCGCGCCATCGACCGGGATTGTTAACCGATTATCCTAGAGTCGATCCGATTCGGATTGAACCGGATCGTCTCCAGCCATTCCTTTGTTTGCCGTGATTTCCGAGCCGGCAGGTAATTCCACCTGCCTCGAAATCACTCTAGCTTGAAACCCGGCCCGTCTTCCCAGGCGGGCCGGGCTTTTCATTGCGTGTCGAACAGGCTCGCCAATTGCTCGACCATCGTGCCGCCGAGCTGCTCGGCATCCATGATGGTGACAGCGCGCTGATAATAGCGAGTCACGTCATGGCCGATGCCGATCGCCACCAGCTCGATAGGCGAGCGCGCCTCGATCCAGCCGATCACCTGGCGCAGGTGCCGTTCAAGATATGTGCCGGAGTTCACTGACAGCGTCGAGTCATCGACCGGCGCTCCGTCGGAGATCACCATTAGCACCTTGCGCTCTTCGGTGCGCCCGATCAGGCGCTGATGCGCCCAAAGCAGTGCCTCCCCGTCAATATTCTCCTTGAGTAAGCCTTCGCGCATCATAAGCCCGAGCGATTTGCGCGCGTGCCGCCAGGGCTCGTCGGCTTTCTTGTAGATAATATGGCGCAGGTCGTTGAGGCGGCCGGGATGGCCCGGCCTGCCGCCCGCCAGCCAATGCTCGCGCGATTGGCCGCCCTTCCACGCGCGTGTCGTGAAGCCAAGGATTTCGGTCTTGACGCCGCAGCGCTCCAGCGTGCGGGCGAGAATATCGGCCGAGATGGCCGCGATCGAGATCGGCCGCCCCCGCATCGATCCCGAATTGTCGATCAGCAGCGTGACGACGGTATCGCGGAAGTCGGTATCGCGCTCGATCTTGTAGCTCAGGCTGTGAGCTGGATTGACCACGACCCGCGCGAGCCGCGCGGCATCGAGCAGCCCTTCCTCCTGATCGAAATCCCAGCTCCGGTTCTGCTGGGCCATAAGCCGCCGCTGCAACCGGTTGGCCAGCTTGGTGACGGCACCCTGCAAATGGACGAGCTGCTGATCGAGATAGGCGCGCAGCCGCGTCAGCTCCTCATCGTCGCAAAGCTCACGCGCCGCGATCACTTCATCGAACTGGCTGGTGTAGGCGCGATAGTCGAATTGCGGTGGCAGATCGGACAGCGGGCGGTTCGGGCGGACGGGCATCATCCCTTCGTCACCGTCGTCGCCCATTTCGCTGTCGCTGTCAGCCAGCGAATCCTCGTCCAGCATCTGGCTTTCGCCCTCCTCGCTGGATTCGCCGTCGATCTCGCCACGCACCTCGACCTCGCTGTCGGACGCGGCGCCCTGCTCTTCGCTGCCTTCGTCGTCGCTTTCGCCCTGATCCTGTTCCTCACCTTCGCCCTGATCGTCCTCGTCCTGCTCGTCGGTCGGCTCGATCTCGCCTTCGATCAGGTCAAGATCCTCCAGCAATCGCGTCGCAAGACGGCCGAAGGCACGCTGGTCGTCGATCGCCAGCGCCAAGGCATCGAGGTCCTTGCCGGCCTTCTCCTCGATCCAGTCGCGCACCAGCGCGAGCCCGGACCGTGCCGCCTCGGGGGGCGGCTCGCCGGTCAGCCGCTCGCGGGCGAGCAGCGCCAAGGCGGTGGAGAGCGGCACTTCCTCACGGTTGCGCGCCCGGGCCAGCGGATCGGAGCGCAACCGCATCTCGAGCGCGCTCGTCAGATTGTCGCGCACGCCAGCCATGCTGCGCGAGCCGAGCGCCTCGACCCTCGCCTGTTCGACGGCGTCATAGACAGCGCGCGCGACGGCCTCTTGCGGCGCCGTGCGTGCGTGCGAAACGGCGTTATGATGCCGGAGCTTGAGCGCGTAGCCATCGGCAAACCCCCGCGCTTCTGCGACCTGCTCGCGCGGCAGCGCCCGTCCGGGCATGGGGACCTTGAGCGATTTGCCCAGCATCGAAGGCGCATCGCTGGAGTAGCCAAGCTCGAGTTCCGGCTCGTGCGCCATTGCGCGCGCTGCGCCGCCGAGCACGAGACGGAAAGCTTCGAGAGGAGACTGTTCGGCCATGATTGCCGGTCAGGCTTTCCCGAGCACGCTTTCCGGAAGATCCTTTCCGAACACGCGCTGATAATATTCGGCCACCAGCGGACGCTCGGCTTCGTCGCACTTGTTGAGGAAGCTCAGGCGGAAAGCGAAGCCGACATCCTTGAAGATCAGCGCATTCTGCGCCCAGCTGATCACCGTGCGCGGGCTCATTACAGTCGAAATGTCGCCGGCAATGAAGCCCTGGCGCGTCAGGTCCGCGACTTTGACCATGTTGTCGACAGCCTTCTTGCCGTCCGGATTATCATATTCGCCGGATTTGGCGAGCACGATCCGCGCCTCGGTAGCAGCGGGAAGATAGTTGAGCGTGACCACAAGGTTCCAGCGATCCATCTGCCCCTGGTTGATCTGCTGCGTGCCGTGGTAAAGCCCGGTCGTATCGCCGAGACCGACCGTGTTCGAGGTGGCGAACAGTCGGAACCAGGGGTTAGGGCGGATCACCCGGTTCTGGTCGAGCAGCGTCAGCTTGCCCTCGGTTTCCAGCACGCGCTGGATGACAAACATCACGTCGGGACGGCCTGCGTCATATTCGTCGAACACGAGCGCGGTCGGCGTCTGTAGCGCCCAAGGCAGCAGCCCTTCGCGGAACTCGGTTACCTGCTGGCCGTCGCGCAGCACGATCGCATCGCGGCCGATCAGGTCAATGCGGCTGATATGCGCGTCGAGATTGATACGGATGCAGGGCCAGTTGAGCCGCGCGGCCACCTGCTCGATATGGGTCGACTTGCCGGTGCCATGATAGCCCTGCACCATCACGCGGCGATTGAAGGCGAAGCCCGCGCAGATGGCGAGCGTGGTATCGGGATCGAACACATAAGCGGGATCCAGGTCCGGCACCCGCTCGTCGGCTTCCGAGAAGCCGGGCACTTCCATGTCGCTATCGATACCGAAAACCTCGCGCGCGCTCACCTTGCGGTCGGGCGCGCCGAGCACGGTCGAGTCGCGGCTGTCGGGCTGAACATTGGGAATATTGGTCATGACTCGTCTTTCAAATGCCCTGTTCCCCTAACTGGTCGCGCGGGGCGAGTCAGCCCAAATAAGGGCTGGCCATATGGGCAGACATAACGAACAAACTCAGTCTTGTTGCCCGGAATCGATCTTCGGCGGAAGCGGAAACAAGGTGACGAAGCGGGCAGCCAGAACAGGGTCTCCCTTGATGTCGAGCGTCTCCAGCGGCGCGCCGCCATAGACGGCAGCGGCGATGACTGTCGGCTCGCCCGTAAAGATTACGTCTGATCCGGCGGCGTTCTCGCGTTTTATGACGATCTTTCCATTGGCCAGTCGCGCAACGAATTCCTCGCCGTTCAGCCGGAAGCCGATCGTCGCGTTGATCCATTTCCCGCGCACGGCATCGAACATGGTGCGGAACGACATCATCAACGAGGCGGCGCTCAACGGCTGCATCGGGTCATGGCCGGGCGAGCGGGTCGCCCAGCGGCCGAGCACCTGAATGATAGGTTCCGCCTCATAGCCCCAATCGGTCAGTTCGTAGGCCTGGACGGAGGCGGGCGGAGGGAGCTTGCGCCTGCGGATGATGTGCGCCGCCTCCAGCCCTTCAAGACGCTGGGTCAGCACATTAGCGCTGATCCCCGGCAGGCCGGCGCGCAATTCGCTGAAGCGCTTGGGGCCGAACATCAGCTCGCGGATCACCAGCAACGCCCAGCGTTCGCCGATCAGCTCGAGCGCGTGCGCCGTTCCGCAGGCGTCATAAAAACGGCGTTTCGTCGTTGTATCTGCACCCTTGGTTGTTTTTTCTAACTTCATAGTTGCTTTTTATAACCTAAGCAGTCATCACGGTCAAACATTGAGTCGCCAAGGGGTATTGAGATGTCCAAGATGATCTTCGTGAACCTGCCGGTCGCCGATGTCGCAAAGGCGACCCAATTCTATCAGGCCATCGGCTGTGTTCATGACACAAGCTTCTGCAAGGGGCCGGAGGCGGCGATGCTGGTGTGGTCGGATACGATCACCTTCATGTTGTTGAGCCATGAGCATTTCGCAAGCTTCATCAGCAAGGAAATTCCCGACGCGCATAAGAGCTGCCAGGTCCTGCTCGCCCTCTCCCGCGATAACCGCGAGGAGGTTGATCAGATCACGCAGGCGGCGCTGGCCGCGGGCGGTCGCGAGACGCGCGATCCGCAGGATTATGGCTTCATGTACGGCCGCGCCTTCGAGGATCTCGACGGCCATATCTTCGAGCCGATGTGGATGGATGTCGAAGCCGCGATGGCGACGATGAACCAGCAGACCGAAGCAGCCTGAACGCCGAGCGATAAGCGGCAAGGAGAGGGACATGCCAGGCAAGCCACAGATCACCGCGTTCGAATGGGTGCCCCCGATCGTGCAAGGATTGGTGCGCGACGTGCGCTGCCGCTGGGCGTTCGAGGAGGTGGGCATGGACTATGACGTCCGCCTCCTCGAACTTGGCGAAAATCGTGGCGAGGCACATCGCGCGCTCCAGCCCTTCGGTCAGATCCCCACTTATAGCGACGGCGAGATCGAGATTTTCGAATCGGGTGCGATCGTGCTGCACATCGCTCGCCTGAAGCCTGGCCTGCTACCCGCCGAGCCGGCCACCGAAGCCCGCGCCATCGCCTGGATCTTCTCAGCGCTCAACTCGGTCGAGCCGCTCATCTTCGATTATCAGCTCGCCACCTTCTTCGACCGTGCGGAGGATTATGCGAAACTATTCCTCCCCAAGGCGATTGAGCGTTTGCGCGAGCGGCTCGGCGATCTTGGCAAGGCGCTGGGCCGCAGGCCTTGGCTCGTCGGCGACCAATTCACTGCCGCGGATCTCGTCATGGTCTCGGTGCTGCGCCAGATCAAGGATACCGACATGCTCGCCGAGCAGCAGGATCTTTCCGCTTATGTGGCGCGCGGCGAGGCACGGCCTGCGTTTCGGATAGCGCTCGCTGCTCATTTGAAGGCGTTCGAGGCGGCAAAGCCCCCCGCGTGGTTCACGCAAGGAGAGAAACAATGATTTATGTCGAAGGATTTGTCGCGGCTGTTCCCGCCGCCAACAAGGAAGCTTATCGCAAGCATGCCGCCGATGTCGTGCCGCTGTTCAAGGAATTCGGGGTCACGCGTCACGTCGAGCTCTGGGGCGATGACGTGCCGGACGGGAAAGTCACCGATTTTAAGCGCGCGGTGCAGGCACAGGACGGCGAAGTCGTCGTTTTCTCCTGGTTTGAATATCCGTCGAAGCAGGTGCGCGACGCTGCCAATGAGAAAATCCGCTCGGATCCCCGCATGAAAGAGATGGGAGCGACGATGCCGTTCGATGCGAAACGTATGATCTATGGCGGTTTTGCGCCGATTCTGGAGGACGGCACGGGGGCCGCCATGGGCTATGCCGATGGCTATCTCGTTCCCGTTCCCGAGCAGAATCGCGACGCCTATCGCGTGATGGCGGAGAAGGCGGCGGCGGTCTTCAAGGATCATGGCGCGACCCGCATCGTCGAAGCCTGGGAGGACGACGTGCCGGAAGGCAAGGTAACCGATTTCCATATGGCGGTGAAAGCGGCGGGCGGCGAGAACACCGTCTTCTCCTGGGTCGAATGGCCGTCAAAGGACGCCCGCGTCGAGGGGTGGAAGAAAATCATGGGGGATGACCGGATGAAGCCGAACGGCGAGCCAATGCCGTTCGACGGAAAGCGCATGGTTTATGGCGGCTTCGCACCGCTGCTGGATGCCTGAATCTGAACTGGATGGAGGCTGAAATGACAAACAAGCATGGCGAATTTATTTGGTACGAGCTGCTGACGCCCGATTCGGACGCGTCCAAGGCGTTTTACGATAGCGTCGTCGGATGGAGCATTGGCGCCAAGCCTGAAGGCGACATGGATTACCGGATGATCGAAGCGCCCGACGGCGCGGTTGGCGGGGTGATGCAGCTTACCGCAGATATGGTCTCGGGGGGCGCCAAGCCGACATGGCTCGGCTATTTCGGCGTGGATGATGTCGACGCGGCGGTAGCATCGATCACTGCCGTGGGCGGCCAGGTTCATCTTCCCGCCTTCGATATTCCGGGCATTGGCCGCATCGCGATGGTCACCGATCCACAGGGCGTACCCTTCTATGTGATGCGGGGCGCGAGCGATGGCACCAGCACGGCCTATAGCCGCCACGGCATGGGCCATGTGAGCTGGAACGAATTGCTGACCCCCGACGATGGCGCCGCGCTGGCCTTTTACGACAAGCAGCTCAACATCAAGAAGGTCGGCGCTATGCCGATGGGCGAGATGGGCGATTACAGCTTCATCTCGAACAGCGAAGGCGGCGAGGCGATCGGCGCCGTGATGAAGGCTCCCCCGGGCGCGCCGTCGGCCTGGGGCTTCTATTTCCGCGTTCCCGATATCGAAGCCGCCAAAGCGACGATCGAGCGATCGGGCGGCAAGGTCGCGCACGGGCCTACGGAGGTCCCCGGCGGCGAGATGGTGCTGCAGGCCACCGATCCCCACGGTGCGCGCTTCGGGCTGGTGGCGCCGGGCAAATAAGGAGAGCTCACGATGTCTGACAAGCTAGTTACGTGCGTCTGGTTCGATCATGGCCAAGCGCGCGAGGCCGCCGAATTTTACGCGGCTACCTTCCCCGATAGTCATGTGGGGCCGGCGCAGAAGGCTGCATCGGATTATCCCGGCGGCCATGCCGGCAAGGAGCTTACGGTTGATTTCACCGTGCTCGGACGGCCTTTCGTCGGCCTCAATGGCGGCCCGAATTTCAAGCCGAACGAGGCGGTCAGCTTCATGGTCGTGACCGAGGATCAGGCCGAAACGGATCGCTACTGGAACGCGATCGTCGGCAATGGCGGCGCGGAAAGCGCCTGCGGCTGGTGCAAGGACAAATGGGGCTTTTCTTGGCAGATCACGCCGCGTGCGTTGCTGAACGCTATGGCCGACCCCGATCGCGCGGCCGCCAAGCGCGCGATGGAGGCGATGATGACGATGCGCAAGATCGACATCGCCACGATCGAAGCAGCTCATAAAGGTTGACGGGAATGCTATCGCTCTATGGCCACGCCTTCTCGTCCTACACATGGAAGGCGCTGATCGCGCTCTACGCGAACGAAACCCCGTTCGAATTTCGCAGCGTCGGCCCGGATCAGCCGGAAAACAGCACGTTCGTTCAGCAGGCGCATCCAGCGGGCAAATTTCCCGTGCTGCGTGACGGTGAACGGACAGTGATCGAGGCAACCGCGATCATCGAATATCTGGCGGTCGCGCATCCGGGCGCGGCGCCGCTGATTCCGGCTGATCGGTTTGAGGCGGCAGAGGCGCGCATGCTCGATCGTGTGTTCGACCATTATGTGATGACGAACATGCAGCGCGTGGTGAACGCCTATCTCGCGAACCGCGACAATCCCGATCCCGACGAGGTCAAGGGCGGCCGCGAAGGCCTTTCGCGCACCTATCGCTGGCTCGAGCGATGGCTGTCCGAAAATCGCCGGCCGCCGCATATTTCCTTGGTGAGCTGCGCCGCGGCGCCGTCGCTATTCTACTCCGACTGGGTGGAGCGGATTCCAGCGGAGTGCCCCCGGCTTCAGGCATTGCGCGCCGAGCTTCTCGCGCTGCCGGCGGTGAGCCGTTGCGTTGAGGATGCGCGGCCTTTCCGCCCCTATTTTCCACTGGGCGCTCCCGATCGGGACTAAATCTACAGAAGGAGGATGGCATGAGCGATAGCAGGGAACTTTCGGTGACGCGCTATATCGCGGCCCCTCCGGAAAGAGCGTGGGACGTGCTGGTCAACCGCCAGGCGGAATGGTGGTGCCCCAAGCCGTGGCGAGCGGAAATCGACGTTCAGGATCGGCGGCCCGGCGGCCGTTGCGACATGACCTTTTACGGCCCTGACGGTGAGGTCATGCCCCAAACCGGGATCTATCTTGCGTTCGACGAGGGCCGCCGTTTCGTCACCACCGATGCTGTGGTCGCCGGCAAGGCCGACGGTGATTTCGAGCCCGCCGGGCCGTTCATGATCGGCTTCTGGGAGATCGAGCCCGAGGGCGACGGCACCCGCTTCACGGGCCGAGCGCGCCACTGGACGGACGAAGCCTTGGCGCAGCACCAGAAAATGGGCTTTGAGCAGGGATGGGGAACCATGGCGGACCAGCTCGTCGCGCTATGCGAGCAAACGGAAACGGCCTGATCAATCATCTGTCACCGGTGAACGCGGGGAAGGGCGACAGCAAAGGAGACCTCCCATGGAACATCTCAGCTATCCCAACGAAAGCGCGGAATATCGAACCGCGCGTAACGCCCTGCTCGATGCTGAAATGGAGCTTCGCCGTCAGCTTGAACGGATCGCGGCGATGCGCCGTGCGCTGCCGCCGGGCGGCGCGCTCAAGGAAGATTATGTCTTCGAACGCATCGGCTCGAGCGGGGCGGCCGAAAAGGTCCGGCTGTCGGAGCTGTTCGAAGGAAAACAGAGCCTGATCCTCTACAGCTTCATGTTCGGCCCGGAACGGGAGAAACCCTGCCCCGGCTGCACGCACCTGCTCGACGGCCTCGATGGCGCTGCCCGCCATGTGCCGCAGCGTGCGTCCCTCTATATCGTCGCAAAGTCTCCGATCGCGCGGCTGGCCGCATGGGCGCAGGATCGCGGCTGGGATCATCTCCGCTTCCTTTCCACCGCAGGGAATAGTTACGACGCCGATTATTTTGGCGACACCTCAAGCTTCGGACCGGCGATGCGCGGCGAACGCGGCTATGAAGAAGGCAAGAATTGGGACGAACCGATGCTCAATGTCTTCCGCAAGGACGGCGGCGCCATCCGCCATTTCTGGGGGAGCGAGCTGGTCTTCGCGCCGGAAGAAGAGGGCCAGGATCATCGTGCGCTGGATCTGGTCGATCCGGTCTGGGGCCTGCTCGACACGATCCCGGAAGGCCGGGGCGATTTCTTTCCGAAGCTGAGCTACGCTGAAGCCGGAATAGCAGCTTAGGCGAACGCTGGCGCGCGCTTCAGCCTGGTATAGGCGGCGAGCACCTCGCCGAGACGCTTTTCATGGCTGCGGTCGCCGCCATTGCGGTCGGGATGGTAACGCCGCACCAGATCGGCGTAGCGCTGGCGCAGATCCTTCCGGGTTGCGTCCGTCTCCAATCCAAGTAGCTTGAGATCCTTGCGGTTCTCGCCCGACAGCGGCTTTCCATCGCCGCGCTCCTGCGGAACAGATTCGCGAAAACGGGCCGATATGGCATCGAGCGGATCGGCAAAGTCGGACCAGCGCGGCCCCATATGGGGCGCCGCGGAGAAGGCGCGCGTCTCCCGCTCCCAGCCGGCATAGGGCCGCTGCGCCTCCTCGATCTCGTCGGGGCTCATGCCTTCGAAGAAATTATAGCCGTCGTTGAACGCGCGCACATGATCGAGGCACAGCCATTGCCACTCGCCCGGCCCGTTGAAGTTGTTGCGCTGCCCTTCCGGCACCGGCGCACGAAATTCGCCGGGCTCCATGCAGCCGGGATGTGCGCAAGGCTCCTCGCGTTGCACGCGCCCATGCAGGCGGGGTGAGTGTCGCCGCCGTTCTCTTTGCTCTTCCTGATTCACCCGGACTATATAGTGCGGATGAGCATGAGTTCGACAGGTCCCGTCGCCCAGGAAATCGCCCGTCGCCTGACCGAAGCCTTCGTTCCGTCGCACCTGGCCGTGATCGACGACAGTGAAAAGCATCGCGGCCATGCCGGCCATGATGCGCGCGGCGAATCGCATTTCACGGTGGAGATCGTCAGCGACAGCTTCGCCGGCCAGAGCCGTGTCGCGCGCCAGCGAGCCATCAACCACGCCTTGACCGATCTGCTTGCAGAACGCGTGCACGCGCTAGCGATCAAGGCGCGTGCGCCGGGGGAAGGCTAAAGGAGCGCGCCTTCAATCTGATCCGTTGGTTTCGAGCGGACGTTCGAGCACGTCGAGAACCGCAGTCGAGAAAGTCGGGCGCGTCTCGAGTTCTCGATGCGCCTTCTCGGCAAGCCCGAAGGCTTCTCGAACCCAACGGGACGATTCCGATTTCGCGTTCGCCGTTTTAGCCCCAAGGTTTACCAAGATGGACGGATCGGCGTCCCTTGCGTGAGGCGTGGCTCCGCGAAGGCCATGTCGGCGTGGTGGGGGCTGGGGCGCCGCACGCGCGAAGGGCGGCCCTCATCGCGCATGCGCCGGGCGGCCTCCGCCCAGGAGGGCAGGCTGTCCCCGGCCGCTTCCCAGTGAACGATGCTGGCTTCGTCACACCAGTCGAAGAGCTTCGGCATCACGATCCGGTGAGCGCCGCTGGTCATAAAGGCGCGCATGCTCGCTTCGTCGGCCCACAGGGTCAGCGTCCAGAACGTCCGGTGCCGATCGTTGAGGAGCGAGCCGGCCTTAAAACCGGCAGCCCCTTTACCTGACGCACTGATCGCCAAACGTGGAACAGAAATTCCGGCAGGAAACGCATCGAACGGACTCGCAAGCGCGTGACGCTTACCCATGCCATTTGTCTCTCCACGGCCTGCGGGAGCATGCGGCCGCAAAGGCCATAAAGGAACTTCTTGCAGCCAGGAAGATTGAGGCCGCGTGACCTACCAGCTCTGGTATTGGCCGGGGATTCCCGGCCGTGGCGAGTTCGTCCGCCTCGCGCTTGAGGTGGCGGGGATTCCCTATCGTGACTGCGCGATGGAATCGGACGACGGCGCCGATCGGCTGCTGGCCGACATGAAGAATGATCGCGAGCATCCGCCATTTGCGCCGCCCTATCTGGTGGCCGGGGAGCTTGTGATCGGGCAGACCGCCAACATCCTTCTGTTCCTGGGCGAGCGGCATGACCTGGCGCCCAAGGACATTAGCGGCAGGCTATGGGTTCATCAGCTCCAGCTCACCATCGCTGACGTAGTGGTCGAGGCGCATGACGTGCATCATCCAATCGCCTCCGGTCTTTATTATGAGGACCAGCAGGCCGAAGCGCGGCGCCGCGCCGAAGATTTCCGACAGAACCGCATTCCCAAATATCTCGGCTATTTCAATCGTGCCCTGCGCAACAAGAACTGGCTGGCTGGAGAAAAATGGAGTTATGCCGATCTCTCGCTGTTTCACCTGATCGAAGGGCTGGAACATGCTTTCCCCCGGCGCATGGCGACCGTGATGGCCGAATGTCCGGAGCTGACGCGGCTGCGCGAAGCGGTGAAAGCCCTTTCGCCCCTCACCCATTATCTCTCGAGCGGCAGGCGCCAGCCCTTCGGCAATGGAATTTTCCGCCATTATCCCGAACTGGACGGAGACTGATCGGCGCGGTTGCCGGATTGCCCATGCACCGGTAAAGCCCGCCACCATGGCCGATCCGGTGATCATCGCAATGCCCAAGGGGCGTATCCTGCAGGAGGCGCTGCCGCTGCTCGCTCGCGCAGGCATCGAACCGGAGCCTGCATTCTCCGACGAGGACAGCCGCGCGCTTCGCTTTTCGACCAATCGTGCGGACGTCAGCCTCATTCGTGTCCGTGCCTTCGACGTCGCGACCTTCGTCGCCCATGGCGCTGCGCAGCTGGGCATCGTCGGTTCGGACGTGCTGCTCGAGTTCGACTATTCCGAACTTTACGCGCCGGTGGATCTCGACATCGGCCACTGCCGCCTCTCGGTCGCTGAGCCGGTGGCGATGGCGGCGGGGGATGATCCCCGCGAATGGAGCCATGTCCGCGTCGCCACCAAATATCCGAATCTGACGCGCAAGCATTTCGAGGGGCGCGGCGTGCAGGCCGAATGCGTCAAGCTCAACGGCGCCATGGAAATCGCGCCCGTGCTTGGGCTCGCGGATCGGATCGTCGATCTGGTCTCGTCGGGCCGCACGCTCAAGGACAATGGCCTGGCCGAAGTCGAGGTGATCACGCATGTTTCCGCACGGCTGATCGTCAATCGCGCTGCCTTCAAGACCCGCATCGCGGCGGTCGGCGCGCTCGTTGAGGCGTTTCGCGCTGCCGTGGGGCAAGCCGATGCCGCTTAGGCTCGACGCCCGCGATGCCGGGTTTCCGCAGGCGTTCGACGATCTCGTCAATGTCCGCCGCGAGGCGGACGAGGATGTGTCCACTGTCGTGCGCGAGATCATCGCCACCGTGAAGGCCAAGGGCGATGACGCCGTCGCCGAATATACCCGCCGCTTCGATCGGCATGAGCTCGATAGGGGCGGCTGGCAGGTCAGCAAGGAGGAGCGTGTTGCCGCGCTTGCAGGGCTTGATCCCAAGCTGCGGGCCGCGGTTGAGCTCGCCGCCGAGCGGATCAGCACATATCACGCGGCGCAAAGGCCGGCCGATAGCGAGGGCGTTGATGCGGCAGGCGTTCGTATGGGCGCGCGCTGGCGGGCGGTCGAGGCGGCAGGGCTCTACGTGCCGGGCGGCCGCGCCGCCTATCCCTCGTCGGTGCTGATGAACGCGCTCCCCGCCAAGGTGGCCGGGGTCGAGCGGCTGGTGATGGTGACCCCAGCGCCGGACGGCGTGATGAACCCGCTGGTGCTCGCCGCCGCCGAACTTGCGGGCGTGGATGAGGTGTGGCGGATCGGCGGGGCGCAGGCGATTGCGGCGCTGGCGTTCGGGACCAAGCGCATCTCCCCGGTCGATGTGATCGTCGGCCCGGGCAATGCCTGGGTCGCCGAGGCCAAGCGCCAGCTTTATGGCGTGGTCGGCATCGACATGGTGGCCGGACCATCGGAGATCGTGGTGGTGGCTGACGGCGATAATGATCCCCAATGGATCGCGGCTGATCTGCTCAGCCAGGCCGAGCATGATCCGACGAGCCAATCGGTGCTCTTCACCAACGATGCCGGCTTTGCGGACGCCGTCGCGCGGGCGGTCGACGACCAACTCGCCGGCCTCCAGACTCAGGCGACCGCCCGAACGAGCTGGAACGACAATGGAGCAATCGTGCTGATAGCAGAACTGACCGACGCCCTGCCGCTGGTCGATCGGCTGGCTCCGGAGCATCTCGAGCTTGCTGTCGCAGACCCCGATGCCCTGTTCGCGCGGGTGCGCCATGCCGGCTCGGTCTTTCTTGGCCGCCATACGCCCGAAGCGATCGGCGATTATGTCGGCGGGCCGAACCATGTGCTGCCGACCGGACGCCGCGCGCGTTTCTCTTCCGGCCTGTCGGTGCTCGATTTCATGAAGCGGACGAGCTTTCTCGCCTGCTCGCCCGAGGCGGTGGCCAGTATCGGCCCCGCGGCGGTCGCACTCGCCGAAGCCGAAGGATTGCCGGCTCACGCAAAATCGGTTGCGGTGCGGCTCTGATGGTGAAGGTCAATGAACGGGCACGGTCGCGCTCGACCGCGCGGCTGGCGGCGGTGCAGGCGCTCTATCAGCAGGAGATGGAAGCCACGCCGCTCCCCAAGCTGCTCGACGAGTTCCATCAGCACCGGCTCGGCAAGGAGATCGAGGAGGTCCGCTATGCCGACGCCGAGGTCAGCTTCTTCGACGATCTGGTGAAAGGCGTCGATGCGCGCCGCGCGGAAATCGATGCGGCGATCACGGCGCGGCTCGCCGATGGCTGGAACCTCGAACGCCTCGACCGGCCGATGCGGCAGGTTCTTCGTTGCGGCACATATGAGCTGATCGCGCGGATCGACGTGCCGACCGCCACGGTGATAAGCGAATATGTCGATGTCGCCGACGCATTCTACGACAAGCGCGAGAAGGGATTCGTCAATGGGCTGCTCGACGCAGTGGCCAAGGCTGTGAGGTCGTAGCATATGTTCAGGGGATTGTACGATTGGGTGCTGAGGCTGGCTGGGCATCGGCATGCCATTCGTTACATGGGCGCGGTCTCATTCGCTGAAAGCAGCTTCTTTCCGATCCCGCCGGACGTGATGCTGGTGCCGATGGTGCTGGCGCGGCGCAATCAGGCATGGCTGATCGCCACCGTTTGCACCATCACCTCCGTGGCTGGCGGCATGGTCGGCTATGCGATCGGCTATTTCCTTTATGATACGCTCGGTCAGTGGCTGATCAATCTCTACGGATTGCAGAAGGGCGCTGCCGAATTTCAAGACTGGTACGCCAAATGGGGCGCCGCGCTGATCCTCGCCAAGGGGCTGACGCCGATCCCGTTTAAGCTCGTCACGATCGTCAGCGGGCTCGCCAAGTTCAACTTCGGCATCTTCGTGCTGACTGCGGCGATCACGCGCGGGATCCGCTTCTTCGTGGTGGCCGCGCTGCTCCGTCATTATGGCGAGCCGATCCAGGCGTTCATCGAAAAGCGGCTGACGCTGGTCGCCACCAGTTTCCTGATCGTTCTCGTTGCGGGCTTCGCGGCGGTCGCGCTGGTGTGAGCGACGAAGCCGCCTTCATCGCGGCTTTGCGGAAGATCGTCAGTCATCCCGGCGCGCGTGGCCTGCTTGACGATGCGGCGGTGATCGCCCCGCCGGTGGGGCGCGAGCTCGTCATCACCCACGACATGATCGCTGAGGGCATTCACTTCCTGCCGGGCGATCCACCCGGGGATGTCGCCTGGAAGCTGCTGGCGGTGAACCTCTCCGATCTCGCCGCCAAAGGCGCCAAGCCGATCGGCGCGATCCTGGGCTATGCGCTTGCGGAAGATCCAAGCTGGGACGCGGCGTTCGTGGCCGGGCTGGGACGCGCCTGCGACCATTTCGCGCTCCCCCTGCTCGGCGGCGACACGATCGCGCTCAAGCCCGGCGATCGCCGCGCGTTCGGGCTCACGACCTTGGGGGAGGCGGCCGCGCCCGTCCCGGATCGGCGGGGCGCGAAAGCAGGCGACCTGCTGTGGGCGTGCGGGACGATCGGCGATGCTGGCCTGGGGCTTGCGATCGCGCGCGGCGAGATGGAGGGGCCGCGCAAGTTGCTCAAGGCCTATCGCCTGCCGATGCCCAAGCTCAACGAAGGGCAGGCGCTTGCGCCCTTGGTCAGCGCTATGGCCGATATATCCGACGGTTTGCTCATCGATGCCGCGAGGATTGCCGAAGCGAGCGGGCTGAGGGTGACGATCGACCTCGATGCCGTGCCGCTTTCTTCCGAGGCGCAGCTGTTCGGCGTCGATCGACAGGCGCGCCTTCGCGCGGCCACGTCCGGCGATGACTACGCACTTCTCTTCGCGGCATCTGAAAGCAATGCCGATCGGCTTCGGGCAGTCAGTGCCGCCTGCACGCGCATTGGCCGCTTCTCGACCGGATCGGGCCTCGTTGTTCAGGATCGTGACGGCGTCCTGCCCACGCCCGCCAAGCTCGGTTTTCTCCACGCAAGCTGACGGGCTTGCCTAGGGCGCGGTGCTACCGCATAAACGCGCGCAATCCGGGCGCTTCATAAAACATAGATTGCCGGGAGCCCTGAAACAAAGGGAAGGAGAAAGAATGCCGATTGTTGAAATCGCCATCGCCTGCGGTCTGCTCGCAGTGCTCTATGGCATAATTACAAGCCGACAGGTGCTGGCATCCTCTGCCGGCAACGAAACAATGCAGACGATTGCCGCCGCTATTCAAGAGGGCGCGGGTGCCTATCTTGCGCGTCAGTACCGGACCATCGCCATCGTGGGTGTCATCGTGGCTGCGCTGGTTTTCTACTTTCTGGGCCTGTTGTCGGCGATCGGCTTTGTGGTCGGGGCGGTGCTCTCCGGCGTCACCGGTTTCATTGGAATGAATATTTCGGTGCGCGCCAATGTCCGCACCGCCGAGGCAGCCCGCAATAGCTTGCAAGGAGGCCTCACGATCGCGTTCCGTTCAGGCGCGATCACGGGCATGCTTGTGGCCGGGCTGGGGTTGCTCGCGATCGCCGGCTTCTACTGGTATCTCACCGGGCCGGCGGGGCATGTGCCCGGCGACAGCCACGATCGCACGATCATCGAGGCGCTGGTCGCGCTGTCGTTCGGCGCATCGCTGATCTCGATCTTCGCGCGTCTCGGCGGCGGCATTTTCACTAAAGCGGCCGATGTCGGCGCCGATCTCGTCGGCAAGGTCGAGGCGGGCATTCCTGAGGATGATCCTCGCAACCCGGCCGTTATCGCGGACAATGTGGGCGACAATGTCGGCGATTGCGCCGGCATGGCGGCCGACCTGTTCGAAACCTATGTCGTGACATTGGGCGTGACGATGGTCTCGATCGCATTGCTTGCCACTGGCGGCACCGCGCGCGTTGCCGCACTGATGGCGTTGCCGCTGCTGATTGGCGGCGTGTGCATCATCACTTCGGTGATCGGCACCTATATGGTCCGATTGGGCGCCAAGGGTTCGATCATGGGCGCGCTCTACAAGGGTTTCTGGACGACGGCCGTCCTGTCGATCCCGGCGATCTATTTCGCGATGCGCTATGCGCTTGGCGATCTGTCGCAGACGTTCCAGATTTCGACCGCCGGAGGCTTCGCGACGTTCCCGGCGATTAACCTGTTCTACGCCTGCCTCGTGGGCCTGGCGGTGACCGGTGCATTGGTTTGGATCACCGAATATTACACCGGCACCAATTTTCGCCCGGTGCGCAGCATCGCGAGGGCCTCGGAAACGGGCCACGGCACCAACGTCATCCAGGGCCTCGCGATCAGCCTTGAATCGACTGCGTTGCCCACCATCGTGATCGTGATCGCAGTAATCGTCGCTTATCAGCTCGCCGGCGTGATTGGTGTAGCGTTCGGCGCGACATCGATGCTGGCGCTAGCCGGAATGGTCGTGGCGCTCGATGCCTATGGTCCGGTCACGGACAATGCGGGCGGCATTGCCGAGATGGCGGGGCTGCCCGATGACGTCCGCGTCCGCACTGACGCGCTCGATGCGGTTGGCAACACCACCAAAGCCGTCACTAAGGGCTATGCGATCGGATCGGCCGCCTTGGCGGCGCTGGTGCTGTTCGGGGCCTATACGGCCGATCTCAAGCAGTTCTTCGGGGGTCTCGCCGTCGATTTCTCGCTGAGCAATCCCTATGTGATCGTTGGCCTTTTGGTCGGCGCGCTTCTGCCCTACGCCTTCGGTGCGTTCGGTATGACCGCGGTCGGCCGTGCGGCCGGTTCGGTCGTCGAGGATGTCCGTGCGCAGTTTCGCGACAATCCCGGCATCATGGCCGGCACCAGCCGTCCCAACTATGCCCGCACCGTCGATCTCGTGACCAAGGCGGCGATTAAGGAAATGATCGTGCCGTCGCTGTTGCCGGTGCTCGCTCCGATTGTGGTCTATTTCCTGATCACCGGCGTGGCGGGTCAGGCCAACGGTTTCGCCGCGCTCGGTGCACTGCTGCTCGGCGTGATCGTGTCGGGCCTGTTCGTCGCCATTTCGATGACGTCGGGCGGCGGCGCCTGGGACAATGCCAAGAAGTTCATCGAGGACGGCAATCATGGCGGCAAGGGATCCGACGCGCACAAGGCAGCGGTGACCGGCGACACGGTGGGCGATCCTTACAAGGATACCGCCGGCCCGGCGGTCAATCCGATGATCAAGATCACCAACATCGTTGCACTGCTGTTGCTCGCGGCGCTCGCAGCTGCGGCATAAGCATAGAGAACATAAAGAAGAATCGGCCCGCCGGAAGCAAATCCGGCGGGCTTTCTTTTGTCAACGGTTCGTCGCGGACGAAACGGTTATGGAACAAAATGTCACCTCGCCCTTTGATGCCGATAGAGTGCAGTGGGTAAATATTAGGAGGCGACATGGGTATCATTCTTATGCTTATTGTCGGCGGCATCATCGGCTGGCTCGCCAGTATCGTCATGCGCACCGACGCTCAGCAGGGCATTTTTCTTAACATCGTGGTCGGCATCATCGGCGCGGCGCTTGGCGGTTTCCTGCTCAGCCCGCTGCTGGGTGCGCCCCCGATCACCAGTGGCGTGCTCAGCGCGGGATCGCTCCTGATCTCGTTCCTGGGTGCAGTGGTCCTGCTCGCGATCGTGAACCTGTTCCGTCGCGGCGCAGTTCGCTAAATTATAACGATCTAAAATCCTTGGGATCCGGCTTGCGCTTGCAGGCCGGATCTTTTGCGTGACGCGAAGAGGAGCATCGCCGCGCCCACGACTGCGGAGAGCAGTGATCCAGACAATACGCCTATTTTAACTTCGACCGTCTGGGCTGCATCAGCGAACGCGAGCTTCCCGATGAACAGGCTCATCGTGAACCCGATGCCGCAAATGATGGATAAGCCATAGATTTGCAGCCAGCTTGCTCCTGACGGCTTGGAGCCAAAGCCAACGGCAACGGCGGCGCGCACGCTCGCGAAAATGCCGATCTGCTTGCCCAGGAACAGTCCGGCCGCGATCGCTATCGTGAGCGGATCCAGGAGTACATGCGAACCGGCGTCCATGAAAGATACGCCGGCGTTGACGAAGGCGAAGAGCGGCAGGATCGCGTAGGCGACCCAAGGTTCGAGCGCATGCTCCAGCCTGTGCAATGGCGAATTCTCGGCATCAGGAGCGCCGCGCGACGGAACGATCGGAATGGCAGACGCCGCAAGCACGCCCGCAATCGTGGCGTGAACGCCCGATAGGTGAACCACCGCCCAGAGCGCTGCGGCAAGCAGCATATAGGGCACAAGGCTGCGTATTCCCGATAGATTTAGCGCGATCATCACAAGATAGAGGAGCGCCGCTGCGCCCAGCGCCCAGAAATGCAGCTCGGCCGTGTAGGCGAGAGCGATGATGATCACCGCGCCGAGATCGTCTGCAATGGCTATGGTGGTGAGGAAGATCTTGAGCGAGCCGGGCACGCGATTACCTAACAAGGCGAGCACTCCGATCGCAAAGGCGATATCGGTGGCCGCGGGAATGGCCCAGCCGCGGACCAGCGCGGGATCTCCTCCGGCGATCGCGAGAAAAACCGCGGCGGGAATTGCCATGCCTCCGGCCGCCGCGAGCAGCGGTAAGACCCGATCGGACGCCCGCTGAAGATGCCCGTCGAGAAATTCCCTTTTGATCTCCAAGCCAACCAGCAGGAAAAAGATCGCCATGAGGCCGTCATTGACAAGATGGACGAGATCCCAACCACCGATCTCAATCCGCAACAAATCGGAATAGAAATGTGCGAGGCTGCTGTTCGCGATCGTTAAGGCCAGGACTGCTGCGGCAATCAGCAGCAGGCCACCCGACGCTTCGGTTCTCAGAAAATCCCGAAGCACCGACGGCGCGCGCTTAATCCGCGAGATGATCATTGGCCGGGGCTAACAGCATCGAGCGCGAGATGCACTAACATGCGGGGCCGGCTGCGGCAGAACTGCTTCGCACCGGCGCCAATTCGCGCTAGCGATAGCGCGCCATGCATCTTTACCTCCCCATCGCTGGTCTTTCGGTCAACATCCTTGTGATCATCGGCCTTGGCGGGGTGGTGGGGTTGCTTTCCGGGATGTTCGGCGTCGGCGGCGGATTCCTGACCACGCCGCTGCTGATCTTTTACGGCATCCCCCCTGCGGTCGCCGTGGCATCTTCCGCCCCCCAGCTCACCGGCGCGAGCGTTTCGGGCGTGCTGGCGCACCGGCAACGCGGCGGCGTGGACGTACAGATGGGTTCGGTGCTTGTCGCTGGTGGCGCTATCGGCGCCATTTTCGGCGGGTTCATCTTCCAGGCGCTCCAGGCTCGCGGTCAGATCGATATGGTCGTCGGCATGCTCTATGTGGTGCTCCTTGGCGGGATCGGCATCACGATGGGGCGCGAAGCCATCGGCAGCATCGTCGCCAGCCATACGGGTGCGAAACCTGTTATGCGTACGCGGCGGCATCATCCGCTGATCGCCTCGTTGCCAGGGCGATGGCGGTTTTACAAATCGGGGCTTTATATTTCACCGCTGGCGCCGCTCATGCTGGGGCTCGCGACCGGTATGATCACCGCGTTGATGGGCATCGGCGGTGGATTCATCCTGGTGCCGGCGATGATCTATTTGCTGGGCATGTCGACCCGGGTCGTGGTCGGCACGTCGCTGTTCCAGATCCTGTTCGTCACCATCGCCACCACCCTGACGCACGCGCTGACGACGCATGCCGTCGACATCGTCCTTGCCACCCTGTTGCTGATCGGCAGCGTGACCGGCGCGCAGGTGGGCGTGCGCTTGGCGCAGAAGGTGAAGCCCGAATATCTGCGTCTCGTGCTGGCCTTCATGGTGCTGACGGTCGCCTTCCGCATGGCGCTTGGACTCACCTGGCGGCCGGAGGAAATCTATACGGTCCAGCCGCTGTGAGATTGGGGCGGATATTGGCGCTACTGACGATGCCGTTGCTGCTTGGCGCGAGCCCGCCCCGGCTGGTTCCGGACGTATCGCAGCGCCAGATCGATATCATCTACAGCTTCACCGGCGCGGAACTGCTGCTGTTCGGTGCAATCCTTTATCCCGGTGGGCGCGTGCCGGACAAGCCGGCGGATATCGCAGTCGTGCTGCGCGGCCCGGTCGAGCCGATCCTGGTCCGCGAGAAACAGAAGATTGCGGGTATCTGGATGAATGCGGACAGCGCGCGCTTCCGCTCCATGCCCTCCTTCTATGCTGTGGCATCCTCGCGCCCGTTGGGCGGTCTCGTCGATGAACGGACCTCGGCCATCTATGAGCTCGGCGTGAATAATCTTCAGCTTTCGCCCTCCAGCCTGGAGGCAGCCGAAGAACAGAAACGTTTCGAAGCGGGCGTGGTCGATCTCAAGCGGCGCAGCGGCCTCTATGTCGAAGATCCCAAGGGCGTGGAGATCAGCGATGGCGTGCTCTATCGCGCGCGCATCGCGATTCCGGCGCGCGTGCCGGTGGGCAAATATACCGCCGAGACGTTTCTGATCCAGGACGGGCGGGTGCTCGCCGCGGCGGTTCGCGACGTCGATATCGATAAATCCGGCTTCGAGCGCTTCATCGCCACCGCCGCCCAGGCCCATGGTTTCATCTACGGAGCCTGCGCCGTGGCGATATCATTGCTGTTTGGCTGGGCGGCCAGCATGTTGTTCCGCCGGCGCTGATCACATTCGGGAAAGCATCGCCGTTCCTTCTTTTTTAACAATCCCGCGTTAGCACAGGCTGATGCTTGGGCAGCCGCACGGCGGGGACGCTATGAACGACATGACTGGCATGCAGAGCTTCGGGCAGGCGCTGCAATCCACATCATTGGACAGCCGGGTTGAAATCGGCCGGGTGCTCGACGTCTCGGGTAGCGGCGCCAAGATCACGTTGGATGGTCCGATCCTGACGATGATGCAGTCGAGCGACGATCCCGTCCTCGCCTCCGCCGGCAATATTGGCAGCCATATCAAGCTGATGGTCGACGGGCGCTGGCTGGTTGCGGTGGTGCGCACGATGCGGCTGGCCGAAGCGGACGGCGACCTTATCCTCGCAGATGTCGATTTTCTGGGTGAAGGCATGATGATCGAGAATGATCATCACATCACCAGCTTCCGGCGCGGTGTCACGCGCTATCCTGTCCCGGGCGGCCGGATCTTTGCGGTCGACAGTTTCGATCTCAAGCAGATGTTCGCGACGGCCGCCCGCGCGCATATCGAGATCGGAAATGTCTATCCCACCAAGGATGTTCGCGCCGCACTCTATATCGATGCACTGCTGGGCAAGCATTTCGCGCTGCTCGGCTCCACCGGCACCGGCAAATCGACATCCACTGCGTTGATCCTGCATCGCATTTGCGAGTTGGCGCCCAACGGCCATATCGTCATGATCGATCCCCACGGCGAATATTCGCAGGCGTTCAAGGATAGCGGTGCGATCTTCGACGTAAACAATCTCGCAATGCCCTATTGGCTCATGAATTTCGAGGAGCATTGCGAGGTGTTCGTTACCGCGTCGGGCGATCAGCGCCAGGCCGATTGCGACATTCTCGCCAAATGCCTGCTGGCCGCGCGTGCCAAAAACCGCCTGGCCGAAGGCATCGGCAAGCTCACCGTCGACAGCCCGGTTCCCTATCTGCTTACCGATCTCACCCAGATCATCCAGACCGAGATGGGCAAGCTTGAAAAGGCGGGCACCAGCGCCCCCTATTTGCGGCTCAAGACCAAGCTTGACGAGATGCGGTCCGATCCGCGCTACAGCTTCATGTTCTCGGGCATGCTGGTCGGCGATACGATGGCGGACTTCCTGGCCAAGGTGTTCCGCCTGCCCGGCCAGGGCAAGCCGATCTCGATCATCGACGTCTCCGGCGTACCGTCTGATATTGTTTCCGTGGTGGTTGCGATGCTTTCCCGCATGGTGTTCGATTATGCGATCTGGGCACGCGGCGAGGAGCAGAACCCGGTTCTGCTCGTCTGCGAAGAAGCCCATCGCTATGTGCCGAGCGACCGCATGACCACCGGGCAGGCGGTGCGCAGCGTGCTTGAGCGGATCGCCAAGGAAGGCCGTAAATATGGCGTCTCGCTCGGCCTGATCACGCAACGGCCGTCCGATCTTGCCGAGGGCGTCCTTTCCCAGTGCGGCACCATCATCGCGATGCGCCTCAACAATGATCGCGATCAGGCGTTCGTGAAGTCGGCCATGCCCGAAGGCGCCCGCGGCTTCCTCGATTCGATCTCCGCGCTCAGAAATCGCGAAGCCATCATATGCGGCGAGGGCGTTTCGATTCCCATCCGCGTCGCCTTCGACGATCTCGAGCCGAGCAAGCGACCAGCCTCGCAGGATCCGGTGTTCTCGACACTGTGGGCGCGCGAAGGCGGTGAACAGGAGTTGCTCAAGCGCGTCATCCATCGCTGGCGCACGCAGGGACGTTAAGGCTGACGCGCTAACGCAGCCAAAGGCGCCGTATCAGCGCAACAAGCGCCAACGCCACCAGAATCGCGCCGGTATCGGCCACCCAGTCCATGATGTCACAATCGCGGTGCAGCGCCGGGATTGACTGAAGCACCTCGATCAATGCGCCAAGGAAGGAAAGCCGCTCCGCGATCCTTGACCAGCCCGCGCGCGGATAGGCGGCGCTGGCCAGGACCGCCAGGGTCGCGAAGGCCAGCATATGCTGATATTTGTCGCCTACTTCGCCAAGCACGGTGGGCGGCTTCGGTATCAGCGCCATTGTCACCGCGAAGATGAGCGCGGTCCAAAAGACAAAACGAACCAGCAGGACGATTTGCGGAGGAAGCGACGGTACCGACGGCATCCGCGCCTCATGCCCTGTCGCTCTTAAAGTGCAAGCGCGAACAGGGAATTTTTCATGGCGGCTGGCGACCGATCAGAAAACCGCAATTGCCTGCAGATTCATCAATCCTAATCGTGATTATCTTCCACGAAAGCCTTGAGGCGCACCAGTGCGCTCTCCCACTGGCGGGTTACCTTCTCGAGATAGGCGCGCGCATTGTCGATCCGCTCAGGCTCAATCGCAAAGCGGCTCTCGCGCCCGTGCTTCAAATGGCGGACCAAGCCCGCTCGTTCGAGCATCCGCAGATGCTTGGTCACGGCCTGCCTTGTCAGGCGGGTGTCGCCGGACAATGTCGTGATCGAACATGGCTCCCCGTTGCTCAGCCGGTTCAGCAAATTCAATCTTGTTCGATCACCTAATGCCGCGAAAATCGACACCACGTCATCGGCAAGTTCAATGCTCGACATAGGCTGTAATGTTCTTCATCTGCTGTTCCCACCCACCGCTATTCGCGCGGAACGCATCTGAATAGCGGTGCACGGGCAATCGCGAGAAGCCCGATTCAACCACTGTCAGCTTGGTGTCGGCACCCGCGGCTTCGAGCCGAAATTCCACCAGCGTCGGTTCTTCCTGAGAATAGTCGGCGCTCGGATCGATTGCATAAGGATGCCAGGTGAATGAAAATAGATGGGGTTCATCCATACGCCGGATCACAATTTCCCAGCGCAGATGCTCGAATCCGGGATAGGTGATATGGCCGGTCGCCGGTTGGCCCGGTGCGAAGGGCGTATCGATCTTCACTCGGAACCATGCTCCGAACGAAGCGGGATCGGCAATTGCGCGCCAGACGCGCTCGATCGGCGCGTGGAGCCTTACGCTGACTTCTATCCTATCTTCCATTGTGCAACCTCCTGGTTGCAGTTTAAATAGGTTTCCTCCGAATATGCAACCCCATGGTTGCGTATGTCGCATCTAGCTCATGGTGTCCCGGAAATTCTTGGTGCCTTAGATCGTCCAGGCTAGGTTGGACGAGGGTCACCGCTTCGCCAATTTCGCAGCCGACGGTGAACGACAATAGCCGGTAGGTAGTGAGGGGCCGAACATGTACGAAATTCGCGTGAATGTGGAGGGGAGATTTATCCACGACAAGCTGGTTGGCTTCTGGGATTTGGCAACCGCCGAACGGTTTCTGAGGGACTTCAACGCAGCAATTGACAAGGTGGCAGCCGCTGGTCCGGGCTGGAAAATATTGGCCGATTACCAAGAGATGGACGTTCAGACGCCCGAGGTTGTTGCGCTCCTTTCCAAGGTTGCCGCTTATGCGGACGCGAACGGTCTCGCCAAGGCAGCGGTCTACATGCCCGGCATTCTAAAAAGCTTGCAAATCAAGCGCATGGGGCCAGCCGACAAGTTTCGAACATTCGCTTCGGAGGCTGAAGCGCGCGCCTGGTTAGAGGAATGAAGCGGACAAATACTGCTGGCAAATCCAGGTAAAAATCTGGGTATTTACGGTGACAATTTGCTGGGCCAATGGCTTGCCCAGGGCCAAAGCTCTCCTCGGCGATCAAGGTTATCATCCCGACTGGTTCCACAAGGCGCTTGCAGATTATGAAGGTCCGGACCCTAATTGACCGCTGCTCGTTTGCACCTTTTCATGAGGAGAAGTGGCATGCCCCAGTCAAGCGACATCAGAGAGCATATGGAAGTGATCGGCGCTGATGGCGCCCACATCGGGACGGTCGACAAAGTCGAAGGTCACCGGATCAAGCTGACCAAGGCGGACAGCGGTTCGCACGGCGATCATCATCATTATATTTCCTTCGGGCTGGTGGCCGATATCGAGGGAAACCGGGTGCGCCTTTCTGCCAATGCCGATGCGGCGGTGCTGCTCGAGGAAGAAGAGAGCGGCGGAGCGCTCGCGGATCGCAATTAGGATCGTTCCAGTTCGATCTTCCTTTGTTCCAAACAGGCTGTAGACGGGGTCGATGCCAAGCCCGCTCGAAGCCCTCCGTTCAACTTTCGGCTATTCAAGCTTCAGGGGACGGCAAGCAGAGGTCATCGATCGCGTCATGGCGGGCGAACATACGCTCGCCGTGATGCCGACGGGCGCCGGCAAGTCGCTCTGCTATCAGATACCGGCACTCTGTCGCGCGGGCACGGCGCTCGTCATTTCGCCTTTGATTGCGCTCATGCACGATCAGGTGCGATCCGCTGAAGCGGCGGGGTTGCGCGCGGCAGCACTGACATCCGCTGATGATAACCGCGATGAAACGATCCGCCGCTTTCGCGATGGCCACCTCGATCTGCTTTATGCCGCGCCTGAACGGGCCTCGAGCACCAGCTTTCGTGCTTTGGTCGATCGGGCGCCGCCGCTGGCGCTGATCGCGATCGACGAAGCACATTGCGTCTCCGAATGGGGGCACGATTTCCGGCCCGATTACCGGCTGCTGCGCCCACTGCTCGACGCGCAGGCGGAAACGCCGCGCCTTGCGCTCACCGCGACGGCCGATCGTCATACCCGCGCCGACATCCTGCACCACCTCGCCATTCCCGAGGAGGGCCTGATCCTCGCCGGCTTCGATCGTCCCAATATCCGCTACGGGATCAGGCCGCGCGACGGCTTGGCCAAGCAACTGCTCGAGCTGGTCGCCGAGCATCCCGGTCCGGGCATCGTCTACGCGCCGACGCGCGATGGCGCCGAGCGGATCGCGGCCGGGCTTGCCCCGGCCGGGCGGCCGGTGAGGACTTACCACGCCGGGCTGGACGCCTCCGTGCGCGCTGCCAATCAGCGTGCCTTCGTTGCTTCCGAAGATATGGTGATGGTCGCGACGATCGCGTTCGGCATGGGCATCGACAAGCCCGATGTGCGCTTTGTCGCGCATGCGGGCCTGCCCAAATCGATCGAAGCCTATTATCAGGAAACCGGCCGCGCCGGCCGGGATGGCGATCCGGCCATCGCCCAGCTGTTCTGGGCTGCGGAGGATTTCGCGCGTGCCCGCCGCCGGATCGAGGCGGAAACCGAGCCCGATCGCCGCAGCGGGGAGCGTCAGCGCCTCAATGCTTTGGGGGCTCTTGTCGAGGCAGGAAGCTGCCGCCGTGCGATCCTGCTGCGCCATTTCGATGAAGAGCCGCCGCCTGCCTGCGGCAATTGCGACAATTGCCTCAACCCGCCCGCCACGGTCGATAGTACCGAAACTGCCCGGAAGCTGCTCTCGGCGGCCTTTCGTACCGAAATGCGCTTCGGCATTGGTCACCTGACGGACGTGCTCGCTGGTCGCGAGACCGATAAGGTGCACAATTTCGGCCATCACCGCCTCTCGGTGTTCGGCATTGCCGACGCGGCGGAGCTCGCCTTGATCAAGCCGGTGTCGCGCGCGCTGCTCGCCCGCGATGCTTTGCGCGCCGACGAGTTCGGCGGGCTGAGCTTTGGGCCGGGTGCGCGGCCGATCCTCAAGGGCGAAGCCGATGTGCAGGTCGTGCTGCCGCCTAAGCGCGAGCGCAGGCGCAAATCGCGCGAGGATTATCCCCACGATCCCTTGTTCGATCGCTTGCGGGAGGTGCGGCGGGCGCTGGCACAGGCGCGCGGCGTGCCGCCTTATGTGATCTTTCACGATTCCACATTGCGCGAAATGGCGTCGTCCAGGCCATGCGACCGGCACGAACTTGCGCGGATCTCGGGCGTGGGTTCGCGCAAGCTCGATGACTATGGCGACGCTTTTCTTGAGGCGATCCGTAGCGCAAGCTAAGAGCGGCGGCGAAGGAGATTTCCATGTTCCGCAAGCTCGATGAGACGATTTCGGTGGCTGGCCAGATCGAGCCCGCAGATGTGGCGGAAGCTGCGCGTCAGGGTTTCACCTTCATCATCAATAATCGCCCGGATGGCGAGGCATCCGACCAGCCCAGCGCCGCCGAAATGAAGGCAGCCGCCGATGCCGCGGGCCTTGGCTACGCGGCGATTCCGATCACCCATGCCGGCTTCAGCGAGGATCAGGTCGTCGCGATGGGGCAGGCGCTTGCGGCCGCGCCGGGCCCGGTGCTCGCTTTTTGCCGCTCAGGCACGCGATCGACCCTGATCTGGGCGCTCGCGCGGGCGCGCGCGGGGGATGCTCCTGCCGAACTCTCGGCGAAGGCCGCGGCGGCCGGCTATGACCTCAGCCCCATCCGCCCGCTGCTCGGCTGATCGCAGATAAAAAGGCCGGCGGAGTGATCCGCCGGCCCAGTTCCTCGCAGGAGAGAAGATCAGGCGGAGCCGAAGCCCCGCCCTGGTTCGTCAATAATTGTAGGCACGCTCGCCATGCTCGTTGAGGTCGAGACCTTCGAGCTCGACTTCCGCGCTGGGACGCAGACCGATCGTCTTGTCCAGCAGGAAGAAGAGGATCAGCGAAACGCCACCCGACCAGACCAGCGTGACGCAGACGGCCTTGAACTGAGTGATCACCTGGGCTGTCATGTCATAGGCCCCAGCGACGGACGGAAACACGGTATAATCGATAAAGCCCTGACCGCCGAGCGCCGGGTCGGCAAAAACACCGGTCATCATCGCACCGAAGATACCGCCGATGCAGTGTACGCCGAACACGTCGAGCGAGTCGTCATAACCGAACTTGTTCTTCACCGTGGAGACGAAGAAGAAGCAGAGCGGCGAGACGAGCAGGCCGAGGATGATCGAGGTCATCGGCGCGATGAAGCCGCAGGCGGGCGTGATCGCGACGAGGCCCGCCACCGCGCCGGAGGCGGCACCGAGCATCGAAGGCTTGCCATGGACGACCTGATCGCACAGCGCCCAGGAGACCGCCGCAGCAGCAGTGGCGACGAAGGTGTTGATGAACGGAAGCGTCATGAACGCATTGGCTTCGAGGTTGGAACCCGCGTTGAAGCCGAACCAGCCCACCCACAGCAGGGAGGCGCCGATCATCGTCATGGTCAGCGAGTGCGGCGGCATCGGCTCCTTGCCGTAGCCGATGCGCTTGCCCATCACGAGGCAGCCCATCATTCCGGCGATGCCGGCGTTGATGTGCACCACGGTGCCGCCCGCGAAGTCAAGCGCGCCCCATTGCCACATCAGGCCGTTCGGAGCGACCGAGCCCTTCAGGAAGTCCGGACCCTGCCAGAACCACACCATGTGCGCGATCGGGAAGTAGACGAGCGTGGCCCAGAGCACGAGGAAGATGATGAGCGGCGTGAACTTCACGCGCTCGGCGAAAGAGCCGACGATCAGCGCCGGCGTGATGCAGGCGAACGTCATCTGGAATATCACATAGACATATTCAGGCAGATAGACGTTGTTCGAGAACGTCGCCGCGTAAGTGGATGGACTGACGCCGGCGAGGAATGCCTTGGAGAAGCCTCCGACAAACGGCGTCGAGCCCTGCGAGAAGGCCATCGAATAACCATAGCAAACCCAGATCAGCGCGATCACGCTGACGCACATGAACACCTGCATCAGCACGGACAGCATGTTCTTCGTCCGCACCAAGCCGCCGTAGAAGAGGCCGAGCGCCGGGACCGACATCATGAGCACGATGGCAGACGAAATGGCCATCCAGGCCACGTCGCCCTTGTTGACCATGGTGGCCTGCTGCTCAGGCGTGGGATTGAAGATGGGGCCAGCGGCAGCGGCCGCCTGTGCCCAGGCCGGCATCGCCAGCATGGCCGAGACGCCGAGCGCGCCCAGCCCAAGACCGATCTTTGTAGAAAGCTTCATGTTTCCCCCTAAATCTTTAGAGCGCGACGTCGTCGGTCTCGCCGGTGCGGATGCGCACCGCCTGACCGATCTCCAGCACAAAGATCTTGCCGTCACCGATCGCACCGGTGTTGGCGGCTTGCTGGATCGCCTCGACGACCCGGCTCGCCAGGGCGTCGGTCGTGGCGACCTCGACCTTGATCTTAGGCACCATGTTCGTGCTGTATTCGGCCCCACGGTAAATTTCCGTCTGGCCCTTCTGCCGTCCGAATCCCTTGACTTCGGTAACGGTCATCCCTTGCACGCCCAGCGTGGCAAGGGCTTCGCGCACCTCGTCAAGCTTGAACGGCTTGATGATCGCGACAACGAGTTTCATTTCGCCTCCCTCATTTAAGCCGGGAGGTTCACAGCAAAGACCGTGCCAAATCGCGATTGCGAGGAGTCGCCGCGAGTCGCTTTACTGCTGCGACGACGGCTCTTGCCGCGATCGCTCAGAAATTAAGCAAAGATGAAGATATGCCGATGATTCAGGCAGCTTCGAGTGCACGGATCCTGGGCAGAATATCCGCCACCGCGGCGCGGCCGATCTCGATCAGCTCCGCCGCGCGCATGAAGTTGGTTGCGTCGATATGCCCAACCGGGAGATCGAGCTGAAGCTCCGGCGGCTCGATCATCAGGGACTGGCGGGTGAGGTTGGCGGTCATCAACGCCGTGGCCGCGCGCATGACGCCGAAGGTCGAAAGCGTCCGCCGCTGCGACCAGCCCTGCCTCAGCGTGCTGGCCCGGCCATGATAGTCGCCAAGCAGGTTGACGGCGATGAGCGGCAGTTCCGGAGCCAACCGGCGCGCGGCGCTAACGGGAATAGGCGATACGACACCGCCGTCCACCAGAAGCTTGCCGTCGAGATCGACGGGATGAAAGATGCCGGGAAGAGCCATCGATGCGCGCACGGCATCAGCGACTGGCCCCCGGCCGATCACCACCTCTTCCCCCGTCAGCAGATCGGCGGCAACGACGGAAACGGGAATCATCAAATCCTCGAAACGGATATGGCCGAGATGCAGGTCCAGCTGCCGGGCGATCTCGCGGCCGCCGAGCACCGCGCCCGGCCGCCAGTGGGGATCGAGATAGCGCAGGATCATCCGCAAATTGGCTGAACGCGCCACGCGTTCGAGTACGTCGAGCCGCCCGGCTCCCAGGCAGGTGGCGGCGAGCGCCCCGATCGACGTGCCGGCGGCCGCGCTTATCTTGACGCCTGCTTCGTCTAGCGCGCGAAGCACGCCGATATGGGCCCAGCCCAGGCCGGCGCCGCCGCCCAGCGCCAACGCAATGCCGTGGCGCTGCATCATTCGACTATGATTGGCCGTCCATCGATCGATTGGCGGTTTTTCTCCTGGCGGTACGCGCGCAGGCCTTCCTCGCCCTTCTGTTCCGACCAGGCAATCAGGGCCGGCCGCTCGCGCACCAGCGACATTTCGGGCACTCCATAACCGCAATTGTCGATCACCTCGTTCACAACCACGTCGATGAACTGGCGCGTACTCGGCGGCTGCGGCATCCGCTCCGCCAGTTCACTCCAAGCATCATCGCTGGGAAGAACGACTTTGCCCGTTCCATAGATCCGAACGATATTTGCGGTGCGGGTGAACGAGCAGAACAGGATGGTAATGCGTCCGTCGCGCTGCAAGTGGCCCGCCGCCTCGTTGGTCGCGCCGGTCATATCGGCATAAGCGACGCGATTGGGGCCAAGCACGCGGAAGCTGTCGATCCCCTTGGGGCTGACGCTGATGCGAGCGTCCGCCGATGCAGTGCCCACGAAATAGACCGGCTGGGCTTCGACGAAGGCTTTCAGCCGGTCATCGATCGCCGGATAGCGTTTCACGCAGCGGTGCCGCCGACGGTCAGCCCTTCGATCAACAAGGTTGGCTGGCCGACGCCCGCTGGCACCGATTGCCCGCCTTTGCCGCAGATGCCGATGCCCTCGTCGAGTGCCATGTCGTTGCCGATCGCCTTGACGCGGGTCAGCGCCGACGGGCCATCGCCGATCAGGGTTGCGCCCTTGATCGGGGCGCCGAGCTTGCCGTTCTCGATCTTGTAAGCTTCGGTGCACGAGAAGACGAACTTGCCCGAAGTAATGTCGACTTGGCCGCCGCCGAAGCTTTTGGCGTAAATGCCATTCTTTGCGCGGGCGAGAATTTCGCCGGGATCGTCATTGCCGCCGAGCATGAAGGTGTTGGTCATGCGCGGCATCGGCGCATGCGCGAAGCTTTCGCGGCGGCCGTTGCCGGTGGCGGGCACTCCCATCAGCCGCGCGTTGAGCCGATCCTGCAGATAGCCCTTGAGGATACCGTCCTCGATCAGCGTGGTCGCCTGCGTCGGCGTGCCCTCGTCATCGATGGTCAGCGAGCCGCGGCGCTGGCCGATCGAACCGTCGTCCACCACCGTCACGCCCGGCGCGGCGACACGTTCGCCGATCCGCCCCGAAAAGGCCGACGTGCCCTTGCGGTTGAAATCGCCTTCCAGCCCATGGCCGATCGCCTCGTGTAGCAGCACGCCGGGCCACCCCGGCCCGCACACCACCGTCATCTCGCCCGCGGGGGCAGCAACTGCCCGCAAATTGATCAGGGCCTGGGCGAGTGCTTCGTCGATGGCGCGGTTCCACTGCAGCGGATCGAACAGATTGTCGTAGAGATAGCGGCCGCCGAGGCCGAAGAAGCCGCTCTCGCGCCGGCCATTTTCTTCGACCACGATCGAGACGTTGAGGCGGACCAGCGGGCGCACATCGGTGGCGATGAAGCCGTCCGGGCGCACGATCTCGACCACGCTCCACGTGCCCGACAAACCGACCGAGACCTGAGCGACGCGCGGGTCGCGTCCACGGGCGGCGGCATCGACCTGTTGGCACAGCTCGACTTTTCGGGCGAACGGGATCAGGCCGAGCGGGTCATCGCTCGTATAAAGCTGGGCATTGGTGCGGCGTGGCGGCGCGGCTTTCGGGCCGGTCGCGGGATCGAGCAGCGTCATCGTCTCCGCCGCCCGGCGGATCGCCGCCTCGCTAATTTCATTGGCGTGCGCGAAAGCCGTGGTTTCGCCCGTCACGCCGCGCAGGCCAAAGCCTGCCTGCGTGCTGTAGTCCGCCGTCTTCAGCCGCCCGTCATCGAAGCCGAAGCTCTCCGAGGCGAGATATTGCAGATAAAGCTCGCCATCGTCGCAATTCGCCAGCGTTTGCGCGGATAGGCGCAGCGCGGTGTCAGGATCGAGGCTGTCGCGATAGAGGAAGCGGCGCGGGTCGGTGATCATGGTCATCGGCCGGATATAGGCCGGATGTGGCCGGAGTTAAACCTCTCAGGCGGCCTCGGCGCCGGTGTCGGCAGGGCCGCCAACCCGTACGAAGCGCCGGTCGCAATAGCCGCAATCGACCCATCCCTTTTCGTCGATCTCAAGGAACACGCGCGGATGCCCGAGCGCCGCGCCGCCGGGAACGTCGCTCGATCCGTCGCAGGCGACGCGCGAGCTTTCGACACGGATGGTTTCGGGCGGTGGGATCATCGCGCGCCGCATAGCAAGCGCGCGGGCGCTACGCAATTCGCCAGATGATCATGCTTCAGGCTTGAGCGGGCGCGCCAGCAATCCTTTGACGACCTCTTCGGCAGACGCGCCTTCGAGCAACGCGCACACGGCCTCCGTGATCGGCATGTCGATGCCCGCCTTTCGCGCCGCTTCGGATAGAACCGGCGCAGTGAATGCGCCCTCGGCGACCGTGCGGCGATCAGCGAGGAGTTGCGCTGCGTCTCCGCCCTCACCGATGGCCTTGCCGAGCGAGAAATTCCGCGAACTGGTCGAGGAGCAGGTGAGCACCAGATCGCCCAATCCGGACAGGCCCGCCAGCGTCTCGGGCCGCGCGCCGCGCGCCAGCCCGAAACGGGACATTTCCGCAAAGCCGCGCGAGATCAGGGCCGCACGCGCATTCTGCCCGAGCTTCAGCCCCTCGACGACGCCGCAGGCGATCGCCAGCACATTCTTGACCGCGCCGCCGACCTCGGCGCCGATGACGTCGGGGGAGGCATAAGGCCGGAAGTTCGGACGTGCGAGGCGCGCGCTCAGATCGGCGCAGAGCGTCTGGTCAGAGCAGGCAAGCGTGATCGCGGTCGGCAGCCCGGCGGCGACTTCATGCGCGAAAGTGGGGCCGGAAAGCACGGCGATCGGGGCATCGGGCTGAAGCTCGGCCGCCACTTCAGACATCAAAGCGCAGCTGCCCGCCTCAATGCCCTTGGCACATAGCACGAGCGGGATGCGAAGCGCCGGAAGATCCTTCAGAACCGGGCGGAGATGCTGGGCGGGCGTCACGAGCAGCACCGCGTCCAGTTCGGCCAGATCCTTCAGCATCGCCGTTGCGCGGATCGCCGGAGAGAGAGGGATGCCGGGCAGGAACAATTTGTTTTCATGCACTTGGTTGATGGCATCGACCACTTCGGGCTCGCGCGCCCAGATCAGCACCGGCTGATCGCCCGCTGCGCTGACCTGGGCCAGCGCCGTGCCCCAGGCGCCGCCGCCGACCACGCCAATCCTCATGCCTTCACTCCCGCGCCGCGTGCCTTTTCCGCCATCGGATCGAGCGGCCAGCGCGCCCGTGCCGGAACGTCAAGATCGTCAGTCAGGCCAGCCGCCAGGCGCTCGGCGCCGGCCCATGCGATCATCGCCGCATTGTCCGTGCAAAGCCAGAGCGGCGGTGCGACGAAGCGCAGCCTATGTTGCGCGGCCAGGCCTTCCAGCGCTTCCCGCACCGCTTGATTGGCTGCAACCCCGCCCGCCACGACGAGGGCGGTGGCATTCGGCGCCTGCTGCAATGCCCGTGCGGTGCGATCGATCAGGCAATCCACCACCGCCTGTTGGAACGACGCCGCAATATCCTCGGGGCGATATTGCCCGCTGTCCCTTGCGCGCAAAACCGCGCTCTTCAAACCCGCGAAGGAGAAATGCGGTTCGGCTGATCCCAGTAGCGGCCGGGGCAGGGGCACTGCCTGCGCATCGCCCTGTGCCGCCGCGCGTTCGACCGCCGGGCCGCCGGGAAAGCCGAGGCCGAGCAGCTTGGCGGTCTTGTCGAACGCCTCGCCCGCTGCATCGTCTATGGTCGTCGCGAGCCGCCGGTAAGTGCCGACGTCTTCGACCAGCAGAAGCTGGCAATGGCCGCCCGAAACAAGCAGCAGCAGATAGGGAAACGTCAAGGTCGGGTCCGCCAGCCTCGGCGAGAGCGCATGGCCTTCGAGGTGATTGACCGCGATCAGCGGCTTGCCGGTCGCCATCGCGAGCGCCTTGCCGGTGACAAGCCCCACCATCACGCCGCCGATCAGGCCAGGCCCCGCGGTCGCGGCAATGGCATCCACCTGATCGAGGGCGATGCCGGCTTCATCCAGTGCAGCCTCGACGAGGGGGGTGAGCATTTCGACATGCGCGCGCGCCGCGATCTCGGGCACGACGCCGCCGAACGGCGCATGCTGCGCCTCCTGCCCGGCGAGTTTGTGCGCCAATATTCGCCGCTCGCTCGTCACCAGCGCAGCCGCGGTTTCGTCGCAGCTCGATTCGAGGCCAAGGATCAATGCCATCTCCGGGCTTCCCTGCCACCGCGCAGGCGATTAGGGCAATGGCCATGAACAGGCCGTACCGTCTCGGCACCCGATCTTCGCCGCTCGCGCTGGCGCAGGCCAATCAGGCCGCGGCTGCGCTACGGCAGGCGCATGGCTGGCCCGACGAGGCGATCGAGATCGTCGCGATGAAGGCCAGTGGCGACATCATTCAGGATCGTGCACTGGCGGATGTCGGAGGCAAGGCGCTTTGGACCAAGGAGCTTGATCGCGCGCTGATCGCCGGCGACATCGATTTCGCGGTGCATTCGATGAAGGATGTCGAAACGATCAGGCCGCAGGAGATCGTCATCGCGGCGATGTTGCCACGCGCGGATGTGCGGGACCGGCTGATCGGGGCGGACAGCCTTGATGCGATCCGGCGCGGCGGCCGCCTGGGAACCTCGTCGCCCCGCCGCAGTGCTCAGGTGAAGCGCTTGCGGCCCGATCTGGAAATCGTGCTGTTCCGCGGCAATGTCGCCACCCGGCTGCGCAAGCTCGACGAGGGCGAGGCGGACGCCACGCTGCTGGCCGCCGCCGGCCTCGACCGGCTGGGGCAGGGCGATCTCGGCGCACCCATCCCCGTGGAAACAATGTTGCCTGCGCCCGCGCAAGGCGCCATCGGGATCGAGACGCTTGCCGATAATGCCGCCATGCGCGCGCTGCTTGCGGCCATCGATGATAGCGACACATCAGCCTGCGTTCACACCGAGCGCGCCCTGCTGGCGGGCTTGCAGGCGGATTGCCGATCCCCGGTGGCGGCGCTGGCCCAGCGCATCGGGGACGAGATTTATTTGCGGGGGCAAATCATCAGCCCGGACGGCGGCGAAATGATAGCGGGGGAGAGCAGGATCAAGATCGGCTCGCCGGATGATGCCAAGCTTCTTGCCGCCGACGTGCTCGATCGCGCCAGTGACGATTTACACAAGCTGTTCGGAGGATGAAGCCGCTGCTCGTCCTGCGGCCGCAGCCTGGTGCTGACGCTACGGTTGCACGGGCTGAGGCGATGGGCCTGCAGGCGATCGCGGCCCCTTTATTTTCCGTAGTACCACTCGCGTGGGCGCCGCCTGATCCTGCCGGCGTCGATGCCGTGCTCATGACCAGCGCCAATGCGGCACGGCACGGCGGCGAAGCATTGCGCATGTTCGCCATGCTGCCGTTATTGGCCGTGGGTGCCGCTACGGCGGCGGCGGCGCGCGCCGCGGGATTTGCCGACGTGACCCAAGGAGACCGGGATGGCGCAGCCCTGTTGAAGCGGGCGTCCGAACGCGGATGTCGGCGGGTTCTTCATCTGGCGGGCAGGGATCATATGGATTTGCCGATGCCCGGCGGCAGCATCGAACGCCGGATTATCTATGCGGCCGATGCAGTCGGCGACCTGCCCGCTCCAGCGCGCGAGTTGCTGACGCGTGAGGCCATTGTTCTGTGTCATTCGCCGCGCGCGGCCAGTCTGTTCGGACGGCTGGTCGATAAGGCAGGACTGGCGCGAGGGGGGATCGCCATCGCGGCGTTGAGTGAGGCAGTGGCGCAGGCTGCCGGCTCGGGCTGGGCGACGGTTGAGGTGGCGTCGGCGCCCAAGGACGATGCACTGCTGGAGATTGCGGCGCGACTGTGCAATCAGTCCCGAATGGCGGCGCTGAAGGCGGAGAGGACGGAAGATGAGCGATTATGATCGCGCCGACTATGGGCAGGCGGGAACGCGGCCATGGCTGCGTTCGCTGATCCTGTTTGGCCTCATGTTCGTAGCTGGCTTGCTGACGATGGGCTGGGTGTTGACGCGCTGGGATGCGGCCGCGCCTTATCTCAGCTGGATGCGTAAGCCACCTGCGGTCACAACCGTGGTTGCGCCGCGTCAGCCGCAACTGGTGGTCGCCCCGATTTCGGATACGGCGCCGCTCGAGCGGAAAGTCACGCAGCTTGATGAGCGCATTGCCCACATCGCCGAGCGGGCAGAGGCGGCATCGGGCAATGCCGATCGTGCCGAGGGCCTGCTGGTCGCCTTCGCGGCACGCCGCGCCATCGATCGGGGGCTGCAGCTCGGCTATCTCGAAGGTATGCTGCGGGAACGGTTCGGCACTGCCCAGCCGGAGGCGGTCGCCACGATCATCAGCGCGTCCCGTCAGCCGATTACGCTGGACGAGCTGCGCGGGGAGCTCGATCTGGTCGCTCCCGATCTGATCGGGGCGGGGCCAAAGGCAAGCTGGTGGGACGGCGTCCAGCGCGAACTGGCGGGGCTGATCGTCATCCGGCGCGAGGACACGCCTTCGCTGACGCCCGACAGCCGGGTCGAACGCGCCAAGCACAGCCTGGATGCCGGGCATGTCGACCGCGCGATGGCAGAAATTGCGCGGCTGCCGTCACGGGAAGCGGCCGATCCCTGGATGCAGCGGGCGCGCCGCTACGTTGCCGCACATAATGCGCTCGATATGGTGGAGACGGCCGCTCTGTTGAGCCCTGCTCCCGATGCTGAACCCGCCGATCAGACACCTTAACGTTGCTTGCCGCCGGGATGGGCGGTCAACAGATCGTCAGTCACATACATGGTGAAGGCGGGTTCGTGCGGCGCCTCGGCAATGGCGTCCACAAAAGCGGCGCGGACTTGGGGATCGTCATAGACCATTTTTGCGTCGAACGCTTTCTGCCACGTCGCCTCGTCCGGCCATTCGGCATAGCCGACGAAACGTCCGTCACGATCCTGATGCAATCGTGAGCCGTAGCTGCCGTAGGTTTTGGTGATCAGTTCGGTGCCCCGCCGCCAGGCTTCGCGGAACTGCTCCTCCTTGCCCGGATGCACGCGCCACCAATAGACCGCGACGAACATCGCTATGCCCCCAGCCGTTCGATCAACGCCTGTGCCGCAGCGGGCGCGCGCACCTTTGCGCCGTTGATCATGAAAAGGAAAACCTGGCGCGGCGTTCGCTCTGCCTTCGCGTCCGAGAGATAGGGCAAGCCATCGGGCGCTTTGCCGGATTGCCAATCCCTGGCGATCCGCGCCCATCCATCGAGCGCTTCGGGCGAATAGCCGGTATCGATGGTCTCCTGCGCGTCCATCAGCCTGGCGTAGACGAAATCGGCGGTGAGATCGGCAATGGCCGGATACTCAGGCGAATCGGCGAAGATGATCGCAACGCCATGCTCACGCGCAAGATCCACGAAGCGAGGATCCTTGAAGCTGCCGTGTCGTACTTCGATGGCATGCCTCAGTTTTACGCCATCTTGCTCGGGTGGCAGCTGCTTCAGGAACGCGCCGAAATCGTCCGGATCGAACTGCTTGGTCGGCATGAATTGCCAGAGGATCGGCCCCAGCGCCTCGCCCAAGAGCGTGAGGCCTTGCCCAAGAAATCTTTCGATCGATTCTCTCGCGTCGCCGAGGACGCGGCGGTTGGTACAAAAACGGGAAGCCTTGACCGTGAAGGCGAAGCCCGGCGGCACGGTATCCCGCCATTTCTTGAAGCTGTCGCGCGATTGGGTGCGGTAATAAGTGCCGTTGATCTCGATCGCCGTCACATGGCGCGAGGCATATTCCAGTTCGTCGGCGTGTTTCAGCCCCGCGGGATAGAAGGTGCCGCGCCAGGGCTCGTAGGTCCAGCCGCCAATGCCGACATGGATCGAACCCTTTGTCATCGCCTCCCCGCCGCTATCGCCCGATACAGCCTACCGCACGTCCGGCTTGTTCGAACATTCCCAGGATCTCGCCGACCTGATCGTCGCTATGCTCCGCACAGAGCGAACAGCGCAGCAGGAAAGTTCCCGCCGGAGTCGCAGGCGGGCGGGCCATGTTGACGTAGAGGCCGAGCTCAAGCAGCGCCTGCCACATTCTGACGGTGGTTTCCATGTCCGGCAGCATCACGGCGATGATGGCGGACTGCGCCGTCTCGGTGCCGAGCGTGAAGCCGAGATCGCGCAGCCCCTGATGGAGCCGCTTTGAATTTTTCCAGAGATGCGCGCGCTTCTCGCCGGCGTGCATGAGCTTGCGGATCGAGGTGGCAGCCGTCGCCACAACGCTCGGCGGCAGCGAGGCGGTGAAGACATAGGGGCGGCAGACCAGCCGCAGCACTTCGAACTTGGGATGGTTCGAAACGCAGAAGCCGCCGACGGTGCCGACCGACTTGGAAAAAGTCCCGACGACGAAATCCATGTCGTTTTCGCAACCAAGTTCTTCGTAGACGCCGCGTCCGTTGGGGCCGAAAAAGCCCATGCCGTGCGCCTCGTCACAGAGGATCATCGCGCCATGCTTCCTGGCGACGGCGACCATTTCAGGCAGCGGCGCGATATCGCCGAACATCGAATAGACGCCTTCGAGCACGACCAGCTTGCCCGGTTCGGCCGGAAGCCGCCCGAGCCGCTTGTCGAGATCCTCAACGCTGTTGTGACGGAAGCGGACGATCTCGGCATTGCCGAGCCAACAGCCGTCATAGATGGAGGCGTGGCTGTCGGCATCGAGGATGATATATTCGCCCTTGCCGGCCAGCGTCGAAATCATGCCGAGATTGGCCTGATAGCCGGTCGAAAAAACGATGGCATGATCCATGCCGTAAAATTCTTTCAGCGCCTCCTCGCATTCCCTGTGGCCCTGATAGGTGCCGTTGAGGACGCGGCTGCCGGTCGTGCCCGATCCGAATTCGTCAAGCGCTCGCTTGCCCGCCGCTACGACGTCGGGATCAAAGGTCATGCCCATATAATTATAGGTGCCGAGCAGGATCGTCTTCTTGCCCTTGATGATCGCTTCGGTGGGCGACAACACCTGATCCATTACGATCCCGAACGGATCACGCACGCCGGTATCGAGCAGCGCTTCGCGTTCGGCAATGAGCGGATCGAATTTGGAAAGAAGGTCAGTCATCCCTGGAGCTTCGCTACCGCGTCGACGAGCTGACCCACCGTTTCGATCTCGGCCTGCATGTTCATCGTAATGATGATGTCGAACTCATCCTCGATCGCGGCAACGAAATCCATCACGGTCAGGCTGTCCCATTCGAGATCCTTGGCGAAGCTGGTGGCATCGCCGAGCGCCGCCTTCTTCTTGTTGAAGGGCTCGATCTGGGCGGCAACCCGGTTGAAGATTTCGTCGCGTGTGCTCATGGCTGGTCCTTATCCGGCTTGGCGGCCGCTTGCCAAGCGATTGCGGCAGGAGCGCGGCACAAGTGGGGCTGCCGCCCATGGATGTTTCGGGACTGATGGCGAACGACAATGGCTAATTGTCGGTCAAACCTGATTGGCGACAAAGGTTTGAGAAAAAATAGACGATGAGCTGAGTCGTCGGATCACATTCCGGCTCCAAGCATAAAGAGGGGGTGTCTGGGCGGTCTTGTCCAGCACGGGAACGATCATATCAGATGACCAGTTTTTTTGGCTCAAGAGTTGCGCGCGAGCTCGCCGCGATCATCCGCAGGCAACAGAATATGCAGGAGCCGGAGGCCGCGGCCTTGCTCGTCGATGCTATGTGCGAAGGATTACGGGAAGATCCCGAATATTTCGCCGATCGGCACAGCAAGCAGATGAAGCTGGCGAAGGCAGCAAGCAGCGAAACGGCGCGGGCCGCACACCTGGAACTGGCGGCAATGTATCGCGCCAAGGCGGCGGAGGCGCTCCGGCTGGCCCTGCGCAATGATCGCGATCGGCGTCCGCTCGCGCTGATGGAATTGCCGCCCGATCGCAACCCCGCATTGGAGATCTTGCTCGACACCGGGCTTGAAAGCACGAGCCGCCACCCCCCCAAGCGCTCCCGCCGCTAAAAGTCCACGCAGCAACATGTCCCGAGCGGAACCGTTGTTCGCGCCGTCGATTGAATCGGCGGCGAAAGGATTTCAGAACGATGGCTGCGCGCGCATATTGGCAGGGGCAGATCAGGCTGGCCCTGGTTTCGATTCCGGTCGAGATCTATTCAGCCACGCGCAGCGGTGCGACCATCGCTTTCCATCAGATCCACGAGCCTTCGGGCAAGCGCGTCCAATATGAGAAGGTGGTGCCGGGCATCGGCCCGGTCGACCGCGACGAAATCATCAAGGGCTATGAATATAAAAAGGGCAATTATGTCCTGCTCGACGAGGACGAGATCGAGGCCGTCAAGCTCGAGAGCAAGAAGACCCTGGATCTGAGCCAGTTCGTCGATGCCGACAGCATCGATCCGATCTATTTCGACAAGCCCTATTATGTCGTGCCGGCCGACGATCTCGCGGAGGAGGCGTTCATCGTGCTGCGCGAGGCGCTCAGGCGATCGAAGAAGATCGGCATCGGCCAACTCGCCATGCGTGGGCGCGAATATGTGGTGAGCCTGAAGCCGTGCGGGCGCGGCATGGTGCTCGAGACACTGCGCTACGACGACGAGCTCAACAAGGCGCAATCCTATTTCCGCACGATAGGCGACGCCAAGCCCGACGAGGATCTGCTCGATCTGGCTACAACCCTGATCGACAAGAAGTCGGGCGAGTTCGACGCAAGCGATTTTCACAATCGCTATGTCGATGCGCTCAAGGACCTGATCGAGCAGAAGATCAAGAACAAGGGCGCGCGGATCGAAACGCCCGAGGAGGATGAGAAGCCCACGCGCGGCAGCAATGTCGTCGACCTGATGGCGGCGCTCAAGAAATCGTTGGACCGACCTGGCCCCGGCCCGGGCGACGCCGCGAATGATCGCAAGCCGGCGCCGAAAACCTCTGCCAAAAGCTCTACGAAAACTGCTTCGAAGGCCAGCGCGACCAAAACCGCGTCAGCGCGCAAGCCTGCCGCGAGGAAGCGTGCCTGATGGCGACGCGCGATCCTCTCGCCCCTTACAACGCCAAACGCGACTTTAAGAAAACGCGTGAGCCCAAGGGTGCAATCGGGCGAGCGCACGGAAACCGCTTCATCGTACAAAAGCACGATGCGAGCCGCCTGCATTATGATTTCCGGCTGGAGCTGGACGGGGTGCTCAAGAGCTGGGCAGTGACCAAAGGCCCCAGCCTCGATCCCGAAGACAAAAGGCTCGCCGTCCGCACCGAGGATCATCCGCTCGCCTATGGCGATTTCGAAGGCACCATTCCCGAAGGCGAATATGGCGGCGGAACGGTGATGCTGTGGGACGACGGAACCTGGGAACCCATCGCCGGCAAGGATCCGCGCAAGACGTTGGCGCAGGGGCATCTTCACTTCATCCTGCATGGCCACCGAATGAAGGGGGAATGGCTGCTGATCCGGATGAAGGCGCGCCCGGGTGAGAAGCGCGAAAACTGGCTGCTGCGCAAGATTGAAGACGAATTTGCCGGGGGAAGCGGCGATCTGGTCGATCGCGAAGTGACGAGCGTGATTTCCGGCCGGTCCATGGTCGATATCGCGCAGGGTAAGGGCGGCAAGTCGGTCTGGCATTCGAACAGGGATGATCAGGATGAGGTTTCGTCTTCGTCATCCTCATCGAAACGAGGGCCCAGGAAGGCGTCGACACAAACACCGGAACCCGACGCGGCGTCCCCGTCCCGCCCGGATCGGAAAAGCAGGCCGACGCGCACCGGCAAACCACCGGCTTTCCGTCCGCTTCAGCTCGCGACGCTGGTCGATCATGTGCCTACCGGCCCCGGCTGGCTGCACGAAGTCAAATATGACGGCTATCGAACCCTCATTGCAGTCGGTGGGGGCAGGGCGCGGGCGTTTACCCGGACGGGGCTCGATTGGTCTGACAAGTTCGCGCCGATCGTGGACGCGTTGGAAAAGCTCGATCTCCCGCCGTGCCTGATCGATGGGGAGGTGGCAGCGCTCGACCGGGACGGGAAGCCCAGTTTCCGTATCCTGCAGGAAAGCTTGAAGGACCGAAGCGCGCCGCTCGCCTTCTTTGCGTTCGATCTGCTGGAATTGGACGGGGACGATCTGACCAGCCTTTCCAATGTCGAGCGTAAGCAGCGGCTGGAGGCGGTGCTCAAGGGTGTTAGCGAACCGATCCATTATGCCGATCATGTCGGCGAGGGCGAGAAGCTGTTCGAGATGCTGTGCCGCGAAGGCTATGAAGGCGTGGTTTCGAAACGCGCCGACGCTCCCTATCGCGGGCGGCGGGTACAGAGCTGGCTGAAGATCAAATGCATCTGCCGGCAAGAGTTCGTGATCATCGGCTGGACCACCAGCGACAAGCAACGCGGTTTCCGGGCCCTGCTGCTGGGCACATGGGTGGGCGATAGGCTGCATTATGCGGGGAAGGCCGGCACCGGCTTCACCATGGGGCGGATCGATGAGCTGATGGCCAAGATGAAACCGCTGGAGCGCAAGACCGCGCCGGTCGACGACGCGCCGCGCGCCGCGGTGCGTGGGGCGCACTGGCTCGAGCCGAAGCTTGTCGCCGAGATCGCCTATACCGAGACCACCGCGCCGCTTGGGCAGGGCGGCGTGCTGCGGCATCCGAGTTTCCTGGGTTTGCGCGAGGATAAGCCCGCCGACGAGGTTCATCCTGAAAGCCCCCAACCCGTGATCGATAAGGATCCATTCGGCGTCACCATCAGCAATCCCGATCGCGTGATCTTCCCCGAGGCGAAGATCACCAAGGGGGAGCTGGCGGCCTATTATGCGGCGATGGCAGAGCCGATCCTGCGCTTCGCGGGCGGCCGTCCGGTAAGCCTCGTGCGCTGTCCGCAAGGGCGGGCCAAGCATTGCTTCTTCCAGAAGCATGACGCCGGTACCTTCGGCGAGCATGTCCATCATGTGCCGGTGCGCGAGAAGGACGGCGACATGGCCGACTATCTCTATGTCGATGAAGGCGCGGGGCTGCTCGCCTGCGTGCAGATGGGCGCGATCGAATTTCATGGCTGGGGATCGCTCGCCGACGATATTGAGCGTCCGGACCGGATGGTGTTCGATCTCGATCCCGATCCGGGCGTCGATTTCGAAGGCGTCAAGCAAGCCGCACTGGTGGTGAAGAAGGAACTGGCGGCGCTGGGCCTTTACAGCGATCCGATGCTGTCGGGAGGGAAGGGGATCCACGTCGTCGTGCAGCTCGATCGCTCCGCGCAATGGGACGCGGTGAAGGATTTCGCCCACCGCTTCGCGCTCGCGCTCAGCGAAGCGAAGCCCGAGATGTTCACGGCGAATATGAAGAAGGTGGAGCGTAAGGGGCGCATCTTCCTCGATTGGCTGCGCAACCAGCGCGGGGCGACCGCAATCATGCCCTGGGCGGTCAGGGCGCGCGAACGCGCCCCGGTGGCGACGCCGATCCTATGGAGCGAGTTCGATGATTTCGACAAGGCTTCGGCTTTCACCATCGCCGATCTCGCAGCCTTGCAGACGCGGGCGGCCTCGAAGGCGATCGCGAACTGGTGCTCCAAACCACAGAAGCTGCCATCGCTATAAGGCGAGGCTAGATGTGGCCTTAATGTATTTCGGATTCCTCCACGATTGGATGGCTTTCACGCGTCCCGCGCATGCGATCAGTTGGACTATCGGCGTCTGACGCGATGATGACATGATCGTCATGCACTTCAAGCAAGGTGCCGACGAACGGAAAATCCGCCAAGCTGCCCGTCACGCGGTAGCTGACAATGTCTCCCGGCTTGAATGTCGCCGGATCGAAATTGAACTCGAAGGGACAGCCTCCTTCACCCATGCCTTGCATGATCGTTTCCTCACCTCGTTTCAGAGAGTTTCGCTTGGGGATTAAGGGCGGTCAAGCGGCTCTAAACGTTCCCGGATATAAGACCTGCCCTCAGTCCGAAGCGTAACACCAATAGAGAATACTATGCCGCCCGTCCCCCCATGGCGCGCTGGCGGCGGCGTTGGACAGAAGAGCCAAGCCCGATCGCCTCGCGATATTTGGCGACGGTGCGCCGGGCCAGATCGAAACCCTTGTCGCGGAGCAGCTCGACAAGCTTGTCATCGGAGAGGATGTCGTCGCCTTCTGCGGCGATCAAAGCGCGGATATGGCTCTTGACCGCTTCGGCCGACACGCCTTCGCCATCGGTGCTGACGACGCCGCTGGTGAAGAAATATTTGAGCTCGTAAACGCCACGCTCGCACGCGAGATATTTGTTGGAGGTCACGCGGCTGATCGTCGATTCGTGCATGCTGATCACCTCCGCGACCATGCGCAATGTAAGCGGCTTGAGATGTGCCACGCCGTGAAGGAAGAAGCCTTCCTGCTGCTTGACGATTTCGGTGGCGACCTTGACGATCGTGCGGGCGCGCTGATCGAGAGCCTTTACGAGCCAGTTGGCGCTGGCCAGACATTCGGACAACCACGCCTTGCTCCGCTGGTCCTGGGGACCGCTGCTGAGCTCGACATAATAGCTGCGGTTGACCAGCAGCCGCGGCAACGTCGCTGAATTGAGTTCGACGGACCAGCCGGCGGCGGTGCGGCGCACGAATACGTCAGGTGTCACCGGCTGGACGACATGAGTCGAGAAGCGCAGGCCCGGCTTGGGATCGTAAGCGCGCAGCTCGCTGATCATGTCGACAAGATCCTCGGCGTCTACACCGCAGATGCGGCGAAGCTGTGGCAACGCGCCCTTGGCGAGCAGGTCGAGATTGTCGATCAGCCGCGCCATCGCGGGATCGTAGCGGTCGACCTCCCTAGCCTGGAGCGCCAGGCACTCGGCTAGCGAACGGGCGCCGATCCCGACCGGGTCGAAGCGCTGAATCTGCGCGAGCACCACTTCCACCTCAGCGAGCGGAACCTCCAGCCGCCGCGCTGTGTCGAGCATTCCCGCGACGAAATAGCCGGCCTCGTCGATCTGATCGATCAGATGGCGCGCGATCGCCAGCCGCTCGCCCGAGAATGTCGCCCCCGCCTGCGCAAGGAGATGCTCATGAAGCGACAGGCTCGTTGCCGCGATGCTCTCGAAATCGGGCCCATCGTCGGGAGCGCCGCCATCGAGGCCGCGCGCGAAATTGTCGATGACGCTGTCGGACGGCGAGTCATGATGAAAGGTTTCCGCCCGATAGTCGACATCGAGAGGCGAATCGCCTTCCGCGTCGCCTGCCGCGATCAGCCGGTCGGCGGTTTCCGGCTCGGGCAGGTCCAAGCCATCGACATCGTCGCCCCCGATGTCCGCCGGCTCGGCTTCGCGCTCGCCGTCGCTTGCACCCTGCTCGAGAAGTGGATTCTTCTCCATCTCCTCGGCGATGAAGCCTTCGATCTCCAGATTGCTCAGCGCCAGCAGCTTGATCGCCTGCTGAAGCTGGGGGGTCATGACCAGAGACTGGCTCTGGCGAAGATCGAGGCGAGGTCCGAGCGCCATGATCGATCGGCCCGCTAAAGCGAGAAACCCTCGCCGAGATAGAGACGGCGCACATTCTCGTCGGCGACGAGGGCGGCGGGGCTGCCCTGGAACAGGACCTTGCCATCGTAGATGATGCAGGCGCGATCGACGATGTCGAGCGTCTCGCGAACATTGTGATCGGTGATGAGCACGCCGATGTCGCGGTTCTTGAGCTCGCGCACCAACCCGCGAATGTCAGCGATCGAAAGCGGGTCGATTCCGGCGAAGGGCTCGTCAAGTAGCATGATCGAAGGATCGGCCGCCAGCGCCCGCGCGATTTCACAGCGGCGCCGCTCGCCGCCCGAAAGCGCCAAAGCGGGTGCATTGCGAAGATGCTCGATATGGAATTCGGACAGCAATCGCTCCAGCCGTTCGGCGCGCACCGTCTCGTCCGGCTCGACCAGCTCGATCACCGCCGCGATGTTCTGCGCGACCGTGAGGCCGCGGAAGATCGAGGTTTCCTGCGGCAAATAGCCAAGCCCCAAGATCGCGCGGCGATACATGGGCAGATTGGTGATATCTTCGCCGTTGAGCAGGATGCGGCCCGCGTCGGGCTTGGCCAGCCCCATGATCGAATAGAAGCAGGTCGTCTTTCCCGCGCCGTTCGGCCCCAGCAAGCCGACCACCTCGCCGCGCGCGACATCGAGTGACACGTCGGCAAGCACGCGGCGCTTGTCATAGGCTTTTGCGATGGAGACGACCGAAAGGCCCCGCATCAGGGTATGCCCGCTTGAGTCGCGCTCATATATGCTTTGTACGGTGCTCTGCTCCATGGATCCTCAGCGTCGTCGCATAAGATGGTTAGCGACTCGTTACCCACTGGCCAATTGGCAAGGTTTGTGCATGCCCTAACCGCCAAGCCGTGCGTGCGAAAGCGAAATCAGCCGATCAGGGGTTCCGATCAGGCACGGTGAAGTGCCCGGTGACGCGGCCGCCTGATCCCGATGCCGCGCTGCCGGCGGCGCTGCCGTCTACGATCGCGTGGCCGCTGTTGAGATCGATCACGAGCCGGTTGCCGCTGACGTTGGAGCCGGCCCGGGTGAGCGTTACGCTGCCGAGCATGGTGATCAGCTTGCGGTCAAAATCATAGATCGCATATTGGCCGCGCGCGGTTTCCGAGGGGCTGGTCACGGTAACGCCGCCACTTGCGTCGAGCCGCTGGATCTGCGTGCCTCCGGTGCGGCTATAGGCAATGGTGACGCGCGGCGCCTTGAGTGTCATGTCCTGCTGGCGCATCTCGACATTGCCGCTCATGACAGCGCGATCCGCACGGTCCTGCAGCTCGATGCGATCGGCCGCGACATCGACCGGCGCCTTGCTGTTATGCCCCTTGAGCGCCGAGACAGCATCCTGGCCGTGCGCCGGCCCGATCGCGAGGCCCGCCAGAGCGGCTGAAAGCAGCAAGCAAGGGGAACGGCGCATCATCGCGCTCCTCTGGACTGGCCCTGTACGATATGCAAGCGCACGCCGCCAGCGAGCCGCACGATGCGGCGGTTCAGATCGGCGTTCAAATGGTCGGCACGAAACGTGCCGAGCGGCATCGTGCCGTCGACATCGCCCGCACTTGCGAGCGAGCGCGTCTTGAGATCCATCCCGACATCACGCGTCGCGAGGCGATAGCCATCGGCAGTCTTGAACACGATCGGCCCGTCAATCGCGACGCGCTCGCTATCCATGTCGTAGCGGCCATGATAGGCAGCGATCGCAGCCGGCCCGTCCTTAAGCTCGATCGTGGCGGAGAGATTGTTGAGCTTCACCACCGGATCCGCCGAGCTTCTCTGGACGGCTGAGCCCGCGTTGATCAGGAACGGCTGGCCCTTGCTGTCCTCACCCGAATATTTCGCAGCGGTAACTCGCAGCCTTTCCTTGGCGATGGCGACGCGATCCTTCGAAAGCACGAAGCTGATGTCCCGCCCCATTGTTAGCGGAGCGAACGCCAGCGCCAGGATCAGCCCGGCAACCCCGATCGGCAGCAGCTTTTTCGCCCAACCGATGATGCGGTCGTGGCTGCTGCCCGGTGCTGCCCAGCGGCGCCGTTCGTTGCGCGCCAGATCGGCGAGTTCAGACATGTGCGAAGATGTCGACCTCCGGCCAGCCGGCAAGGTCGAGCGCGGCCCGGTGGGGCAGGAAATCGAAGCAGGCCTGCGCAAGCGCCATGCGGCCTTCACGGCTCAGCCGGTCATCGAGCTTTTCCTTGAGTTGGTGAAGGTAGCGCACATCCGAGGCGGCATAGTCTTTCTGCGCGTCGCTAAGGTCGGGTGCGCCCCAGTCCGAGCTTTGCTGCTGCTTGGAGATTTCGACGCCGAGCAGCTCCCGCACCAGCTCTTTCAAGCCGTGGCGGTCAGTATAGGTGCGGATCAGACGCGAGGCGGTCTTGGTGCAATAGACCGGCCCCGCCACCACGCCGAGATAATGCTGGATGGCGGCCAGATCGAAGCGCGCGAAATGATAGAGCTTGAGCCGATTTGGATCGGCAAGCACCGCCTTGAGATTGGGCGCATCGTACCGGCTGCCGGGCGCGAAACGCACCAGATGCTCATTGCCGCCGCCGTCGGAAAGCTGCACGACGCACAGGCGGTCGCGCGGCGTAATAAGGCCCATGGTTTCGGTATCGATTGCGATGGCGCCCGGGCCGAGCGCGTCCGCCGGCAAATCTTCTTCGTGGAGATAAACGGTCATTCCGCTCGCATAGGACCAGAATGGCCGCCGCTCAATGGCCCGCGCCGCGGCGCCGTTTCCGGGCAACGATATTCAATCCCTCCACGACCGCCGAAAATGCCATCGCCGCGTAAATATAGCCCTTGGGTACATGGTGGCCGAACCCGTCGGCGATCAGCGTCATGCCGATCAGAAACAGGAATGCGAGCGCGAGCATGACCACCGTCGGATTGTGCTCGACGAACCTTGAGAGCGGCCCCGCGGCGGTCAGCATCAGCGCGACCGCCACGATCACCGCCGCGAACATGATCGGCACATGCTCGGTCATGCCGACTGCGGTGATGATCGAATCGATCGAGAAAACGAGGTCGAGCAAGATGATCTGGGCGATTGCCGATCCGAAGCCGAGCTTCGGCTTATCATTCTCGAACATGTCCTCGCCGTGATCGGCATCGACATTGTGATGGATTTCTTTGGTCGCCTTCCAGACGAGAAAAAGGCCGCCCGCGATCAGGATCAGGTCGCGCCACGAGAAGCCATGGCCGAACGCTTCGAACAGCGGGCGCGTGAGCGTGACAATGAACGCGACGAAGCTGAGCAGAGTGAGCCGGAGGATCAGGGCGAGCCCGATGCCGATCCGCCGCGCATTGCCGCGCATTGCCTCGGGCAGCTTGTTGGTCAGGATCGATATGAAGATCAGATTGTCGATCCCCAGAACCACCTCCATCGCGATCAGTGCGGCAATCGCGGCCCAGTTGGAGGGTTCGATGAAGACGTTGAGGATATTGCTCATGGCGCTCCGGCTCTTGCCGCGATGCGGTGAGACGGTCAATCGCGAAGGTCGTCGTTAATCCTGTGGAAAACTTCTCGCGATTTCACCCGTTTTGCTTTATGATTCGAATTTGGCGATCTGTGATTGCCTGAAATTGAGGACTCGCGTGCAGCGCCCGGCAGGGAGTCTTGATGGAGTGGGGCGATATTGGAAGACTAGAACGGCATGAGTTTTGATCGTGGGCGCCGCGGCCAGCGCGGTGGCAGGGATAAGCGCGACAGCTTCGGGGACGAAAATTTCGGCGGATATGGTGGCGGCGACCAGTTCGGCGGCGGTGGCGGCGGATATGGCCGTGACCGCTTCGGCGGCGGCGGTGGCGGCGGCTTCGGCGGTGGCGACCGCTTCGGCGGCGGCGGTGGCGGCGGCTTTGGTGGCGGCGGCGGTTTCCGCGGCGGCGGCGGTGGCGGTGGGCGCGGAATGCCTGCTCAGGTCATTGGCGAAGGCAAGGGCGTCGTAAAGTTCTTCAACGGACAAAAGGGCTTCGGCTTCATCGTCCGTGACGATGGCGGTGAGGATGTGTTCGTGCACATCTCCGCTGTCGAGCAAGCGGGGCTGACCGGCCTCGCCGAAGGCCAGCCGCTTGAATTCACGCTGGTGGATCGCGGTGGCCGCATCTCCGCGACCGATCTCAAGATCGAGGGCGAGCCGCTTCCGGTCGAAGATCGCGGCCCCCCGCGCAACGAGCGTGGCGGCGGCGCTGAGCGGGGCGGCCCGCAGCGGCAGCTCACCGGTGAGAAGGCAAGCGGCACGGTCAAGTTCTTCAATGCGATGAAGGGCTTCGGCTTCATTCAGCGTGATGACGGGCAGCCCGATGCATTCGTGCATATCTCGGCGGTCGAGCGCGCGGGCATGACCAACCTCAACGAAGGCGACAGGCTCGAGTTCGAGCTTGAGGTTGACCGGCGCGGCAAATATGCCGCGGTGAACCTGCAGCCCATGTCCTGATCCTCAGCTTGCGGAAATCCCGGCCCGACCGGGATTTCTGCGGGTTGGCCTTTCTCGCAGCGAGCCGCCCAAGCGTGCTCGCGGCGGGGGGTCAGTTACTCCAGACGGCAAAGCCGGGGCGTGCTTCGCTCCATTCGCTGTCAAGGCGATCGATGTCGCTTGCCTTCAGCGGCTCTACGAGATGCAGTCCAAAGCGATCGCCGCGCACCCATTTCACGACTGCGCTGAACTCTCCAAGCTTGTCACTGATCACAACGACCGTCTCACCGACGGCCGGAGGCTGCTGCTGTGCGCGGGCCCCGATGCCCTGCGCTGAAACGTTGCGGACAATAATGCCCTGACCTGGCGTGCGATCGCCCGTCATCTGCGCAAGCGAGATGCTGGTCGTCCGGTGTTCGCGGGGCTGCCACCTGTTTGCAGGCCTATGCTCGGCGGGATTGGCCATGGGTACACCTTGTTCGATACGCTGCCCGCCTTTTAGGCCCGGATCGTAAATCAGAGGTTAGCCGGCCATCGATTCGTGGTCAGCCGGTGGCTTTGGCGGGCACATTGAACCTTGTCCTGGATCATCCGTTTCTCAAACAGATCAAAATGATAAGGATCAGGAGTTTGAGAGCGCATCTGTTTTTGCCAGCCATGCTGTTGCTTGCAACTGGCGAGATCGCTGTCAGCAATAGCAACGGAAATTCCGCCAAGGCGGCCGCCGCCGATCAAGCGGCGCCTGCCGCGCAAGCCGCTCCTTCGTTGCGGTTCGAGGATGTTCCTGCCCCCGCGAATAATGCCTTCAAGGCAGGCGCCGTGCTGCAGGCACAGGTGGAGCTTGACCGACTAGGTTTTTCTCCGGGGGTGATCGACGGGCGCGATGGCAAAAATTATGCCGGGGCGATCCGCGGCTTCCAGATGGCGCGGGGATTACCGCAGACCGGGCAGCTCGATGATGCGACCCGCCAGGCGCTGGATCGCCAGCCGATCCCGGCGACGCGTCTGGTTCGCATTCCGGCGCGCTTTGCGGCAGGCCCGTTCACACCCAACATTCCCAAGGACGCCTCGGCGCAGGCGCGGCTGCCGTCCTTGCAGTACCGCAATCTCGCAGAGGCGCTGGCGGAGCGCTTTCACACCACGCCGCAAACCCTGAAGACGCTCAATCCGGCAGATGCCAAGATCGGCGCCGGCGCTGTGCTGCGCGTGCCCAATGTGCCCGATGTGGATGAAGCCCAATTCGGGCCCGATGAACGCGGCTGGAACGAAACGCTCGATCGACTTGGGATTGCTGCGGTCCAGCCTGCCGCAGCAAAAGTCGTGGTTGACAAGTCAGACGGCATATTGCGCGCCTTTGATGCCAATGACACGTTGATCGCGCAATTTCCCGCAACGATGGGAAGCGAGCATGATCCGCTGCCGATCGGCGAATGGAAGATCCAGGGTGTCAGCCGCAATCCCGAGTTCCATTATAATCCCAAGCTATTCTGGGATGCGAGCGCCCAGGATAAGGCCGCGGTGCTGAAGCCCGGGCCCAATGGCCCGGTCGGCGTGGTGTGGATTGATATTTCCAAGCCGCATTACGGCATCCACGGGACGAGCGAGCCGAGCACGATTGGCCGCGCCGAAAGCCATGGTTGCGTGCGGCTCACCAACTGGGATGCGGCCAAGCTGGCGCAAATGGTGAAGCCGGGCGTGCCGGCAATCTTCCAAGAATAAATATAGCGATGCGCCGCTGGTGGTGGCTGGTTGTCCTCTTCGCTGCGATCATTCTCTTCGTGCATTATTGCGTGCGCTTCGTTCCGGCCGACGAGGCCAAGCTGCCCCCGTCGCCCGCCCCGCGCAAAGTTGCAGGCGCGGGCCTGGTGGTGCCGGTCGAGGGGGTCCGCCGCGAGGATCTGGTGGATACCTTCACGCAAGCGCGCGGCGCAGGACGGCCTCATGACGCGATCGACATCATGGCCGCGCGGGGAACGCCGGTGATCGCGGCTGCTCCGGGAACGGTCGAAAAGCTGTTTTTCAGCCAACGCGGCGGCATGACCATCTACGTGCGGTCGCCCGATCGCCGCTGGCTCTATTATTACGCGCATCTCGATCATTACCGGCCGGGCCTTACCGAGCAGCAGGAGGTTCATGCCGGCCAGGTGATGGGCGCGGTCGGATCCACCGGCAACGCCGACCCTGCCGCACCACACCTTCATTTCGCGATCAACCGGATGAACCCATCCGAAGCCTGGTACCAAGGACGCCCGATCAACCCTTACCCGCTGCTGGTTGCGCAGTCGCGGTAAATGCGCGGGTGCGCGCCCCGATGGCATGGCGCTTTGCGGCACCCACGGACGAACCTGGTTCAATCGGAAGGATTGGAGTGTAGGGCTTGAGCCCGCGACCTGCGTTACAGGACTCGTCAAGTCATGAACGCGGTTCTATCGGCCGGTAAATGAGGATTAGGGTCTATTTGCCCCACAGAAAATTGCGATAATGCTCATTGGCACGGACGGTCATCGCGTCAAGAATGAACCGGCTCCTCAAAACCCGTTCAACGCCATTTCAAGCAGCATGTGTTGCACCCCTCATCGGCTGCCCTATCCGAAGACTGGTGGCAGCGGCGGCCACCATGTCACGCTTCGTAACGTAGCGACGGGCGAACGAGATGGGATGGCGCATGCCTGCTTCATCCGGACCAGGCCGGACCCAGGCCTATCGAAACTCTATTGGAGGATGGCCCTTGGGTTCCATTTCGAGCAAAGCAGTAATCTTTAGAGATTTCGGAGGCCCGGAGGTCCTGGAACTGGTGGAGGTGGATGTCCCGCCTCCCGGTCCAGGCGAAATCCGGGTTCGCATCAATGCCTTCGCGCTCAACCGATCAGAGGCCATGTTCCGGCAAGGCTGGCATCCGATCAAGCCCCAGTTCCCCTCGCGAATTGGCTATGAGGCGGCGGGCATCGTCGAAAGTGCTGGCGAAGGCGCCGAGTTCGCGCCCGGCGATCGCGTTTCGACATTGCCCATCATGTCGCTCAATGCCTGCGGGGCCTATGGCGAATATTTCACTATTCCTGCCAAGCTCGCCGTTCGCAGCCCGGAGACGTTGAGCGACGTGGAAACCGCCGCGCTGTGGTCAAGCTACATGACCGCTTACGGCATGCTGATCGAGCTGGTGAAAATTGAGCGGGGGGATTGGGTTCTCGTCACTGCCGCCTCTAGCAGCCTTGGTGCGCCGATATTTCAGATTCTTGCCATGCTAGGCGCCAATGTCATTGCCACCACGAGAACAAGGGGCAAGGCCGAAGCCATCGCAAGCATGGGCGCGAGCCACGTCGTTGTAACCGAGGAAGAAAATCTCGCGGAGCGGGTCGCATCGATAACGATGGGCAAAGGCGTCCGCTTCGCCTTCGATCCCATTGGGGGGCCGATCATCGGCGAGATTGCAGAGCTGATGTGCCCATATGGTACCATCGTGCTATATGGCATCTTGGATTTTACGCCGGTCAATCTGCCGGTCATGCCGCTCATCGGCAAGAATCTGTCGATCCTCGGCTATGCCATGCTGCTGGATGACCAGCCGGAACGGAACGAACGTGCGATTGCCTTCATCCGCGAAGGGGTCGGCAAAGGCGCGCTCAAACCGATGGTCGGCAAGAATTTCAAGCTTGAAAACATCAAAGAAGCTGCACAATATTTCGATAATTTGCAGCAAACAGGCAAAGTAGTTCTAGTCAACTCATAACGAATGAGCACGAGATGGGCAATGCACTTCCACGGATTCAGCATTGTTAGTCGCGGTATGGACGACCGAATTCGTGCCTCGGAAGAGCTACAGGCTCCAAGCATCTGGATCGTCAGGTTGTGACCACAAGCCGGAGTTAAGCCAACGGATGGCCAGGTGATCAAGACCGTGCCCACAAAACAGGAGAGCGGTGAAATGGAAAGGGCCAAAATATGAAGCTAGGCATTTCGGGACGTACCGCCTTGGTCCTGGGTGGCAGCAAAGGCATCGGCCGGCAGATCGTGCGGGATTTTGCCAGCGAAGGCACCAATGTCATCGTTGTCGCGCGCAGCCAAGGTCCCATCGAAGACGCGGTGAGCGAGGCTCGCGACCTGGGCGTTCGGGCGATCGGCATCTCGGCGGACCTTGATGACCTTTCCTGCTATGCCGAGATTCAGGCGAAGGCCAGGGCTGACCTCGCCGAGCCTGACATCGCCATCTATAATCGCGATACCCCGCCACCGGGCCGCTTTGCCGACGTCGATGAGCAGATGCTGACGGCCGCCTACCACCTCGTCGCGGTTTGCTTTTCCCGCATGGTCAGGGTGGTTCTTCCGCATATGGAAGCCCAGCGTTGGGGCCGCATCGTGACGATCGGTTCAGGAACGGCGAAGCAGCTTGTCCGCGACAATCTGAATTTCGGCTACGCCCTTGCCAACGCAACCCGTGTCGGCGCTTCCGCTCTTGCCAAGACCATTGCTGACGAAGTGGCTTCCAAGGGCATCACCATCAACACGATCGGCACGGGCTATATCGATACCGAGAGCAACCGCGCTTGGACGCGGGAAAATGCGGCCGCTGCAGGGATGGACTATGATGCGTTCCGCAACAATCTGATCCATCACATCCCGGTGCGGCGGGCGGGCAGGGTCGAGGATATGTCGGCGCTTTGCCTTTTCCTGTCCTCCGAGCTTTCGGGATTTGTGACGGGCGAGACGATCCTGTGCGACGGCGGTCAGTCGATGCCCATCATCTGACTGGGTATATGACGCCATTGCCGCCGAACGGGTCAAGTTGGCTACGTCAGGCGACGAGTCGCTAAGCCGACGAATCTGCTAGACAATGCGAGACCCAGATCGGCTTACGCATAAGCCGCTCTGGGCAGTCCGTTGGCTGTGCCCGCGTGCGACGACTCCCGCGCTTGTCTTCCGCCCGCCAAATCCGGCGCGGCGCGCGCCCTACACTCGGATAGGTCCGAATCGCCCCCCCGTCGGCAATTGACCGTCTGCACGGCAGCCCGTTGCGACGCAGCAGTGAATCGCCACACTTGGGGGGCCTAAGATGGAAATGTTCGACTACATCGTCGTTGGTGGCGGTTCAGCCGGCACGGTTCTGGCCACGCGGCTCAGTGAAAACCCGGAAACGACTGTTCTGCTCCTCGAAGCCGGTGCCGACTTTCTCACGCGCGAAAGCCTTCCCGCACCGCTGCGCCGCATCAACGCGATGTCCCAGATGGCCCCGGGCAGCCCATATAGCTGGGGCTTCTTCGGGCGGACCGATGCCGCCACCGTCCCCATCATCCGTGGCCGTGTGATCGGCGGCGGCAGCACGGTCAACGGCGCCGGCCACTGGTGGCCCGCCCGCGACGATCTCGATGCCTGGGCGGCGTGCGGCAATCCGGAATGGTCGTGGGACAAGTTACTGCCCTTCCTCATCGCCATGGAGGATGACCGCGATTTCCAGGGCAGCCTGCACGGCAGGGACGGCCCACTGCCCATCACCCGGCCCGCGAAGGCGGAAATGATGCCGATCTCGCGCGCGTTCTGCGATGCGTGCGCAGAGCTCGGCTTTCCCTGGGACGATGACAAGAACGCTCCCACCTCGATCAACGGCGTCGGCCCCAATCCTTGCAACGCCATCGGCGGAGATCGGATCAGCACCCCCATCGCCTATCTCAACCCCGCCCGCGGCCGCGCCAACCTCACCATCCGCGGCGACAGCTTCGTGCGCCGCGTGCTGTTCGACGGCCGCCGCGCCATTGGCGTGGAGGTCGAGCAGGATGGCCAGATCCGCACGATCCACGGCCGCGAGGTGATCCTGTCCGCCGGCGCAATCAAGACGCCGCACATCCTGATGCTCTCCGGCATCGGCCCCGCAGACCAGCTCCAGCGGCACGACATCACCGTCCTCTGCGATCTTGCCGGCGTCGGCCAGAACTTCCAGGATCATCCCGGCGTCGACATCACCTTCCTGCCCCGCCGCCCCTTCGAGGTCGGCCCGGACACGGGCTTTGCCGAAGCCACGCTGCATTACACCGCCGCCGGTTCCGGCATCCCGGGCGATATGGAAATATTGTGCCTCACGATGCCGATGTCGCAGATGCTGAGCGATGGCAAGGGGCTGGGCCCCCGCTCGCTGGGTGATCGCTGGCGCGGCCTGGTCGCGCTGGTCCGGGCAGGCCTGCGCCTCGGCCTGCGCGGAGCGCTACGCATGCGCCGGGCGATGGCTGCCCAGATGCTGTCCTGTCGGTTGATGGCGGAATACAGCCGCGGCACCTCCACGCTCACCTCGCCAGACCCACACGTCCTGCCCGAATACAACTTCCACAGCTTCTCGGACCCGCGCGACGTCTCCCGCCTGATCGAATGCGTCCGCATCGGCATCCGGATGCTGGAAGGCCCAGCCATCAGCCCGCTGGTCAAACGCCGCCTCACCCCCACCGATGCCCAGTTGTCCAGTGACGAGGCGCTGGCGACATGGATCAAGTCCGCCGTCCCGCCTTACGCCCATACCACCGGCAGCTGCCGCATGGGCCCAGCCACTGATCCCGAGGCCGTCGTCGACCAACACTGCCGTGTCCATGGGGTGGATGGCTTGCGCGTGGTCGATCTGTCGATCTGCCCCACGAACCCCCGCCGCGGCCCCGCCGCCACCGCCATCCTGATCGCCGAGCGGGCGGCCAGCCTCATCAAGACCGCCTGAGCGCGGGCCCGGCCAACCTCGGGGCGCGCGGCCTCGGATCGTCAATCTCGGGCTGGACCATCAGAAACTCGCCGACCTGCCAATGATGCAGAATGATCCCCGCAATTTGGATGCCAGCGCCTTGCCGAAACTTAGATGCGGTGGGTGCCGTGCCTGCTGCCGCGTGCGCACTGAATGGAGTAAGTGCCGGGACAGTCCTGCGGGGTGCGAATGATTAGCGCCCTCCGTCCATGGCCCTTCGCGTGTGTTCGATCGCCAGTTCGATCGCTCTCACCTCAACCTTGAACTTGTCCGCATTGGGCCCATGCGTCCGCAGCGCCATCGCTACGGCCTTATAGCCGAACTCCTCATAAGCTTGCGCGAGATATTCCACGGCCTCGCTTGGAGTCTTGGGATCACGTCCCATGCTGGCAACGCGGCATGGTGCTGGTGATGGCTGGCCGCGAGGCGGAACTCGTGCCGGCATAGTTGGCTGGTGCGATCTGAATCTTGGCTTTCTCAATCCGGATATCCCAGGATGTATATTCGCTTGCTTCCACCCATGTCAGTGGAGCGACGCGAGCATGTTGCTTTGCTGCACAGCCACTTACAGGAATAGGCAAGGCGGCTACATTCATAACACGCTTCATCTTGTTCCCCCGGATCATTTCTATTTCGGGCACAGAACCTACTCTCCATTTCGATTCGAGCAATACTTGAAGCTCTTTCCAATATGCCGGAATGAGACTGTCACGGTTTGGGACAGGTACAGCGTCAGCCGCGCAGATCGAGGCGGGAAGCCCCGGAAGCGGCCTCCCGGCCCGAGGGCTGACGGTACACGACAGGCCAGTCCGCGGATCGATTAGCAGCGGTTGGGTTTACGAATGGTGAGGAAGGCGTTCAGCGCGGAGCCATTTTGAGCCCAGTCGTGCAAAGGCCATTCCAAATGGCCGCAGATGAAACTTGTAGAATCGGTGCGGTGATGATCCGTTTGAGAGATGGAGGAGAGACCGGAAGCGGAGCCTATTGCGCGCGACTCCGTCTATTACCTTCAGCTTGCGCGGGCTGCTCGGTTGAAGGCGGCGGCTACCACTGACCACGACCTATCGCTGCGCTTGCGGGAAGCGGCGGTGCTCCACGAGCGCAAGGCGCGTCAACTCAAGCGCCTCGAAACGGATGTCGCAGTGGCGGGCGAAAGCCATTCTAAGACTCGCTGAGCGCCTTTCGTGATTTTTGGCTTTTCGAAGTACCTGGCGCGGCGTTTTCGTGCTCAGCAAGTCTGAGCGGGTGGATTTGAGACTATCCACCTCTTCAAATCCGGTCGACCACGGGAGTGTCGCCACTAACTGTCTTAAGGATCGCCACGGTTCGGAGACAATGCTCTCGCGTCCGAAAACCTTCGCCTCTTGCCACCACCAAATTATCGTCGCCGATTAATTCCCATCGCCAATCTCCGCCCGCATTTCGCAGGCCCGTGAGACGGGTGATGCCCTCCTGATGGATCTCGAAGCGCATGGCATCCCCCATCTGCTATTGGGCGATCATAGCGTTTTCGTGCTGGTCTGCATATGCTAGACACTCACCCGACATCAGCACCGGGACTAATTTGTAAGTCAATTGCCAGCGCGGATGTGCTCACTGTTCTTGGTGGCCATTAGTGACGTCACGTATCCAAGTAAGGGCCCGTATCGCCCGCGGCCAACCAAGCGTAGTGATTGCCAGATAGGCGACATGCTCCAGTTCCTCGGGCGTGAAACTCTCTTCAAGCGCCCTTCGGCAATGCGAATGCGTGGCGCCTTCGGAATCGCCCCCAATAGCCAGTGCCAGATGCACTAACCGCCGGCTCCGATCGTCCAATGGCCCTGCATCGGTCACGGCGGCGCCAAGTTGCTCAAACGCGTTCCATACCTCTGGCTTGTCGCGCGCCACGCCGCTTGCCGCCCCGGGTAGTGATAGCTCGTTATAGTCGCTCATAGCGGATAAACGTTAGAGGCGATCTAATGTTCATCGCGACAAAGTCGAGGCGGGAGGTCCCGATCTCGAAGGAGATGAAGCGGCGAGGCTTCAAATTCGTCGGGCCAACGATTGTCTATGCCTGGATGCAAGCGGTCGGCATCGTCAACGACCATGCCGCTGGCTGTTTTCGTCGTGAGGAAGTGTGAATGTACGACCGCAAAGTCGGCGGAAACGGCTAATTCACATCGCGCGGCGAAGCGATAACAAATCCTGTCGGAGCATTTGAGTGAACGCGTCTCGATCGACGGCTCGGGAAAACAGGAAGCCCTGCCCCAACGAACATCCCAGGGCGCGCAATTGGGCGGCTTGAACTTCCGTTTCGACACCTTCGGCCACCACTGAGATATTCATCGCCCTCGCAATGTCCAAGAGTCCTCTGACGATAGCGCTACTCGGGTTGCCGGGTGCAAGCCGATTGATAAAGGACTTATCGATCTTGATCATATCGACGGGGAACGTCAGCAGATGCGTCAGCGAGGCAAAGCCTGTCCCGAAATCGTCGAGCGCGACCAACAGGCCCTTGGCGCGCATGGCTTTAATCTGACGCGCAGCCACATCATCTCGCTGACCTATGCAGACGTCCTCGGTCACTTCCAGCATCAGATGTTCTAAGGACACGTTTTCACGGGCGAACGCGGAGGTGAGTTGCTCGTCGAGCTTGCCGCGATAAAAATCGGACGAGGAGACATTGAGGCTGACACGAGCTAGGGGAAGACCCATGTCCAGCCAGACACGCATGTCCCCCACCACACGGGCTAACATTCGCTCAGTGATGCCAAACGCGATATGCGCGTCAGACGTGGCCTCGCAAAAGTCGGCTGCCGAAATGATCCCGTCGTCTTCCGACAGCCGGCAGAGTGCCTCCATGCCGACGATCTCGCGTGTGTCCAACCGGACGATCGGCTGGTAATAGGCGTCTATGCGGTCCTCTTTGAGGGCAGCGCCTACTCTTTGAATAGCCTTGAGCCGGTGGGTAATCGCCGTGCCGATGCCGGGCCAATAGCGCACAAACCCACCACGGCCGGTTTCCTTCGCGTGGTAAAGCGCGAAATCCGCATTCTGCCGAACGCTCTCTGCAATATGATCTTCCCGCGAAAGCACCGCGCCGCCCACGGTGGCTTTGGGATGGATCAAATGGCCGTCACATTCTGCGGGTACGACGATGGCCTCAATCAGAGCGTTGGCAGTCGTTTCGATTTCCCGAAGCGCTTCCGGGTTTTGTACGATGACGGCGAATTCGTCACCGCCGAGGCGAAAGACTCCATCCGGCGCCGCTGCAGCAGCCATACGGGACGCCGCCTGCTGAATCAGAAGGTCTCCAACGTGGTGGCCGAATGTATCGTTAACGGTTTTGAGGTTGTCGAGGTCGATCACCAACAATGCCCAGGCTCCAGGCGTGGTGCACGGCAGAGCGGCTAAAGACCGGTTGAAGCAGGCGCGGTTGCCCAATCCAGTGAGCGTATCGATATTGGCTTGGCGCTCCCGCTCCACCACGCGCTCATGCCGCTCCAAAGCGAGCGTGCACAGATGGACGCATGTCGCTACCACCTCTTGCTCGAATTCCGTTGGTCCGCGCTGCTCGCGGTAATAGAACGCGAAGGTGCCAAGGACATCGCCTTTCGCGTTGCAAATCGGGCTTGACCAGCAAGCCTTCAGGCCGAGCGGTAGTGCAAGGCCTTTGAAGTTCTCCCATCGTGGATCACGCTCTATATCAATGACGGCGACCGGCGTGCGAAGGTAGGCCGCGCTGCCACATGACCCCACATTCGGCCCAATATTTATACCGTCGAGCGCGGCCGAGTACGCCTGCGGCAAACTGGGTGCTGCCAAGGGGTGAAGGAGCCCGCTCCGATCCACGCTGAGTACGGAACAGATAACGTCGGGTTGTAGACCCTCCACCTCGCGACAAAGACGATCTGCAGTAGATTCAATGGTTTCGCCCTTCGCAACCATTTCAAGTATAAGGTTTTGTAGACGCAGCACCATATTACCCCAGCGTACCACCCCGATATTTCATAACTTCTGCGCGTAAAGGTGTCATAACCGCATAGGATAAATTAGACCTTAACTCGGTTCGATTCTGGAACGTTTTTCCCCGGGAGACCTACTCATATGGACATAATTTTTGAGAATCTTGCGACGACAAATATCCGTTCGTGTTAATAAATTATGTAGCATGACTCCGAGTGTTTGATTGAATAACCATTTTACACTACATGATTTCTTCATGATAGGGATTCATATTTTTTCGATTTATCCGGCGCTTATCTGGCGCAAGGACTTATGAGCTGATGCATATCTGCTACCTCGCGCCATCTATTGCTCCAGTTTTTAGTGAGGCAAACTGGTCATCAAACATCCGTCACATGTTGACAGGGGTGTATCCCATTTCGGCGTTCGGGAACCGCTCGCTGACCTTTTGAGGGATCTCGCTTCGGCAAGACCGACGAATTGCGATGCGCAGGCGTCAGCTAACATAATCGAACGACAGATTCTGCGCCCCCGCCCAAAGAGCAATTGGCCCTAATACTGACTAATGTGCGTCGGGGGGTGACGTCATTCCTCGCGGCGGACGGCATAGCGGTACCATCACGAGCGCGGCTACAAACACATAGGCCATCAGACGGAACACATCGTCGAACGCGAGCGTGAGTGCTTCACGGCCCACTACCTGCTTCATCAGCGCTTCCGCCATAAGCTGGGCATGATCGAGATCAGGCGTGAGCCGCCCCAAATGCCGGGATAGGCCGGTCAGCAGATCCAGCGCGGCTTGTGGGGATCTACCCAGCGCCTCGCTGAGCCGCAGCGCGTGCAGCCGCGTCATGTCCTGGAGCCAGGTATTGACCACGGCGATGCCGATGGCGCCGCCCAGATTGCGCATCAGATTGAACAGACCGGAGGCGTAGCGCAACTCGGGACCCTCAAAGCTGCCGAGCGCAAGACCCACCGAGGGCACGATGCAAAGCATGATCGCGAAGCTGCGCACGACCTGCGGCCAGAACAGCGCTGAAAATCCCCAGTCGGGCGTCATGAAGCTGAACAGATAAAGGCCCGTTGCAAAAAGGCTCAGCCCGAACGTGATGGTGATGCGAGGATCGACACGTTGCGACAGGCCGGCAGCGAGCGGCACACCGAGCAGCTGCGCGATCCCGGCGATGAACACCGTCGTTCCGATTTCCGAAGCATTATATCCCCTCACCTGACCGAGAAAGACGGGCACAAGATAGGTGCCGGAATAAATACCGAAACCGATCACCAGATTGAAGATGCAGGCGATCGCGAAGGTCGGCTTGCTGAAGGGGCTCAGCCGGACGATTGGTCCTTCGGACCGGAACGAGCGTTCGAGGAACAGGCCGAATGCCACCAGTGAAAGCCACGCCGACAGCGTGATGGCCGGATCGCCGAACCAGTCATTGCGCGGCCCTTCCTCCAGCACATATTCCAGTCCCGCGAGGAACGCTGCCATCGAAACCAGATGCACCCAATCGATTCGGCGCAGCATCTCGACGTTGGGGCGATCGACCCGGATCAGCAGAATCGTCAGGACGGCCACCACCGCGCCCGGGACAACATTGATGTAAAAGATCCAGCGCCAGCCGAAGGCATCGGTGATCCAGCCGCCGACGGTGGGGCCGAGTGTCGGCGCCAGCACGGATACCATGCCGAGGATCGCGGGGATCATCGCACGCTGCTTGCCGCTGAACAGCGCATAGCCGGTGGCGAATACGGTCGGCACCATTGCCCCGCCGACGAAGCCCTGGATGGCGCGGAACACGATCATTGAGCCAATGCTCCACGCCGCGCCGCAGAGGATGCTGGAAAGCGTGAACAGGCCGGCAGACAGCGCAAATACCCAACGCGTGGAAAGCGCCTGGGTCAGGAAGGCGGAGAACGGAATCATCACCAGCTCGGCCATCAGATAGGCTGTCTGCACCCAGCTGATCTCGTCCGGGCTGGCGGAGAGGCCTGCCTGCACCTCGTTGAGCGAGGCTGCGACGATCTGGATATCGATCAGCGCCATGAACTGACCAAACGCCATCACCGCGAAAATCAGATATTTTCGTTGGTTACTGAACTCCGCCGGATTGATCGGCCTCTCGGATGAAGCGGAAATCGGATGCATCGCCATCGGTCTTGCCTTTGCTGTTTTTTTATATTATATGCATCATATAAAGGAGATCGGCAAGTGCGGTATGCGAGCGATCATAAGGCGAAGACTCGGGAGCAACTGCTGCAAGCGGCGGCGCGGGAGATTCGGGCCAAGGGGCCCGACGGCGTCGCGGTGGCAGGGATTATGGCCCAGGTCGGCCTGACGCACGGCGGCTTTTATGCGCATTTCAAATCGAAGGACGCGTTGATCGAGGCGGCGTTGGAAGAGATGTTCCGCGCGGCGAAGGAGCGCAGCGAGCCGATCATCGCCAGTGCGGATTCGCGAGAAGCGTTGCGGGCCTATCTCGATTTCTATCTGTCGCCCGCGCATCGCGATGGGCGCGATCGCGGCTGTCCCCTTCCGGCGCTGTCGGGCGATTTCGCGCGGGGCGATGCAGCGGGCCGCCCGCGCTTCAGTGCCGGCATTGAAACCCTGTTCGGGCGGTTGGAAAACGCGTTGGGCGGGCTAGGTGTGGCCGAGCCGGCGGTTGAGGCGGCCTCGATGCTTTCCGAAATGGTAGGTGCGATCGCGCTCTCGCGCGCAACCGGCGACCGTGAACGATCGGATATGATCCTGGCAAATGTGCGCAAGGCCCTGGGCCAACGCTACGGCCTGGATCGCGCCGGCAACTGAAGGATAGATCGATGCGTCTTGCTCCAGATGAGATGATGACGGCCGTTTTGCCTGCACAGGCCGCTCCCGCCCCCCGGAAACGCTTTACCATCCCGCGCAACCCGCTGATCGCCGCCGGGCTCGCGATCCTGATCGCCCTTGCCGGGGCGCTGTGGCTGGCGATGCCATCTTCGAGCGAGAGCACGGACAATGCCTATCTGCAGGCGGATTCGAGTTCAGTGGCCCCCAAGGTCGGCGGGCTCGTGACGGCGGTGCTGGTGAAAGACAATCAGCGGGTGCGCGCCGGGCAGCCGTTGGTTCGCATCGATGATGAGGATTATGAGGCGCGGCTAATGTCTGCCCGCGCGGCATTGGCCGATGCGCAGGCCGAAGTGGCGACCGCACGGGCCGAACTGGATGCGCTCAACGCGCAGGAAGGACTGGCATCGGCGCAGGTGCGGGCCGCCGGCACGTCGATTGCGTCCGCGGATGCAGAATATGCGCGAGCCGACGCCGACAATCGGCGATTCAATGCGCTCCTGGCGCAAGGGTTTGCGACTCGGCGCGATGTCGAGCGCGTCAATTCGGAGGCGGTCAGCGCCAGATCAGCGCGCGAGCGCGCGCAGGCCGATCTTGGCGTGGCGGGTGAGCAGGCAATGGTCACGCAGGCACGCCGACCGGTGCTGCAAGCCCAGCTTGCTCGGGCCAATGCGGCTGTGCTGAAAGCACGCGCGGCAGTCGATCTCGCGCAGCAGGATCTTCGTCACACGGTGGTGCTTGCGCCTGTGGACGGGGTCGTCGGCAACCGCCAGATCCAGATCGGCGATTATGTGCAGCCGGGATCGCGATTGCTGACGCTTGTGCCGCAATCCTCGGTCTATGTCGTCGCGAATTTCAAGGAAACCCAGACGCGCCGCATGCGGGTCGGGCAAAAGGCCAAGATCAGCGTTGATGCACTAGGCGGCCGCAGCCTGACCGGCGAGATTGAAAGCTTCGCGCCGGGATCAGGCAGCGAATTCACGCTGCTGCCGTTCGAGCCCGGCTCCGGCAATTTCACCAAGATCGTCCAGCGCATCGGCGTGCGCATCCGCCTCGATCCGGGTCAGGTGCCGCTGATGAGCTTGCGGCCCGGACTGTCGGTGACCGCGAAGGTGATGCTCGATTAAGGCCCAGCCCGCGTCGAAGCCTTCCGGCTGCTGAAGAAGCTCGAACTCCTTTTGTGGTTCCTATCAACGGCCCTTTTGCGAATTAAATGGCCAGAAGCTGCCAGTCCGGACTCGACCCGAGGCGGTCGTTCAGATCAGCCACCGCGAACGTCTGCTCCTGCCAGAAGCTGCCGATGGAACGCTCCGACGCGGACCGTCAGGAGGGCTTACGCTGCCGAAACAGGTCCTCGAGATCCAGCCAGATCGCTTCAACCATCGGCGACGGCGGATTTCGATGGCCGATGATGTAAAAGTGGACCGATAAGCCATCCTCAAAGGGCCGGAATACTACTCCTGGCTCACCGCCCGCGGACGTGAGGATAGCCGAGCAAACCACGGCTGGAACGCCCGTCATGGCCGGAATCATCAGCAGTCCTTCGCGCGAATAGTCGGGCGCGGCTTTTATCGTTGCACGTGCCGAGCGCAAAATCCTTGCAGCGTGGTCATAAAGCTGGGGAGCGTTCTCGCGGGGGGCCATGGCGACCGTCATACCCGTCAGATCATCCACGCTGATGGCCTCCTTAGCGGCGAGCGGGCTGTCGGGATGCAATGCCAATCCCGCCGGCGATCGACAGACGGTGATCATCCGAACATCCGGATGGGGTTCCATGTCCCACACGATTGCCAGGTCAACGAGGTGGGCGAGGATTTTCCGCACCTTTTCGTCGGCGAAATAGCTCGCCTCGAACAGCCAGTCGACATTGGCATAGCGGCGCTCGATCCGCTCGATAATCGCCCAGCGGACTTGATCCAGAATGCCCGCCGTATCGACGCGAATGGAGACATGTACTTGACTGCTCAACGCCTCGATCATCGTCTGCACGTTGGCAGCCTTCTCAAGAAAGCTCACGGCAAGCGGCAGCAGGGCGCAGCCCGCGGGCGTAAGGGTCACGGCGCGCGTAGTGCGCTCCAGCAGGACAAGGCCGCAGCCCTTCTCGAACTCCCGCATCCGGACACTGACCGCGGGCTGGCTGATGCCCAACTGCCTTGCGGCCGCTGTAAATGACCCGGACCGGGCAATCTCTGCGAAGCAAGCGAGGTTATCCTCTAGCGTGCGAAGCATCCTGACCTCTCCCGATCTTCCGAACCCTATTCCGGCGCCGCATCAACATGTGCGCGAACCTATCCGGCGAGTCCAGGCTTGCCATGACGATGGCATAGTCCGTGGCAGCTATAAAGTTGATTTATGAATACCGGCGCTTCAGCCGAAAGGGCGTCGCCGTTTTTAACTCAAATCCTGAATTTCACAGCATTTTTGAAATTGCACAGTCCAATGTTCAGGCAGGTTTATAAAGCTTGATTATGGTAAAATTGTTTAGTTTCAGATATTTACATAATTTCCCCATTGTCATATAAAGGTGTCGTTCAAGAGTAAACGAACAACAAAGATTATCTTAAATGAAAAAGTCTAGAAATACTTACAAGTAACATCTTTATACGACATAAAGCGATAAGCTTTATTGGGAGGGGGCGAAATGAACAGCAAATTTGTATGCGGCGGATTGGCGATCACGCTCGCCATGGTTCTCGCGGCCCAGGCGCGGGCTCAAGAAAGCATCGCGCCTAAGGGCGAGGTAGAGCCGACATCGGCAGATGCGGCGCCGTCGCGCGTCGGCGCGGACATCATCGTCACCGCGCGCCGGCGCGAGGAAGCCCTAAAGGATGTGCCCGTCGCAGTGACCGCTATTTCCAGCGAGCAGATCCGACGAGCTGACCTATCTAGCCTGGAGAAAGTCGCCGCCATTACGCCGAACCTCAGCATCGGTCGCGCGTCGAATGGTTCGGGCACACAGATCACGCTGAGAGGCGTGGGCTCATCTTGGAGTTCGATCGGAATCGAGCAGTCGGTAGCGGTGGTCGTCGACAACTCTTATTACGGGCAGGGCCGCATCATCCAAGAGGGATTCTTCGACCTTTCGCGGATCGAAATACTGCGTGGGCCTCAGGCGCTGTTCTTCGGCAAGAATGCGACCGCGGGGGTAATCTCGATCGTTACAGCCGATCCAGGAAACCGTCCGGAATTTCGCATGAGTGCCGGCTATGAGTTCGCATCCCACCAGATCCAGGGTGACGCGATCGCCTCCACACCGCTGACCGACACGCTTGGCGTGCGGGTCGCCGTTCGCGGTTCCAAGATGTATCAGGGCTATTTTCGCAACGTCTCCACTCCGCAGCCTTATCCCACTGTCGACGCGGCCAACTTCGCGCTTCCGGCGGAAAACCATATTGCGGGGGTGCCTGCTGAAAATCAGCCGCAGGAGCGGGAACTGCTTGGCCGGATTACTCTTCGCTGGGCGCCCCAGGATGACCTGACGTTCACGTGGAAAACATCGGGAACGAGCAACGATACCAATAATTCGTCGTGGAACTATGTCGCCTTCAATTGCCCGAGCGGTTCCAGCGCATTGAACCCACAGGTCCGATGCACTAGGTCCTTCGTGTCGCACCAAAACGAGATTCCCGCTGACATCGCGGAAAACCTTCGTTTTGCACGCGACGATGGCCGCCTTTACAATCGTTACCGATCCGTCTCCAGCACCCTCAACGCGCGCTACGCCCCCTCTGACGTCACCTTTGAATTTGTCGGCAATTATCAGTGGAACAATAACCGCTTCGCGTGCGACTGCGATTTCCAGAGCGAGGCGGGAGCGGCCAACGTCTGGGCGACCGAGAACAGCACCTGGCGCGCCTATTCATCGGAGCTGCGCGCGACGACGACCTTCGCCGGGCCGCTCAATGCCCTTGTCGGCCTATATTATCAGAATTCCCGCAGGACGTTCGAGCAGCCGGTCATCTTCGCTGGCCTGAGCAACAGCGCCGCGTCTGCCGAGAACAGATATTTGGCTTATGCCAAGGCATCGCATACCAACGGCGAAACACTCGCCGCCTACGGCCAGCTGATCTGGGACATCTTTTCACAACTCCAGCTCACCGCGGGCGCCCGCTACACGCATGAGACCAAGAAGAGCAGTTTCGTGCAATATTACGTTAATCCTGCGCTGGGCTTCTTCCGGTCGCCCAATTCGCCCGACGGGCTAGGGGTGATTTCGGCGGATCAAACATTCAACGACGTGTCGCCAGACATCACCGTACGGTTTCGTCCGACACAAAATCTAATGTTCTATGCCGCTTACCGTGAGGGCTATAAATCGGGCGGCTTCTCGAACAGCGCCATCAACTCCGCGCTGTCGCCCAATCCCACCGCTGACTTCATTTTCGGTCCCGAGCGTGCCCGGGGGTTTGAAGCTGGCACGCGGGTCACGGTGGGGGACGGGCAGCTTCAGCTCGGCCTCACCGGCTATGCCTACAAATATTCGAACTTCCAAGTCGACTTCATCAACTCCGTGATCTTCGCCTACCAAACATTGCCGGCGAATGTGCGAACCAAGGGTCTGGAAGGGGACTTCCAGTTCCGGCCGCGGGAGCTTTCCGGGCTCACCGTCAGCGGTTCGGTAGGCTATAATCGCGCGCAGTACGATAACTTCATCGGCCCTTGCTATGGCGGGCAAACCGTTATCGAGGGATGCCGCCTCCAGTTCGAGGCCTCGCAGAACGGCGGCTCAGGCGGTTTCACCCGCCAGAACCTGAACGGCGTGCCGCTGTCGATGGCGCCTAAGTGGGTCGGAAGTCTGGGTATCGATTATAGCGTCGCCATCACGACCAAGCTCGACATGGGCTTCAACGTCTCGGCGCGCTACAGTGGCGCCTATCTCAGTTCAGGATTTGGGGCGCCGCAATCCCGGCAGGCCCGCTACGTCCAGCTCGATGGCGTGCTTCGTTTCGGCCCGTCCGATGCAAGCTGGGAAATCGCGCTTATAGGCCGCAACCTCACCAATCGTTTCTACGTCACCGGCGTCGTAGACGGACCAAACACCGGCAGCGGCACGGGAACCCCGGGCGGCATCCACTCCGATCAACTGGGGTTCGCGGCGATGCCGCGCACGGTTCAACTCAGGACCTCCTTTCGCTTCTAAGGGCCGTAAAGGACCAGGGATATGATCCAGACAGTCAATGGGACCATCGATTCTGGCGAACTTGGTCGAACCTTGATGCATGAGCATCTGGTGGCCGGGCTGACCGGATGGGAAACGGAGCCACTATCGGCATCGCCTGAACGGAGGGAACTCATCGCAAAATGCGTGGACCGGATCGAGGAGATGCGCTCGGGCGGCTTCTCCAGCATGCTCGACCCCTGCCCGATGGATCTCGGGCGCGACGTCACCATCGCCGCCGAAGTTGCGGCCAGGACGGGCTTCAATATCATCGTCGCGACCGGCCTGTACAATGCCGAATTAGGCGCGCCTTATTGGCGTCTGCGGCAGACGTTCGATCCCGACATGCACCTCCGGCTGGCCGAGCTATTCGTTGCGGAACTGACCGAAGGTGTCGGGGATACGGGACTACGCGCCGGGGTAATCAAGGTCGCGACCGGGATCGGCGTTATAACCCCCTACGAACGCGCGGTCCTCGAGGCGGCGGCGATCGCCTCCAATGAGACCGACGCTCCAATAACGACGCACACCGACGCGGTTCTCGGTGACGAACAGGCGGCTATACTGAAAAGCTTCGGCGTGCCTTCACACCGCATCATTATTGGTCATTGCTGCGGATCGCGGGATCATGCCTATCACAAACGCATTGTCGATGAAGGGACGTATATCGGGTTCGACCGTTTCGGGTCCTATGACTATGCAACCGATGAGGACCGGCTGGCATCGCTCGTAGCGATCCTGCGCACCGGGGCGGTGCGGCAAGTGATCGTATCGCATGACAGCCTTGTCTGTAGTCGCGGCCTGCCCGGAGTCGTCGCCCACTCACCGCTAACCTTTACCCGCAAAATCGCGCCCATGCTCCAGGCGTACGGGTTTAGCGACGAAGAAGTGGACATCATGCTGGTTGAAAATCCCAAGCGGTATTTTGATGATATACCGTTCGACAGATTCCAAAGATAATGAGCTGGACGTCCATACCGCCGACTTCGAGATTCGGCTCATTGCTGATTCGGACCATGAACATCTCGCCATGAGAGGCATCTTTGCCCGCGATCGGCGCCGCGGCTCACGATAACCGCGCAAGCCCATGCTACGGCGGGGCGCTGTTCATGACCTAAACGACCGGTACCCGCCGAAAGTTGTCGTAGGATGGAAGGACGGTGAATGGCAGCAATGTCCCAAAGCTCGGTCATTTCAATTCGTCGATGCGGAGCTGAATGTAAGACCGCTTTTGATAAGCACGTTCGAAGCCGGGAAGGGCAGCAATGTCGGCGCAATACGACTTTGTTGTGTTTGAACGTCAGTAGCAGGGGAATGCACTTAATCAGTGTTTTAGCGCGAGCTGCAATGCGCAAGCCTGTAACTAGGCCGTGAACTCATAAACGGGTCCAGTTGGTATTACGCGTCTAGCCATTCCAAATGCAGACTGGCGCGGCCCTTGATCCCTGCGGCTTTGAGCTTTGCGCTTACGTCGGACAGGATCGCGATCAGGTCTTGGTCGAGGAGTTGAACAGAGGAAGTGTTCTCCGGCCCGAGAATGCCGATTTGGGTTCCGATAAACAAAATGTAGCGCTCGTCTTCGCCACCGAAATTGCTCCAATAGGAGGTCAGACCAGCACTCCGCGCCGATTTTTGTCGGTTATCTTCCCGGTTCTCAAGAGCCTCGATTTCATCCGGGCCACCTCAAAACGGATGCCAACATATGCGATGCAAGCCGACGCGCTCATACCATTCTCCGAAAGCGATACGGTTGTATTGCGCGGCATTGAAGACGTGGCAACGATAAGGTCTTGCCTGTTTCCGCGAGAACTGATTCGGCCTCAGCATGAGCCGATATGATCTGACCGACTTCGAATGGCGCGTAATCGAGCCGCTGCTACCCAACAAGCCGCGAGGCGTGCCGCGCGTGGACGACCGCCGCGTGCTGAACGGCATCTTCTGGGTATTGCGCTCAGGGGCGCCATGGCGCGACCTGCCCGAGCGCTATGGCCCGCGCACCACCTGCTACAACCGCTTCGTCCGATGGCGAAAGGCGGGCGAGTGGGACCGGCTGATGGACGCCATCACCGCCGCGCATGACGGCGACATCCAGATGATCGACAGCACCTCCGTTCGCGCCCACCAGCAGGCCGCGACGGCAAAAAGGGGGGTGCAGATCACTGTCTCGGTCGATCACGCGGCGGCCTCACGACCAAGATCCACGTCGTCGTGGACGCGCAGGGGCTCCCGATCCGGCTCGGCCTGACGGCAGGACAGACGCACGACGGCCAGATCGCAGATGCGCTGCTCGACCATCTCGGCCCGCGCACCATCGTGTTGGCGGACAAGGCCCTACGACGCCGACCGCATTCGCGAGCTGATCCAGAATCAGGGCGCCACGCCCAACATCGCGCCGAAGAGCAACCGCAAGTGGAAGCCCTGCTTCAGCAAACGGCTCTACCGCGAGCGCAACCTGATCGAGCGGTTCTTCTCCAAGCTGAAGCACTTCCGCCGCGTTGCCACACGCTACGACAAGCTCGCCGCCAACTTCCTCGCCATGGTCCAACTCGCCTCAATGCGACTGTGGCTTCGCGCTTATGAGTCTACGGCCTAGAAGGAAGGCGCCGCCAACCTGTTTTCATCGGTGTAGACATCAAAGCGGGACAACGTCGCTGGCCCGAAGGCATTGGTCAGGGCGGCATCTGCGGCATCCCGGCCGCGAGCCATCAGTATGCGTCCACGACGCGGGCGATTGTGACGGGCGTCGAACGTGTACCAATGGCCGTCCAGATACGCTTCGAACCACGCTGAAAAATCCATGTCGCCTACCAGCGCAGGAAGATCCATGTCGCCCATATAGCCTGTGCAGTAACGTGCGGGGATGTTCATGCACCGGCATAGCGCAATCGCTAGATGGGCGTAATCGCGGCAAACTCCGACCTGTTCCTGATAAACATCCCAGGCTGTCTTGGTCGGACGAGCCGTCATATAGTCGAACCGGATCCGTTCATGCACATATGTCACGATCGCCTGAACCAGGGTCCAGCCGGGTGCGACGCCACCGAACATTCCCCAGGCAAACTCCGAAAGCCGATCTGTTTCGCAATAGCGACTGCCGAGCAGGTAGAGCAGCACATCGTCTGGAAGTTCCTCAAGCGGCACCTGACAGGCGTCCGGCACGACGAGATCAGGTTCGAATGGATCCTCGATTACGAAACCGCACGAGATCGCAATGCCACCTTCGGGTATCGTGAGCCGCGTGCAGATGTTTCCGAAGCTGTCGATATAATCGTAGAGCGGCACGTCCGGCTGCGTGAAGATCCGCTGCGCCGTGCGCAAATCCTTGTTGCGTGAGGCATGCACACTGAGGTTCGCCAGCATCGGCACGCGCTGTGGTGTGGTGAAATGAATGTCGTAACCCGCGCGGATCAACATGGCCGAGCCTTTCTTGGAGGGTGATTACCCGGGCGCCGCAATCTTGAGAGTCGGTCTGGCCGTGATCTTCCAGAGTAGCGTTCTTGGGCGCAAATGACAGCGCATGTTTTCGGCTGAGCATTAAAGCGAAAAGCAGGACCGTGCGATTTCGAGCGCGGAGCTCAATCGGCTATTCCATACGTGCTGTCCGGCAGTTTTCGCGATCAGGTCCTGGCAAATTTCCATTTCCACATACGGGAGGCTGTCTGCGAAGGCGTGGCGGGGTATGGTGTAATCGGTTTCGTCCATCTGATAGGGCTCGTTGTCGCCAACGATAATGTCAGATTCGGTGAAAAGCCTTTCCAGGAGCGCGGTCGCGAACCGCGTGTTTCCGCCAGAATATAACACGCCCACATGCCAGGGTCGTTCGATTTGAGCCATTCTCGGAGTGAAGCTGTGCAACGCGATCAGGATAGTGGGCCGGTTGAATTGACTGCGCATGGCCAGTTCAGCTGCAATCCTGGCATGATAAGGCTCATGTATGGCTGCGATCCGTTCGGTCCGAGCCATTTCTACCAAGTTCGTGTTGCCTGGAATGGGGCTGCCATCGGACACTTCTGGAATTGCATCTGCTGACGCGGGATCTCGATTGCAGTCGATTACGAGTCGCGAATAGTGCTGATGGAGAAATGCTGCATTCAATGTTGTCGCCAGGAGCTCGCCAAGACCCCTGACACCAATATCCCAAGCGATGTGCCGTTCGCGGTCCTCGGTTGAAAGTCCCAGGGTGCCCAGCCTGCGCGGGATGGCATTTCCGGCATGATCGCCAAGAATGAGGAACGGGGAGCTTCCCCCCGAGTTAAAGGCTACAACGGGCTCAGGCTCGTCCTGATCGAGCAGTGAGGCGCCACCCGGCGTCGTCATAATGAAAGCCTTCCATGCCACTGCTTACGATCCGCCACATCACGGAATACACATATCGACAACCGGTTTCTTTCGGCGAGCATCGGATCATGATGCGACCGCGCGAAAGCTTCGACCAACGCCTGATCAGTGCACAGCTCGATATCGCGCCAGAGCCATCGGAACTAAGATGGCTCCATGACGTGTTCGGCAACTCAGTCGCAATCGCGTTATTCGACAAGCGTGCCAAGGCATTGCGCGTCGCAAGCGAGGTGCAGCTTGATCACGCGCCGCTCGACGATGCCGAGATCGACGTGGAGGATTATGCACGGCTGTTTCCGTTCACCTATTCCTCGGAAGATATGCCCGATCTGCTGCGCTCCATCGAGCGACAGCATCTCGATGTCGCGCGGGTGGTCGATAACTGGGCACGCGCGTTCGTACGGGACGATGGTGCCACGGAAACAGTCGCGATGCTCACCGAGATGGCGACGTCCATCAAGCGTGATTTCACTTATGTGCCGCGTCACGAGAAGGGTACTCAGACCCCCATCGAAACGCTCGCCAGACGGCGCGGTACCTGTCGCGACTTTGCGGTCCTGATGATTGAGGCCGTCCGCGCGCTAGGCTTCGCGGCGCGGTTCGTCTCGGGATACGTCTACAACCCGTCGCGTGCCGAGGGTCGCGTCGGCGGCGGCAATACCCATGCCTGGGTGCGTATATTCTTACCGGGATCGGGCTGGGTCGAATTCGATCCGACCAACGGCATTATCGGCAATCGCGGCCTCGTCCGCGTCGCGGTGGCAAGGGACCCGTATCAGGCCTTACCACTTTCGGGGACGTGGAGCGGGTTTCCCGCCAGCTATGTCGGCATGGACGTTGAGGTCGACGTTCGCCTCGCCGAGCAAAACGACAAGGAAGCATTTCCTATGGGGGGAGCCATCAACAGCCGCATCGCCGGCAGAACCAGAAAGCCACGCTAATGCTAATTCGGGCCGGATATGAGATACGCTTCGAAGCGGAGCTTGCCACGGCGATGCTAGCGATGTTGAGCATCCATCCTTCGCGCCATACGGATCTGAAGACTCCGCAACGCATCGAGCCATCTCCCGACATTCCGATCTATAATTATGAGGATGCATTCGGAAACATTTGCACCAGGCTTACCGTACCGGTCGGAGGGGTTACGTTGGCCGCTGACTTCGTGGTTGAGGATAGCGGGCTGGAGGACGTCCGCGCACCCGATGTTCCACCCACGCCGGTCGAACTGCTGCCAGATGACATCCTTATTTTTTTACTGGGAAGCCGCTATTGTGAAACTGACCGATTGATGGACGTTGCCTGGGCCGAGTTCGGGCATATCGCGTCCGCGCGAGATCGAGTCGAAGCAATCATGAACTTCGTCCATAATCATGTTACCTTCGGCTACGAGCATGCGAGGCCGGACAAGACCGCCTGGAACGCCTATCAGGAACAGGTCGGGGTATGCCGTGATTTCGCGCATCTCGCGATCACCCTGTGCCGCTGCATGAATATCCCGGCGCGCTACTGTACCGGCTATCTCGGCGATATCGGCATTCCGCCGGTCGATGCGCCAATGGATTTTTCAGCCTGGTTCGACGTTTATGTCGATGGCGAATGGTACACCTATGACGCCCGGCACAATCGGCCACGCATTGGCCGTATCCTGATGGCGCGCGGGCGGGACGCGACTGATACTGCGCTGACGACGGCGTTTGGTCCTGCCAAGCTGACATCGTTCCAGGTTCATACCGAAGAGGTTCAGTCGGTTGAGTGACTTTGCAAATCCCTTGCTCCAAGAATGGAACGGCCCGCTTGGTGCACCACCCTTCGCAAGGGTCAGGCCGGAGGATTTCGTTCCCGCTCTGAAAACCGCGATTGCAAATCACAAGCAGGAGCTTTCTGCGATTGGCGAGTGCACTGCACCCGCCAGCTTGGAAAATACCCTCGCCGCGATGGAACGATCTGGCGAAGCGCTCGCCCGGGTAAGGCGTCTCTTCTGGACGCTCGCATCGGCGCATTCAATCGAGCCAATTCGCGCGATTGAAGCTGAAATGTCAGCGCTCCTCAGCGCCCACGGCACCGCGATCAGCCATGATGAAAAACTATTTGCCCGGATCGCCGCCGTGCATGCGGGGTCCGAGGACGCAAACCTGACCGACGAACAAAAGCGGCTGGTTGAAAATAGCTACAAAGGCTTCGTTCGCGGCGGAGCAGGCTTGGATCCCGTCGCTAAGAAGCGGTTCGCTGAGATCGATGCACGGTTAGCCGAGCTATCGGTGCAGTTCGGGCAAAATGTCCTCGCCGAAACTACCGGCTGGACTATGGTGCTCGACGAGCACGATCTCGATGGGCTTCCTCAATCGTTGCGCGATGCGGCGGCATCTCGGGCCAAGGCCGCGGGCGATGGCGGGCGTTACCACATCACGCTCGACCGCACTGACTATGAGTCCTTCCTCGCCTTTTCGCAAAGGCGGGATCTGCGGGAGCGACTATGGCGAGCCTTTACCAACCGCTGCGATGGGGGCGAACGGAATAATTGGCCGATCATTGCGGAAACGCTTGAACTTCGAGACGAACGGGCTCGTCTGCTCGGTTACTCTGACTATGCGGCTTACCAGTTGGACGACAGCATGGCACGAACGCCCGAAGCGGCGCGCGCCTTGCTCATGCAGCTTTGGGAGCCAGCGAAGGTACGCGCTGCCGAGGAAGCCGCCGAACTTCAGGCCCTGATAAAGAGCGACGGGGAAAGCTTCGTGCTGGCGCCGTGGGATTGGCGTTTTTACGCCGAACGCGTGCGGAGGGATCGCTATGCCTTGGATGGCGTGGCGCTCAAGGAACATCTGCGACTCGATGCCGTGCGCAGGGCCGCGTTCGAAGTCGCCAGTCGGCTTTATGGTCTCCGCTTTGCGCATCGTGGCGATATTATCGCCTATCACCCCGACGTCTGGGCTTGGGAGGTCAAAGCAGCAGATAATTCGGCGGTGGGCTTGCTGTTCACCGACTATCTTGCCCGCCCTGAAAAGCATGGCGGTGCCTGGATGGGGAGTCTCAGGGTGCAGGAAAAGCTGGATGGAGATGTCCGCCCGATCGTGTACTTAGTTGCGAACTTCGCATCTGCCCCTCCCCCTGACACGGCGTCCACAAAACTATCGCTGGACGAGGCAAGAACGCTATTTCACGAATTTGGTCATGCCCTGCATGGGCTGCTGTCCGACGTCACATATCCGAGCCTTTCCGGAACGTCGGTCGCGCGTGATTTTGTGGAGTTTCCAAGCAAGTTCATGGAAAACTGGATCGTCAGCCGTGACGTTCTTGGCAGCCTGGGCGTTTCCACTGATCTGACTGACGGCGTTCGGGGTGCGGAATCCTATGGACAGGGCTTTGCCACGGCCGAGTTGGTGTCTTGCGCCTTGATCGATCTCGCATTGCATTCAGCGTCAGCTCGGGGCGCCGATCCGAAAGCATTCGTGGAAACCGAGCTCGGCAGGCTTGGAATGCCCGACACGATCGGACTGCGCCATCGGCTTCCGTATTTCACCCACGTTTTTGATGGCGGCTATGCAAGCGCCTATTACAGCTATCTGTGGTCGGAAGTGCTCGACGCCGACGCCTTCGAAGCATTCGTGGAGGGTGGAGATATTTTCGACGCAATCCTGGCGCGGCGCTTCCGCGAAGAGATACTGGCAAAGGGTGATATCCGAGATCCTATGGAATCTTTTATGGCATTCCGTGGCCGTCGCCCTGATGGCCAAGCGCTGATGCGCGCCCGGGGGCTCGCAATTGTTTGACGTCGAATTGACCGTAGAACGGCATGCGCTGAAAGCACGCATCAATGTGTGCCGCATCCTATGCCCGTTTATTGACTGATCCGCCTGAAAGCTGATGTTCGCTTTGGGCCCGTCTTCACAATTCGGAATCTGCATAGACAGCAGCTTTCAGGGATGCGTTTCGTGGCCTCGAACGACTGCTATGTCGGCGCTAACTGCCGCGCTATTGATGGGACCTGAAGGGCCCCTTTATTGCAATGCGTCGCTGGAATCCGACAGGCAGAAGACGGCCCACTTTCTGTCATTCTGGGATGCCGATCAGTCTCCGCTGAATGTCGGCTCCTGACTATAGCCGCCGTTCGACCTATCGCCCTAGAACGGCAGGAAAGTCCCAATAGCGGCCATCTCAGCTTTAGCAAATTTTGGAGTCCACGGCTGAAGCCAGTATTCACCAGTCCACGCTAGAATGCTTGGTCCTCGCCCGCGCAGGCGAGGGCAAGGGTTTGGTTTCCAAAGGGGTCCGACCCCCTCCTAACGTTGAGCGAACACGCCCCGTTCGACCAGCTGGCGAATGGCTTCGGCACGTGAAATCTTGCGAGCATGCGCCCAGCTGGTGATTACGTCCCGCTGAAGCTCGTTGAACCGAACAGATTTGCTGCTGTCCATGTTTTCCGAATATCAGGATGTTGACCGAGTATCTAGATTCAATGGGTTAGAGCAGACTGGCGTCGTTCCCCTCCCGAGCTCAAATGGTGTCAACGGGCGTCTACTCAAATCACGATCCGGTTAGGCCGAATCTTAAGTCAAGCGCCTCCAGTGTCAGCCGCTGACTGACGAGTTTGGTGCTGGGAAAGGACGGTGTCGCGCAGCCCCGCGTGGCCATACGACGTCATTCCCGCTGAACGGGATGCTAAATGCCGGGAAGTTAATCTGCACCTTTGCGAGGCTCGCGTTCCGGATCCAGCCGGTCATACAACGCCTCCTGTGATTGGGCCGCTCGGCATTCGCTACCGTGCTGGAGGTTGACGAGGTCCAGTCAATCGCTCAACGGGAAGGCTGGCCAGCAAAGACCTGTAACCAAGTGGCGGCACATTTCACGTTATCGAAACTGGATTGAAGGATGCCAGATGATCGAGGTGCTTACGGCCGAGATGCAGCAGGAATATCTGGAAAGCATCTCAGTCGAAAAGTGGGATCGAATGTTGGTTCAAAGCCGGTCAACTTAGGCGTTAAAACGATCGAGGCGGGAGGCCCCGAAGCGACCTCCCGGCTCGTGAGCTGACGGTACACGACAGGACAGCCCGCCTGCGCATGTAGCCGTGTCGCCTTTACGAAGTCTGATGGCGACGTTAACCGTAGGGCCATTGTAAGCCCATACAGCCTTTAAGCGTCATGCAACCATGCTCCTGCGTGGATGCTTAAAGCAAAGCCGCGACACTGGCCGTGCAGCACACCACCGCGAACCCTCGCATGCTGCACTTCCTTGTACCGCCCTGTCGGGCCGCGGCGCCGGGCTTAGGTTCGGCGCCCATTTTCTTGCTTACTGAAGGTAACGCCCCGACGGAGTTGATCCAGTCGCTGAGCGATCGCCTTCCATGTAGCAACGCCAGGTTGATCCCCGGCGACCGCTAAAGCGCCAATTCGCTCGGCCACGAAACGCGGCGCATCCTTTTCGTGTCGGCGCTCCATCTGAAGGGCGCACGCCCATAGTTCGCGATCATCCACGCTCATGGCGAACCAACGTAGTTCACGTGAGCTATGTTGGCGATAGGGCCGTTCGGGCGTTGTCAGTGTTTGCAGGCGGTTGAAGCTTGCGCCGCAGCCACAAGCTCATTGGCGCGTCCACAAGGCGGTAAGGGTATCCTGTGTCTGTCAGCGGAGCACCCAGGGAGCACCTAAATATGCAGGTGATCGGACGGGCAGGCGAAAAAATGGCGGAAATCCTGGTGCGCGATGCAGTCCAGAGCGAACTGGTCTCTCCCTGATATTCCCTGTTAAATGGGAATTTACAGGGAAAATATCATTTTCAAACTCGCCTGACTGGCTGAAAGCCTCAAAAATGCGTCGGTTTTCTGCGAGTCTCGCGATAATTTCCCTGGTGCCAAAACAGGGAATTCGTTCCGCATGAACAGGGAACATTTTGTCCGCGATCAGGGAATGGGTGCTATATGTAACAGTGAGCTAAAGGCACAGGCAGCTATCGGCGCCAGCGCGCATCCTGCCGGTAGTCAGGCGTGTCGTCTTCCTCGTCGTCGATCATGTCGGCGTGAAGCATGATCATGGCGTAGCCATCTTGTTGCCAGAGAAGTTGCTCGGTCATGGCGCCGACCTTTCTGGCACCATCGGCTGAAAGCCAAAGCTCCGGCAGGCATTCGACACTGTCGGAGATCGAACCGGAACGCGGGCCAACGCCGTGGTAGCTCGACCCCTTTGGAACTTGTTGATTGCGCGCAACGTCAATCCAGGGGAATTTCTTCGGATCGCGGTAGCTGCCGACGATCTTGCCGTCACGAACCTGAACGATGGCTACGGCCTCACGGTGGTAGGTGACATATTGCCGAGCAAGCGCCTGCTTGCTGACCTCGAGCAGGTCGGCCAGTTTTGCGAACTTCGCAAGATCAGGAATCCCAGCCTTAGCCAACTCGGATCGCAACACGTGTGGCGGCATCAGCAGCAGTGCCGCGAACTGATTCGCCTGCGCCTCCATTCGCTTGCGCTGATCCTGGTCTTTTGCGTCCAGCCGCAGGAAGTCCGCTTGCGAGCACAGGATCTTTCCGTCCGGTCCGGGAACATGGGTCGGAATCAGAAAATGCCCGAGCTCATGCCCGATCGAATAGCGCTTGCGCTGGCGTGAGCGGCCTTTGGCGACTAGGATGGCGCCGGCGGACTTGTTGACGTCGGTGACTAGGGCTGCTTCAAACCCCTCGGTCTCGAATTCCTCAATGCTGATGATGTCGAGCCGTTCGCACAAAGCCTCGATCGGCACGGGAACAGGCAGATCGGGTTCGAGCGTTAGGATCCGCGTCACCAGCGCCATTGGTGAGCCCGCGCCATCGAGATCGATCCGCGAGAGCTTCAATCGGCGGCCTTCCTGGCCTTCTTGAGCTGTTCGGTCAGCACGCGAATGGTCTCCAGGTCGCGCCCGTCGAGCTGCTTGAGATTGCGGTAGAGCGCGACCAGCGCCGGGTCTTCATTTGCGGACGATGGGTCCTCGCCGACCAGGTCAGCGACGCCGACCTTGAAGAGATCAGCCAAGCCGACAAGCAGCTCCATCGAAGGATTGTCCGAGGCTCCCTTTTCCAGGTTCCAGATGTGTGCCTTCGAGGCGCCAACGGCGTCGGCCACATCCTGAAGCGACAGATTTTTCCGAACCCGCAGCTCGCGGAGCCGTGCGCCGAGCGCCATGGTTGCTGCCTCGCCTTCGTTCAACTGGAATATACGACTTCATACGCCTGCGATTGACAAAAGCAACCGTTCAATATAGTTATACGATGTCGGCAGTTGGCTGGGGGTCGCAATGATGATCGTGGAACATGAGCTAGGGTCGCTCAAAGCCTATGCTCGCAATGCGCGGACGCACTCGAAGAAGCAGATCAAGCAGATCGCCTCCTCGATCGAACGGTTCGGGTTCACCAACCCGGTGCTGGTGTCTGACAGCGGCGAGATCATCGCGGGCCATGGCCGGGTCGAAGCGGCCAAGCTACTCGGATGGAAGACGGTACCGACCCTTGCGCTGTCGCATCTGTCGGAGGCCGAACGTCGCGCCTATGTGCTGGCGGACAACAAGTTGGCGCTTAACGCCGGCTGGGACCGCGATGTGCTGGCGATCGAGCTGCAGGGACTGATCGACATGGAGTTCGATCTTGAGCTGACCGGGTTCAGCATTGCCGAGGCTGACATCATCATTGATGAAGCCACCGATGCTGACCCGGATGCGGGTGATGTGCCGGAAGATCAAGTGCCGGTGGTCAAGGGCGACCCGGTGACCCGCCAGGGCGATCTGTGGCTGCTCGGGCGCCACCGTCTCCTATGCGGCGACACCCGCAGCTACGAGCATATGGCCATGCTCATGAACAAGGAGAAGGCCGACCTCGTGTTCACCGATCCGCCCTACAACGTGGCGATCGACGGTAATGTCTGCGGCTTGGGAAAGATCAGGCATCGCGAGTTCGCTTTTGCGTCGGGCGAGATGAGCCAGGCGCAGTTCACGAGCTTTCTCGGCGAGACGCTGGGTAATATGGCACTCCATATGCGCGATGGTGCAATCGCTTTCATCTGCATGGACTGGCGCCATATGGGCGAGCTGCTAGCCGCCGGGCAGGCCTCGTTCACCGAGTTGAAGAACCTGGTGGTCTGGAACAAGACCAATGGTGGCATGGGCTCCTTCTATCGCTCGAAGCACGAGCTGATCTTCGTGTTCAAGCAGGGCACGGCCGAGCACACCAACAGCTTTGGGCTGGGTGACACCGGGCGCTATCGCACCAATGTCTGGGATTATGCCGGAATCAGTTCGATCGGTGCTGCCCGCGCCGATGAGCTTGCGATGCACCCGACCGTAAAGCCGGTGGCGCTCGTGGCAGATGCAATACGTGACTGCTCGCATCGTGGCGAGATCATCCTCGACGGGTTCGGTGGATCTGGCAGCACGCTAATTGCGGCAGAGAAGACCGGGCGCGCAGCCCGCCTGCTCGAATATGACCCGGTCTATTGCGACACCATCGTTCGCCGCTGGGAACTCCTTACCGGCAAGCGCGCCACGCTGGTAAGCTCGGGCCTGTCGTTCGAAGATGTTGCCGATGAGCGGCTGGGCGTCATTCCCGAGGCCGCGGAATGAGCGAGGGTGATGGCAACAGAACTCTGCCGGCAGCTTCCGGCTATGATGTCGGCTATCGCAAGCCGCCTGTACGTCATCGGTTCGAGAAGGGCAGATCCGGCAATCCGAGGGGGCGGCCCAAGGGATCCCAGAACAGGCCCAAGGTCAGCTTCGATCCTGCCGAGCAGCCGACTGACCGGCTGATTCTCGAAGAAGCCTATCGCCCGGTCAAGATCCGCGACGGCGACACCACCATCGAGTTGCCCGCCATCCAGGCAGCCATGCGGGCATTGGCGCTATCGGCGATGAAGGGAAGTCGCCTGTCGCAGAAGGCGCTTGCCGATATCGTGCGCACGGTTGAGAACCGCCTGTCCACCGAACGCACCACGATGATGGAGAATGCGTTCGAATATAAACAGAAATGGACCGCCGAGATCGAGCGTTGCAAGCGCGCCGGCCTCCCGGTTCCGACCCCACTCCCCAACCCCGATGATATCATTATCGATATGCGCTCTGGCAGGGTCACTACCGAAGGCCCACTCGACGAACGCGAGAAGGTGAAATGGGACGAGCGGCTTCAGCGGCGCGACGAGGCTCAGGCCGAGGTCAACTTCCTCGCCGATGCCTACAAGCGGTCACGGAGCGAGAAGATGCGAGACCGGCTCCTATCCGAATGGATCTCCGAGCAGTTCATCTTCGACCTCATCAACGACGTCATGCCCGAGAGGTACAAGGCCAAGCTCCAAAACCGCTCCTATGATGAAAATGCGTCTCGTGCAGGTGAAGCGCATGCGCAGTATAAGCGGATGAAACCTGCCTAATGTCAGACGCATAGGCTACTGGATCGATGAATATAGTTAACATGGTAATCGTCCAAGCCTGCCGATATGCGCAAAGTGACACAATTATCTGAGCGGCATTGAACGTGGCTGGCGCAATCTCAGGCTCGTGGTAATGCCTGGATGCTGGTGCGCTCGGAGCTGAGGCGATCGATCTATCGAAACAATCGGCTGCACTTCAAACCTGGCTGACGTTTTGGAATGTACGCCGCATTACTGGGAAAACGGGGCCGTCGATCAATCGCGAACAATACAAATGAAGCTACCAACAATGATCACCGCCGCAAGGCCGCCGAGGGTTATCGACAATGGCCGCGACTGAGTGTTCATAGCTGCCGTAATAAACGCAAGCGCGGACCCCAGCAGGCTGCTGAACAACAAAAAGGATTTAAATTCGGAGCGATTGATAGCGTTTCTCCCAGTCGACCGTCTCCACTGATAGAACGTATGCGCTTGATCAATCTCGCGGCGCAATTCCGAAATGGCCTCCGCCATCAGATTCGCCTTTTGGGCGTCATGGAAATGTCACGGAAGCTTCATAAAGCGGCTACAGCTCAGCGCGCAGGCTCCGATGAAGACCATGGCTAAACCTAACACCCCGCAGAGCGATCTCGAAGGGGAAGACGGCGGCAGTGGCGCCGGAGTTCAGTTCTATGCTCTGGCTCTCGGCACCGTGCTGGTTGCATGTTTAGTACGCTATGCACTTGATCCCCTCTTTACGTCCTCAGGTTTCATTTTCTCTGCTTTTTATCTCGCGGTGGTCCTAACAGCCTATTTCGCGAGTGCCGGACCAGCGATCTTCGCTGCCGCATTGTCAGCTTTGGTCGCATACTGGGCGTTCGCGGCTCCATCCTTTGCGTGGAAGCTTAACGTCGAAGCACTTACATCCATGGGTTTTTTCTGCCTGACTTCCACCGTCGATATCTACTTTATCACTGGTATGAAGCGAGCGCTGGAACGCTACCGCATCGAGCACCGCCGCGCGGAATTGCTGGCTGAAGGCAACGCCAACCTTTTCCGCGAATTCAGCGAACGGACAACCAATCATCTCCAACTTGTCTCGGCGTTGCTTCAGCAACGGGCTAACGAGGGAGTCGACGCCGCATACCGCAACGCATTGACTGAGGTTTCCCAAAGCACCCTTGCCGTCTCCCGGGCCCACCGCGACTTGGAAGGGTCTGAACAGAAGCTCGTTGATCTTCCTGGCCTCGCCGATCAGTTGCTGCGTGCCACGGCAACTGCGGCTGGCCGCGCCGATCTCATACCTCTAGTCAGTGGCGTTTCTCTGTCGTTGGGGGCCGAACAAGCGACCTCCGTGGCAACAATCCTCTCGGAATGCTTCAGGGCCACGTTGATCGAATGGCCGCAAGAGGTGAAGCTTGTCGTCGCATGCGAAAATGCCGTTGTCGATTGCTGCCTTATGGTGGAGAGCGTCCTTACGCGGCACGTCGGTAAGCGTCTGCTCGATGACTTCTCTAGGAGGATAGTCGAAGCGACAACGCGTCAGTTGTGTGGCCAGTTCTCGGCCACTATCGAAGGACAAAAGCTCCAGTTCATCCTGTCGTTCCCGCTAATCGCGCTGCCCCCACTGACTGGGAATACGTCCTCCGCCCAAATATCTTCGGGCCTGCTTCACTGAGCCTGTCCTAATTCGCTGCGCAGCCAATCCATGCAGCGTGAAACATGTGGCATCGCACCGTTATGACCCTGCCAGGCGGCAAAGAGATGATCAGGATGTGCCACATGATCGGATACCGGCGCCACCAACACTCCCGAAGTCAGCCACGATCGCGCCAGCAGGCGCGGCACCAATGCAAGCCCCTCTCCACGCGCGGCAGCATCGAGAACCATTGACAGATCGTCATAGCGCTGTCGCCGGTCTGGGAGACTCTGGGATTTCATTTGATCGAACCAGATTGACCAAGGCATGGATCGATCCTCGATGAGTGGCACTTGTCCACAATCCGACGCACCACGGATATTGTAGCGTGCAGCAAAGGTCTGGGAACATGCTGGCGTCAGCATGATCTCCCCGAGCCGCTCGACTGAAAGGTGCCGCCCTTTCGGCGGTCCGATCGTAATGACGAGATCGCTGGCTTCGAAAGCGTCCGCCTCAGCAAAATTTGTACGGAGATCAACGGTGATGTCCGCCATGAACTCGATTAGGCGCGGCAATCTGGGAGACAACCACAGTCGCCCGAATGCTGGCGGGATCAATACAGTAATATTGGTCGGCTGGGGCGCGGCGGCCAGCTTGACGATCGACTGGCTGACCACGGCGGCGGCATCAGCATAGGCTTGTGCCAATTGCAAAGCGGCGGGCGATGGCTCCATTGCCCCGCCCTTGCGCGAAAACAGTTTCGTCCCCAGCTCGGCTTCAAACCGTTTGATCGATTGGCTGATCGCGCTGTGCGTGATCGCCAATTCCTTGGCGGCCCAGGTGTAGCTGCGATGCCGGACGGCAGCTTCGATGGCACGCAAGGCTGTGAAGGGTGGCGGTTTGTCAGCCATGCGCGCTTCAGTGAGTTCCCCGTTTCTGTCTCGATTGAGCCTCTACAACAGGATCGCCGATCAAAACAGGCAGTCAAACGGGACGGCAAAAATTCAACGTTCAAGCGACGAGCATATAGCCGGCAGAGCGAACGGTCACGATCGCATGCGCCAGACCGACGCAAGCCATTGCCCCGCGCAGTCGCCGAACCGCCGAGTCAATGGCGCGAAGGTGCATCGATTGTGACGGTCCAAAAAGTCTGAGCAGCAGTTCGTTGCGCGACATGATCTCGCCACGGCGCTCGATGAAGATGCGCAGCAACTGGAACGTCGACGGACTAAGGGAAATTGCGCGGCCGGCCGCCAGAACCTTGAGTTCCTCCGTTCGCATTTCTATAGCGCCGCTTTGAAGGACGCCATCGTCGATCTCACGGCTTCGGGTCAACGTATGCAGACGTTCGGCGAGCTGCCCAGGCACCCAAGGCATTTCAATCACGCTGTCAGCGCCTGCTTCGAGGCATTTGACGCGCGTGAGGGTGGCGGACAGTGGCACGGCTACGATCAGCGCCGGGCGTTGATCAAGCTTGACAGCCCGGATGTCCCGGCAAAGGTCCACACGACACTGATTTTCATTGAGCTGACCAACAACGATTGCCTCGGGCCGCGTCTCCAAAATCGCAGTCGGCAAGCCCGAGGGGCCTGTCCATTGCAGGTCCAACCCGGCCCGGCTTCCCACGCCTATAGCGCGCGAAATGGCGGACTTCTCGCGATCAGCGAAGAGAATCCGGGCCGGCATCATTAGAACCGGAACTGGCCGAACAGGCCAACTTCATCGTAGGTGCCGTCGACCGAACCGCCGATTGTGCCGTTGCTGGTAGCGATCGTGCCATTCTCGGCCTTGTCGCGCTTGTAGACCAGCGCGAGGTCAACAATTTTCGCCGGGCTGAACTGTACGCCGACGTTGAAATACTGATCCTTCAGCGTAGGGAGCGTATCCTTGCGCGGCTTGATCCAGTCGTAGCGACCGAACGCGCTCCACTTCGGCGCGAAATTGACCGAGCCGAACGCCGAGAAGCCATTGGCCTTGTCTTCGGTATTCGTCGTTATGTAATTGACGCCGTTGTTGTTGAAATCCTTGGCGTAAAAATATTCGCCACCGATCGTGAATAGCTTGGTTTTGTAAGCAAGCAGAGCGTTGACACGCTTCGCGGTATTGAAGGTCGTCGTGCCCTGCACATCGTTGCCAAGCTTGCCGACATAACCCCCGACCGCCGCCTGGATGCCCTTATAATTGAGCGAAGCGCGGCCTTCGACGTCGACCGTTTTGGTGACCTTCACATTGCGATAGCCGCCGCCATCGACGACGGAGATCTGGTAGGAGAACAAGCCGTCGGCGATGTCACCGAGGACGTGTACGCCCCAATCTGCCGAAGTGCCGAAGCTGATGCGGTCAATCAGCGTGTTTTCGATATGCCGATAGCCATAGATGCCTTCGGCATAAGGAACCCAGGGTAAGTCAGCTGAACCCACGCGGATGATGAGCGCGGGATTGATCTTCGCCTGCAGATAAGCCTTCTTGATATAAAGGCCGCGACCAACGAGGCCCGGCGTGGCCGCCGAGTTGAAGTTGGCGTTTGAGGTCTGGCCGACGACGTTGCTGATATCCGTGGTGAGGTTGGCCGAGAAGACGTCGCTGAATTTGTGATCGACTCCAAAATAGAAGCGCTTGATGTTGTAACCGAAGCCGTTGGATGTGGACTTCACCCCGTTGGTCTTCTGATCGATCGAGCTTATGTTGAAATAGGCACGGCCACTGATGGTGGTATCATCCCACCAGCCACCCTTCGGCTTCCATGAAGCCATCTGCGTCTTGACCTCGTCGGGCAAGGCCTTGGCCTGGCTCTCGGCTGTGGCCTGGGCTGCAGCGGCTTGTTGCTGCGCGGCGGCGGCGGCGGCCTGAGCGGCTTGAAGTTGAGCAGCCGCATCACGCTGCGCCGCGTCCTGCGCATCGAGGCGAGCAGTCAATGCCTGAACCTGTGCCTTGAGTTCCTCGACTTCGCTGTTGTGCGCCACATGGGCAGTCTTTGCGCGATGCTTGATCGGCTTTGCCGCCGCCGGAACAGCAGAACAGCCAAGCACAACCGCGCCCAATCCCGCTCCGAGAAGCAGGGAAAATTTTCTTGCCATTTTTAACCCCTTCAAAAGCCGACGCTGTGGCGGCAGAGGTCGGTTAGATGATGTTTATGACAGTTATATGTAACTTCAGATTACGAACATTGGCACGCGCTGGGCGATATTGAACGGGTTCGTTTGCGCAGAAAGTCTGATAAATATCAGGTAATAAACGATACATCGTACATAGCAGAGAATATCCAGCTACACCTCAAGATGTTAATTCGAGGTCAGCAGAACGCTGGGCTGTCACATTAGTGTAATTTGAGCTTACTAGGTGGGACTCGCCGGGGGGGCTCATATCCGGCGTCTGGAGATACCCATGAAGAAAATGCTCGCGGTCGCCCTGAGTGCGGCTCTCTCTTTTGCCAGTCACGCGATGGCAGCAGACATTTCCGGTGCGGGAGCGACTTTCCCGGCGCCGGTCTATTCCAAATGGGCCGAGGCCTATAAGGCCAGCACGGGAGTCGGCTTGAACTATCAAGCCATCGGTTCCGGCGGCGGCATCAAGCAGATCAAGGCCAAGACGGTCGATTTCGGCGCGTCCGACAAACCCTTGAAGCCCGAGGAGCTCGACAGTGCGGGCCTTTATCAGTTCCCCACCGTAATGGGCGGCATCGTGCCGGTCGTGAACCTGCCTGGCATCAAGGCGGGCCAGCTCAAGCTCAACCAGGGCGCGCTTGCCGCGATCTTCCTGGGACAGCTTACCAAATGGAGCGATCCTTATCTGGCGAAGCTCAATCCCGGCCTGAAGCTTCCCAATCTGCCGATAACCGTAGTCCACCGCTCGGATGGGTCAGGCACCAGCTTCCTGTTCACCTCTTATCTGACGCAGGCGAACAAGGTTTGGGCGGAGAAGGTCGGCGCGAGCGACTCGGTGAACTGGCCGCTCGGCCTCGGCGGCAAGGGCAATGACGGCGTGTCGGCCTTCGTGAAGCAGACGGTCGGGTCAATCGGCTATGTCGAATATGCCTATGCCAAGCAGAACAACGCCACCTACGCCCTGCTGCAAAATCGCGCGGGCAAATTCCCGGCGCCCACCGCCGCAAATTTTGCGGCCGCAGCGGCTGGCGCGGACTGGACAAAGGCGCCCGGCAACTATCTGCTGCTTCTGAACCAACCGGGGCCGAACAGCTGGCCGATTACGGGCGCGACGTTCATCCTCGTCTACAAGAATCAGGATAATGCGGCAGCCGGCGAGGGCGTGCTCAAATTCTTCGATTGGGCCTATAAAAATGGCGACGCCGCCGCAGCCAGCCTGGATTATGTGCCGCTGCCCGCTACGGTGAAGGCGCTTGTCCGAAAGCAATGGGTCATGAACGTCAAGGCTGGCGGGAAGCCGGTCTATGTGTCGCGTTGAGTAGTAATCCCCTCGCGTTGAACGGGGGGCAGGGGCATTTCAATGCTCCTGCCCCTGTCGCATTTTCGTGTGCCATGAGCACATCCCCTCGCATCTATCCTGGCCGGCGCACGGGTGACATGCTGTTCCACGCCGCCTGCTTCGCGGCGGCGACGCTGCTGATGGCGGCACTCGCGGGCGTGGTGATCAGCCTCGCAATCGGCGGTTGGCCGGCCTTCGCTAAGTTCGGCTTCGGCTTTTTAACATCGAGCGAATGGAATCCGGTCACGGAGGTCTATGGCGCTGCCGGCCCTATCGTGGGCACGCTCATCACCTCGTTCGTATCGCTGGCGATCGCATTGCCGCTGGCGGTCGGCGTGTCGGTGTTTCTCGTTGAGTTCTGTCCCCGGCAAATTGCCCGTCCGGTCGCGATCGCGGTCGAGCTGCTCGCCGGCATCCCCTCTATCGTTTATGGCATGTGGGGCCTGTTCGTGCTGGCCCCCTGGTTTGCCGAGCATGTGCAGCTTCCGCTGATCATGAATGCGGAGCCCGGCTCCTGGCAGGACAAGCTTTTTTCTGGCGTCCCGAATGGCGCGAATATCTTCACGGCGTCGCTCATCCTCGCGATCATGATCCTGCCTTATATGGCGGCGGTGTTCCGCGAGCTGTTCTTGACAGTACCGCCGCAGGTGCGCGAGGCCGCCTATGGCCTCGGCTGCACGCCGTTCGAGGTGATCCGTTCGATCATCATCCCCTATGTAAGGCGCGGCATGGTCGGCGTGGTGATGCTCGGCCTCGGCCGGGCACTTGGCGAGACTATGGCCGTCACGTTCATTATAGGCAATTCGCATGCCTTCCCGGATTCGGCGTTCGCCTCCGGTTCCACCATCGCCTCGACGATCGCGAACGAATTCACCGAGGCGACCGGCGAAATGCACACGGCCGCACTCATCGCACTGGGGCTGGTGCTGTTCCTGATCACCTTCTCGGTGCTGGCGGTAGCCCGCGCCTTGCTCAGCAGCCAGAAATATTAGGGAGGCGGCCATGTTCGATCGCATGATGTTCCGTCAGTTCCTCAACGGCGCCTTCGTTGTAGCCTGCGGCCTTGCAACCCTCATCGCGCTGGTGGCACTGATCCTCATCCTCTGGTCGCTGGTACAACAGGGTTTCGGTGGCCTCGATCTCAAGGTCTTTACGATGACCCAGCCGGCTCCAGGCTCGGTGGGGGGGCTATCAAACGCGATCGTTGGCTCGATTTTCATGTGCGCATGGGCGATGATATTCGCGCTGGTCGTCGGCGTGCTCGCGGGCACCTGGCTGGCCGAATATGGCGGAAATACGCTTTACGGCCATGTCGTGCGTTTCCTCAACGACGTGCTGCTCTCGGCCCCGTCGATTCTTGTCGGCCTGTTCGTTTATGAGCTTCTGGTTCGGCCGTTTCATGGCTTTTCGGGCTGGGCGGGCGCAGTCGCGCTGGCGTTTCTAGCGACGCCGATCGTGACCCGGACCACGGAAGATATTCTAAACCTCCAATCGGGGGCACTGCGGGAGGCCGGGATGGCGCTCGGCGCCTCAAAGTCCTTCGTGATCCGCAAGATCATGTGGAAGTCCGCACGCGCCGGGCTGGTAACGGGCGGATTGCTGGGTTTTGCGCGCATCAGCGGCGAAACCGCGCCCTTGCTGTTCACCTCGCTCGGCAACCAGTTCTTCTCGACCGACATGAGCCACCCGATGGCCAGCCTGCCGACCACGATCTTCCAGTTCGCACTCTCCGCTTATGATGACTGGCGCCGGCTGGCCTGGGCGGGCGCGTTGCTGATCGCCTGCGCCGTATTGTCCATCAACATCGTTGGGCGCGTCCTCGCCCGGGAGACCCGCCGCGCATGACCGCCATTCTCGCCAAACCCGAGCAGGATACGATGATGACCTGGCCCGCGCGGGACAATCTCGCGCTTGAGGCGCGCAAGCTCGACTTCTTCTACGGCAAGCATCAATCACTGTTCGGCGTCGATCTTCCCGTGGAGCGCAACAAGATCACCGCGCTGATCGGCCCTTCGGGCTGTGGAAAGTCGACGCTGCTGCGCGCGCTCAACAGGATCTACGATCTATATCCTGGCCAGCACGCGATCGGCCGGATCCTGCTCGATGGCGAGGACGTGCTGACCGATCGCAAGAGCCTTCAAAGATTGCGCGAGCGCGTCTCACTGGTGGTCGAGACCGGCCAGGGCGAGCAGCCGATCGACGAAGAAAATGTCATGCGCTCAGGCACCGATCTTGCCCGGCTGCGCGCACGGGTCGGCATGGTATTCCAGAAGCCGACCCCTTTTCCCATGTCGATCTATGACAATGTCGCGTTCGGCGTTCGCCTCTACCAGCGCAAATCGAAGGCGGCGATGGACGAGATCGTTTACAAGGCGCTTAAACGCGCCGCGCTGTGGGAAGAGGTCAAGGACAAGCTCCACAGCTCCGGCCTTGGCCTCTCGGGCGGGCAGCAGCAGCGCCTTTGCGTTGCGCGCGGCATCGCGGTCGAACCGGAGGTCCTGCTGCTCGATGAGCCCGCATCCGCGCTCGATCCGATCTCGTCGGCGAAGCTCGAGGATACGCTGATGGAACTCAAGCGCGATTTCACGATCGTGATCGTGACGCACAATCTCCAGCAGGCCGCCCGCATCTCGGATTATACCGGGTTCATGTATCTGGGCCGGATGATCGAATTCGGCCCCACCGCCGAGCTTTTCTCGAACCCGCGCGCGCAGCAAACCCGCGATTATGTGACTGGCCGGTTTGGGTAGGTCGTAAATATCGCTCGGCCTCGTTGAACTCCGATAATGATTACGAGGTTTGCACAACAATTGTTGAGTTGTTGCTTTGGCGTTCAATGCCCAACGCGTGCTTCGAGTTGGGTTTGTCGAACGCCCTCATCAATTCGGACGCGCTACCTACCGGCGACCCATCGATCGAGCGGATGATATCGCCTGCTTCCAATCCGGCTCTGCTGGCGGGAGAAGCAGGTTCGACCAGTGATATAATCGCGCCTTGGTCATCAACCGCACCAATGCGAGCGGCTGAAGTCGGCGACAGGTCCTGAACTGCAAAACCAAAGGTTGTCGTTGGCGCCGTAGCATAATCACCGCGAATCAAAGCAGTTGCCATCCGAGACGCCGTATTGCTTGCCAGGAGTGCCTTACGTTCATGTTTGGTTTGATCGAAGCGGAAGGCCGCCACGGCCAAGACCCGGCCGTCCTGCCCGAGCAGCGGACCGCCGTCGAATTCCTGATCGAGAGGGGACGCCGTGTGAATGAGCATCGCCCCTTTCTCACCTCGGGCGACGAAATCTGCGCCAATCATTTCCGGGGCCGCGATGCAACCCGTGCCGTTGGGAGCGGCTAGCGCTATTGCCCACTGGCCGACGTGCGGCATGTCCGTGTCGGCAAATTGCAAGTAAGGAAGATCGCCCCCTTGGATCTTCAGTACCGCCAATCCGGTTATACCGTCCCTTCCAATCCATTTTCCGTCGAGAATGCGATGATCGTTCAACAAGATGTGAATTGAATCGGACGCAGATGGTCGCTGAATGCTCGTTAGCAGATAACCGTCAGCCGAGATGAGAAATCCTGGCACATAATGTTTTCTGCTTTCACTGCTCTTGGTTTTTCCCCCGAGCGGGAGGTTATGTTCCGAAGTGGGCGCATCAATAGCTACTATTGCAGGACATGCAGATGCTATCAAATCCGGGAACGACTCGATGCCGCGCGGAACATGGACAGCTTGAATGGCCGGGGTAACGACGCGCTGTTCGATCTTAATAACGCGGGGCCATAGATTGGCACCGATCAAAGCCCCGACAAGCGCAATCGCGAAGGCGCCTAGACCCGTCCCCATGATGCGCAGCAATGGCTTCAGTGATCTGGGGGAAGCAGGATCAGGCACCCTCAATCCTCGCCAAATAGCTCGCGATGCGTCTTTTCGATCTCCTCGGCATATCTTCGTCTGACATATTTTTCAGACACTGTTCCTAGTATTTTTCCAGTTTCATCGACGACCGCCAGATCGTCCGCTTCATTCTCATCAAACATGCGCATTACGGTCGCTACGTCCTGCTCCGGGCTGAGCGCCCGCTCAGGCAGCCGGGCTATTGGCCCCACAGGCGCGGTCGTGTCGAGATCAAGCGTATGGGCAAGAGCTGTGGGTAGTAATCCAGCGTAGATCTCATGATCTTTGGTGAGAACGACGAGATCCACTGATCCAAGAGGAAAACGGCGACGAAATTCAGCGATTGACGTGGAGGCAGCCACCGTTTGAGGCGATCGGCGCATCATGCGTCCTGCGGTCAAACTTTTTACCCACCCTACATCCCGCGCGCTGCGGATGGTTTCTCCTCTTGTATGAAGCCGCCATGTTGAGAAGGAGAAACCAAACGTCTCCCTAACGAATGTGCTGGCGCACAGAGCCGCCGTGATGGCAGTTCCTGTCAGGGCAAAGTCATGTGTGCTCTCAAGCACCAACAGCGACATGGTCATCGGACCACCAATCACGGCTACAGCCATGGCTGCCATGCCGACAAGGGCCGAGTCGACCGGATCGATTGGCGGGAGGGCGGGAAAATGTCCGATCAGGAGTGCATATGCCTGGCCAACGAGCGAGCCCAAAAACAGCGATGCGAAAAATAGACCGCCCCGAAATCCGAACCCCAGCGATATAGCTGATGCAGCGATTTTTATGAGGAATATGGTCGCGAGGAAACCAAGCGAAAGCGGGATTGCAAGATCTTGATGCAGGGCCCCGTGACCGCCTGACATGGCTTGCGGTGAAAGCCACGCCAGAGGGATGAGCAAGGAGCCACCAATGATCGGCCGGAGCCGGTCGGGAATGGGTGATCTGCGGAGGCCCAGCTCGATCCACGTCACCGTCTGCATGAGCATGATACCGACCACGGCACAGACGAAGCCCAGAGCTGCATAGAGTAGATAATCAGGCGTTGTGATCGCATGAGTGCCGGGTAGCGCAATCTCATATGAGGGATAGCCTGCCGACCGCACAAGAATGGCGGCGGCAAGGCACGCTGCCGCAACTGGCGCGATCGCTGCCGGTGTGTAGGCACCAATGACAATCTCGAACGCGTAAAATGCGCCCGTGAGCGGCGCGTTGAAAGCGGCGCCAACTGCGGCCCCGGCTCCGGCGCCAACCAGAATTCGCAAGTCATTCCGCCGGAGCTTGAACATCTGGCCAACAGTTGATGCAAAGCCGCCACCCATTTGCGCATACGCGGCCTCGAGTCCGACAGAGGCGCCTACGCCATTGGAGATCAGCGTTTGCGCGGAAACGAGAAGGTTGTCCTTCATCGGGATCAGCCCGCCATGGAGCGCATTCGCCTCAACCACGTCGATCGGCACCCGCTTGCGTGTACGCGTCGCAAATGAGAGCATGAACAGAAGCAGACCGCCTGTGGGAAGGATAATCAATCGATAAGGATCGATGGTCTTCAGCGCACTCAATCGTTCCACATCCGTCCCATAAAAGAGCCGTTGCATCATGTGGGCAGCGCCCGATTGAATCAGCATGAACAGCCCAGCGGCTAACCCAATGGCCACGGCGAGTAAGACGATCGCTGCCTCGCTGGATCGAAGGTAATGCCGTTGGCGTGCCAGAGCACGAACTAACATGGACGACATGAAATTAACTCGCAGCGGGCAGGTCAACAGTGGCAGCGGCTTAGACGGCACCGGACAGTTTGTCTCGACCATTCGTTCCATTTTCGCCTTGTCCGAGAACAGGATCAAAAAGCCATCAGCGACGCGCCTCCTGGGTTGCGCGAACTTTCCTCGGAGCTACAAGGATGCCGTGGGGAGACCAGCTGCCAGACATGGCGTTAGAACAGGAAATTGTCGATTTCATACGGACTTCGTTCCGTAGTGTATGGTCGCTGGAGTTGCTGCTCCACCTCAAAAGGAATGCAGATCGCGCTTGGACCTCGGCGGAGCTCGTGGCTGACCTACGTGGAAGTGAACTGATCGTGACGCAGAGTCGCACCGTTCTTGTCACGGCAGGCTTGGCGATTGTAGACGATCAGGGGCGCGTGCAGTATCGACCCGCGTCGGCTGCGCTTCAACTGCTCGTCGAGCAGGCTGAAGAGATGTACTCGCGTAGCCCTGACGCCGTGCGGCGGCTCATCATCACCGGCGTGCATAGTAGCCTTTCGGCTTTTGCTGACGCCTTCCGATGGCAGAAAGACTGATGCGATGAACGCATTTTTCCCAGTCGCGGTTTATATCCTTTGTTTTGCGACCAGCGTCATGTGCGCCTTTCTCCTGTCTCGAAGCTATATCGGCACACGGACACGACTGCTGTTTTGGAGCGCGCTTTGTTTCGTCTTCCTAGCCATCAACAACCTGCTGGTTATCCTCGACATCTTGGTATTCCCGCAAGTTGATCTCCAGCTTTGGCGACAAATTGCCGCTCTAGCGGGTGTTTCAGTACTGCTGTTCGGGTTTATATGGGACCTGGATGATTGATGATGACGCTATATTCATTCCTCTCAGGCGCAGTTGCGATGGGTTTCTTGGTAGCAAGTCTTTTTTTCGCGCGTTTTTGGCGGGCAACACGGGATGGGCTCTTCCTGGCCTTCGCTATCGCGTTTTCGTTGTTGGGGATCCATCAAGCCCTGCTCGTGATTGTTCAAATTCCTGTTGAAGAACGTAGCCCGCTTTATTTGCTCCGACTTGCAGCCTTTTCCCTGATCATTTTCTCGATCGTTCAAAAGAGTCGGCGAAGCTAATTAAGCGCGAGATTTGACCGGGGTCTATTGCCATTGACCGAACCGATCGGCTGCGTTCGGAGATCGACCGGCTGTTCGATGATTTCGGCCGGCCCGGGCGGGGCATTTTTCAATTTCGGGAATCGCGCCCCTCTTCCAGAGCCTGTGCTCGAATGGTCGAAGACGAGAAGGCTAATCGTCTGACGGCCGAACTACCTGGCCTGAAGGAAGAGGATGTCGAGATCAGCCGCTTATAAACCTCTCGCTCCATGCCAACGGCGGCTGGTAACCCAGCATCCCCGCGCGAACCGATAAATAGGAACAATACGTATCCGAACCAATCTCGCGAGGACCTAGAATAACGTCTTATATTTGGGAATATGAAGGTGTGTCTCGTGAGCGACGCTGCACTGAGCAACACAGATGCTGACGAACCCGTTATCGAACCATTTTTCGATAGCGCCACTTTCACCTTTTCCTACGTCGTCCACGATCCCGCAACGCAATGCGCAGCGATCATCGACAGCCTTCTGGATTATGATCCCGTGTCGGGACGGACTTCGACCTCAGCTGCGGACAGAATCATTGCATACGTCAAGAAGCATCAGCTGAACGTTCACTGGCAGCTGGAAACCCACGCCCATGCGGATCATCTCTCCGCCGCGTCCTATTTGCAGAAGCAATTGGGAGGGCAGATCGCGATCGGACTGCACATCGTCACTGTGCAGCAGACATTCGGAAAGCTGTTCAATCTTGGTAACGAGTTCCCACGCGACGGATCGGATTTCGACAAGCTGTTTGCCGACGGCGAGTGCTTTCAAATCGGCAATCTGGAAATGTCGGTACTGCATGTGCCAGGCCATACACCTGCCTGCGTCGCTTATGCCGTGAGCGATGCGGTCTTCGTCGGTGATACGCTGTTCATGCCCGATTATGGCACCGCGCGGGCCGATTTCCCCGGTGGGGATGCGCGGCTCCTTTATCGTTCGGCGAGGCGCATTCTCGCATTTCCGCCAGAGACGCGGCTGTTCATGTGCCACGACTATCTGCCCGAAGGCCGCGCCGACTATCGCTATGAGACCACGGTCGGGGAACAGCGAGCGCACAACGTGCATATCCATGAGGGCATTGGCGAGGAGGAATTCGTCGCCATGCGGGAACGGCGCGACAGGACGCTCGCCATGCCCCGCCTGATCCTGCCTTCGGTGCAGGTCAATATAAGAGCGGGGCACATGCCGGCGCCGGAGGACAATGGCATCGCCTATCTCAAGATTCCGCTGAACGCCGTATGATTGCCCCATTCCCTGATGCGCAACCGGTTAATGGCTTCGTCGGTGGCCTGATCATCGGCATCGCCGCCGCGATCATGCTGTTGGCTTTGGGCCGGATCGCGGGCGTTAGCGGCCTGACTGCGCGGGCTACCGGCATTGCCAGCGGCGGCGCACCACGCAGCGTGGCGATAGCTTTTGTGCTGGGTCTCCCGCTCGGCTCTTTCCTGACCACCCAGATCACCAGCGGCACGGCTGTACATTATCCGCTCTCCCCGGCGCTGCTCGTTGCCGCCGGCCTATTGGTAGGCTTGGGCACGCGGCTTGGGTCCGGCTGCACAAGCGGCCACGGCGTTTGCGGACTATCACGCCTCTCGCGGCGTTCGATCATCGCGACGATGCTCTTCATGGCGAGCGGCTTTGTCACAGTTGCAGCAATGCGCCTCGGCGGATTGCTGTGAAGCGGGCGGCCATCGCGCTGCTGGCTGGATGTCTGTTCGGCATCGGCTTGACTTGGTCGGGCATGGTCGACCCGCGGCGTGTCCGAGGCTTCCTCGACATCCTGGGCAAATGGGATCCGACGTTGGCGTTCGTGATGACCGGAGCGATTGTTCCAATGGCACTTGCCTGGGCGATACAGAAGCGGCTCCGGAAGCCTTTTGCGGACGCGCATTTCAATTTGCCTGACACGACCAAGCTTGATGGCCGACTAGCGATCGGCGCCATATTGTTCGGCATTGGTTGGGGTATTGGTGGTCTTTGCCCCGGTCCGGCGGTGGCCGGCCTTTCACTCGCGCCGACAGGTGCGGGCATCTTCATCGCAGCAATGCTCGCCGGTATGTTGCTTGAGCGCGCCTTGCCCCGTGCGAATTGATCCGTGCTTACGCCCATTCAATATGCCCTGGGCGGAATATCTGGAGTATTGGTAGGCTTCGTCCTTGGGCTGGTCGGCGGCGGCGGTTCGATCCTGGCCGTTCCGCTAATGGTCTATTTCGTCGGCTTGCGAAACGCCCATCTAGCCATCGGCACGAGCGCATTTGCCGTCGCGGTAAACGCCGCAACCGGGCTGCTGCCCCACGCCAGGGCGCATACAGTAAAATGGCGCTGCGCCGGCATGTATGCGTTTGCAGGCGTCGTCGGCGCTTATGCCGGATCCACATTGGGCAAGGCTGTCGATGGACAAAAGCTGCTTTTTCTTTTCGCGCTGCTGATGGTGGTCGTTGGGGTACTCATGCTGCGTCATCGCAACGTCTCTGGAAATCCAGATATCCAGTGCCAGATCCAGAACGCGCCAAGGGTGATCGCGTTCGGCAGCCTGACAGGCCTTTTCTCCGGCTTCTTCGGCATAGGCGGCGGTTTCCTGATTGTACCGGGCCTGATGGCGTCGACCGGCATGCCGATGGCCTATGCCGTGGGATCGTCGCTGGTTGCCGTCACGGCATTCGGGCTCACCACGGCTTTGAACTATGCCTTCTCCGGCCTGGTCGATTGGTTGCTGGCGGCATGCTTCATCGGCGGCGGCATCATCGGCGGGTTTATCGGCGCCAATTTTTCCAAGCGGCTGTCCGCTTCAAAAGGAACGCTCAATTCCGTCTTCGCCGTTCTGATTTTCTGCGTGGCCGGATACATGTTGTGGCGGAGCATATAATGGACTGCTCGGCGGGCCGCTCAGCATTATGCTCAAAGGCCGAAAAATTGCCTTTCAAGCTTCTTGCTTCCTTCGAGCATGATAATATTGTCGATACGGAAAGTCTCTTATGGGGCCGGTGCGGACTGGTAGATTTCAAGGGCGGACCAGAAACGGGTCCTTCCCGTCCTCTCTAAAGCAGGGCAGCATTCGCTGCGACTGCCGTCGTTCGGGTGGTCTTCTGGGCTCCCTCAAAGCAGCCGTTCATTCAGTTGCTCATTGGGCGGCAAAATTTTGCTAAACGACCCGTGTTGGCCCGGAAAGTCAGCGCGTGATGATTTCAGAAGGAAACCCGGAAGCGAGATGGTCGATCAACGCTCGGACCGTTGGTGGGAGGCCGCGCCGTGTGGTGAAAACGAGATGCACGATGCCACGCTGACCGCGCCAGCCCGGCAGAATTCGCACCAGGCGTCCGTCTGACAAGGCCGCGCGGGCGACATGGTCGGGCAGCAGGGCGATGCCAATGCCATCGATGGCAGCGTTTCTTACAGCCAACATGTCACCGCAACCCATACGCGGCTCGATCCGGACCACTCGTGTTTGACCGCCCTCGTTAACCTCTTCGAGATGCCAATCGACAAAGTCGGCGGTATCGCTCGTCGCCAGAGCAGGCAGCAAGGGTAACTCGTCGACTGAGACAACCTCGTTGGCGAGCTGGGGGCTGGCGACCAGGATCCGTGTCGAGATGCCCAGCGACCGCATTGTCAGCGCAGCATCGCTGGTAAGCTCGGCGCGAACACGCAGAGCGAGGTCGATCCGCTCCTCGATGAGATCAACCGCGCGATCCGTGGCTACGAGTTCGAGACGAACCTTCGGAAAGCGGGCCAGAAACGAAGAGACCAACCCGGATAGCGGTTCGATCATGCCGGTCGGACAAC
>JGI24034J26672_10000033_pt1 | contig 88341 bp, 80 predicted proteins | sample KBSSwiS2withPhiX_FD_26672 | JGI IMG/M metagenome (IMG submission 26672)
TCGGCCGGCGGCATGTCCAACTCGCTTTGCTGGGTTGGAATACCGAGCTCGATCTCCTGCATCAGCCGGCAATAGGCTTCGTACTCAAGGTAGAATTGGTAGTTGTTGCACACAGCCTCAGAGGACCAGAGGTGCGACGATTCTGCAAGTTTGAGCTCAGCCTATAAAAGTTGCGGTGTTCATATCGGTGCCAGCACCCCATGTTCACCTCTCCATGTGATCGCCAGGATCGATACCGCTACTACTGGCCCGCCCATGCCAGCTTATAGCCATCCCCTGCTCGCCATAGACCTCGCCGACAAGCCTCAGGCCATCCTTCGCGGTGACCGCAAGCTTCCGCGCTCTCGAAGCTGCCCCGCCCTGCACCTTCAGACCTTAAGCAGGAGCCTTCGAAGCATCACCGCGCCTCGAAGCAACATAGCGGCAAACCGATGGGTGTTTTGCAAAGCAGATAACGATGGCGAGCAATACCCCCCCCTCCAGAATGCCTGGCCGAACGCAAGTATCACGGGCGTCAGCCAGACATCGCTGCCGCATCGCTGCGCACGAAACCCTCGAACCCCTTTTCGGCCGAGGCAGCGCAGGCCGCCTGATAGGCAATAGTTCCACCCGTATATGGTAGCACGACGCGCGGCTTGCCGGGAACGTTAGCCCCGATGTACCAGCTGTCCGCACGATCAAATAGCGTTTGCGCGGCGCAGTCCTGGCAATGCTGCACCCACCGCGCCTGAGCGTCGGCGTCGGCCTCCACGAGGTCCACGCCGCGCAGGTACGTTTGCGCGATGAGGTCACCAAGGAAATCAACCTGAAACTCGTTAGTCGGCACCACATTCGTGATCACGGATGGGCTCCCAGGCCCCCCGAGTATGAACATGTTCGGAAAGTCATGCACGGCCACCCCGAGATAGGTTAGCGGACCTGCCTGCCAGGTATCAGCCAATCTCACGCCGTCACGGCCGCGGATATCGATCGCGAACAGGGAACCGGTCATGGCGTCGAAGCCCGACGCGTAGACGATTACATCCAGCGGAACGACGTGCCCGTCGCGAAGTTCGATACCGTTGGGCACGATCCGGACGATTGGATTGGCCCTGACGTTGATTGCTTCGACGCTCGCCTTCAGGAACGACTCGTAATAGCCGTCGGCAACGCAGGGGCGCTTTGCTAGGAACGGGTAGCCTGTCGGCGTGAGCGTTTCGAGCAGGACGGGATCGGTGATCGTGTCGGCTATCTTGCTGATAATGAAGCGGCTGACGATCTCGTTGACGGCCGGATCCGTGTAGACATTGGCAAAGGCAAAGATGAGCGGCGCAGGCCCTCCAGCCTGCCAGCATGTCTCCATAACCTCCTGACGTTCTTCTTCGGTCAATGTAGCGATGTCTAGCGCCCGAATGTCGCGTAAGCTTTCGAAGCTCAGGACGTCGCCGCCACCCGCTACCTCCATTCGTCGTGCCTTCGCCTTCAATTCGGCCTTGTGGGACTCCCAATATGCGCGGTCCGCCGTTGTCAGTTCCCGATTACGAGCCGGGAGGACATAGTTCGGCGTACGTATGAAGACGGATAGCTTGTCGACCAGGTCTGCAACGGCAGGAATGAGTTGCGTGCCGGACGAGCCGGTGCCGATGAGTCCGACCCGTTTGCCCGCCAGGTTCGCGCCTCCGCGGGGCCATCTCGCCGTGTGATAGCTTTGGCCTTTGAAGCTCTCTGCGCCCGGGATATCCGGCATCTTCGGGATCGTCAGCGGCCCCGCCGCGAGGATGAGGATGTGAGTGGAGTAGACGGACCCGTTCGCGCAAATGACCGTCCAACGGCCGGTGGCAGCGTCGAAAAGCGCCCGTTCGACTCGTGCCGAAAATTCGATATCCCTCCGCAGATCCAGTCGGTCCGCGACGAAGGCCAGGTAGCGCTGGATCTCAGCCTGAGGCGGGTAGCGTTCGCTCCATTGCCATTCCCGCTCCACCTCGTCTGAGAAGCTGTAGGAGTAGGTCACCGATTCAACGTCGCAGCGGGCACCTGGGTAGCGGTTGGCGTACCAGCACCCTCCTGTGTCGGCTTCGGCTTCGATGATCCGCCCGGTTAGGCCGATCTGACGAACCTTCCAGAGCATATGGAGGCCGGCAAAGCCGGCGCCAACGATCACGACATCGACGGATTTGGACTCAGAGGCATATAACATGAATATCTCTCTCGGATCGTCTAAAAGCGATAGGAAAGGCTGCGTCTGCGATCATTATCTTTACCGCAAGACGAGCTTTGACACCGTCGGCCAACGGACCACTGATGAAGCGGGCAAAATCCACGGTGTTGAAGCGGCCGTAGCTTACGTCCGCTTCCCCCGTTAGCGTGCTGGTGGGCTTGGCCGCGATATAGTTCACGGCGCCGCCCGTGGAATTCTGACCGTACAAGGTCCCTTGCGGGCCCTTGAGCACTTCGACCCGCTCCAGATCGATCGCGACAAACCGGGTCATGGATGGAAAGGAGACGGGAACCTCGTCGACATAAATGCTGACGGCCGGCGGCGATGCGAGTTCGCTGTTGAAGAACCCGATGCCGCGTAACGTATAGGAGGTGGAATTGAACGCGCTCTGCTGAACCGTCAATCCCGGCACGAGCTTCGGAAGGTTGGTGACGTTCAATATACCTCGTGCCGCGAGTTGGTCCGAAGAAGCGGCCGTAATCGACATGCCGACCGCATTGACGGACTGCTGGCGCTTATTGGTGGTGACGATGATATCCCCAACGGTGGCCAGCCACGCGGGTTGCGGCGACGCTTCAGCGGGTACGCTGCTTTGGGCACGAGGGGGCGCCGCGACCAGAACGGCGAAGACGATCGGCGTCCCTGAAAGCATCTGAAAAGTCCGTTCAGGCAAGTCCTCGTTCCTTTGGCATCGGCCCCTTCACGCCTCCACGAGGGTCAGCTGGTTTCGCATATTTCGTATCTAGTCTACCAACCGTTTGTCAAACTTGATTCGGGGTTATATGGTCGCAGGTGAGAATATCGAGACTGGAGGGATCATGCTTGGAGGTCATTACGACGCGATGCTGAACGCGGATCCGGTGATGCTCATCGATGGCGAGTGGCGGCCTGCATTCGACGGCGCAACGATCGATGTTACCGACCCGGCAACTGGCGAGGTCATCGCCCGCTGCCCTGCCGCAACCGAATCGGATGTGAACGTCGCGGTAGAAGCGGCGCATCGAACACTCCATTCAGCCGAATGGCGCCAGCTCGGCGCCGAAGGGCGCTCCACCATCCTGTGGCGATGGGCGGATCTTATTGAGGCCAATGCGGCGGAGCTTTCCTATCTCGAAGTGAGAACCAACGGCATGCCGGGGGCATTTGCGGACTGGATGATTAACTCGTCAGTCGCTTGGCTCAGGCATTTCGCGGGCAGCGCCCTCTCCATTCATGGGACCAACGTGTCAGATTCCGTTTCCAAAGGCGGCGAAACTTATCATGCCTTCAGCGGCAAGGAGCCGGTGGGGGTTTGTGCCCTGGTCATTCCATGGAATGGTCCGACGGGTTCTTTTGTTTTGAAAACCGGCCCTGCGCTCGCGGCCGGGTGCACCTGCGTCATCAAGCCCGCCGAGCTGACCCCGGTGACCGCGATCCGGCTTGGCCAGCTGGCCCAGGAAGCGGGTCTGCCCAACGGCGCGCTGAACATCGTCACTGGCTACGGAACGCCTACCGGATCGACGTTGGTACGCCATCCCCTTGTGAACAAGGTGTCCTTTACCGGGTCGACGGAGACGGGCCGCCGGATTGGAGCCGACGCGGTTCGCGACCTAAAGCGCATCACGCTCGAGCTTGGCGGAAAATCGCCCTGCATCGTTTTCGACGACGCCGATCTGGAGACCGCAATACCGGCGGCGGCGATGGCCATCTATGGAAATACAGGTCAGGTCTGCTTCGCCGGCTCCAGATTGTTCGTCCAGCGCGCATCCTATGACAAGGTACTGGCCGGCATTGCGGAATTCACGGCGTCGCTGAATGTGGGGAGCGGTCTCGTGCCACAGAACCTGATCGGACCGCTTATTTCCGCGCAGCAACGCGATCGGGTGCTGGACTATGTCGCCAGCGGTCTCTCTGATGGCGGCGAACTCGTCTGCGGCGGGTCGCCTCTGGATGGGAACGGCTATTTTATGGAGCCCACCATTCTGGCCAATCTCGGGTCGAGCGCCAGGGCCGTCCGTGAAGAAATTTTCGGGCCTGTTCTTGTCGCGACACCCTTCGATGAATTCGACGAGGTCATCGGCTATGCGAACGACACCGACTATGGCCTGGGTGCCGGCATATTCACGCGGGATCTCTCCAAAGCGCACAACGCTGCGCGCAGCATTCGAGCGGGTAACGTGTGGGTCAACTGCTACGGGGTTCTCCATCCGAGCCTTCCCTTCGGCGGGTTCGGAAAGTCGGGCCTCGGACGGGAGATGGGTACTGAGGGGATCGAGGCGTTCCTCGAGACCAAATCGACCTTCATGAGGCTGGCCTGACCGGCCACGGCTGTCCCTAAACCAGCTCGCCTCGGGATGTCGTTGAGCGGGCATTCCGCGGTGCTCGGGCCCTATGCGGTGCGGTCGCGTATCAAAGCGACGAGCGCTACGATCATCGCCATCGATATTGGCGCAAGCCCCCGATCCAACTGGCCCTTTGGTGACCATCAAGGCAGCCCTGCAGATACTGTCCAAACTCATCGGCCCAGAGGTATCCGGGATGGGCTACAACATCCCCTGCGACAGCCCACTTGAGGGTTGCCGGCCGCGATGATCGGCACCAGCGGCGCGAAGACCAAAGCGAACGGGGAAGTTCCATGGCCCCTGCAACAAGACCACCCCGCGCGGCCCGTACTGGATCATCGTCCCGTTGCCGGCGAACTGAGGAGAGGGCTCGATGTGTTTCGGCTCCATCCACGCTGCGAAATTGGCTACCGCATCCTCGATGTCCGAGATGACCCCAGAGATTTCACAATTCTGGCTTCCCATCAGCGGCTTGCGCAGATCCATGCTCGTTCCGATCGATGAGGGCGCCGCACTCGATAGCCGCGAACTCGGAGACGCTTGCTCGCAACAGCCGCTCTTCGCGAAGTTCACCTCGGGGAATATCGAACGCAGTTCCCGCGGTTTCCTCATCCATTGCCATCCTTCCCGTCGAATCTGTGAAGCGATTATCTCGTCGGAATGTCCGACGCCCTTTGGGGGCGATGACGTTCCGCTGGATTTCATTTGTACCTCCGCTGATCATGATCGACTGACGAAGCAATTGTTCGTTCAGTCCATGAGCCGGAACGCCCAGGCACTCCTCACCGAGCGTTGCCACGACGCCAAGCAAATCGATGGCGGCCTCGGCGACCGTGATGCCGGAGGCTTATGCCGTGCCCGGTGGAGCTGCGCGGCTACACCGCGCCAGGGTTCAGATCGACCACCGCAGCAACTCACTGCCGGCAGCTTTGATGAGGCCGGTCTGACCGACAAGCTCAAGGCTGCCGTTCGTCACCTGATCGAGGAGTCCCCGCTCTTCCCGAGGCAGTTGAGCGAGCACACGCCCGCCCGATGGCGTCCGGGCGACGATCGTCGCGTCCTTAGGATCACCGGCGCGCGCGATCGGGAGCATAAAGGTCTCGACCAAAGCCGGGCCCTCATAGTAGTCGAGCAGCGGGGGAGCACCGCCACGCAGAATGTCGGCGGCATTCTGCACGTCGCAGCTTTGGCGTACGGCACCAATAGACTGCACGCCGCCGCTCAGAACGATAGAATGGAAGTAGGTCATGTAGCCGCCATTGGCGACGATCAGGCCGTGCTTCTCACCGCCGCGTAGCCGCATCACCATCGCGGCAATCGCATGCATCATGCAGTTGCCGATCGGCCCGCCACCGAATGTCAGCCCGCCATAGACACTGTGCGGGCGGTCAAGAGGCCAGTCAAGGATCCGGCGCGCCATCTTCGGCACGCAGGGAAAACAGCTGTAAAGCTCGACGCAGTCGAGTTCTTCGGGGGTAAGGCGGTTGAATTCCAGCGCCTTGGCTATGCTGGCCTCCATCGCCGGCGAACGGGCAAAGCCGTCGCGGCGCAGGAAATCGGGAGACTCTCGGGCAGCGGCGCCCCTTTGCACAGTGACAAGCGCCGCCTCGGGGATCCCGACGCTCAGAGCATGGTCGAGGCTCGTGATCAGCACGGCCGCGCCCTGGTTCACATTGTTATTTGCCACCATGAGCTTCGTGTAGGGGTGGCTCAGCCGCCTATTGTCTGCGGTGACCCGGAGAATATCATCCGGCGTCAAGGGGTCGCGCAACCACGCATGAGGGTTGGCTGACGCTGTCCGCGAGAAACCCGACCAGATCTCGGCCGTCTCGACCTGGGCATCATTGAGCGACAGGTTCCAGGCGGCCCGGGTGGCATTTTCGTAGAGCGGATAGACGTCGAGCGGAGTCAGCAGGCCATAGCGATCAGCGAGAGAGGTGGCCCGGCTCTGGCTCTCTGTAAGGAGCGGGTTTTCGGCGCCTTGTGCGCCCGCTTCTCGCGCAAGCCGCATGGCCGTGCGCATCGCTTCCGCGCCAACGATCGCGGCGACCTCGACCTCGCCGCTTGCGATGCGGTCGGCCGCTTCGTTGAGCAGCCGCACCGGACCATCGCCGCTCGGCTCTTCGGTGAGGTAGACGGTCGCCGGCCGTCTCGGCAGGCGTTGAGCGATCTGCTCGTGAATGTCCACGCATGGCTGGGAAATCTGATTCTCGACGCCCAGCCAATCGATCTTGTCCAGGAACCGACAACGTGAATCCGCCTCGGCGAGGATAAGACTTTTCTCCATGAGCCCGGCGGAATCGAGGCCGAGATACGGATCGGGCGGTCTATCGTTGATCTGGCCGACGCCAACGATAACCGGAACCCTCTCGCCAGACGCAGTTTGCAGGGTCATGTCATCCACCGTGGCTTGCGCTTCTCGATAAAGGCTTGCGGGCCTTCTCTGCTGTCGGGAGCCTCCAAAACCCTCTTCATGGCGCCGGCCAAACTGGCCCGAAGATATTCGTCGTCTATGTCGACCGCGCGCCGAGCGATCGCGAGCGCCTCGCGAACGGCGAGCGGCGCGTTGTCCGCTAAATTGCATGCCAGTTTCAACGCATCGTCGAGAGCTTGGCCTTCGCGCGCGATACTATTGACTAGGCCGAGCTGATAGGCACGCTCCACATCGATCGGCCTGCCGGTCGTGACCATTTCGATCGCGACCGCCCGAGGCAAGGCGCGACCGATGCGAAAGCCGCCGCCCGCACCTGGGATCAGGCCACGGCAGACCTCGGGAAACCCGATCGCGACATGGGGTGCCGCGACGATCATATCGCAAGCTAGGCTGATCTCGGCGCCGCCGCCATAAGCCGGTCCCTGCAACGCGGCAATCCAGGGCTTCGTTCTTGTTGTATAAACGAAGCCGGCGAAGCCGCTTTCGGGGCGCTCGAGAAGATGCCCTTTCCCTGCTGCCACTTCCTTGAGATCCGCGCCCACGCAGAACATCCGGCCCTCTCCGGTGATGATCGCGACACGGATGGTCGAATCAGCCTCTATCTCGGCAACGCATTGTTCGATCGTCTCGGCCATCGCCGCAGTGATTGCGTTGAGTGCGGCCGGCCGGTTGAGACGAAGCACCGCGATATGACTCGCGATCCGTTCCAGGAGAACGTCGCCGACGGCGCGCTCAATCATTTGCGGCTCCCGTCTGCCAGAGCACAAGTGCATCAAGCGCTTCCACCTGATCGCCCGAAACTCGTAGTGGGTTGATCTCGAGCGCGGCCAGATCAGGTCCAAGTCCAAGCGCGGCTTCGCCGATGCGCACGATCGCCTCCGCCAGCTGCTGCTCCGAGGCTGGCGCCATACCCCGGAAGCCTCGGAGAAGCTTCGCGCCTTTAAGGCTCCTCAGCATAACGGCAGCATCGCCAGTGGTGACCGGGAGAGGTCGTATCGCCACGTCGGCCAGGAGTTCGACTAAGACGCCGCCGAAACCGACCGTGATGGCAGGGCCCCAGCGGGAATCCACGGTCACGCTGACGAGAAGCTCAATGCCCTCCGGTGCGCGCATCGGCGATATCACGACGCCCTCGATCGCGGCATTCGGACGATGCCGCTTCACGTTACCAACGATGGTTTCGTAAGCCGAGCCCGCATTCTCGGGAGCTATATTGAGAAGAACGCCTCCGACCTCCGTCTTATGGGCGATATCCCGGGATACGATCTTGAGCGCCAGCGGAGCTTGCGCGGCGACGCCAAATTCGCAGGCCTCGTCGCGCGAGCGCGCGATCTTTCCCGGAATGACCGGAACGCCGTAGCCCGCCAGATAATCCAGTGTATCCCGTTCGTGTGTCGGACGGGCGGATGACCGAGGATCGGGCGAGGCAAGGCGCGGCTCACCCGCTCCGACCTGGGCCGACCAAGTCACCGCCTTCGAGACGGCCCGGAGCATAGCGTCAATGCCAGTGACCACATGCGGTAATCCGAGCTCGTTCACGGCCTTACGAGCAGCGTCGCCGACCGTTTTTACGCACGGCGTCACGAGGATCGCTGGTTTATCGATTGCGGCGACACCGCGGCCGATTGCAGCGAGCACGGCTGGCACGCCATGCCCGTCGTAGGACGGGAGCGTCATACTAACCGCAACAAGTCCGACTTCTGGCGCTGCAGCAACAACGGGAAGCACTCGTTCGAACAAGTCGGGATCGGTGATCGCCATGCCAGTCACGTCGAGCGGATTGAGCGTCGACGCATTGCCCGGCAACACCGCACGCATGCGGCTCGCCGTCTCCGGATCGTTAGGCGGAAGGCTCACGCCGTAATCTTCGGCGCCATCGGCCACGAGAGTGCAGGAACCTCCAGAAATCGACAGGAAGGATAGTCCCGGCTTGGAAAGCGGGCCGGTGGCGGCAAGGAGCCCAGCAACGTTGATCAGTTCCTCGGCAGTACCGACACGCACGATGCCGAGCCGGTCGCAGACGGCGTTGAAGATGGCGTCGCTGCCAAGGACCGAGCCTGTATGAGCTTGGGCGACGGCACCGGCGAGCGCGGTGCGGCCAATCTTGAGAAGGACCAGCGGCTTTTTGGCTCTGCGCGCGCGGCCTGCAGCCTCAATAAACGCGTCGGGGTCACTGACATTCTCGACAAACGCGGCGATCGCTTTCGTCGGGTCATGGTCAACTAGATAATCGATGACGTCTGAAAGGGTTACCCCGCCCTGGTTACCCGTCGCGGCGATGAAGCTCGAGCCGATGTTCTGGCTATGGGCATAGTCATGCAATTCCGATGCGGTGGAACCGCTCTGGGAAACGATGGCGATCGAAGGGGGCAGATGAGGGCGCTGAACCGGAATGGAAGATACCGGCGTGCGGGCACTCACATTGACGAAGCCGAGCGTATTGGGCCCCCATATGAGGACCCGCAACTCCTGAGCCCTGGCGAGCAACGCAGCCTGCTCCCGGGCGCCCTCCTCGCCCGCTTCGGCGAAGCCCGCGGTGAGGATGACGGCATTGCGGATCCCAGCGGATGCAAGATCCTCGAGCGCATCCACGACGGCCGTTTTGCCCACCATCACGAATGCCAGATCAACGTTTTGACCAATTTCGCGACAGGAGGTGAACCCGGGCACCCCGAACACGGTAGCGCCGGTGCGGTTGACGGCAAATGTCCGCCCGTCGAATCCGAGGTCGGCGATATTATCGATCACCTGTCTGGACCACGGCGATTTCTCGCTGGCGCCGATCAGTGCGATCGATCGCGGCTCGCACATCACCGCGAGGCGATGACGTCCGCGAGAGGCCGTGCTTCGCGCGCCTCGACCGGGCTCCTGTTCAATCGGCAGTTCCGTGATCATCGTTTCTGCTTTCCGCTTTGAGTTCGCCGAAAATCTTTGGAGTTCCGGCGCTGACCCGGATCAGTTTATGCAAGAACGGCCGGGAACGCCGTAGCCTGCTCCCGGCGATCTATGAGGAGTTTGACTGCTCAGCCGCGGCCACGCCCATGAGGGTCGTCGTGCTCCCACCATCGACGGGGATATCGATCCCCGTTATCTGGCGGGCTCCGTCGCCAATCAAAAAGAGAATGGCTTCGGCAACATCCTTCGGAGCACCCAAGCGGCGTAGCGGGATCGTCGAGGCACGTTGGCGCGCGCGGTCGGGATCGGAATAGATCGCGACGTTCATCGCCGTGACCGTTGCGCCGGGCGACACCGTATTGCAGCGAATGCCATCGGGTCCCCATTCGTTTGCAAGCTGCCTGATCAGCATCAGCAGCGCCGCCTTGCTGGCCGAATAGGCGCCAAGGTTCGGTGCTGGGTTCGAAGCAGCAAGGGATGCGGTAGCAACGATAGAGGCCGAGCTTGACCTTTTCAGATGCGGGTAACAGGCGAGAGCGAGCAACCAGGTCGCCCGAGTATTGACAGCAAAGGTACGATCGAAAACGGCCGGCTCGATCTGGGACATCAAACCTGGCGCTAGCATCCCTGCGTTACTGACCAGTGCGTCGATCCCTCCCATGTGCGCGACCGCATCGGCGGCAACGATTTCGCCGCAGTCCAGCTCGGACAAGTCCACGACGCATGCTTTCGCATGCTTTCCATATCGCGCCGCTGTCCGTGCGAGGCCTTCCCCATCACGATCGACCAACAGCAAGCGAGGGCGCTCACCTTCCTGAAAACGTCCGGCGATCAGATCCACTAGGGCTGCGCCAATACCGCTGGACGCTCCGGTAATGATTGTTCGCATTTTACATTTGTCCAGTCGAATTGGATGTCACGAAGACTAGAAGCTTTCTAGAATAGGATTACGGACCTGATGGATTTACCCTCCTTCATGAGGTCGAATCCTTTGTTGATGTCTTCCAGGCCCATCCGATGCGTCACCAGCCCGGCGACATCGATCTTACCTTCCATGAACAATTCGACGAAATCGGGTGTTTCTGTCCGCGTCTTGACGTTCCCGAGCACCGCCCCCTTGAAGGTTCGGCCGACGAGCATGTTCATGGGCGCAACGGACACTTCCTGCCCCGTCGGCGCGGCGCCGACCACGACCGCAACCCCGAACCCGGGACGCGAGACATCGATCGCCTGTCTGACGAGAGCGACGTTGCCGACGCATTCGAACGCGAAATCTGCACCGCCACCCGTTAGTGCCGTGAGATGGTCGACGATGTCTCCGTCGATCTCGGTCGGATTGACGAACGCGGTGGCGCCGAACTTGAGCGCCATCTCCTTGCGCCCCGGATTGATGTCGACGCCTATGATCTGGCGCGCGCCCGCGAGGCAAGCACCCTGGATTACGTTCAGACCGACGCCGCCGAGCCCGAATACGACAACGGACGATCCTGGGCGCACCTTTGCGACGTTGATCGCTGAGCCCACGCCCGTGATGACACTGCAGCCGACGCAACAGGCAAGGTCGAACGGAGCATCCTCGCGGATCTTGGCCACGGCGATTTCGCGGATTGTCATAAAGTTAGAGAAGGTCCCGCCGCTCACATATTGGGAGATCGGTTCACCCTTTCTGGAAAAAGGACTGGGATAGGTATAGCTAGCCGGAAACTCTGCACAGAAGTTGGTCCGGCCCGACGTGCAGTTCCGGCATTGACGGCATTCCGGAACCGATACTGGTATCACATGATCGCCTGGCTTGAGCGTCGTCACACCGGGACCTACGTCGACGACGACGCCGGCACCTTCGTGGCCGAGAATGACCGGCAATTTGTATGACCGCAGCGAGCCGGTCATTTCGTGATAGTCCGAATGACAGAGGCCGGCTGCCTTGATCTCTATAAGCACCTCGCCTTCGCGCGGCGCGGCGACATCGATCTCGTCGATCTCAAGTGGCAGACCATAACCTACGCAGATGGCGGCGCGGGATTTCATACTTCACTCTCCAAATTAATTTCCTTGCCCGGCGCTTGGGGCCGCGTGCGGCAGTATGACCGCTGGCCGCGCGTCGACAAATTCCAAGAGACACATCTGCCGATAGGTCCAAGGAGGCCGACGCGGGCAAGTGGACGTCTCGTCCATATCCTGCGAGCGCACCCAGAGGCGCATCAGCAGAATTGATCAGACATCGAAAAGCACGTTCAGAGGGCGCCACGAACGCATGAACGCGCCCATGAATTCCGGAGCCTGCGCCTCGCGATCCAGCCTCAGGTTGGGCAGACGATCCAGTACGGCATTGAGCGCTGTCGACATTTCCGCCTTCGCAAGGCCAACCCCTATGCAGCTGCGAGGTCCTTTGTTGAAGGCGAGATGGTCGTTCGGCGGTTTTCGCCCGAGGTCAGCCGCCTCCGGACAGGCGTACTTCGCCGGATCGCGATTCGCCGCCGAATGCAGCAAGATCAGGCGATCATCCTTACGGATATGCGCGCCACCGATCTCGGCGTCCTGGTTCGCAATGCGGAACCTATACATGACGGACCCGTAAATCCGCATCGATTCATCAACAGCGCGCGTCATCTGCGCGCGATCCGCCTCTACCGCAGCCCTCACTGACGTATTCGTCAGAAGAAGGTAACTCAGGTTTGCGATACCATGAACAGTGGTGTCGGCACCTCCCAGATAGACTTCTCGGCAAATCGCAAGCGCGTCGGCTTCAGTCATCGGCGCGCCGAGTCCGGTCGGCGCCTCGGCCCAGACCCTGCTGATGAAATCGTCCTGCGGGTCGTCGCGACGAGCTCGAATGTAGGGCAAGAGCAGATTGTTAAGCTCTGTGGAAACGCGTAAGCCCTTTTGTTTGAGTTCTTCCGTTCGGAAGGCGCCACCGATGACTTCGACTAGCTCTTCGTGAAGGTCGAGCGTGCGTTTGACCAGATCGTCGTCCTGCCAAGGCATGCCGAGCAGGGCAAGAATGACGCGCGAAGGAATCCCGTCACTGAACTCCGAGCAGAGTTCTGCCTTTCCGGTCCCCTTGGACTGGATGCGATCCAGCAGCATGGAGACGATAGGCGCGATCTGGTTCTTCGTGTAAGCAGCGATTTTGCTGGGTGTGAAGAGGCTAAGGAGGAAGCGCCGCATCTGCGCATGCTCCTTGCCCCCAAGCACGGTGATGTTACGCCCGCCGCCCTTGATGTCGATCACCACCTGGGGCGCGCCTTGATAGGCGTTTCTGAAGTGCGCCTCATCCATCTCGACGGCGAGACAGTCCGCGAAATCAAAGAGAACCCAGGCCTGCATCTCCTCGTCCCAGGCGACAGGCGCTTCGGCACGCTGCTTCTCGTAGATATCCCACGGCAGGACATCCTTGAGGGCATTGACCGAAAACGGGCAACGACTGCTCACCGCCATACTTTGGCTGCCCAATCTCTCCTCCATACTCATGACGGGCGTAGTCATTTAGCAAGTGCTTGAAGCGCCCACCATTCGCACAGAAAGCTATCTATCAAACGGATGGTATGTCAAGTATGAAGACCGATTTCCGATGAGGCGCGGTGATATGGTGAAAGATTTGATCCGGCTCGTTGTCCGCATGGGACGACGTCTGGTCGGGTGCTCGACACCGGCCAGAAAGCGCGCCTCGATATGCCGATTGATGATGCGGGAAATCAGTTGCGCTGGCAGCGATGGTTTTTTATACAACAACCATACGTTTGGTTGATAAACGAGAGGAAGCGCGATGGAGCCCGACGGGCTGCTATCATGGGCGGAGCAAGTCACCGGCGGCCGGGTTCTAAATTCGACGCGTCTGGACATCGGCAACGCGCGGGTCACCTCGATTCTCTCGATCTCCTTGGGCGATTCCACTCGCCAATTCGTCCTTCGGCATGAGGCGGGTAACGGCCCGCTCGCCGGAACGACATTTTCCCTCGCGCGCGAAGCCGCCGTCTGTCGCGCGCTCGCGGGACGCGGCCTGCCAGTCCCGGAGGTCATCGCGGACGATCTTGGTAGATCGACGATGCTCACTGACAAGATGGACGGAGAACATGATACGGAGAGCCGGCACATCGGCGCCTACCTCAGGTGGCTGCGAAAACTGCACGACATCGACATCACGACGCTTGATCTTCCGAACTTCGCGAAGACGATACCTGCGGAGATCGAGATTTGGGAACAAACGTACCGCAGCCATGTCCAGGCCCCCTCTCCGGTCGCGGATCTGGCTTTCGAAAGGCTCCGAAATAGTGTGTTACCGCCGCCTGCCCGCCTCGTCCTGTGCCACGGGGATGCCGGCTTTGGAAATTACCTCGTACGGGGTGGTCAGGTTTCAGCGCTTCTCGACTGGGAGATGGCCCATTTCGGCGACCCGCTCGATGACCTTGTCTGGATCGCCATCCGCGCTGTGCAGTTCAACGTACCTTTGCCCGAATTCGGATCGCTCATTGCGGAAAATTATGGCGCCGATTTGGATCCGGAGCCCGCCCGCATCGCCTTCTGGAAAGCGTTCGGTTTACTGCGGATGCTGATCATCTGCCTTCTCGCCGTCTCGCGGGCCAGAAGCGGGAAGGAAAGATTGCTTCAGCTCACAATGTTACCCGGGCTGGAATTCCAGGTGCTGGACTCACTGGCGGAAATGGAGGGAAGCAGCCTTATGCCGTTGCTCGACGCCGCGGAGCTCAGTGTGAGCGCTTTCCCAGGTCACTTGCTCGGTGAAGCCGCCTTGGATCTTGGCGATATTATCGTTCCCAGGCTGGAAGGCGGCCCCCACATAACGAATTGGGCAAAACGGATACGAAATCTTTTGCGCGATCTCGACCGCGCCTCGCGAACAGGTAAGCCAGAAACGAGCGAAATATCGCTCGCAACTCTTGCGTCATTGCGAGCGGCACAGCTGCGGTGGCTGCCATCCTCCGCCGAACTGGCCCGTCGTCCCTTTCCTAACTTTCGCCATTCCGAGGTTCGCGATGGCGAATGAGCCCTGCCGGTTTCAATCGTTGCGTGAGGCGTGGAACGAACGGGTCGGCGCCACCCCGCATTCGGTCTTCCTGTGGACCGAGGAGGGTTGCTGGACGTTTGGCGAAGCGGACCGGAAGGTTCGGGATTGTGCCATCAACGTGCGCGCCTTGGGCGTGCGCCGCGGAGATATTGTGGCGCTGGTTTTCGAAAACCGCGCAGAGCTCGTGTTCGTGCATCTCGGCCTGCAGATGTTGGGCGCGGTTACGATGCCGATCATGACCTCGGCCACGGCCGACGAGATCAGCTTTCAGCTGCGCCACTCCGGTGCCGGTCTGGTCATTACGACGGACGCTGTCCGTGGTACCGTTGAAGCGGCTCTCGCGACTGCGGGTTCGCGCAGCCCCGTTTCGCTCGCGGGCGTGATCGAGGCGGCAGCCGTCGGCACGCCCGATAACTCCTTCGAGCTTCCGGGGTATGATGATCTCGCGCCATCAGCATTGCTCTACACGTCGGGTAGTTCCGGGCGTCCGAAAGGCGTTTTGCTTCCGTCCGGTGCGCCATTAAGTGTCGCTTTGGGTCTCATCGATCGCATCGGTGTCGACGAGCATGATCGGCTGTTCCTGCCGACGCCACTCGCCCACGCCGTCGGCTTGGTCACTGTTCTGGGCACGGCCGTCCGTTGTGGTTGCAGCATCGCGATCGTCGATCGATTCAGCCCCTCTCGTTTTTGGGATCAGGTCGCGAGGAGTGGCGGCACGGTGACCTGTCTATTCCCGGCGCATCTTAACTTTCTGTTAGAGACCCCATCCCCCACCGTGCCGCACAAGCTGCGCGCGATTTTTACGCACGCGTTCAACCAGGCCTTCAGCGACCGCTTCGATCTTCCCTTGCATATGTGCTGGGGCATGACGGAGACGGGGGCTCTCATGACGATGAGCGGCCCGATGAGGGCGCCACGTGAAGCCGGCTACATCGGCGAACCGATGCCGAATACTTCGGTTGCCTGCTTCGGGCACGACGGGTCGCAACTTCCGGCGGGCGAAGAGGGCGAGTTGCGCCTCGCGCATCGCCACGTCATGCTCGAATATTTTGACGATCCCGAAGCCACCGCCGCTGCCAAGATCGGAGGCTGGATCAACTCCGGCGATCTGGGTTGCGTCGATGAAGCCGGCAGTGCGTATTTCCTCGGCCGTAAAAAGAACGTCATCAAGCGATCGGGCGAGAACATCAGCGCCGAGGAGGTGGAAAATGCCCTGCTCGAGATTGACGACATAATGGAATGCGTAGTGTTTGGAATACCGGATGCGACCCGCACCGAAGAGGTCGTCGCTGTACTCTATCTTCACGATATTAACAGAGCCGATCCATCTGAAATCTTGAATCTGCTTTCGGTTCGCATTTCCAAGCACAAGCTGCCCCGTTACGTTCGCATCGACGTCGATCCATTGCCTAAGCTTGAGAATGGCAAATTCCACCGCAGGGCGATTATCTCTGGATTCAAGGTTCACCTGGCGTGGGATCGCGAGCTGCCGACACGCCTTCCTCTTCCTTCTTCCGTGGAAAAATGAACATGTCCATTCTGACCAACGCCGATGATCTGACGCACCCGCCGGCGAACGACGACCCCTATTGGACCGAAACAGTCTGGTTCGGGGCAAATGTTCCGGAACGTCGGCTTGGCGTCAACTTTTTCATGCTGCTGCGCACCAATCTCGGGATCATGGTTCCATCACTTTTTGTATGGGGCCCCGGGGGGGAGGAAATCTGGTCAATGCCCTATCAGCGCACGCTGTGGCACGGGCTGATGCCGAAGGACCACGATGCGACGAACTTCAAGCTTCCATCGGGGTTCGAGGTCGAGCGAGTCAACTGGCTTGACGAGTATCGCGTGCGTTTCGAGGACAGCGACAGGATCAAACTGAATCTGCACTTCAAGAGCCTCAGCCCGCCCGTGCCTTACGGCGTAAAGAATGGCTACGGTCATCTCGATCAATATGGTCACGTCACCGGAGAGATCGTTCTCGACGGCGAACACATCTCCGTCGATTGCCTGGACATGCGCGATCGCACTTGGTCGCCCCGCCGGGAAACTAGCCAGACGGCACGGATCGGCTATACCTATGGCGCGTCGTCCCCAGCCTCGGGTTTCCAGATCGCTACGAAATGGTACGACGAGGAGCCCAACGACCGGGTCATGTTGGGCTATCTGCTCACCGCGAACGGCAATGTTGTCATCCGCAGGGGCGCGCGATTTGTCGATCGCGACGATGAGGGGCGTCCCGTCAGCGTGACGGTCGAGCTCGCGACAGACGACGGCAAGACCTACATCGCGCGAGGCAAGGTGATCAGCCGCTTTGCGATGCCCACCACGCCCTACTTCGTCTGGATGAGTTTGGTCGAATGGGAATTCCCGGATGGGTCGCGTGGCTGGGGCCAGGATCAGGACACCTGGGCGCCTGCGAAATTCCGCGAGGTCAGGCGCGCGATCCGAGCCGAAAAAGGTCTTCTTGGACCAAACGGCGTGATCAGTTCTTAGCAACCGGAGCGTCCATGCGCATGATCGACGTTGATTACAGCATTTTGGCGGACGGCTTCGCCTTTCCCGAAGGACCGGTCGCGCTGAACGACAGCAGCGTCGCGCTTGTGGACATCGCAACGGGCCTGATCTGGAGGGTTTGGCTCGATGGCCGCAAGGAGGTTGTCGCGGACGTTGGCGGCGGTCCGAACGGCGCCGCTCTTGGTCCCGACGGCAAGCTCTATATATGCCAGAACGGCGGCTTCGACTGGTCGGGACGTTCCAGGATGGGCCTGCAGCCACCGGAATATAGGGGCGGCTCGATCATGCGCGTCGACCTCGAAACCGGGCAGTTCGAGACGCTCTATACCCATGGCAGCGATGTACCGATCCGAAGCCCGAATGACATCATTTTCGATGCCGATGGAGGATTCTGGTTCACCGACTACGGGAAAGAACGTGAACGCGAAGCTGACGTCACCGGCGTATTTTATGCCACGACCGATGGGAATCAATGCGAGGAGGTCATCTTTCCGATCAATCGCGCCAACGGTGTCGGCCTCTCGCCCGACGGGAAGACGCTCTATGTAACGGAGACCTACACAGTGCGACTTTGGGCCTTCGAACTGGAAGGTCCCGGTCGCATCAAGATACCGCAATCACCTCCAGCGCATGGCCCGCATGTCCATTTCGGTCATCATGGCAAGCTAGTCGCATCTCCGGGGGGTGAAAGGATATTCGATAGCCTCGCGGTTGATGGCGACGGCAACATCTGCATCGGAACATTGCTCGAGGGCGGCATCACTGTCGTGAGCCCGGATGGAGACGTCGCGTTTGCGCCGGCGCCCGATCGCGCGGTTACCAATATCTGTTTCGGCGGCGAAGATCTCCAGACCGCCTTCATCACGTTGTCAGGGACCGGACGTCTCGCTGCGGCGCGCTGGTTTACAAAAGGATTGGCTTTGCCGCACCAGAGCAATCTCAGTGGCGGGTAGGTCCATGTCGAGGTCAAATTGCGGGAACAAGAGTTACCTACCAATCGATTGTTTTATTGCAGGACAACCTCAGCCTTGTTATCAAACAACCGGTTGGGAACGCAACTGGCCAAGAAAGAGGGTAAATAATGGAGGAAGGTGAGGCCGGGACGATTGCGAGGATTGGCTTCCTCGCACTCGAAGCCAAAGGCCAGATTGGAACGCTGAAGCTCGACCGCGGCGGCAAGCTTAATGCAATGACTGCCGAGTTCTGGACATCGTTGCGTGACGCGATCAACTGGTTCGAGAGTGAGACATCGGTCAGTGTGGTCGTCGTCACAAGTGGCGATCCCAAGGCCTTCAGTGCCGGCGGCGATATCGGAGATTTCCTCAAGCTGAAAACTCGCGATGAAATGGAAGCGTACCAGCGGGATGCGATGGCAGCCTTTTCCCGTGTGGAGCGGTGTGAACTCATCATGATCGCTGCGGTGAACGGTATCGCTTTTGGCGGAGGCTGTGAGCTCGCGCTGGCTTGTGATTTCGTCATTGCAGCAGATGACGCGACGTTTGCGATGCCCGAAGCGGCGCTGGGTCTGGTCCCCGGCTTCGGCGCCATCCGGGCGCCGGAACTGATCGGCCGTCAGATGACCAAGCTTATGATTGCTACTGCTGATCCCATCGACGCTGCCCGCGCCTATGAGATCGGCCTCGTGCAACGCCGGGTGCCCGCAGATCACCTCCTAGACGAAGCCTTCGCTCTCGCGAACCAGATCGCAATGCGATCACCCAATGCACTTCGCGCATGCAAACGTATGGTCAACCGGTCCATTGACGTCGGCGCCCTCGATTATTCCGTCGAGGAGATCACCCGGTTGCAGGCATCCGAGGACCGAGCGATTGGCGTGGCGGCTTTTCTCGCCCGTGAAACGCCGGTCTTTACGGGACGATGAACACATCCGACGAGAAAAGAAGATTGCAGCATGTCGACCACGATGGATGAAAAGATCGCGGAGCTTCGCAGGAGACAGGAACGCGCTCGTGAGATGGGAGGAGAGGAAGGCCTCCGACGGCATCACGCTTCCGGTCGCCTCTCAGTACGCGAGCGCGTCGAGCTTCTGATCGATGAAGGAAGCTGGTTCGAGATCAACGCGCTCGCCCTCCCGGAGATGCGAAGCGAGCGGCACGTTCCCGGCGACGCGTGCGTGACAGGGTTCGCAACGCTGGACGGGCGCCGGATAGGCGTTGTCGGGATCGACTCCTCGCTGCTCGCGGGCACGACTGCACCGACCGGGATGCGCAAGCAGGGACGTCTCATCGAGCTCGCGCAGAAGAACGGTTTTCCCATCGTCTTGCTGTGCGACGCCGACGGCGGCCGGATTCCGGACGTCATGGGATGGCGCTTCTCTCACCTCCCGCTTGATTTCAAGACATTCCTAAAGCGGACAGACGGCGGCCCGCTGGTGCCCCGCGCGTCGGCGGTTCTAGGACCGTCCTATGGGGATTCTGCCCTGCATGCATCGACTGCCAATTTCGTGGTGATGGCGAATTTCGCATCGCTAGCGCTGGTTGGCCCGTCGGTGATCGAGATGGCGACCGGCGAGAAGCTAACCGACCATGAACTCGGCGGCCCGGACAAGGCGACGGCGATTGGTAACGCTCACATGGTCGTCGAATCCGAAGCAGACGCGATGGACGCGATCGCGGCCTTCCTGTCATATCTTCCGGCCAACAGCGCTCTTCCCGCTCCGGTAGCGCCCACGAGGCAACCTCTGACAGACCCCGCCGAGCTCGAGACCATCGTACCCCTGGGGGCGAAGTCGGGATACGACATGACTCGCGTGATCGAGGCGATCGCCGATGCCGGCTCGATCTTCCCTTGGGCTGAGCATTGGGGCTCGTCGCTGATCACCTGCCTAGCCAGGCTCGGCGGCGACCCGGTCGGGATCGTCGCGAATCAGCCTATTATCAAGGCCGGAGCTCTCGACGCCGACGCTCTGATCAAAGAGCATGACTTCGTCGACATGTGCGATACGTTCAACATTCCGTTGATCTTCCTCCACGATGTGCCCGGGCTCATGGTTGGCGCGGAAGCCGAACGAAAGGGCACGCTGAAAGCCTATGAGAAGCTCGCGCTGCGCATTTCGACAGCCCAGGTTCCCAAGCTTGGCGTCGTGATCCGGAAGGCCTATGGCGGCGGGCATTTCGCGATGGGCGGTCGCCCGACCCATCCGGATTTCCTTTTCGCCTGGCCGTCCGCGGAAATGGGGTTCATGGCGCCGGAAACGGGTATCCGCACGGTCCACCGGCGCAAGCTCGAGACGGCGCTCAGGGAGAAGGGCCAAGAGGCGCACGACGCCCTTCTCGATGAACTTTATGAAGAATGGAGCGAGATTTCCGAGCCTTGGGAAGCCGCCGCCCACATCGCGCTCGATGACATCATCGAACCGGGACGGACGCGCGAAGTGCTGCTGTCCGCGCTCTCCTTCGCGTGGGGCGAGCGGGAGAGAGTAACGCCATGACTCCGGAAGAAACGCTGTTCCGGGGTAAGGCCTTCTTGGGGCTGATGAAGCGCTATGTCGTCAACTATACGAACGCGCACGACCAGTCGCAGACAGTCTCGATCATGGAAGACGACTATCTACTTCGCATGGGCGACCATCTTCTCCGTGGTCGCGATGCCGACTATGCGAACGCCACGCGCAAGCAGCTCGATCAATTCCCCGGGCTCGGCCTGACCGTTCACGAAATCTGGACATCCGGCGAGCGCCTTGCGATGCGTTTCTCGGAGCATGGAGCCTCACTGCACCACGGTGGAAACCAGGCGGCATGGGGCGGTATTGGCCTCTACAGCTGGAACGGGACCAAGCTCACGGCGAACAACGTCGAACAGGACTATTTGTCCCGCGCCCAACAGTTGAAGTCGGGGCAACCCCTCCCCGTCGAATCCCCGGCAATCGCACCATGGGACACCGAACCCGAGCCTGCAGATCCGCGCGCGGTCGCGATCGTTGATCAATGGCTCAAGAGCGGCGATATCGATCGGACGCCGAACGTGCAGCATGATGATCAATGGGCGGCCGAGGCGTGGTCACCGCTCCTCGATCAGCGCGAGATCATCGTCAACGATATCTTTTCGTGCGGCCCGGTCGTCGCTTTTCACGCAACTCAGTTCGGTAGGATCATTGGCAACACGGGATCGGCTGAAGCGCTTACGCCCGACGTAGAGAGACGGCTGCACATGGCGGGGATAGTCCATGTCCATCAAAATCGTGTGTTCAGGGGGCGGATCATCCGCAATCGCCTTGATCTCGAACGGCAATCGGCTCGGTCATGACCGCCCATCCAGATCACGTTCCAGACTGAGCGGCGGCATGCTTTGCAATCCCAGCCAACCTATCGATGGCGCGCCAACGGCGCGGCGCTACCATCGCCGAGAGCCTCGACCATGATTCAATCCGTTCTTGTAGCCAATCGCGGAGAAGTTGCCGTCCGGATCATTCGGGCGTGCCGAACGCTAGGCATCAAGCCGATCGCGATTTTCAGCGAGGCCGACACCGGAGCGCTCTGGACGCGGCTGGCGGATGAGGCGCACTGCATAGGTCCCGCGAGCGCGCGCGAGTCATATCTGAACATCGCTAGGATTGTAGAAGCCGCCAAGGCGTGCGGCGTGCAGGCCGTCCATCCGGGATATGGTCTGCTTTCGGAGTCGGCTGAGTTCGCGCGAGCTGTCGAAGAGGCCGGCCTCGGCTTCGTCGGCCCTTCGCCAGACACGATCGCACTTATGGGCGACAAGGTGACCGCTCGTGCCGCGGCACGGCGAAGCGGCCTAGCGGTCCTAGCCGGCTCCGACGGGCCGGTCGCAGGATGTGACGAGGCTTTGGCGCTGGCCGAGACGATCGGGTACCCGATCGCGGTCAAGGCCAGCTTCGGTGGCGGCGGTCGTGGCCTCCGCGTCGTTCGGGAAAAGGACGAACTGGCGGAAGCTTTGGAACAAGCTGGCCGAGAATCCTTGGCTGCTTTCGGGCGCGCGGAGGTATTCCTCGAGCGCTTCCTCGACCGCCCTCGCCACGTCGAAGTTCAGATCCTTGGCGACGAGCACGGCAATGTCGTTCATCTCGGCGATCGCGATTGCTCGGTCCAACGGCGATATCAGAAGCTTCTAGAAGAGGCCCCCGCCCCCGGTCTTCCTACGGGAATGGCGGATCGAATTCGGGATGCGGCTGTGAAGCTGTGCCAAGACGTATCCTATGTGGGGGCGGGGACGGTCGAATTTTTAGCCGACGTACGCACCGGAGATTTCTTCTTCCTTGAAATGAACACTCGCCTGCAAGTTGAGCATGGGGTCACAGAGCTCGTGACCGGCGTCGACATAGTCGAGGAACAACTTCGCATCGCGAACGGAGAGCCAATCTCCTTCACACAAAACGATGTGAAAATTCGGGGACACGCAATCCAAGCGCGTATAACGGCCGAAGATCCTTGGGATGACTTCCGGCCGACACCAGGTCTGGTAACCCGCCTGACGCTTCCGCTGGGACCATGGCTGCGGCTCGATTTTGGTATTGAATCTGGCGATCCGGTCGTGCCGCACTATGACTCGATGTTTGGAAAGATCCAGGCATGGGCGGATACGCGAGATCGCGCCTGTCGTCGGCTAGACTTGGCGCTTGCCGCCTTTTCCGCCCAAGGCGTGCCGACGGCGGCACCCTATTTGCGATCAATCCTGGTCTCTCCCACGTTTCTGGACATTTTGCATCATACCGGGTCGTTGGCGAGCGAGTGGCAACCGGACTCGTCAGGCCGGCCCGAAGTTGCGACATCCTCACAGGATGTCACCCCGCCCGCAGCAGAGCCGCGCGTTGTGGAACGGGTCGTCAGCGTCCCATGGGGCGGGCGATTCGTGGATATCTCCATTTTCGCGCAGGCGTCCGGAGAGAATAGTGACGCCGCTCAGGGTGCCCCGCGCGACCGGGTCCAGAGCGGCCATAGTGGCGCCACCAAGGCGCGAGCGGGCAATCAGGTCGTCGCTCCCATGGACGCGGTCGTCATGGCGATCACTTGCAGTCCGGGCGACATCGTCCATCGGGGAAAGCCCCTTCTTCAGCTCGAGGCAATGAAGATGGAAGTTGTGGTTCCTGCAGCATTCGATTGCCGCGTTGAGACCGTCGAAGTCAAAGCCGGCGCGATGGTCAAGAGCGGGGAGGTCCTTGTCAACGTCGCCCCATATGAAAGCGCGGACGAATGAGCGGCCCGCTTTCCGGGCTCCATCAACTCGTAGATTGCTTGCATCAAATTAGCAGGATGTACACCTACGATGCTCAGCAATATCTTTATGAGTTCACGACCTAATCTGCGCAACTTCGGGCATGCCCAGACTCCGGTTATTATTCTGTCTAACGAGGATTAGCATGAAAGTAATGCGCGACCTGGTCGGAGCCGAGTTTGCGCTTTTCGCATTCAGCCATTGCCGGGATGTCGTAGCCGCAGTCAGCCGAGCAGGCGGCTTCGGCGTGCTCGGAGGCAGCAGTTTTACGCCAGAAAGCCTTGAGGAGGAGTTGGCCTGGATCGACAACCACGTCGATGGAAAACCATATGGTATCGATATTCTCATCCCTGAACACCAGCCGGTCGAGCACGACGCAAAACTGGACGATCTAATCGCACAAATTCCAGAACAACATCTCGACTTTACCGTCAATCTCCTGCGAGAAGCCGGGATCGCCGCGACCCGCCATGACGTAGTCACGCGCAATCTTCCGACCACGATGCCGGAGGTTGGTGAAGCGCTGATGGATGTGGCGTTTCGCCATCCAATACGTCTCATCGCCAACGCGCTCGGGATAGCTCCACCGTCGATGATCGAACGGGGGCGGCGTCACGGCGTTCCCGTCGCTGCGCTTGTCGGTGCCAAAGAGCATGCCATTCGGCAGATCAACGCAGGTGTCGATGTCCTTGTCGCTCAGGGCGGAGAGGCTGGCGGGCACTGTGGCGAAGTTTCGACGCTTGTGCTCGTTCCTGAAGTGATCAAGGCTATTGCTTCGATCCGTCCTGTTCCTGTGCTCGCTGCAGGTGGCATTGTGACCGGTAGCCAGATGGCAGCTTGCATGGCGCTGGGAGCCGCCGGGGTGTGGACGGGCTCGGTATGGCTGGCATCGACCGATGCTGAAACCACTCGCGCGTTCAGGCAAAAGATGGTTGCCGCATCGTCTCGGGATACAATCCTCTCGACTTCCCGCACCGGAAAACCGAGCCGACAATTACGATCAGCTTGGCATCGCGCATGGCATCGGGCGGACGCGCCGCGCAGCCTTCCAATGCCGATGATGGCGATGATAAGCGTACCCGCTTTTCACCTCATCGATAAGGCAGCGGAAGCAGGCAATCCACGGGCGCTTGATCTGATGAGCTATTGGGTTGGCCAGGGCGTAGGACTGATTGATTCAGTACGTTCGGCTACCGGAATCGTGCAGGATTTCAAGGCAGAATTCGTGGATGCCGTGGACAATCTGATATCGGGACTTGAGTGATATGAAGCAGATCATCGACATTTTGTCCATCTAGGCTTTTAGGGTAGGCTTTTTCCCGTCAATCGCGACTGCGAGACGGTTCTCTGGGGCTCGAAATCTTCTCCTAGACAGACATGGGAGAGACAGTAGATCGGGCCTTCGCATCGTAGCCAAGCCCTAGATTTCCGAAGTGCTTGAAGATCCTGCTGTCCCCAATTCGCAATACACGAAATTGGCTGCGGGCTTCACTGAAGCAGGGAATGACCTCGCGCGAGACCATAGACCGCATCACTCCCGCAGGCCGAGTGACGCCTGTCGAATGCAACAACTGGCCACAGCGAAAACGAACGTTTGGCGCAGGATCCGCTCGAACCACATCCGCTGTATTCTTTGAGAAAATACAGCGGGCATCCTCGCTCGTCCCGCGCTCAAACGTTTTCTAGGCAGAGCTCAAAAACGAACGCCAGCGCTGATACCATAGGTTGCAGGCTTTCCTGCAAAGCGAACGAGGGCATCGAGTCCTAGGAAGTCATTAGACCAATAATAAGTGTTGAAGACGTTCCTACCCCAAATCGAGAAGCGATATTTTTGATCGGCCGTTTCCACTCCTGCACGAAGATCAACGAGGCTATAAGCCTTGATATATAGTGAGGCAGGAGTTCCCACGCCCGCATTCGTTTTGCTGTTGTAGGTGATGTCGCCCCCTACGAAACCGTTCATGCCATTATTGAGCGGGAACGTGTACTGGACGTCGGAAACCACCTGCCACTTTGGAGAGTATGGGAACGGCGTCCCCTCATAATTCCCAAGCACGCCCAGGCCACTATATCCGGTAAACCTCTGAATCTTCGAGTTTACATACGTCACACCCGGAGAGATCTGCAGCCCATGAAATGGTGTAATGACTCCGCTGAGTTCGACGCCCCAAACTCGGGACTTGGGTATGGTGACGAGGGCCTCCAGCTGCTGATAGATTGGGTCTTGAATTTTCCCGCGAAGCTGTTTGTCCCTATAGTTATAATAGAACAACGCACCAGTGAGTTCGACCGCCCGATTGAGCAATTTTGCTTTAAAGCCCGTCTCCAACGCAAGAACGGATTCCTGCGGCACAGGAGCATATTGTTGCGTCAGGGAGGCACTCAGGACTGGAATGGTCCCAGCCTTAAAGCCGCGGCTCGCATTGGCATAAAGTAGCGTGGTCGGGCTGACCTGCCAGTTTAGTTCGCCACGCCATGAGAAGTTGCTTTGGTGGAGTTTCTCTCGCACGAGAATAGCCGGTGCATAGCCGTTACTGCTATCGAGTACGTAACAATCGCCTTGCTTGAAGGGCGTTGTCGGCACCGTGCTTGGAAATGGTTGGCCATGAATTAGAGCATAGAAGACGTTCAGCGATCCTGCCGTATTACCATTGATATCATAAGCACAGCCGACATATTGACGCCGGTCATTATTATATCGCCCGGAAACGGCCGCTTGCAGTGTGGGCGTCAGCTGATAACTGAACCGCCCGAATACGCTGTAGGTCTGAACGTGATACAAGCCCGAAGAGCTATTTAGATCAGCTTGAATCAGCGGCAGGAACGCTTTCGCTGCCGACGCATCGTGATATGTCGTCACATAACCGTCATTGATCACATCATGCTCGTAGTTGCCTCCGACCAGGAGCTTTGCTCGGCCGAGATTCGCGTTCAGACGCAGCTCCTGCGAAACGCTACTGATGCGCCCGTCAGCGCTTTGAATGTGATCCAGCTCGAGGGCCGTTCCGTCAAGATCCTGGCCATAACGTTGGCGATAATGTTCGTACGACGTCAACGATGTGAGCGTGAATTGGTCCGACAGGCTATAGTCAATCCGACCCATAAACTGATAGAAATAGTCGTTGTGTCCATAATTGATACTTGGCGACCAATCGGCGACTCGGTTATTGTGCGGAGCCAGAGGATAGGTCTTAAGAGCGGCGACTTCCTCCGCTGGAATGGAAGGAATAACCCCTATCAGTTGGTTAGCAAGAGAGTCTGACCGATCCCGCCAGCCCGATGCAACGAGTGAGATGTGGAGCTTTGACGTGGGCTCGATTGCCAGTGAAAGACGCGCCGCCAACTGGTTTTTGGTACCAAGCTTATCGTCGCGCGTATAACTCTTTTGCCAGGCATCGCCAAAGCTACCTTTGACTGCGAGCCTGGCCTGAATGTCCTGCGTGATCGGCCCGCTGATGAATGTGCCGAAGTCGACAGCGTTGAAGCGGCCATAACTGACATCCGCGCCCGCCTTGAATGTGTCGGTGGGCTTAGCAGCGATATAGTTGATGGCACCACCAGTCGAATTCTGTCCGAACAACGTTCCCTGGGGGCCCTTGAGAACCTCAACGCGTTCGAGATCAAACGATACCAATCGCGTCATCGCGGGATAAGTGATCGGTGCCTCATCGACGTAGATGCTAACTGCGGGAGGGGACGACAAATCGCTATTAAAAAATCCTATGCCCCTCAACGTGTAGGAAACTGAGGAGAATGCGCTATCTTGCACTGTCAAACCCGGCACGATCCGAGTGAGGTCAGCCGTGGTTTGGATCCCACGTGCGACAAGTTGGTCACCGGTGGCTGCGGTAATCGACATGCCAACCCTACCGATTGTCTGTCGTTCTTTATTAGCAGTGACGATAATCTCCCCTACTTCTACCGATGGAGAGGTTGAGGGGTTCACCGAAGAGCCGCTTGCCGCTTGGTCGTTCCCAGCTGGACCAGCGGCCTCGGCCATTGCCGGGTTCACCGCTACGCTCGCACAGAAGATGCTCAAAGCAGTCGACCCGAGCATTGCAAAATATGTCCGCTTCGCCATCATTTTTTCCCCTCCTATGATCTTCACGATTTTGCTATCTTCAGTGCTGAAACCACAACTTCTTCGCGCCTACCTATCATTCGGTTGATAGCGCCAACGAACGTTCCCGTTGCGCCGTCACAACAGACGGCCCGATAAAAGTCGTTACATCAGGATATAACTCCCCTCAGTGGTAAGCACATTAGGCCCTTCCGTAACCTTGTACTGGCCCCGTCCTCTGTTGCGGCGATTTTCACACCCAAGGCCGCCGATCGGAGGAATTAGCTTACCTACCGTCCGTTTGTCAAGTGAACCCCACAAACCACTCTGGCGTGGTCCCGCCTTTGGCGGTTCAAGCGCCTGACGGAGGCGACGGAGGCGTAGGCGGGATTGTTCGGCATCGGATCAGTTGAAATGATCGTTGGACTGCGGCGACCCGCTGGAGACGATGCACCCCGCATCCGAGTTCCCCGACTAGCCGTGGGCCAAGACTATGACTGCCGATGTTCAGACACCGTGCGCTGTGGTCCAGAGGTCGCTTCCATTGAGAGAGAGAGAGAGAGAGAGAGAGAGAGAGAGAGAGAGAGAGAGCAGCATCGTCGAACGATCCAGCTCGGATGTTCAATATCGGCTCGATCACGGGAACGAGGAGTCAGCTTCTCGACGGTTATAGCAACGGCGCCAGCAGGCCGGCCATTGTATCACCTGTCAAGGGAATGCGCAGCAGAACTCGCAAGTCACGGGATTACCGCCATCACACTAGTGCCTAGTTTCTGATGCGGATGACCGCACACATCCGCTAGGACGACCACGATTTGCCTGGCCCGCTCATCCCGCTCGCCCGGCTCGGTGCCGCTACCAATGTCGTTGGCATATGAGGGTTCTGGCATCGCCAGCCTCCTCCTACAGCACCGGGACAGAAATCCCGGTGGACGGCGGCCTTAGCGGCTGTATATAACGCCGAGCTCACGCAATGACCAAACATTTGGAAGATTTGACGTGCATGGGAAGACCTACGTTTGGTGAATGCAATTTGGCGAAGGGAGAGTGTGTGGCGGCAAAGGGCAAAGCGGATGCGCAGATTCCCGCACGTGCCGGCAAGGGTGCTAGAGACCGCAAACCACGGGAAGAACGGTGGACCGAAATTCTGGATGTAGCAGCCAAAGTGTTCGCGGAGCGGGGCTACGACGGAACTTCCCTGCAGGAAATCGCAAACAGAACCGGCATCCTGAAGGGCAGTATCTATTATTACATAAATACCAAGGCGGACCTGCTGGGGCATCTTTTACAGCAAGCCCATGAGACCGGCCTTGCCCAGATCCAGCCAATCGCAGAAAATGGGGGGCCTGCAGACAAACGTCTGGCGGACATGATCTTCTCGCACGTGAATTACGTTTGCAGGGATCGTGATAGGACTGTCGTCTTTCTCCACGAACGAAAAAGACTGAGTCCGGAGGAGCGCAAGAAATATCTTGGCGATGAGCACGCCTATAGGCGGTTGTTCGAACGGGTCATTGTTGAGGGACAGTCAGAAGGAACAATAAGGCCCGAATTGGAACCAAAGCTTACAGCATTGTGCCTCATGAGTTCACTAAACTCAATTTATCATTGGTTTCGTGGAAATCAACAGTTCTCGGCCGAAAAAATCAGCTGCCACCTCGTTTCTACCACGCTGAGCGGCCTTGTGGTCCCAAAATAAACTTTCCTACATTGATCATTAGCATCACAGCGGCAGCGGCTAAATATCTCGGTGTCCGTCGTCAGAACATTTGGCGCAGATCGCGGGCGTAGATTAGCGCGATCTCGCGGCAGGCCGCTTCCTGCTGCTGATCGTGGGGGACGGCATTACCGAGGGGACACAGCGGATCGGCGAGTTTCTCAACCTCCATGCGGGTCTCGCCCTCGATTTTGCGATGATCGAGATGGCGCAATATCGCTTCGTCGATCCGGTGATCGGCTCCGAACGGGTGATGCAGGTTCACTGATCACGGTCCGGCGTCCCAGCATTTTCCCTGATCCGCGAAGAATTTTCCCTGTTATCGAAAGCAGGGAAACACCTGCACAAACGGCAGAAATCTGCCGACTTCAGAACATGCCGTCACCCGCAAATCAGCCGGTTCTGCTCAAATTCCCTGTAAATCGGCCGCTATCAGGGAAACTCTTAGCTGAGACTGGTTCGCTCCAGACTGCGTCGCGCGCCAAACAGTCCGCGATTTCCCCGTCTGAGCTGGGAAATCGGATGGTTGCGCAATAGGGACTTCCCGATCCTTGACGAGCATAGCCGAAGCGTCGTGCGATCTTCAGCGTACCTATTCATAGCCCTTGCAATCGGATAGTTCGTTCAGCGGCCCCAATCCCGCTATCATCACTTTTCCATGTCGAGCGCATCGCGCGGCACGAGCTTATCGGGATCATGCGCATAAGCGCGGAGAAATAGATGGGCCGCATGCTTGGCCTGCGCATCCTTCTGGCGCGCGGTGGGGGGATCGCCGACGCCCCACATGCGCTGGAAATGGGCCTCAGCGCCGCTCAGCGCAAACAGATCCTTGCCGGCCGTCTCATAATCGTCGGTCCAGAGAAGATCTGCGAAGTTGGCGCGCAGATATTCACCTATCACATGTTGGGTCTTGCCCGGCCCCTGTTCGAAGAAGATCTTGCTGAGTTCCGGCTGGCGATCTGCGAGGGGCCCGATAAGCCGGAACATGGCGATCACTATCGGTGAGAGTGCGCGTTCGATGATTGAACGGCAGAGCCGCGTCAGCCTCTCGACAGGACCGCCGTCGCCTGGCGGCGGCATGTCCATCTGGCTGCGGATGGCGGCGGCCGTGTCCTCGACCACCGCGGCGAACAGCGCCTCCTTCGAGGGGAAATAGCTCCATAAGGTGCCCTTGGAGCCGCCGAGCTTGGCGGCGATGGCGGACATGCCGGTGTCGGCGTAGCCATGTTCGAAAAAATGCTCGCGCGCAGCCGAGATAATCTGTGCGCGCCGCGCAAGCCTTTGGCTCTCTCGCTTACCGATCGTCATAACCAGACCATATGGTACGATGTCCTGACATGACAAGCCCCAAACCAGCCAATCCAAATAGCATACTTGATCGTATGCTATCCGAGTCGGACGGTAATCCTCTTCCAGGCAGAACTTCCCTATGCAAAGCGTGACATCGCTATAGGCCGTAAATACCGGAAAACGCATTGCTTTGAATAATCGTACTTGATGGTACGACTTTAATGTTGACTTATATATGCCCGAGTCGCAAAGGGCATTTCGTACTCAATAGTACGGCTAAGGAATTCAATATGACACGCTCCCGCTTCCGCGGGCTGGCCATTTTGTTGGCTGGCTCGGCGACCCTTGCTGCTTGCGCCTCGGTGCCAGACCTCGGGCATCGGCCCGAGATCCGCCCCGCCCGGCAATTTGCGACCGGTCAGAGCTTCGCCTCGTCGGCCGCTCCCTGGCCGCGGGAAAACTGGTGGTCCGCCTATGACGATCCCCAGCTCGATAGGTTGATGAGCGAGGCGCTCGCCGCATCCCCGGACCTTGCCGCCGCCTCGGCGCGACTACGCGCCGCCCAGGGCTATGCCCAGCAGGCCGGCGCCGCGCTCGCACCGCAGATCGACGCCACAGCCAGCGGCGGCCTCGTCCAGCAGAGCGAGAATCAAGGCATTCCGTCCGCGTTTGTGCCAGACGGCTGGGAGAAGATCGGGAAGCTTGGACTGACTGCCTCGCTCGATCTCGATCTGTGGGGCAAGAACCGCGCCGCGCTGGCCGCCGCGCACTCCGATATCGACGCTGCCCGCTTTGAGCTGGCGGAAGCGCGGCTGGTGCTCACCACCGGCATCGCTGCCACCTACGCCGATCTCGCGAAGCTTTACGCCCAGCGTGACGTGCTGGAGTCGCAGCTTGCGATCCGCAGCGATACGTTGAAGCTGGTATCCGACCGAGTCGACGCCGGCCTCGACACCCGCGCCGAACTGAAGCAGGCACAATCCCGCGTCCCCGCCGCCCGCGCCGAACTCGCCGCGACGGACGAAGCGATCGCGCTTACCCGCAACGCCCTCGCCGCGCTCACCGGCGCCGGCCCCGATCGCGGCTTGAAGATCGAACGCCCGCGCGTCTCGCTGTTCACCGCACGCGGTCTCCCCGACAATGCGGGCATCGATCTCGTCGGCCGCCGTCCCGACATCGCTGCTGCCCGCGCCGCGGTCGAGGCTGCTGCAAGCCGGATCAAGGTCGCCCGTACCGCCTTCTATCCGAATATCAGCATCTCCGGCCTGATCGGCTTGCAGTCGCTCGGGTTTAGCAATCTGCTCATGGGCAGCTCAGCCTTTGGCAATGTCGGCCCGGCAGTGACGCTGCCGATCTTTCACGGCGGCGCGATCTCCGGCCAGTATCGCGGCGCGCGCGGCAAATATGACGAGGCCGTCGCCCGTTACGATGCAGGCGTCGTCGCTGCGTTCAAGCAAGTCGCCGACGCGGTCACCAGCCGCAATGCGCTGACGGTGCGGCTCAGCGAATCCCGGCAGGCGCTCGCGGATGCCGAGGAAGCCAACGCCCTCGCCCGCAAACGCTACGAAGGCGGACTTTCCACTTATCTCGACGTGCTCAATGCCGAGGAAGGCGTGCTCGCCGCGCGCCGCACCGTCGCCGAGCTTCAGACCCGCGCCTTCACGCTCGATGTCGCCATGGTCCGCGCGCTCGGCGGCGGCTTCACCACAACCTGAACCCAACAGAAGGACGATTCCATGACCACGCTCCAACGTGCCGCCCGCCATTGGGCAACCCGCACCATCGCTATCGGCGCTGCCATCAAGCTGGCCATCGGCATCGTCGCCTACGCTTTGCTCACCGACATGCACCAGCTCGCCACCGCGACGCTGTGAGCCCTCACCAGATTGAAGAAAAAGGAATTTACCTATGGCTGATTATGACCCCCAGGAAGCCGGCGCTTTCACGATCGACACCGAACTTCCTCCGATCTGCCGCCCAGACAAGGCCGCCAAGCGCAAGAAGCTGTTCCTCGCTCTCGGGGGGGCGATGGCGGTGATCGGCGGCGGCTATGCGCTGTTATCCGACGGCGATCATGTGACCACCGAAAATGCTTATGTGGCTGCCGATGTCGCGCAGGTAACGCCGCTCGTCGCGGGACCGGTCGCCTCGGTAGCGGTGGTGAATACCCAGGCGGTGAAGCGCGGCGACATTCTCGTCCGTCTCGACGATACCGACGCCCGCATCGCGCTGGCCAAGGCGGAAGCCGAATGGCAGCGTGTCCGTCGCCAGTTTGGCCAGGTGATCGCCACCGGCGGTGCGCTCGAAGCGCAGGTTCGGGCTGGGGACGCGGGGGTGGGTAATGCCCGCGCTCAGTTGGATGTCGCCACCGCTGCGTTCGCCAAGGCCAAGATCGATCTGGACCGCCGCCAGCGTCTCGCTGACTCCGGCGCCGTCTCGGGCGAGGAGCTGACCATCGTGCGCAATGCCTATGCGGCCGCTGAGGGCAGCCTCGCCCAAGCGCACGCGGGGCTGGCGCAGGCCAACGCCGCGCGCGCCGCGGCGGAGGGCAGCCATGCCGCCAACGACGCATTGGTCGCCGGCACCACGATCGACACCAATCCCGATGTCGCAGCGGCAAAAGCCAAACTCGATCAGGCGCGGGTCGATCTCGCCCGCACCGTGATCCGAGCGCCGATTGACGGCGTCGTCACCAGCCGGCAGGTCCAGATCGGCCAGCGCGTCGCCGCCGGCAGTCCGGTGATGACGATCGTTCCAGTGCGCACCGTCTATGTCGACGCCAATTTCAAGGAAGGCCAGCTCGGGCGTGTCCGCCCCGGCCAGCCGGTCGAGCTGACCTCCGATCTCTACGGCGGCAACGTGGTCTATCACGGCAAGGTTGCGGGCTTCTCCGGCGGGACCGGATCGGCCTTTTCGCTGATCCCGGCTCAGAACGCCACCGGCAACTGGATCAAAGTGGTCCAGCGCCTGCCGGTCCGCATAACGCTCGATCCCAAGGAACTGGTCTCGCATCCCTTGCGCGTCGGCCTCTCGATGGAAGCCGCCATCGACGTCTCCGGCAAGAACTGAGGTGACATCATGAACACCAACGCATCACAGCCGGCGCCGCTCACCGGAACCACCCTCATCCTCGCCGGGGTGGTGCTGGCGCTCACCAACTTCATGGTGGTGCTCGATACCACCATTGCCAACGTCTCGGTCGCGCATATCGCCGGCGGGCTCGGCATCTCCTCGACCGAAGGGACGTGGGTCATTACCTCCTATGCTGTCGCAGAAGCGATCTGCGTACCGCTCACCGGCTGGCTCTCGCGGCGCTTCGGCACGGTGCGTGTGTTCGTGGGCGGAATGATGGGGTTCGGTATCTTCTCTTTCCTTTGCGGCATCGCGCCGACGCTCGGCGCCTTGGTTGCCTTCCGTATCGGCCAGGGCATCTGCGGCGGCCCGCTGATGGCGCTCAGCCAGACGCTGCTGCTGCGCGTCTTTCCCAAGGACAAGCATGCCATGACCATGGGCATTTGGGGGGTGACGACGCTGACCGCGCCGATCTTCGGCCCGATCCTCGGCGGCACCATCAGCGACAATTGGGGCTGGCACTGGATCTTCTTCATCAACATCCCCATCGCCGTGGCCTGCTCGCTGACGGCGTTCGCGGTGCTGCAGCCAGCCGAGACCGAACGTTTCAAGGACCGGATCGACGGAATCGGTCTCGGTCTGCTGATCCTGTGGGTCGGCGCGCTTCAGATCATGCTCGATCTCGGCCGCGAGCATGATTGGTTCGGATCGAAGATGATCGTGACGCTTGCCGTCACTGCCGCGATCGGCTTCGCGATGTTCCTGATCTGGGAGCTGACCGAGGACAAGCCGGCGGTCGATCTTCGTCCCTTCCGCCATCGTGGTTTCAGCGTGGCGGTGACGGCGCTGGTCTTCGCCTACGGCACCTTCTTCGCCAGCCTCGTCGTGATCCCGCAATGGTTGCAGGGCGCGATGGGCTACACCGCCACCTGGGCCGGCTATGCCACTGCGTTCAATGGCGTGGCTGCCGTCCTGATGGCCCCGTTCGTGGCCAAGCGCATGACCCAGGTCGATCCCCGCCGCCTCGTCTTCGTCGGTGTGCTGTGGCTGGGCCTCACCTCCCTGTTGCGGGTCTTCTGGTGGGACAGCGGCTCCGATTTCTGGACGCTGGCGCTGCCGCAGCTGATCCAGGGCGCGGGCATGCCGTTCTTCTTCATCCCGCTCACCACGATTGCTTTGGGCGCGGTCGAGGAGAATGAGACCGCCTCGGCGGCGGGGGTGATGAACTTCCTGCGCACCATGTCCGGCGCCGTGGGCGTCGCCATCGCTACGACCTTCTGGTACGATGGTGCGCAGGAAAAGCGGGCGGCCCTGTCGGGCGTGCTGAACGGCGCGCAGACGACCATGGACCAGCTTGTCGCACGCGGTCTCAGCACCGAGCAGGCCCGCCTCCTCATCAGTCAGCTGGTGGACAAGGAAAGCGTCGCGCTCGCCACCGGTCAGATCTTCGTGGTGGCCTTCTTCATCTTCGCTGCCGCGGCCTCAATCATCTGGCTGGCTCCCCGCCCCAAGCGCGCCGTGGATACCACCGCGGTCCATTGAACCGCCTGTTCCGGAGAAAGACCATGAAGACTCCCCCGGTCGGCCTTGTTCACGAAGCCACGATCCATATTGACGAAACGTTGATAGTTCCGCGCCTGCCGGCAGCTCTAGCCGCGATGGCGGATATGCCTCCTGTTTTTGCCACGGCTTATATGGCCGCCTTTGTCGAAGCGACCTGTATCGAACTGCTTAAACCCTATCTGGAGGGAGACGAGGGGACGGTCGGCACGCGTATCAACATGAGTCATTCCGCGGCAACGCCGATCGGCATGGCTGTTACCGCAAGGGTCGAGCTATTGGCTACGGAGGGTCGCATGCTTCTATTCCGGGTCATGTGCAACGATGAGCGAGACATGATCGGCGAAGGCCTGCATGAGCGATTCGTAATTGCGCGCGGGGCGTTTACGGCGCGTACCGAAGCGAAGTTGTCCGCTCTGCGATCTCGCGGTTGCCATCCAGAACGTCCAACAAACGCTTAGCCTCCGCAGCATAACGATTGCGGGGCGCTTGTCCTCATAATCCTTGCCGGCGAATTTATGGAAGAAACCGAGGCCCAATTGAAACATAACCACTGGAGCGCATGCCAATGCTCACGGATCAACTGGTAAGAACTCGCCCTCTTTCTCCGTTTGAGACCGAGCCATCGGTTTGCCTGGATGTCAGCTTTCCCCGTTCCCTTGTCCGAACCTGCCTGTCCGGAAACGGCCCAAAAAGGCTATTCGCGGCCGAAGCGACACGACCGGATTTCAGGTCCGCTCACTGGTCCGTCCGTCGGTTCACCGCTTGAGACAGCCGACGGGAAACGCGACAATAGCGTTTAATTGGCCCCGCTGCATCGGGTAAGCAACGCTCGTTCGATCCGAGCCAGACCCAGTTCTGTGGCATTGCGCGCCAGCCGAACGTTGCTGGTTGCGCTAGCAACGTCGGCCGCTTCGATCCGCACCATTCGGTGGTTGGCGAACCATCGCGTTAGCCATCGCGGCCGCCTCCGGGCCCAGGCGCCGGGGCCGATGAACAGGGCCTTCAGCTCCCAGATGCCGGGCTCGACTTCCGCGACCTCGACATCGTCAACGATGCCGCAGTTGCGATCCTCGCGATCCACCACAGCGAGATCGCGAAATGCGCGGACGATAGCTGCGGGCTGGCCGGCTCTCACAGCTTGCCACCGGACGTCAAAAAGTACAGCGGCAGCGCCGCGATCGCGGCGATAACGATCAACACGTAGAATGCCCAGCCGAGTGTGTTCGCCAAAATGCCATTGGTTTGATCGCGCATGAACGTCAGGTCGTTGGCGGCGAGCAGCAGGGGCAGGAAACTCAAGGGCAACACGATGATTGAGGTCACCACCGCATAGTCGGCAAGGTCAGTGGGCTCGATACCGGTGGCGACGATGGCGAGCGCGAGAGCGAACACGCCCAGCCAGCACAAGGTGAAGATCGGCGTGTCGCGCGGCGGGCGATGCCGGCCCCAGCGCCAGCCGAAGAACTGACAGACAGAGTAGGCATTCGACAGACAGGTCTCGATCGCGGCGCCGCCGATTGCGAACAGCAAGCCCAGCAAGCCGAGCAGCAGACCCGCCTTGCCGTATGTCATCCCTGGTTGCATCGCCACGGTGCCGAGCATCTCAGGCGAGATCCCACGCGGTCCGAGCAGCTGGGCGGAAAGCGCCAGCAAGGAGATCGCCAACACCGATCCGAGCCCCATCCCGACGATGCTGGTGATCCGGTTGGTGCCCAGATCGTTCCGGTTCCAGCCATCTTCGATCCCGCCGGAGGAATAGAAATAGAGCTCGTAGGGGAACATGACCGCGCTAATCAGGGCTACGGTGAAATAGGCGAATCCGAGCAGGTCTCGCGTTGACATTCCCGCGGGCACGCGCGGGATCAGACCTTTGGCCAATTCGTGCCATGGCGGATGGATCGCCAGCAGCGTCGCGCCGAACACGACCATGAACAGGCCCAGCAAGCCATAAGTCCGCTCGATCCACTTGAACGGAAGAGCCCAGATTGAGATGGCGAAAAACGCCGTCGCGGCAATCGCCAGTACCAGATAGTTCCAGCCAGTAAGCAACTGCAGCGTCAGTGCGACGCCACCAATTTCTGCGGCGCAGGTGATTAGCGTGCTGATCAAGGCGCCGACCAAGGTAAGCAAACCGAGACTGAAACCCAGGCGGTGACGAATGATGTTGAACATCGGCTGGCGCGACATCGCCGCGATCCGACCGCTCATCTCGCCAAACACTATGATGCCGATCGTCGCCAGGACGATCACCCAGATCAGCGCGTAGTGAAAGCGCGATCCGGCCTGGGAAACGAACACCAGCTCGCTGACATCCACGAACCCGCCGACGGCGGTCAGGATACCGAGGGTAAGCTCAAGAACCTTCAAGTTGGGTCTCTAGCGGCAAGAGCCTGATCGCGACCGCCCGCAAGCTTGGCGCATCGACAGGCTCCGCGAGAACTTTGGCTATCAGCTTTGCCGCCGCTGGACGGTTCTTGAGCTCGCCTTGGGCAGATCGAAGCTGGCTGCGCGCTTCGGCGCGCATGCTATTGGCGTAGGCTTGGGTGGTGTCGTGGCGTGCACTCTCGCTTTCGACCAGTGCCCATTCGGCCAGAACACTTCGGGCCGACTTGACCGCCTCCAACTCTTGGTCGCTAGTCGATGAACAACCGGCTATCGCCAGCGCCGGAACAACCAACCAGATCTTCATGACGCGAAAACGGCCAACCGGGTTCCCCGTTCCGTGCCGCTGGAGTGTGGGAATATGAGTGTGTGGGATACAGGCCTGTCCCCCAGATCCTCCTTGAAATCGCCGGCGAAGGCCCCTGCTGAGTAGGTGGTGAAGGACATGCGGCGGCAGACCCGAACGAGATCTGCTTCCGTGGGAGCCAGGCTGGGATTTCTCTCTTGCTGTTTCTCATGTTCAGTCCGGTCAGGACGAGCATTTCCACCTGCCGGTCACGAAGGAAAGCCGGCATCGCGACAGCCTCGTTCCGAACAGTATACAGGAGCAGTCGCCCTTGAGATAGCCGCCGGTTTGCGCTTGCTATCGGACAAGAGATCATCGAGCTTTAGCGGCATGACCGGCTCGCGCTCACGCCTTTTCAACCCTCGGTTTGGGCGTTGGCTGGCACCGCCCAGATTCCTGCTATTTGGTTCGGCAAGTATCGCTGGAGCCGTCCTGGCAAAATTGTCCACCGATATACACAATGCCATGCTCGCCGGCTTCGATGTTGGGGTGATCCTTTTCGTGGCGTCCTTCTATACACTGACGAAGACGCGAAGCGTCGATGAGATGCGCCAGCATGCTGCGGCGAATGATGCAAATCGTGTACAGATCCTGATCCTGGCGGCGATGATCATGCTGGCCGTGTTGGGATCCCTGGCGGCGGAGCTAGGTGCCAAGGGTAACCCAACTCCTGGTGCGACCGCGCTGATTATCGTTACGCTCATCGCAAGCTGGCTTTTCACAAACTCGATCTTCGCGCTGCATTATGCGCATATGTATTATTCCGCGAACATGGATGGCGGAGACTTCAAGGGAATCGATTTTCCTGGGGATAGGGAGCCCTATTATTGGGATTTCATCTACTTCGCCCTTTGCATCGGCATGACTTTTCAGACATCCGACACGAGCATCACGATTAGCCGCGTCCGCAAGGTGGTGACGCTCCACGCGATGATGGCCTTTGTGTTCAGCATCGGCACCATCGCCTTCACCATCAACGTGCTGGCCGGTGGCGGCGGAGCAGCGACCGCGGCCGCAGCACGGTGAACGTCTCAGCGCATTGAGGGGTTGAACAAGGTCAGCCGAGGATCAGCGACAAACATAACCATTGCGGCGATTTTGATCCTCGTCGTGCCGCTCGTCCAAGCGTTTGCCCAGCAGTGTCCCGCCGCCGGCGCCCAGGATGGTGCCAACCTTTCCGCCACCAAGCACATTGCCCAGGGCGCCTCCGACCCCGCCCAGCGCGAGCCCGGTCGTCCATTGCTGCGCTTGCAGTAATAGCGACCGTCGCTCTCGGCCCAAGACTCGTCATCGAGAGAAATGATAGATCATCCTCACACCCATCGAATCCATGCCTCGATTTTGGCGGCTAAGTAAGGTGGCATGGCTGAGATGAATCCATGATGCCTCCAGCGCCATCTCAGGATTGATTCGCCATCCCACCGCCAATTCCGGTTCGAAGGTGATTGGCGACCCGAGGTCGACTCTGCGGCCGTTGCGATATGCTCGTCGTGGGCCGTTATTCGCAGACAGTCCGATCCCGGGCCGCACATAGAGCTTCGATCCAAAGGTCCAGTTCAGCCCAGCAGCGACATAATCCGTTCCGCCATTCAGGCTCTTGGAAATCAAGATGTGAGGCGCGGGACGCCCGATAAAGTGCAGGGCCGCGATCGGATCCCCGATCCAGCCTGCCTTGATATCTTGACCCGTTTCGAACTTCTGCTGAGCCAAGGTGACATCATGTTGATAGATGCCCACCCATAAACTCTCTGCCATCGCCGGCCTTGCAGGGCTCGCACCGACGATCAAGAGACAGGATGCGCATATCGTCCGCATGGCCTTAAAATGCCTAGGCCGGAGAAAGGCTGCCACTTGTACCGAGGAGCCCTGTTTCGTCACGATTAGCCAAACATCTCATCAACAGGCGGCCTTCTCAAAATACGCTCTAAGGATCGAACATGGGCGCGGCGCCAAACAGGACCGCCGGACCAGTCGAGAAGCTCGTGCGGCACTTGCCCAATATATATGTTTAGTTACAGTCGTCAGCTAAAGACGGGCTGACGCTTCTAAAAATTCTTCTGTGACAGGGCCATCGCAGGATACTCTTACTGCCGGCCGAATGTCGCTGGTTGCTGCATCAACGCCATTCCCTCGCGGCACCGGCCGACGACAACTCCGTTGCAGACAGCCTCAGTTGATCACCTATGTGATTGCAACAGGTCTATCTTCGTTATGTCATCGCGCAATCCGATGGGCTCGCCGACTCCGTTGACGCGCCTTCACACGGGAGGCGTTCGACGCCCGTCCCAAGGCGATCCGCTTCCTGTCATTGGGGAGACGGTCGATGATAACCTACGATGACCTCAAGCATCACCTCCGCCGCGAACGCGAAGAACGCCGCAAAGCCAGCGACACAAAGAACCCGGAAGCAAAGCTGGTACACCAACAACTCGCGGACAACCACGGTCGGCGCGCTGCCCATGCACGTGAGATCCTCAATACCATAGAATTGAGCCCATCGTTCCGACCGCAATTTTAGGTGGCGGCGCTCCGGCCGGATTATCTCAAGCGATTCCCTGCCGTATTGAGGCGGACTCGCTGATGAACAACGCATTCCCATCGCGTTCAGGTCGCGCCGCTATGATGGCTGCATGTTCGAGAAGGGCTCCGCCGCGTTGGTCGTGCATTCTCGTTGAGAAGGACTGTCGATGAAAAACGTTCTAACCAAAGCCACCGCAGCGCTCGCCATGGCGGGTGCGCTGATGGCTACCGCCCCCGCCCAAGCCCGGCCCGGCGGGTACTATGGCTATGGTGGCTATAATCATGGCTGGAGCCGGGGACACCATTGGCGCCATCATCATGACGACGATACCGGTCTGGCGATCGGTGCCGGGATCATTGGCCTAGCACTCGGTGCCGCCATCTTGTCCGATCATTCTCGCGACGATCGCGGATATTATTACAACCAGCGCGGCTATTATGACGGCTATGACCGCTATGACGGCGACCGCGGATATGGTGACTATTACAATTATTACGATGGCTATCCAGGATACGGCTATTAACCGCTGACACGGCCACCGCGAGCGGTGGTGCTGATTTTTGGCGAAGATCGCGGACGGGGGGTGTTCCTGCTGATTGTTCCATCTGCTTGCTTAAACAATCGAGCGCGGTGGGCTCGGTATTGGGGCGGCGGATAGGGCGGGAGTGTCGATTGGCTAGGTGACCTATTAAGCCGGCGCACGCTTGGGCGGTCAAGGATTGCGGTCAGAAATCGCAGCAACATTCTCGAACCACCCATGCGGACAGCGGCCTGAAAGGTATCATGCGCCCGGTCGATCTGCCCGGCGTTCAAGAAGGCTCACGCCGATCAGATCGGGTCTTTGAAGCAGCGGACGACAAGAGAACGGGTGACGGTCAGTCCAGCCAATGTAGATCAGATAAACTCATCAATGCTTCGGACTAGCCGTGCTGTCTCTCGGGAGACGGGCCCATCCTATTTTTTCCTCCTGTTCTTCCGCTGGAAAGCCAGACGCGCGCGAATTTATTCGCAGAATTGCTTATTCCTGCACGCCGAGCGGCCGCGAAGGCGAAAAGCTGCCGCTGGTCGTCTGCTCACGGACGCCCTTCAAGAGCAGGTTCAGCAAGACCTCGGCCTGTTCAAGGGCGCTGTTCCCTTCGAAAGTCGCGGCCCACATTGCAAGATTGTTGATCGCGCCCGAAATCATCATCGTCAGCGCCATCGGATCTGCGCCGCCGATCGATCCGGGCGGCACCAGCGCTGCCAGGGTCTCGGTCATCGTCGCGCGGCAGTGCATCTGCTTGGGCCGTTCGAAAAAATTCGGATAGTGGTTGGGCGCATCTCGCAACATGATCCGTTGGAGACCAGGGTTCAACAGCAGGCGCATATAGCGGTAGCTACTGACACGCAGCAGTTCCCAGCCGGCTAGCCCTGCGCTGACCGCTTGCATCTGTGCCTCAACCTCCCGATCGACTTCTTCGACGACCGCTTCGAACAACCCCTGCTTGCTGCCGAAATGATGGTAGATCGCGCCCTTCGTCAGACCTGCCTTCGCAGCGAGCGCATCGACCGACGCGTCAGCGAAACCCTCTGTACCGAACATGTCTCGCGCCAACGCGAGCAGCGCCGCACGGGTCTCGATTCGCATCGTCGACCGCGATCGCCTGATTTTGGCATCGCCTCGGGCCACCTTGACACTGTCCTTCATAGCAAACATACCTACTTTCAGTATGTATATGTGAGGAGCATGCCCGAAAAGATGGATGCTAGCAATCTCGATGCCCTATTCCGCCCTATCACCGTCAACCGCCTGACGTTACCCAATCGGCTTGTCATGGCGCCGATGACGCGCAGCTTCTCGCCCGGCAACGTGCCCGATGGGGCGGTGGCGGCCTATTATTGCCGGCGCGCAGAGGGTGGCGCAGGCCTGCTGGTGACCGAGGGTGTTGGCATTGACCATCGTTCGTCCTTGGGCGAGGGCAGTGGCGATCCTACCCGCATTCCCGTGCTCTACGGCGATCAAGCCCTTGCCGGATGGCGCGAGGTCGTGGGCCAGGTGCACGCAGCAGGCGGTCTCATCTTTCCGCAGCTCTGGCATCAGGGCGTCTTCCGCGTCGAAGGTACTCCCCCCTTCCCCGATGCGCCGGCCATGCGTCCTTCGGGCATTTGGGGGCCGGACGGCGGCTTCTCGACGGTCTCGCGTGATTACATTCCCCGGGTGATCGAACCCACGCGCTCAATGACGGAAGAGGAAATCGCGGATGTCGTCACCGGTTTCGCGCGCAGCGCCACCAATGCAAAGGCGGTGGGTTTCGATGGTATCGCCATCCATGGCGCCAGCGGCTATCTGATAGACAGCTTCTTCTGGCCGAAGACCAATTTCCGCACCGATCGCTATGGTGGAGATATTGCGGGGCGCGCGACCTTCGGGGTCGAGGTGGTGCAGGCGATCCGTGCCGCCGTCGGACCGGACATGCCAATCATGTTTCGTTTCGGCCAATGGAAGCAGCAGGACTTCAACGCCCGCATCGCCGAGACGCCGGAAGATCTGGGCGTGTTGCTGGATGCGCTCGCTGGGGCAGGCGTCGATTTGTTCGACGCCAGCACCCTTTACTTCAGCGCGCCTGCCTTCGCCGGCTCGGATCTGTCGCTCGCCGCCTGGGCACAGAAGCTCAGCGGCAAGCCCTGCGTCGCGGTCGGCGGCGTCGGCCTGTCCGAGAACCTCTTTGCCTCGCACGAAACCGGCGGGGCTCAAGTGGAACGCAACTTCTATGATGCGGCCGAGCGTATCGAGCGCGGCGAGTTCGACCTCCTTGGCATCGGCCGGGCGCTCATCGCCGATCCGGACTGGCCAAAGAAGGTGCGAGCTGGGGAGGAGACTCTCCCTTATAGTCGTGCGATGTTGGGAGAGTTGGCCTGATTGCGTGCTGCGGTGTGGCCGACTGCTGCCATTGAGAAAGCGACAATGGGAGGGAAGATGACGGAGGGATCACGATCCGCCGCGGATGACGTTCAGGCGATTACGAAGCAAATTTATCTCTACTGCCGCGCAATGGACCGGATGGACGTCAACCTAGGCTATTCGATCTGGCATGCGGACGGCGAGGCGGATTATGGTGAGGCGATCTTCCAAGGCACCGGCCGAGGCTTCGTAGATTGGGTTACCAAAACCCATGCCGGCATGGTGCGCCACTCGCATCAGGTGTCGAACATCATTGTCAATCTCGACGGTGATCGCGCAGCAAGCGAGAGCTATGTCACGGCCGCGCTGCGCGTGGAGAACGCAGACGGCCTCGTGGAGATCACGACGCGCGGGCGCTATCTCGATCGCTGGTCCTGTCGCGAAGGGCGCTGGGCGATCGATCGGCGCGTCTATGTGCATGATTTTGATGACGTGCGGCGCATAGAAGCGACGCAAATCGCCGGCACGTCGACCCGCGATCGGTCGGACCCGTCTTATGCCATTTTGGAACTGGGAGACTGACGTGATGGATCTCGGTATTGAGGGGCGCCGCGCACTGGTGGTGGGATCAACTAGCGGGATCGGCGCTGCTATCGCCATCGGCCTAGCTGGCGAGGGTGTTGAGGTGGTCGTTCACGGTCGCAGCGCCGAAAGCGCCGAGCAGGTCTGCGAACAGATCGCGGGGAAGGGAGGGCGTGCCTCTGTAGTTCTGGCCGAACTCGACGATCCGGCCGCGGTGGAGCGCCTTGCCCGCGATGCGCTGGCTTCGGGAGCGATAGACATCCTCGTGAATTGCGCGGGTGCGGCCTCAACCGTGTATCGATGGTTCGACTCACCCGCAAATTCCTGGCAGGCGCAGTTTCAGACCTCGACCTTCTACGCCGTTCAGCTGATCCGGGCGCTCGTGCCGCCGATGCGCGAGCGCGGATGGGGCCGGGTGCTGAACGTCAGCAGCGGCGCAGCCTACACTGCTATGCCGCTTCACCCCGAATATGCCGCGGCCAAGCTGGCGCTGCATTCGATCACCGCCACGCTGGCGGCGGAGCTTGGCGACAGCGGCGTGACGGTGAACACACTGGTCCCCGGTGCTGTCGCAACGCCCAATACGCTGCAGAATATCGAGGGCAGCGGCGGGGCAGCGGGCTTCACCGAGACAGGCGCGGCGCTTGAGAAGCGGGTGATCCGGGAAGTCTGGCGCGTCAATATCCCGCTCGCGCGTATGGGCCGTGTCGAGGAGCTTGCCGATGCCGCTTGCTTCCTCGTCTCGGAACGGGCGTCCTACATCACGGGTGCGGCCCTCCGCGTCGATGGTGGCGCCACACAGTCGGTGGCTTAGAAATCAGCGGCGAGATCGACTGTCGGGCTCCGGGACTTGAAATCGGGACTCGTTGATTGAGCCAGAAGATGATGGTTGCTTGCATAGGCGGTTAACATGATCAACTAAATGGCGGCGGCCTTTGCATGTCCACTCGCGCAGAGCCCGCCGCGGCCATAGATTCTGGAGAGGCGATGACGCACTTCGCTTGGAATAAAGAAGAGGCAAAGCCTTCGGAAGACGATCTGATCGCGAACGCGCGAGCGCTCGCGCCGATGTTTCGCGCGCGACGCGCCGAGGCCGATTCCCGGCGAGACTTGTCGCCGGAAACCGTGGAGGAGATGGTGAGCGCCGGGTTGTTCGGCCTGTTCAAGCCGGAAGCCTGGGGCGGTTTGGAAGCGCATCCGAGCGTTTTTCTCGACGTGCAGAATGCGATTGCCGAACATTGCCTCTCGTCCGCGTGGATATTCGGCGTCCTCAATGTCCAGCCCTTCGTGCTCGCGCTGTTCGACCGGCGGGCGCAGGCCGCGGTGTGGGGCAAGCCAGGCACCAATCTCATATCCTCGGCCTTCCGGCCTGTCGGCACCGCGGTGCGCGAGCGAGACGGCTATCGTCTCACGGGACGCTGGTCCTTCTCGAGCGGCAGCAATCATTGCAAATGGGCTTTGCTGGGCGGCATGATTTCTCCGAAAGAGGAAGGCGCCAAGCCCGAGACGCGGATCTTCCTGGTGCCGGGTAGCGACTATGAGGTCGTAGACGCCTGGAACACGTTCGGTCTGCGCGGCACCGGCAGTCACGATATCCGCGTCGAAGGGGCTTGGGTGCCCGATTACTGCACCTTGCAGCCGGATGCGGGGCTGACGACGGTGACGCGGGAAATACGCCCCGGCCCCGCGCTTTACCGCCTGCCATGGCTGTACATATTCACCTGCTCCATCTCCAACCTGGCGATCGGCGGCGGCCGCAGTGCCGTGGCCGCCTTCTGCAGCGCAGGCAATGGTGCGACCGATCGCCGAGCCCAGGCGGCCGCCCGCGCGCATGCCGAAATCGAAGCAGCCGATGCGGTGCTCAAGGCGAATATCGAGGCGATGATGAGCTACGCCGAAGCGGGCGAGGCGATGCCGCTCGCCGAGGGGCTGCGCTACCGATCGCAGCTGACGTCCACCACAAGGCAGATCGCCGCTCAGGTGGACCAGCTCATGCTGCTTCTCGGCGGCAACGGGATCCGGGCGGACGCACCGCTCACCCGGATCTGGCTCGATCTGTGCGCCGCACGTCATCATCCGGGCAACGATCCCGACGTGGCATTGGGCTTGCTGGGCGGCGAGATGCTCGGCCAGGACCGGCCGTCGGCGTGATGCGGACGCCAGGACCAAGGCGCCTAAATCTACATAATTCATTGAAAATACGTGATTTCTGGCGGAGGCGGAGGGATTCGAACCCCCTGTTTCCGCGCCTTTGAAATCCGACGCTTTTTGAGCCATACTCCTCTGAGAAACAAGGACTTTTTCGTGACATTGGACGGATAGTCGGCCGCAGCGGTTGGTCCCGGTTTGCCCCATTCCAGCGCAAAAGTGCGGACCAAAGTAAGGACCGAGAATCAGTCGAGCGCCGACCCGCCGGTGATCAGGAGAATATCCCAATCACGGCGGACGGTTTGTTCGTCGCGGCATGTGCAGGAGTAGCGATATGGCGTTGAACAAGCTCAGTGCCTGTAAGGTCGAGACCCTCTCCAAGCCGGGGTGGTACAATGACGGTGGTGGCCTGTATCTTCGCATCACCGAGGGTCGTCCGACCAAATGGGTATACGTGTTCAAACGCGACACAAAGCGCCGGGAGATGGGCTTGGGTGCGCTTGCCGATGTGTCACTGGCGGTAGCGCGCGAGTTGGCCACCAGCGCCCGCCAAATGGTGAAGGAAGGTCTCGATCCGATCGAGGAGCGCAAGGCTGGGGTTGCCAAGGCTGCCGAAGAGGCCGCCGCTGTGGCGCGCGAACTGATAGAGTCGAGCACCCCGTTGTTCGGAGCCTCCGATACCGGAAGAACGCGGCGGACCTGCTCGATCGCCTCGCGGCGACGGGAGGGACTCAAAAAGTCAGCTTCGACGCCTCTTGCAGGATCGCCTTGTCGAGGGCGAGATCCGCCACAAGCTTCTTCAGCTGCGCATTCTCGCGCTCCAGATCGTTGGCCTTGCGGCCGCCTACGGCCCCATCCGACGCACCTGGTCGACCTTGAGGCCACCATGTTCCTTGCGCCACCGATACAGCGTCTGCTCCGCGATCCCGATCTGCCGACATGCCTCGACGGCGGTCCCGCCCCGCCCGACAATCACATCCACTTCACGCAGCTTCGCGATGATTTGCTCCGGCGTAAAACGCTGACGTCCCATGCATTTCTCCAATCCTTTCGCCCAATCGGGCTCTCTTCAGAATTGGACCAATTTTCTCAAGGCAGACCACTTAGTGCCAGCAGCGTGGAGAAGATCTGATCGAAAAAAATGTCGGCCCCCGGAGCGCTTGAGAACCGCCGATGACCCATCTCCGACAGAATGTACGGATAGGACAGCATCGCCGCGATCGCCAGCGTCGCCAGCGTCGCTGCATCATGATGCCTGAAGAAGCCTGCCTCTTGTGCCTGTATGAAACAATCGTGCAGTTCTTCTTCCCACATTGTCTCGCCAGCGGCCAACGCGTCAGACAGTCCGGGAACCCGCCGCGCTTCGTTGACGCAGGTTAGATGGAAGCTCCGAAGCTCGGGCGAGAGCGCAATATCTAGGAATGAGCGAAGGAGCGCGCGAAGCGTGGACAAGGCGTCACCCTGTACCTTCGCCTGTGTTCGAAAACGCTTCAGCCGTTCGGTGAAGCGGGGGACCGTGGCGACCAGCAGGTCGTCCTTGGTCGGAAAGCGCCGTATTACCGAACGCGGGGTCGTCGAGCAAAGCACGGCAATTTCCTCGATGGTCGTTGCAGCAAAACCCTGCTCGGCGAACCGCTCAATCGCGACGTCGACGATCCTGACGGTCAGATCCGCCGCCTCCCGGCTGTTTAATCTACCGCCTACGCGCTTTGCCGGTTGATTTCTGAGCTCTGACATAAGGCGTATCTGCTGCTTTTCACTGTCCTTGTCACGGGGGTGTGATCGACGAGCGGTGGAGGTCCTCTGTCGCCGATCCCCAAATGGAAGGTCAGAACCTTCGTGTCACGCGAACGCCGTAGGTACGCGGCGCCGCGGGGTTGCCGACGACGCCGGTGGGCGCCAAGAAGTTTATGGACACGTCGTAGAAACGATTCCCGATATTCTTCGCCCATAAGGTAACCTCGGTCTTGCCATCCTTCGCTTCCCACGACTGGGAAAGATTGACAACGGTGTGCTGCGGTTCAGAGAAACGATTGCCGGCGTCGGCGAAATAGCGTCCTGTGTAGCTCGCGTTCACATTGGTGGTGAACGTGCCCATTTCGGTCGGGAACGCGAGCGTCGCTCCTACCGAAAAGGCCCAACGGGGCGCAGAGGTGGTGCGGTGGCCCGATGCGCCAACGGGTGGGTTGCTGCCCTGAAGCAAAGCCCCTGAGACGGGGTCGATCGAATAGATTACCGCGTCAGGGTAGTCGAGGTAGCGCGTATTGAGATAAGCGACATTCGCATTGAGCGTCAGCGGCCTTGCCGGCTTGGCCAACAGCTCTAATTCCGCGCCGCGGATCCGCGCCTTGGCGGCATTAACTGTGAAGGCCGCCCCGGTTTCGAAAATCTGTTGCTGCAAATTGTCGTAATCGTATTGAAATGCGGAAGCGTTAACCCGAACCTTCCGTCCGAACAGATCGGTTTTCACGCCGACTTCATAGGCCTTGATCGTTTCGGGAGAGATTGCCCCGGCGCTCGCGTTGGCAAAGCCGCCCGGGCTGACACTGTTGTAACCCCCAGCATTGTAGCCAGTGTTGAACGAGGCATAAACGAGGATGTTCGGTGCTAGGTCATGGTCTAGGATCGCGCGGAACGTGGGCTTGCGCGTGATCTGGCGAGCGCGCCCGCCCGTGCCGGGGATGGCCGCCGCGTCGAGCGCCACATAGCCGTTCACGCCGATCCGGTCGATCGTATAGCGTGCGCCCAGTGTCAGGCGTGTTCGCGGCAGGATGGTGGCGGTTACCTGGCCGAAGGCGGCAAACGAATCGATCCGGTTGTCCGCATAGATATTGAGCGCTGACCCGGGTGGCGTGCCGAAGATGAACGGCAGGGCTGGCCCGTTGAACTGGAACGGCGTCACATCGGCAGACAAATGATAGTAGAAGCCGCCGATGACCCATTTCAGGCGGGAATTATCCTGCGACTGGAGTTGGATTTCCTGCGTGAACGACGTTGATTCGTCGCGGCGATAGACGTTCGCGCCGGGGATTTCGGNGCCATCGATATCGACAAACAATTCGGCCGTTGCCTTACGCCAAGACGAGATGNCNAACAGGCGTANGTCGCCCAGATCATGCTCGATGCGCAGNGCCACGCCGCCCTCGCGCGTCTGATATCCCGGCCGAAAATCAGCGGTGACATTGTAGCGTCCCGGCGTGTAGGTAGCTCCGGTAAAGAGGTTGAAAAGGGGCGGGCCGTCAAGGGCGCGCGTCACGACAGCGCCCTGGTTGCCGCGGCTAAAGCGATAGTCGCCGATCAGGTAGATCTTGGTCGCGGGGTCGGGCTCAAACAGCGTCTTGCTGCGAATAGCAAATTGCTTTTCAAGCAATATGTCCTTGCCTGTGGCTAGGTTCGTGCCCCACCCCTTCGCCTGGTCGTTATAATAGACCGCGACATCCGTGGCCATCGTATCAGTTAGGCCCGCGGTGGCATAGCCACTGGCGGTAATGGTATCGTAGTTGGAATAGCCAAGCTTCAGGTCCATCGAGGGTTCATGTTGCGGATCGAGGGTATTGATCTGGACGATTCCGCCAGTTGCGTTGCGGCCAAACAACGTGCCCTGCGGCCCCTTGTCGACTTCAACACTGGCGACATTGTTGAACACTAGCGCGCCCTGGTTGAACGGTTGGTATACCCCGTCGATGAAGGTCAGCACGGCGGCGCCCCCTGACAGTAGCCCCGAACTGCCGACGCCACGCAGATATATGGGTGATAGCGAGCCGGTCGGGGTCTGTTGCAGACCGGCGACCATGGTAGGCAAGTCGGCAGCCGACGACGCCCCGATTTGCGACAGTGTGTCACCCGAAAAAGCTTGCACAGCGATCGGCACCTTTTGCGCGGACTCGGATCTACGCTGGGCCGTGACAATGATTTCGCCCAGCGGTCCGGAGTCGTCGCTGGCTTGATCCTTGAGGTTCCTAGTCGCGGTCGCATCCTGGCCCCGGGCGCTTGCCGGGTGGCCGAAGACCAAGAAACAGACACAGGCGCAAGTCCAGTGGCGCACATTCATACTCCCTCTCCCCTTTTTAACGGCATGTTGACATGCCGTTTTGGTGCTTGACTAATCGTAATCACAAAGTCAACAAAAATGGCATGCGTGCATGTCGTTTTGAGCTTTCGCGCGGCCATAGTCGAAGGGAAAACGGGAGTGGAAGGATCGGTGAAGGCGCAGGAAGCGCCATTGTTTTTGCTAGTGCACGGAGCCTGGCATGGGGCTTGGTGTTTCGGGCCCTTGCAACTCGCGCTTGCGCGTCTCGGCGGTCTTTCCTGCCCGCTTGAGCTTCCAGGCCATGGAATAGATGCGCGCATCCCCTCGTCGGCCGAAATCGCAGAGGGCGCTGTCTCGCGTGCGGCTGGCATCGACTGGCATGAGGCGGTCGCCTCGCTGGCTGAAGCCATTGCAGACATACGTTCGTTTCATCGCGGGCCAACAATAATAGTTGGACACAGCGCTGGCGGCGCGATGGTCTCGGCTCTCGGGGAACGGTGCCCCGACCTACTCGATCACCTAGTCTATCTCTGCGCTTTCCTACTACCGCCCGGCCTTTCGACGGTTGCCGCTTCGATGCTGCCGGAAAACGGCGAAGCCTTGGCACCTACACTGCTCAAGGGACCGCCCGACGTACTAAAGGCGCTTCGCATTGATCCGCGGTCGTCCAACGCCGAATATCGCGACCTCATAAAACAGACCTTCTATAGCGACATGACCGACTCGCAGGCGACGGCGGCGATGTGGCAAATTGTCCCTGACGAGCCGCTTCCCCCCGATGTCATCACCACAACCGCGCACCGATGGGGAAGCGTTCCGCGAACCTTTATCGTGGCGGAGCGTGATCGGGCGATCAGACCGGCGTTGCAGCGACGCTTCATTACGGAAACCGATGCTGCTTTTCCTGAGCGCCAGACCGATGTTTTGAGCATCGACAGCGATCATTCACCCTTCTTTACGGCGACCGAGTCTCTGGCGGAAATGCTCGTGGGCATCGGGCGGAACACGCCTCGACGCGATTCGGAGATCGCCCCTACTTGAATGTGGACTGCCCGCGATGATTGGTCCGGTTGCATAATTAGCTGATCCGCATTTCCGATGCCAGCCTGGGCGGGAGGCGCAACGGAGCGGAGCCGAGCGGCCAGGCTGGCATCTTGATCGTTTCGGGAGCTGGCGGGCGGTAGCCAAGGCTGCTGTGTGGGCGCAGCCGATTGTAATGATCGCGCCATCAGCCGGTGACGCAGCGGACTTCCTCAAGACTGTAGAAGATTTCGCCGTTGAGCAGCTCATCGCGCAGGCGGGCATTGGGCCGAAGGCGAGCAAAGCTCAACCTCTCGATATGGCCCTGAACGCGGAAACGGGGCAACTGCGCTGGACATTCCAGACAACCCATCATGACCTCTGGGACTATGACGTCGGTTCGCAGCCGGTGCTGATCGAGATGCGCGGCACGCCGGCGCTCGTGCAACCGACAAAACGCGGCCAGATATTCGTGCTTGATCGGCGGACGGGGCGGCCGTTGTTGCCGATCGTCGAGCGCAAGGTTCCCACGGACGGCGCTCCCGGCGAGCGGCTCGCGTCCACCCAGCCCTTTTCTCCTGCCCTTCCCGATTTCGCCGGACCGCGACCAACCGAAGCGCGCATGTGGGGATTAACACCCTTCGACCAACTGATTTGCCGCATCATGTTTCGCGCGGCCCGGTTCGATGGAACGTTGACGCCGATCGGCCTCGACCGTCCGACGATCACCTGGCCGGGATATATCGGCGGGATCGACTGGGGAAGCGTTGCGATCGATCCGACCCGCCGGATCATGGTTGTCAACAACAACCAGATCAGCAACTATAACCGGCTGTTGCGTCGTGACGAGGCCAACCGGCGCGGGCTGCGCCCCATCACGCCAGAACACGAGAAGTTATGTCGGCGGGGCAGTGCCGCAGCGCGGGACGCCTTATGCCGCCGACGTTACGCCCTTCCTCTCCCCCATCGGCCTGCCGTGCCAGCAACCGCCGTTGGGCCAGGTCAGCGGCGTCGACCTGAAAACAGGCAGGATCGTCTGGAGCCATCCACTCGGGACGTCGCGCGACAGCGGACCGTTCGGGATTGCGATCAAGCTGCCTATCCCCATGGGTACGCCCAATCTCGGCGGAGCGGTCGTCACTGCAGGGGGCGTGACCTTCATCGGCTCGGCGAAGGAACGGACCATCCGCGCATATGAGACGTCCACCGGGCGCAAATTGTGGCAGGCGCGCCTGCCCGCGAGCGCGCAATCCACGCCTTCGCTCTACTGGTCGAAAGCGAGTGGGCGGCAGTTTGTCGTGGTTCCGGCCGGCGGATATCCAGGCTTTTCGCCGCCGGTCAGCGACACGCTGATCGCCTACGCCCTGCCAAGATATAGAGCATTTTCGCCTTAGTCGAACGCATAGCCGGAGTTCTCGAGGTAGTTTCGGCATTCTTCTGAGCTGAAGTGATCGAGGAGATGGCCGATGGTGGTCCAGAGAGCCTCTTATGTTCTCGCAGAAGCCTTCCGGAGCATGGCCTTCAGCTTTCCGAAGGCCTGTACGATGCTCTTGTCATGACGCCTCTCAAGAGATGGGTATCTGCGGCATCCGCCTCCGCACATCTAGTCTCAAAAGGCCCCGTCGAGCGTCCGCGTTTGCGCCTGCCGTGAGCGGCTGGCACTGCAAGTAGCCCGACCAGAAACGACCCAGTTGCAGTCGTAAGTGCCGTCTGCAAATATTGCCAAAAGCTGTCATTGCAGCCGCTAAACACGAAGCTCGGCGATTGCTGCAGCATTGGGGAGGTGTATAGTGAAACGAAGAATAGGCTTCGGTGTCCTAATGTGACGCTGCTTCACCGGACCAGTCCGGTCGGCCCAGGTCGCATCGATCACCGGCGGCAACGCGCCCAGCTTATCATACCTCAAATGGAACGCTGGCCACAGCAAAGCGCAGCTTCTCCACGCCGCAGTCGAGCACTAAGGACTCAAAACGCCTTGGTGATGCCGAACTCTCCCCTCAGTCGCATCTGATCATAAAGGACGACGGTCGAGTAATTTCGCGACCAGGTCGTTCGAAGCGACGGGGCGAAACCGGCAATGTTCCAATTCCGCTTATAGATGCTAGCGGTCGCTTGTAGCCGCCAGTCACGTCGCGTACCGCCGAAAATCGCCAAGGGCGCATCGTTCCGCTGGCCCCCGATCTCGACTGTCAGTTGCGGTCTGAGGCCCCAGCCTATCTCCTTGAGCGCCCCAAGCCCAATACGTCCCTGCCAATTCGATTGGCCGCGATCGTTCGCGATGCCTCGCTGGACGACGGCGTAGGCGAAACCGAGCGTCGAACTGTCGAGCGAGCGATTGATTGAGGCGGCGGCTTCAATATCCCAGCCATCGACATCAGCCCGCCGGGCATAAGCGTTATGGCGTACCGACAATGATGCTTCGAGCGACCATTTGGCGTTGATCACCTTGTCAAAGTCGAGCTTTCCTCCCAAGCTGGTGACGAGCCCGCTACCACCATACCATCTTTCGAAGCCCGTGGCAGTCGTGCGCAAACGGCCGCCTGCAACACGGAATTCCGGTCCGGCTTCGCCGCCGACATAGACGTCGTCGAAATCATGATCCGGATAGCGAACGGCGCGGCCGTAGGCGCCGATATATAGGGGGACCGGATTGTCGCGAAGCAGGCGGATGTTCGCATCGCCCCCGATTATGGTGCCTGTCCCGGATCTGGCGCGTGCGTTGGGATCGAGCTTGAAGGGTAACCCAAATATCTCGATCCGCTCCTTGTCCGTAGCAGAATTTATATTGCTGTCCGGCGCGATGCCGAAGGTCAGATTGAAGCGCCAGGCGCGACGCGCACGTATCGCCTCGCGGAAGCGAGCGATGTTACGCAGGACAGGGGCGGGCGGATGTTGAGCCACCGCAAGGCGGAAATGATAATCGGCTTCTTCGTCCTTCCGATCGAGAAAAAGTGTCCGGGCCAGTTCAAGCCTAACCCGGACCAGTCGTGGGTCGCCTGCCAATATCTTGCGGAACAACCGCTCCGCGCGAGGAAAATGCTTCTGTGCGAGCGCGAGCATTCCTTCGAGGAAGTCACGTTCGGTTCCACGCGCTCCCTCCGCTGCCAGATGGTCGAGCAACCTCTGCGCCTGCTCATAGCGGCCGGCGTCTATCAGGCGCCCCGCAGCGGACAGAATATCGTCTGTCGCCAATTGTTGCGGGTAGCCTCGCGGCAGTTCTTGCGCGTGAACGGGCAGGGCAATTGCAAAGGTCTGGAGCGCCAAATGCCGAAGAGCAAAGTGAAGTGCGCGCATAGTGTGATGTCTGCGTCACAGGCGTTTCATGTGGGCAATAAATAAGCAACGCTAATCGAACGACTCCGTGGGACCTATCTTTTCTCCAGCAGGAAGGGCTGGTTCGACCAGACGGAATCCCCAACGCTGTCGAGGGTAACGAAGCCGCCCACTTCGGCCGCCTGAGGGCCGAAGAACGCCCCTCTGAACTTCCCGGTTATGGGATCGAGAATATCGGGCTGCTTGCTTTCGACATCGGGATATATCGCGTTGCCCGCAAGTGGGATTGTGAAATCAGCAGAAGATGAGATCGATGATGATCCAGATACCTTGATGCCAACGATGGCATTTTTGTACTCGTGTCCATAATCATCGCTACTGACCTCCACACGGGCTGGAGAGTCGAGATCGGCCGTGATCGTCCGATCCCCGAAGTCGGCGGCCAAATGGAGGATTCCGTCTCGGCCCTCATAGGTTGCCTTTCCGCTGGCCGGGAGGTCCGAGGGCGCGGTACGCTCCCCATATATCAAGCGTACTTCGCGACCACGGGTCTGCATCGTACTCGCCCCGTCGGTCTGCAAATCCGAGAGATACCAGTCGCCATAGGATACATAGCTCAAGCCCAGCTCGGTGAAGAAAGATGACGAGCGGTACGTGGTGGGGGAGGTCTGGACGCGTCCCCCAATGTCGCTGCCGGCCTCGTTCGCAACGAACTTGGTAATGTCCTGGTTGCGGACATCGGACTTGGTGCCATCACTGAACGTATATTGATACTGAATATTGTAGCCGAAATCGCCATAGAATTCGTTGGTTGCGACCGACGAATGGAGCGCGGCCGCGCTGCTGCCGACATAGCTTCTGCTGACATCGCCATCCGGAAATTGTGCGGTCAGCGTGAAGGCTTTCGCGGCGGGATCGACCTTCACCTTCAACAAGGGGGAATCAAGCGATGTGACGGTGATCGCGCCGGGCCGACCCTTGTCAAAGATCTGCACATAGAGCGCCGCAAGGCTATCATATGTTCCGGCCTTGGTGGCGACGGTCTGCTGAAGCGGCGTTCTCCCCACAATTGTCGTGGAAACCACTGAAACAGGTTGTGACGAGGTTGGCCCGGGAACTGACGTTGCGCTGTCGACACCGCTTCCACCGCCACAAGCAGAGAGCAGGGCCATGGCGCTCAATGCCCCGACGGCTCGAAAATGATCGCTCATCATTGCCCTTCTCCTTCCTTGCGAAGGACATCGGGCTATCACAAATACGCCGCGCCATCGGCGAAGGCAGGCCAAAATCTGCATCAATCCATGGCAAAGATTGGGTGAAGCCGCACGTCACTTACCGTTCGTAGCGCAAGGTCAGACCGATCCTGCATCCGTCGCCAAGGATCAGATCGGTGGGGCGCGGGGTGCCGGGATAGAAGGCTGGCTGCCGACCAACGGCAACCCGGAGATAGCGAAAGTTGGTGAGGTTGGTGCCCCATATATCCAGCCATGCTGGGCCAAGCGGCATCGACATACGGGCGTTCACGAGCGTGCGCGCGCCATAAGCGAGACCATCGATCTGTCGGTCGAAAACATTGCCTTGATGGCTGATGTCGATGCGTAAACGCGTCCCGCTGAACGCAACCAATGGCGGCGCGAACGTGATTCCCGCCGTCCAGCTTGTCTCTACCGCGCGTGCCGGAACATTATCCGAGATGTCGGCGACCAGCTGGCCGGGATTGATCTGGCTGAGACGCAAGATGCATAGGCTGGACGTCGTGACCCCCGGTCCCAATCCGCAAAAGGCGTTGCTACCAGGATCCTCACTGTTCTTCTTGAAGCGCGGATGCGCGTAACTGTAGGCAAGGTCGAAGCTCAGCCAGCGCGATGGCACGAATTCACCGCCAAATTCGATGCCCTGGGTGTGGATACCCGCCGTATTTCGGATGATGAGTGCGGCAACCGAAGGCGTTGAAGGGAAACCGAGGATCTGGGTGCTGCTCCAGTTGATATCGTATACAGTCAGCCTGGCCGAACGCACCAATCCTGTTCCTGCGTAGGAAAGGCCTGTCTCGGCGATCCAGTTGGTTTCCGGTTTGAACTCCTGTTCAGGCGGCAGGAGATTGGGGAGCGCGTTGATCCCGCCCGATCGCGAACCTCGGGCGTAAGAGGCATAGATCAACCAGTCGCTCGCCGGCCGATAGTCGATGCTGATGCGCGGCGTCAGATCGAGGAAATGCCGAGCGCCCAAACTCTTGCCGAAGCTCGGTACGAAACTGGCCTTGCGGCTGTCCACGACCAGACGTTCCCAATTGGCCCGCAGCTCGCCGCGAACTCGCATGGCATCCCCGAGACGCTGATCGGCGGTGGCGAAGAGGGCGACGGTGCGCCGATGGTCGGCTGCGTCGTTTTGAACGATCAGGCGTGCATCCGGGTCGTCGACAAGCGCTGCATTGATCGTTGCGAGCGGCCCTACCCGTAGCGGATTGGCAAGAACCAGCGAAGTGAACCGTTCATTGGCTGCTAGTGCGCCTCGCTCCGCGCCATAGGCGAAGTTTGTCCGCTCACTCTGTTGCGTCCAGAACATCGTGACGCCCGCCAGCCACGAAAAACGGCGATCGCCCGTGCTCCGAACCCGGAACTCCTGCGCGATTTCGCGAGCGGATGACGGGTGGCGTTGAACGATGTTGACACGTTGCAGGCGAAGGACAGCAATGGTCTGGCTGCCCGGTCCGCTGCAATTCACCCCTAAAATGCAAACGCCGTAAATCTCCCCATCGGCGCCGCCGTCGAAATCGCGATATGCGTCCGCATCGGCACGGTAATAGCTAGTGTCCGAAAGCAGTTCGATCTCGTCCAGATCAAGCCGAAGATGCAGGGCTACCTGGCCCGTGCGAATATGGCTGTCGGGTATGCCGGGCGACAGCGACAGCCGGGTCGGTATCGGTGCCAACCCACAAAAATAGCTCCAGGCTCCCGACGCCGGATCGCGCCCGCCNCAATTATATTGATGATAATCCAGGCCGGCGAAGGGCGGTTGATTCATCCGCGTAGTACCGTAGCGCGCGGACAGCCTAGCCGAGAGAGGTCCTATGCCATCGCGGGTGGCGATCGTTGCGGCGATCGCGAATTTGCGGATGTTGCCGAGATGCTGCCCCGGCCGCGCTGCATTCTCCCAAGTTCCGTCTGCTTGCCGCCAGCTTGCGGCAAGCCGCACCTTGAATATTTGCCCGATCGGCCCCGACATTGCTCCGCGTAGGCCATAAAGTGCATCCGTGCCGAGATTGGCTGAGGTGCTGATGAAAATCTTCTCGGTGGGTTTCGCCGGCACATAATGGATGAGTCCGGCGAAACTGCTATGGCCGAACAGGGCGCTCTGCGGCCCCTCGACAACCTCGATTCTTTCCAAATCCAGCGGCTCGATATCGATCCCGTCGCGATTGGCCTGATAGACGCCGTCGACGAACATGCCGACTGAATCCCCTGCGATGCTCGGCTGGTTCTGGCCCCTGAGTGTGGGGAAGGAATTAGCTCCTCCCCAGATCGCCTCAAAGGAGAGACCGGGAACCCGCGCGGCAAGCGCCTGAAGGCTCTCGACTGAACCGGATGCTATGTCGCTGGCGGGGACGACATTGATCTTGAGCGGGACATCGAGTGCCTTCTCCTCGACTCTCCGTGCGGTCACGACAATGGTGGAATCCGCCACCGTCTGGGCAAGGGATTGGGAGGAAATTGCAAGCAGGATCGGAAAGCCTTTTGGCAAGATCATTCTCCCCCCCGCGAACCGCACAACGCCCACTCAGATCCGGTAGGTTCGCACAGGCACCTTGCCCGCCCGCCGCAGGGCCTCGAGCCGTGCGCGTTGGTCGCGGGCCGACTGCCGGCACATCTCGCCGATCGCCCTGAACCTTGGATCATCATGGATCGGCGCCCAGATCGGATCACGATTGGTGAGATACCACCAATGACGGATATCATGACCTGTCTCGATCGACGCCCGGAGGTTGCTGAGCGCCTCATTGCGATCGCCGAGCAGCATCATCGCCGCGGCGCGGTACCGCATGATCCCGCCCATGCCGTAGCTGGGATGCGTATCGATCCAGCGCACCAGATCGCCCAGCACGTGCATTCCCGCCGCCTTGTCACCCTTGGCCAGTAATATCTGCGCAAGCGGAGGTGCGGCGATCATCTGCGCGATGCTTGTTACCTTGGGCTGTCGGAGATCAAATCCGTAACGCGACGCGATTTGTTCGGCCGCACGATCATATTGTCCCGTATGCAACGCAGCGTCGCGGATCGCCTCGGTCCAGCCCCAATTCGAATATTCATTGAAGAGGAAGCCACGCGGATCATAAGCGGCAGCGGCGGCGCGTTGCCAATCCCCGACATATTCGGCGAACAGCACCCGCGTGGAATCCCGGCTTGCAGGCGTCGTTGCGGCAACTGCCCGCGCCGCCGGCAAATCGTTGACGTCGAGGTAGAAGGCGGAAGCAAAGTGCGCGCCAAGGGGGTTTTGCGGGTCATTCGCGATGGTACGCTCGATCAATTCAAGCGCCTCGGCGGTCTCGCCGTGAAACATCCAGCGTCGGAACGCATACCGATTGGCAAGAATATAGTTTTGCGGGTCGATCTCGAGTTCATGTGCCAGCAGCTTCTCGATCTGCTCGGGCGGAAGATGGCTCCAACGGCGCTGAACCGACCACCAGCGCGTGCGGGGCGAAAGCGGATCAATTGACAACACCTTGTCGATCAGGGGCTTTCCCTCCTGACCGATCGCACCGCTATTCCTCAGGGCACTGCGGTCGAGAAATTCAGCGAAAGCAGTCAGGCCGCGACTGTTGCTCGGGTCCAACTCCGCCGCACGCCGGAAGAGGCGCTCACGTTCGGTAGCGGGCAGATCGGACCACATCGCCTTTGCGAAAAGCGCCGGCCCGGAATCAGGACTACGCTCAAGCGCCCTGTCGATCAGCGGCTGATAGCGTTTACGATAGGGAGCGAGGTCGTCCTTGCGCAGATCGGCGCCTTGCATCCGCGCATCGAACAGCGCGGCCAGCGCATCGGCGAAATCGGGATCATATTTGACGGCCCTTTCGAACTGTGCGGCGGCGGCATCGGTCTCTGCGACGGTGAAGCGCCCAAGCAGCGACTTGCCCTTCAGATAAGCGAGATAGGCATCGCTGTTGCGAGTGGTGATCGGGACGGGAGCCAGCGCGCCTAAACCCCTTGCCCGCGCTTCAAGGGAAGCGGAGACATGATCCGCGATGCGATCCTGCAGGGCGTACAGCCTTTTCACCGGCCAATCAAACCGCTCTGACCATAGACGGACATCGCCGCGAGCATCGATGACGAAACACGTGACGCGTAGCATCTCGCCAACGCGCTGAACACTGCCCTTGATGATGTAGGCGGCGTTGAGCTGTACGCCCGCCTCCTTGGGCGAAGCGCCCGCAGCGGGGCTGAGCAGCGAAGATTCTCGCGCAATGACGGTCAGGCCGCCGACAGAGGACAGACGATTGAGCACCATCTCTGGAATACTGCGGGCGATGAAGGCATCCGCTGGATCGCTGCTGAGATTGTCAAACGGGAGCACCGCCACGCGCACTGGTCCCACTTGCGCCACCGAGTTACGCTCCGATAACAGCCGCCAGGTCGTCACCCCACCGAGCGTGGCCACGCTCACGGCAACGGCTGCCATTATCGGCTTTCCACGCCATCGCACCGGGGCGGGCCGAGGCCGTCCACCCGTTGATGTCCCCGCACTCGGATCGATCCGGACCGGGTGGGAGAGCAGTTGATAACCGACGCCACGACGCACCGAGAAATAACGGGGCGTCTTGGGATCGTCGCCCAGCGCATCTCGAAGGAGCTTGGCGCGCTGCTTAACCGTCTCCCCATTTACGTAGATCCCCGTCCAGACCTGATCCATGAGGTCATCGACCGACAGCACATTTGGCGCGGCGCGGATCAGCGCGAGCAGGAACTTGAACGAAAGCTGCGGCAGTGGGATTGCCTGGGCACCTCGAGTGACGAACTGCCCACCTACGTCGACTAAGAGATCGCTGACTTGCCAGCGTTCGGTTTCGGTCAATGGCATCCAAGTGACTCTATGTTGGCCACCGCCCACAATTCGCTAGCGACGTCCCCCAACGGCTTGCCGCTAGACATCTAGCACAAATCCGCTGCCTCGACAGGATGCAACGGGCATTTTCCAACTCTTTGCCATTCCTTCACCGTGGAGTTCTTTCGCCCCCGCGCGGTCATTGGGAATTTCTCAGGCTACTATACCAGTGGATTGATCGTGCCGCCGCTATGAGCTGCTGTTACATCATTCATTAATTTGATAGTTGGTGGCCGATTGATTTAAGGGCGTTTCCGACCCAATAGCCGTCATTCGCGACTGTGCCGCGTACCCTCGAAAGCGGCTCTTTCTGCATCTTGGGCGGTTAAAAATATGCGTGTGTGAGGCCAGCTGCCATCGCCAGAATTGGTGTTCCAAGTAAGGTGGACGATCGCGTAGCGACCATCATGCGGCATTGCCATTACGTCATCGTCAGCGTCACTTCGTGCCACAATCTTCGCATCAGTCTGCCAAAGATCGTGATCCCTGCCAATTTCCAGATGGTCATGGGTATCTCCTCCTAGTGGCGGAGGACGCAAGATCCCCATGGCTCGATCCCATGCCGATCTGTGTCGCTCCTGCGTTTCGGACGAAGACGGGATTTGTCGCAGCGTTGAAACGTCAGCAAGCGCCGGGAATGTCAGTTGAAGACGCTTCAACTCGCTCTCGTCAATCTTGGAGGCGAAGGCTCGGGCCGCCTCACGGCGCGCTGGGGCACCGAGTTCTTGCTGAGCTTCGTGAAGATATTGATCGACGGTGCGAAAGGTCAGGCCGAGGAGCGGCGCGATTTCTTTTGAAGTGGCGCCTGCAAGAACGCGGAGCAGGCATGCTCGTTGGCTGTCGGTGAGGCGGGCTAATGATCGACCCTGCACTGCTCTACTGCTATCCAAATCGTAAGCAGAGAAAACCGCAAAATCCTATTAGATCAAGTGTTTAAGTGCTGCCATTCTGAGATACTAATCGGCCATTGTGGTTTTGAAAGGAATTGCGAGCCGTATAGTATAAATCTGACATCCGCCCTTCTCGTAAGATTGGCTTGGCGGCAGGTCAGTATGATCGAAATCCCTACGATTGAAAGGTCCCGTTCGAGGGCTGGGGCGGCAACTATGAGCGTTCGTTACCTGAAACTTGCAAACTATTGAATCCCCCGACCGCGCCCGTCAGTGATTGATAAAACCTCATTTCCTCTCGTCCGCTTACCGGAAGCCGGCTCAGCCCCGGCCGGGCAGTTAACAGTTAAGGGATTACGACTGAGAAAATTCATCAAGCATGCCATTGCCGGTCAAGATGACAGTGAGCATATCGTCATGAAGCTGCTGCCGGGTAAGAACGTGCCGCATCGGCGAACCTCCTGCTGGAATTCTTAAGCCGCACCCGCTATATGACCATCTAGATAGTCAGGAGGCTTTCATGGATACCGTTAATCTTGCGGATGCCAAAGCCCATCTGAGCGAGTTGGTCGATCGGGTCGAGGCAGGCGATTCGATCGACATCACCCGTCGCGGCAAGCCGGTTGCGCGGCTTACTGCCGTGGCTAGGCCGCGCAAGGCGATTGATGCCACGCTGCTTCGAGCGCTAACAGCAGGGATGCCGCCACAGTCCCGGACTGCCGCCGATCTCGTGCGGTCGATGCGGGACGGCGATCGCTATTGATGCTCTATCTCGACACATCGCTGATCGTCGCGGCGCTGTCCAACGAAGCGATGACGCCGCGCGTTCAGGCCTGGCTCGTGGAACAGGATCCGGCGCTGCTCCGGATTAGCGATTGGACCATCACTGAGATGTCTTCCGCCATGGCGATCAAACTGCGAACCGGGCAGGTCAGCTTGGAGCAGCGCGCCGCGGCGCTCGCCATGTTCAACAAGCTCGTTTCCGAGAGCTTCACCGTGCTGCCGGTGACGGGCGGGCAGTTCCGGGCTGCTGCAAGGTTTGTCGATCAACATGTGCTTGGACTCCGCGCGGGGGATGCGCTGCATCTTGCCATCGCGTTCGAACATGGCGCCACGGTGCAAACGTTGGACCAGAGGCTTGCTGACGCGGGACCGGCGCTCGGTGTGCCGACGCAGTTGCTAGCATGATCCAGGCCTTCTCGATCTTAAGGGGTCTGCTCGAGAGCCCCCATGGCAGGTGACTGTTCCGACGAACTCGAGCTGATCACTGCCATTGCCGGGAAGTATGATGTGTCCGATTGTGGTGCCCCAATAGCGTCCTGGGCCGCGCCGGCGAGGACCATATCCTCGCCTCTGAGCGTGCCAGGCTGATCACTGGCGATCGGACCGATTTTGCGCCCGGAAAAACTAACTTGCCGTGTGGACCAATTTTTCCCGATCACCTCAGTTGGTCTGCCTTGAGACAATTGGTCCAATTCTGGAGAGAGCCCGTTTGGGGGAAAGGATAGGAGAATTGTATGGGACGTCAGCGATTTACGCCGGAGCAGATTATCGCGAAGCTGCGTGAGGTGGATGTGAATGTCGATCGGTCCTACCGCGGGCTCTCTTTCGGGGAAGCGTTAGTCATTAATATAATAAGAAATACTGGTGCTGCCGGTGAGGATTGAACTCACGATCTCAGCCTTACCTATGATGTGCTCTATGGGCTGAGCTTAAAGGCTAGACCGGATCAATTCATATCTACGCCGTTATGCCTAGCCCCCGAGTCAGCGAACGATCAGGCCAATACATGTTCTATACGCCCATCAAGCGGCACGCGCCTCGAAAGACGCAATCTTTCCTGGCAGATGACGTGCACGATCTGGCCCAGCTCTTCGACACGCGCACTCGGCTAAGCTAACTCCTGATCGGAAATACGATAATGCTTTGAGTAGCCTGCCTTCACATAAGCGTCCTTGAGCTTCTCGAACATCCCGCGGTCTTTCCGCGACGCCATCGGCCAGATGCCCTGCAGCCGCCGGTCAAACCGTTCGGCCCGGGTGCGCACGGCGGCGTTACGGCTCGGTAACGGCGAACGCCGGCTCTTCCTGGTTCTCGCGCCCCGCTGCTAGCCATTTGTTCTATTATGCGGTCAAGAGCAAAAATTAAGTTTAAATGCCGGGCCGTGCTGCTAACGATGCGGCGAGTCCTAGCGAAGAATTCGGCGAGGCCGCGGGGTAAGTCTGCGAGGGAAGCGACGGCGGCTTTCCCAGTATCCGGCTGATCTCGTTGCCATCGGGTGGTTGGAGAGAGGCATGAACATTCCGTTCCCTACGGGACTGCGCGAGAAATGGGCGGCAGATGCCGGCCCGACGATGCGCATGCTGATCGGCGGCGAATGGGTCGATGCCGACGATGGCGCACGCTTCGCCTGCACCGATCCTTTTACCGGGCAGGAATGGGGCAGCGTGCCCCAGGCAACCGAGACCGACGTCGATCGTGCGGTCCAAGCGGCGCATCAGGCATTCGAAGCCGGCGTCTGGCGCCATACGCCGGCCGCCGGCCGAGCGGCTGCGCTGCGCAAGCTCGGCGACCTGATCGAGGCGCGCGCCGAGGAGATCGCGCGCACCGAAGTCCGTGAGAACGGCAAGCTGTTCAGCGAAATGTACTACGGCGCGCTCGGCTTCGCCAGCGATGCGCGCTTCTTCGGGGCGCTGGCCGAAACGGTGCACGGCTATACGATCGACCGGCCGCTGCCGGGCTTCAGCGCCTGGACGCGGCGCGAGCCGATCGGCGTCATCGCGGCGATCACGCCGTGGAACACGCCTCTCAACCTGCTTGGCTGGAAGCTTTTCCCTGCCCTTGCCACCGGCAACTCGGTCGTCATCAAGCCATCGGAAGTCACGCCGATCTCCACGCTGATGATCGGCGAACTGATCACCGAGGCGGGCATCCCGTCCGGCGTCGTCAACATCGTGACCGGCGCCGGTGCGGTCGGCCAGGCGCTGGTATCGCACCCGCTGGTCGACAAGATCTGCTTTACCGGCTCGGGCGCGACCGGTGCCAAGATCGCCGCTATCGCGGCCCAGCGGCATGCTCGGGTCTCGCTCGAGCTGGGCGGCAAGTCGCCGAACATCGTGTTCGACGATGCCGATATCGACGCAGTGCTCGCCGGGATCGCCTCGGGCCTGTTTTCGACGGCCGGTCAAGCGTGCAACGCCGGTTCGCGCATCCTCGTACAGCAGGGCGTCTACGATGCCTTCGTCGACCGCTTGGCTGCTCTGGCCCGCAGCGTGCGCTGGGGCGACCCGCTCGATCCGGGCTCGCAGATGGGTCCCCTGTCCTCGAACGCTCAGCTCGCCAAGGTGACCTCTTACTTCGATTGCGCGCGCGACGAAGGACTGCGCGTGGTCGCTGGCGGCAACCGGCCGGACCATGGCGGCTTCTTCGTCGAGCCGACCATCTATGCCGACGCCGCGATGGATTCCCGCCTGGTGCTAGAGGAGATCTTCGGCCCGGTCGCCGTGGTCATTCCTTTCCAGGACGAGGCGGAGGCCATCCGGATCGCCAACGATACGCGCTTCGGGCTGGCCGCCGGCGTCTGGACCCGCGACCTGGCGCGCGCGCATCGCATGATCGAGGCGGTTCGGGCCGGAACCGTCTGGGTCAACACCTACCGCGTCGGCGCCCACACGATTCCGTTCGGTGGCTTCAAGGCGAGCGGTATCGGCCGGGAGACGGGCATCGACGCGCTCGACGCCTATACCGAGGTCAAGAGCGTCTGGGTGAACATCGGCTAGCCTGGGGAGGAACAATCATGCCGCAACACAATGCCTTCGATATCATCATTGTCGGCTGCGGCGCCGCCGGGCTGTCGGCCGCCGTGAGCTATGCGGAAGCCGCCAAGGCAGAGGGCCGCAAGCCGCGCATCGCCGTTCTCGAATGCGCGCCGAAGGAGGAACGCGGGGGCGCGACACGCTGGACCTCGGCCGGCCTTCGCGGGACCATCTCGAAGGGTCTCGACCCTTATTGGGTGGGCCTCGCCGCCGAATTGTCCAAGGGGCTCGCCGATGCGGACATCTGCAGCACGGTGGAGCGTGAGTGCAGCAACTCCCTCCAGTTCCTGCTCGATCACGGGGTCGAGCTGATCGAGCACGAGTCCTCGGTCGCCCGGACGGTGCACGGCAAGCTCAGCCTGCCCAACGGCGGCGGCCATTCCATAGTCGAACGGCTTGCGGAGGCCTGCGAGGCGACCGGCTTAGGAGAGATCCATTACCAGACCGAGGCGGTGAAATTGACGGTATCGGACAAAGGGCGGGTCAACGGTATCGTGGTGCGCGGTGCCGACGGCCTCCTCAAGACCTGGCTTTCGGATACCATCGTCCTTGCCTGCGGTGGCTTCGAGGGCAATCCTGAGATGATGACGCAATATGTCGGGCCGAAGGCTTGTGATCTCAAGCTGATCGCGCCGGGCATCAAATACAACCGCGGTGCGGGCATCAAGATGGCGATGGACATAGGAGCTGGCACCGCCGGTCAATTCGACGGCATCCACGCCGAGGCGGTCGACAGCCGCACGGACCGGCCCGACGCGGTGATCTACGCGCACCCGTACGGCATCATCGTCAATGCCGAAGGCAAGCGTTTCTTCGACGAAGGCCAGAACACGTTCGACGCGACGTTCGAATTGATCGGCTACGAGATCTGGCGAAACCAGAACCAGACCGCCTTCTTCATCGCCGACCGCCACGTCCACGACTATCCCGAAATCCTGGCGATGTTCGACACCGATCAACCCGCGATCGAGGCTGATACGATCGAAGACCTGGCCCTGCAGTTGGGCCTGGAGCCGGATGCTCTCGCCGAGACGGTCAAGGCGTACAATTCCGCGGTCGGCCCCGGTGATTTCGATCCGATGCGGTTAGACGGTAAATCGACAATCGGCCTCGATCCCCCTAAGTCCAACTGGGCTTATCCGCTCGACCGCGCACCCTTCCTAGCCTATCCCCTCACCACCGCGGTGACCTTCACGTACGGCGGCTTGAAGACCGACACGCTGGGCCGCGTGCTCACCGGCACCGGCGTGGTCATTCCCGGTCTCTACGCGGCCGGGGAAATCGCCGGGTTGTTCTACCACGAATATCCGGCGGCAACCTCGGTGCTCAGGGCCATCACCTTCGGCCGGATCGTCGGCCGGCACGCCGTCGACTCGCTGGCCAACGCATGAAGATCGCCGTCTGCATCAAGACCATCACGGGCGGCGCCGTGGATCGCGACGACGCCTTCCTGCGCACGGCGCGCACTCTTCCCGCGGTCCTGCCGCCCTACGACGGGCACGCGGTGGAGGAAGCGCTTCGCATCCGCGAGCGCGGCGGCGGCGTGTCGGAGATCGTGCTCCTGTCGATCGGTGTGCGCGAAGGTCTAGGCGCCCTGCGCCAAGGCCTCGCCATGGGAGCCGACCGTGCAGTGCTGGTGTCGGATCCCCTGCTCGACGGTGCCGACATAAGCGGCGTCAGCCGCCTGCTCGCCGCGCTGATCGAACGTGAGGCTCCCGACCTGACGCTCTATTGCCCGTGGAGCGGCGACATCGATGGATCGATGATGTTCGCGATGGCCGCTGCCCGCCTGGGTCTGCCCTCGCTCGGCCAGCTGCGCAGCCTCATGACAGAGGACGGCCGCGCCAGCGGGGCCCGGCAAGTCGAAACGGGCGACCAGCAGCTTTCGGCACCGCTGCCTTGCCTCGTCGAGGTCAACGATTCGATCAACAAGCCACGAAACGCGTCTATCAAAGGCCGTCAGCAGGCCAACGCCAAGCCGGTCCAACTGCTCTCCGTCTCCGACCTTCTTCCCGGTGACGAGTTTGCGGCGGCCAGAACGTCCATCCTCACTGTCGAACCGGCACCGGCAACGCGGCATCCCGTGCTGGTCGAGGCCAAGGACGCGCCGGAGAAACTGTTGGCGTTGCTGGGCGAACGGAGACTGCTGGCATGAAGGCGCTCGTGCTGATCGAGCTGATCGACGGATCGCCAAGCGAGGACTCGCTCGGTGTCTTGGCGCGGGTTCAGGCCCTTGGGATCGATACCTGGGCCCTGCTCTGCAGCGATAGCGTCGCGGCGACGGCCGCCGAGATCTCGCGCCATCCGTGCACCGGTGTGCTGACGGCCGAGGCGGCGTCGTTCGCCAGCCCCCGCCCGGAACCACGGGCGCAGCTCATCGCCGATCTCGTCCGCAGCGACGGCTATACGCTCGTCGCCTTCGCGACGTCGGTTTTGGCCGGCGAGCTCGCGGCCCAGCTCGCGGCACAACTGGATACCGGCGTGATCTGGGGCCTCACCGCCCTCGCGATCGAGAACGGCGCGGTCGTCGGCACACGCTTGACCCACGGCGACGCGATGCGAGCGCAATGCGCTTGGCTGGCCGGCCCGGCCATCGCCTTGTTTCGGGCGCACGAATGCGCGCCGGCAGTCCCGGGACAGACACCGGCTCCGATCTCCGCAGTCGATCCGGGGGCCCTTGGCCCCTCGCCGGTCGATGCGGAGCAGATTCCGAGCGAGACGGTAACGGGGGCGTCGCTGACCGATGCCGACATCATCGTTTCGGGCGGGCGCGGGCTCGGCCAGAAGGAAAACCTCGAGCTGGTCTATAGGCTCGCCGACGCGCTGGGCGGCGTGGCGGGCGTATCGCTGCCGTTGGTCGATATGGGCTGGGCGCCCCGCGCGATGCAGGTCGGCCAGACGGGCACTGTGGTCAGCCCGCGGCTCTATGTCGCTTGCGGCATCTCAGGCCAGATCCAGCACAAGATCGGGGTCGAGCGATCCGGGACGATCGTCGCGATCAACACCGACCGCGAGGCGCCGATCATGAAGTTCTGCGATTTGGGCATCGTGGGGGACGTCACGGCCGTGCTGCCGGTCCTGATCGACGCCGTCCGCCAGGCCCGCGGGTGACGGCGGCCACTTGTCTACCTGGTCTGAGGTAGATCTTCACGGGACTTCGCCCGCGCCAATTTAATATCCTTGGAGACTTACGCAAATGGACAAAGATCTCGACTTCTCCGGCAAGACAATCCTGGTAACGGGATCGGGCCGCAACATTGGCAAGGCGATCATCCTGGAGTTCGCGTCGCGGGGTGCCAACGTGGTCATCAACAGCCGCTCGAACCGCGAGGAAGCTGAAGGCGTGCTGCGCGAGGCCGAGGCCCTCGGCGCCAAGGGCATCGTTGTACTGGGCAATGCCGGCGAAAAGGAGGTGGTAGAGGAACTTAAGACGCGCGCCGAGGATGCCTTCGGCCGGGTCGACATCTACGTCGCCAATGCCGCGCGGCGGCTGCACAAGGACTTCTGGGAGACCACCGACGAGGAATGGCACTCCCACCTCAACCAGCAGCTGTCGGGTGCCTGGTACCTCGCCAAGGCCTTCGCTCCGGCAATGCGCGATGCCGGCTACGGCCGCATCATCCACATGAACGGCCCCGACGGCTACCATGGCGGCTGGACCCGCGTACCGCATTCCACCGCCAAGGGCGGCATCCGCGTGTTCACCAAGTCGCTTGCCGAAGGGCTGAGCGAGTTCGGCATCACCGTAAACGACATCAACCCAGGCGTCGCCGAGACGGAGCGTGATCTGACCACGCACCCGACCTTCTCTGACCAGTCGCAGATCGAGGCGCTGCGCAGAAAGATTCCGATTCGTCGGCAGACAAAACTGAGCGAGATCGCCTTCGCCTGCGCGTTCCTCTGCTCGCCCCGTTCGCAGGCAATCACGGGCTCGGTCATCCACCTCGACGGCGGTTTGAACATGTTCGGTTGAAACGTGGCTCGAGCCCATCGCGGGCGTCTCCGCCCGCCGCCAGAGCATGCTGGGGCCTAGGAGATCCCGGTGTTCAGGGCGGAGGAGCCCGCCGCCAGCATGGCGGTCACGGACGGCCGGCTTTCCAGGCCTTCGATGATCGCGGCCAGCCTGGACGCCCGCTGTTCGCCCAGCTTCGGCGCCGTCAATGCTGCAAATTTGGGGCGGACGGACTGCATTTCGGCCACTGGGTCGACGTTGCCGAAATCGAAGGTCGATTGGAGTCTGCGGCCGTCGCTCGTCTCCACCACGACATCGCCGATCATGGAGTCGCGACCTTGGATCAGATCCACGGTGGTCCGGTCGAACAGGTCGCGCAGGAGCGGCCGCGCTATGACAGAGTCGCTGAAATTCTCCGGCAGCGAGGTGTCGACGTCAGCGAGCACCATTGCCGTGACCATCCGAAGGCTGAATTTCGCCTCTAGCCCGGTGGCCACCTGCTGCTTGTTGCAGGTTCCGTCCATGTCGCTGTCGGCAAAGACGGTCGCACGGGCAATGTCCTGCGGGGCCAGGCGATAATCGCGGCGTAGCTGCAGCGCTGCCTCGATCGTCGGGTGGATGCCGCCGCAGGCGGCGTAGCGCTTGAACCGGATACCCAGCACTTTCGGCGGGCCGTCGGCGAGCGCGGCTGCGGGGTTGAAGTCCTGGCTCCAGGCGCGGATGCCGGTCTGATGGCCCAACGCGTCGGACGGGCCTTCGTAGCCGCGAGCCGCCCATTGTGCCGCGGTAAGCCCAACCAGCGCCGCCCAGCCTGGGTTGAGCGGCTTCGCCTCGGTTCCGAACGATGCCTTGAGACCTGCGGCCCGTGTCGCCGCTAAGCCGATGGCACTCGCCCGCTGCGCGCGATCGAGGCCGAGCAGCCACGCGCAACCGGCCGCGGCGCCGATCGCCCCTGACGTCGAGGTGTTGTGATAGCCGCGCAGATAGTGGTCGGGCGCGATCGCCATCGTGACCCTGCTACCCACTTCCACGGCGAAGATGTATGCCGTGATCAGGTCGGCACCCGACGTACCCAGATAGGCCGCCAACCCGACGAGCGCCGGCATGATCGGCACGCTGGGATGGCCGATCATCGCGCGCAAAGTGTCGTCATAGTCGAGTGCGTGGCTGGCCGCGCCGTGGATGAGCACGGCCTCGCGTAAGCCGACGGTTTCCGACCGCCCGAGAATTGAAAAGTCGCCCGGCCGCCCGAACTCGATGGCATCGGCGACCAGCTTGTCGACGAGCGGTTCGGACGCGCCGGCGATGGCGCAGGCGGTCCAATCGAACATGCAAGCGACAGCCATCGCCCGCGCGTCGGCGTCAGCCGAAAGAGCCAACCGTTCGGCCGCGTCGAGAATCTGGTCCGTCAGGGTGATCGCCGTGCTGCTGCCGTGCATAGGTCATTCCTCCAGTGGCGCTTTAGGGCGGCGACCTGGAGGTTACCAGGCCGTCTGAAGCCGGCCGGCCCACGGGGCTGCACCGTTCCAGAAGTTAGCATCGTGCCATATGCCAAGCGGAGCCGATGTCGAGCCTCTGTGTCGGCGCTCTTCGGACTTGCTGCGTCCATCCCGCTGCGCCTGTCGGCCGGCTCATTCGCCACTGAAGGTCAGTCTGACGCCGGTGTTCTTGGCACAGACCCCAAGCCTCGCGTTGCTGCCAGAGCTGGAACCGACAAGTTCTCGGGGCTCGAACTCGACCGGAATGGCGAAGGTGCCCCGCTGGTCGCCGACTGGGCCGCACATTTCGAGTGCGCGCCCGTGCACATGTTCGACGGCGGCCACCATGTGATTTTTCAAAGGTTTCCTCCGCGCGCTCATCGCGATAACCCGTAGCGATGTGCCCGGCTCGCGGAGCAACTTCTGATCGCCTCCCTCGAGCAACTGCGTTCTGCGGGCTGGCGAGGACTCGCGGCAAAAGTCATGGAAGGAAATACATCGATGTGCGTCAGCAAGGTGGTGGAAAGCCGGCGATCCACACGCGCTTTTCTCTCCGACCCAGTCGATCGCGAGTTGCTCGAACGAGTCCTCGACAAGGCCCGGTTCGCCCCGTCGGGAGGAAATGTGCAGCCGTGGAACGCTGTAGTCGTTTCAGGAGAAGCGCTCCGCANTNTCCTCGCGGAATTCGCAAAGCGCCAGGCAACNGGCGCCATCGTCGGTGACCACGAGACCTACCCCGATGCCTTGCCTGATCCTTGGATGGCGCGCCGCCGTGGTTGCGCGGCCGACCTCTATGGCGTCCTAGGCATCGGTCGCGAGCACAAAGCTGCCCGCTCGGCGCAGACGGCGCGTAACTGGACCGGTTTCGACGCGCCGTGCATCATGTTTTGCCACACCCCCAAGTTTATGGTCAGGGCGCAATGGGCGGACATGGGGATCTGGCTGCAGACGGTGATGCTGCTCCTAGAGGAAGAAGGTCTGGCAACTTGCCCGCAAGGTGCCTGGGCCCATGCGGGAATGACCATCCGCGAGCTGCTGGGTATCGCCGAGGACCACATTCTCTATTGCGGACTGGCGATCGGTTATGCTGATCCAAACGAGCCCGTAAACACCCTCCGCACCCAACGGGCTCCGCTCGAAGAGACCGTTCGGTTTCTCGGCTTCTGAACCCGGGCCTGCAGTCCTTCGCCACGCGCTCGCAGACGGCAACTGCAGGCTCCGGCCATATTCCAAGCATCGGGGGCCAGGACGCGTATGAGCCTCCTGCCCTCAGCGCCCGATCCTCGATCAAACCCAATCGTTCGAGCCGAGCGCTTCCCTAGGGGGCGCGGCGTGGCGACTTGTCCGGATTCGAAATGCTCAACCGATCCGGCCGTTGGGTCGCGCTCTGCAATTACCTTCGCCGAAGCGCAAGTTGTCCAAGATCGAGGCCGCCAAGAGAGCGGCCCGATGTCGTTACTTGCATCACACCAAGGCTTCGGGGATTTTGAAGTTGAAGAACCGCGCGGCGTTGAGCCCGAGTATCTTTGCACGCGTGTCTTCCCGCAAATGGGCGAAATCGCGCTCGATCGCCGCAGCCGAGTGAGGCCAGGTGCCCTCGTGGTGCGGGTAGTCATTCGACCAGCAAAAGTTGTTCTCGAGGTTGAACGGCTCTACCAGCAACGTGCCGGCGCGATCCTCCTGGAACGACCCGACGAAGTTGGAGCGGAAGTAGTCGCTCGGCAGGCCTTGCTTGAGCTTTGGGAAGCACCAGAAGTGATGCTTCTTATAAGTCTCGTCCATCAAGTCGAGCAGCGCCGGAATCCAGCCCACGCCGCCCTCGACACAGGCGCAGCGCAAGTTAGGGAAGCGATCAAGCACGCCCGATGAGCAGAACGCCACGATCGGGTGAACCATCATCTCGTGCGAGTAAGCACGGTTCATGATCGCCCCTCCTGGTCCGCGCACGCGGCGCGGGTCATCGCCGGTCGCAACATGCATGGCGATCGGGATGCCGGCTTCCTCGATCACCGCCCACAGCGGGTCGTAGTCCTTGTGGTTGTATTGCGGCTTGTCACGGCCGGCGTCAGTTGGCAGCGCGATGATGTCGGCGCCGAGCTTCAAGACGCGCTCGATTTCGGCGATTGCAGCAGGAATGTCGGACGTCACCGCGGTCGGTACGATCTTGCAGCGTGCTCCGTACCGCGCAGTCACTTCTGTGGCCCAGTCGTTGTAGATGCGGAACGCGGCCATCGCCATTTCGGTGGGCATTTGGTACGCGCTCAACGCCGGGCCGTTGGGGAAGCAGACCTCAGCATCGATACCGTCGAAATCCATGTCGGCGAGACGAATGCTCATGCCGGCGTCGGTATCGTGGGTCATCACCGCTGCCTTCGCGCGATACATGTCCTCGCCTTTCAGATCGGCGGAAACCAGCTTGAACGGCTTGCGACCTTCCATGATCGAGTACTGGCCGTCCTCGCGGTTTTCGATCCGCGGCAGAAACGGGCGGTATTTCTCGTCAATTCGGCTCGAGATCAGGTCCAGCGGCGGGGTAATGTGCGAGTCGACCGAGCAGATGAAATACTTCTTCTTGTCGGAGTCGGGGCGCGGCGTACGCTCCCATCCTTCAGGATGCGGGGTTTCCAGCCGCCACTGGTTCTCGGCGTTAACTTCTAGGGTCTTGGCTGCGCTTGCCATCGGCGTGCTCCCTGCTGGGCTGAATTTAACGGGCGGCGGCTGATATCGGTCCGTACTGCATAATGATTGTTGACGAGTCAATCAAGTAAGCTTTTTTGTGTTTTGAAACACCGTGCTTGATCAACTGTTCCCGCGAAGCGCGCCGCACCCCGTCGGGCGCTCTCCTTGCCTGAGCGCAAGCGGGCGGCTCAGAGCTTGATCTTGACTGCCTTGATGTGGGTGTAAGCCTCCATCGCAGCCACCCCTTTTTCCTTGCCGTAGCCGCTGTCCTTGAACCCGCCGAATGGCATCTCGATCTCGCCGGTGCCATATTCGTTGATTGAGACCGACCCGGCGTGGATGCGAGCGGCGAGGCGGTGAGCACGAGAGAGGTCGGTCGTCCAGACTCCTGATGACAGGCCGTATTCCGTATCGTTGGCGATGGCGATCGCTTCTTCCTCGGTATCGAAGGGGATTACCGAAAGGATCGGCCCGAAGATTTCCTCCTGCGCGATGCGCATGTCGTTGCGCACATCGGCATAGATCGTCAGCGGTACGTACCAGCCTTCACCCCAAGACTCGTCGCGCACTTCCGCTCCCCCTGTGATCAGGCGTGCGCCATCCCGTTCGGCGACCTCGTAGAAACTCCGCACCCGGTCGTACTGTGCCCTGGTCGCAATCGCGCCCATCACGCAACCTTCGCCAGGTCCGGCCTTGATCGCCTTCGCCGCTTCGGCAAGGCCGGCGACGAACCGGTCGTGAATTGACCGTTGGACGAGCAGGCGCGACCCGGCTGAGCAAACTTGCCCGGTGTTGGGAAATATCGCGCGCAGCGCGCCCGGGATGGCCTCATCCAGATTCGCGTCCTCAAAGACGATGTTGGGGGACTTGCCGCCCAATTCCAGCGTCAGGGGAATGATTCGATCGGCAGCAATGTGGCCGATATCGCGGCCCGCGCGAACGCTTCCGGTAAACGCCACCTTGCGGACCAGCGGATGGCCGACGAGCGCCGCGCCGGCTTCTTGACCGAGACCGGTGACGACATTGAATATCCCCGGCGGCAGTCCGCAGTGCTCGGCTGCCGCCCTGGCCAGGTGTAACGCCGAACCCGAAGTGAACTCGGACGGTTTGGCGACGACCGCATTGCCGGTGATCAGAGCTGGCGCAAGTCCGCGCGCGAGCTGCCCGAGCGGCCCGTTCCACGGGGTAATGATGCCCACCACGCCGTAAGGCTCGCGGCGGGTGTAGCAGTGGTATCCCTCGCCGATATCGATTCGCTCGCCCCGCGGTAGGTTGCACAACCCCGCGTACATTTCGAAATAGTCGGCACCGCCAGCGATCTCATTCGGCACGAACGCGGCCTGCTTGCCGGTCTCACGCTGTTCGATCTCGGCGAATTCGGCGACATGATCACGGATGAAGTTGGCGATTCGCATCAGGATGCGTCCGCGCTGTATCGGCCGCAGTGCCGCCCAATCCGGCTGCGCGGCGGCCGCGGCGCGAGCGGCCAGGTCGACATCGACCTTGCCCGATCGAGCCACCGTGCCGCACTTCTGCCCGGTCTGAGGCGAATAAACATCGAGCCGTTCGCCTGACTCGGACGCAACCCACGCGCCATTGATATAGTTGCCGGGGTGTTCGTTCATGGACGTCGCTCCAGTGTTCTTGCGCTCGAGGCGATCAGCGCCACGCGGCACGGATCATTTCCGCAGCCTTTTCCCCGATCATGATTGAGGGTGCGTTGGTGTTGCCAGAGGGAATCGTCGGCATGATCGAGGCGTCGGCGACGCGCAGGCCTTCAATCCCGCGCACCCGCAACTGCTCGTCGACGACGGCGCTTTCGTCCTGCCCCATCTTGCAGGTTCCCACCGGGTGCGCAATCGTGAGCGCGGATTGACGAACGAACTCGTAAACCCGCTCGTCGCTCCAGTCGGGGTCGCCCGGGAGCGATTGCTGCGTCAGCTTCGAGCCGAGCGGATCCGCGCGGAGCAGCCGGGCATTCCAGCGCAAGCCCGCGCCAAGGCGAACGAGGTCATCGTAATCGCTTAGGAAGTTCGGATGGATCGCCGGACGCTGATCGGGGTCCGGGCCCTTGAGCTCGATCATGCCCCGCGATCGCGGCCGCAGCAGCGCCGCCGCGGAGCTGATCGCGTTGCCAGGGCCGATCATGCCCTTGCCATTCAGGTTCGCAGCAAGCGAAAAAGGCCGGAAATTCACCTGCGTGTCGGGACGATCGCTATCGCCCATCGCCGAAAGAAACGCGCAGGCCTGCGAGCCGCCCGTCGCCGCCGGTCCGCCGCGCGTCACCAGATAACGGATGCCCGGCAGAAGCCTGGCGATACCCCGGATCGAGCGGTTCATCGAAACGCCCGGCTTGACCTCGGCATTCGAACCGGCGGTCAGATGGTCCTGGAGGTTGCGTCCCACCGGCAGGTCGCGCGCGACCTCGATGCCAAGATCTCGCAAGTGCTGTCCGGGGCCGATGCCGGAAAGCATGAGCAAGTGCGGAGAACCGATTGCGCCGCTCGCGACGATCACCTCCCGACGGGCGCTTGCGACCCGCTCAGCGCCGTGGTGGCGATAGCTCACGCCGGTCGCGCGATCGTTCTCCACCACGACGCGTTGCGCGCTTGCGCCCGTTTCGATCGTCAAGTTCTTGCGGCGACCACGAATGGGTTTGAGGAAGGCCTGCTCGGCCGAGCAGCGCCGCCCCTTCCAGACCGTCATCTGCAGCGGGCCGACGCCGAAATGCTCGCCCGTATTGAAATCGGCGCGATAAGGTAGTCCCAGCGTCTGCCCGGAGGCGATGAACGCCTCGGTGGTGGGATGCCTGATCGCGCAGCGCGAGACGCCCAGAGTCCCGCTGCCGCCGTGCGCCGCGGATTCGCCGTCGATGTGGCGCTCGGACTTCTTGAACAGGGGCAAGACGTCATCCCAGCCCCAGCCCGCGTTGCCCTGCTGACGCCAGTCGTCGTAATCCTGCGCATCGCCGCGCATATAGACCATGCCGTTGATCGAGCTCGAGCCGCCCAGCGTGCGGCCTGCATGGAATGCGATCCGGCGATTGTCCAGCTCTGGCACCGGCTCGCTCATGTGCATCCAGTCGTAGCGTGGATTGCTGACGACATTCGGCAGACCCGCGGGGATGTGGATCCAGACGTTATGCGGCGGCGGACCGGCCTCGAGCAGCAGGACTCTGACGTCGGCATCCTCCGACAGCCGGTTAGCTAGCACCGCACCCGACGAACCGGCGCCAACGATAATATAGTCGTACACGGCCAAACTTCCCCGCTGGGTCGGCACCAGAGTCAGCGGATCGCCACGCCTTGTGGCACGGACTTCCAGAATTCGCGATCGTGGCCGTAAAATATGCGGACGCCGCGGTCGCGCATGCTGCGCAGCATTTTGAGAGTTTCGATGCTCTGCTCTCGGTCGACGTTGAGCTCGGGGACGACGAGTTCGTCCATGTTACGCTTGAGGTAGCAGCAGTCCCCAGTCAGCACGACGTCGCCGTCGGGCAGCTTGACCCGCACGCTCTGGTGGCCAGGCGTGTGCCCCAGCGTCGGGAATACGAGCACGGTACCATCGCCGAACAAGTCGTGCTCGCCATCGATCGCCAGTATCGGGTGGCCGTGGTCGTAGTCGGCTTTGCTATAGAGCATCGGAATTTCGCAGGCCCGCGCAGCGGCTAGCTCCTTGCTCTGGATGACTATCGTCGCGTTGGGGATGCCGACGTTGCCGCCGCAATGGTCGGCATGGAAGTGCGAGTTGACGATCCAGCGGATCTTGCCCGGATCGATGCCGATCGCCTTGAGTCGCGCGGCGATCTCCATGCTCTCGTCTATGATGAATCCCTGTTCGTCGGCCCCGAGCTCGTCCTCCGCCTGGCGGCGAAACCGCAGGTTGAGTCCGGTGTCGAACAGCGCGAGCCCCTTGGGATGATCGATCAGGTAAGCCGGAATCGGGGATTTGACGATTTCGTCGCCGTCGCCGGAGATGAAGAAGCTCTTGGTCGACTGGAACAATCCGCAAGTGAAGGCTATCAGCTTCAATCCCGACATAAGTCCAATCCCTTCCCGGCGCTGCGGAGCCAGTTGCGCGCTTCCGTCAGAGTGCGGGGGCGAGGTCCCGCCTGCGGTCGACCTCAAGCAACAAATGGTTTACAAGTCAATGGACGGCCTCCGCCCGACCCGCCTAGGGCAGCGCGAGCCGAAGGCATCGGAGAGCCGGGGAAGCAGAGATGAAACAGAGGCAAGTCTCGACTTCGCCGGCAAGACCGTCTGCCGTCGCCGGATCGGCCGCAACTTCGCTCGCGGCAGGGCAGGAAAAATTTACGACCCGATGCGCAGTGCTGCGCGGGCACCATTCAATAGATTGTCAATTATCTCCCGCACTGGGGAAAGACACGCTAGCCAATGCCTTTCGCCAGACGGTCAAGGAGCTCAGAAAGAGTCTGCCACTCCTTGAGGGTGAATGCCTGCTCGAGTCGGTCGCCGCGCTCGTCCGCATCCTTCAGTAGAAGTTCCGCAAGTGCAACGCCGGCCGGCGACAAGCGTGCCAGCAACGCCCGGCCGTCGTCGGGATCGGGCTCGCGAATGATCAGACCGTCGCGCACCATGGCGTCGAGCCGGCGGGTTACTCCACCGGCAGTGAAGCCTAGGCCGCGCTGGATATCGCGCACCTTGATGACATGCTCATCGTTGATCCGGTAAGTCAGCACGACGATCTGATGCGAACTGGGGTGATGACCTGTGAGCCCGGTCGATTTCTTCCTGAAGGAACGGATCTTGGCAGAGATTTCGTCAAGCTTTCCGAGCACCTTGCGCCGATACATGCGGCGGGTGTCGTCCTGCCCGGAAAGGCTTAGCAGGGCGGAATAGAACCGCCCCGCCGAGCCTTCGTCGTAATCGGCATCCGTCTTGGCTCGTCCAGGCATGTCTCGCTGTCTTAGGCCCTGTCGTTCCGCGGCGGCACGCAAAGCACCCCGCATAGCGAGGACGGAACGTGTCCGACCTCGCCAGATCATCGCAGGGCTATGTCCGAGTTTCCGCCTGCGCGCAACACCGGCAAACTTCAGAGCATCATCGAACGGATGCCCGATTCAGTCGCGGTGCGGCGGGATGCCTATCTGGCGGCCGTAGCCATCGGGACGCGGAATTCGCGCAAAGGCCGCGGCTAACGTAGCGAGCCTTGCCATCACGTCGGGCGGGAATGGCGCGGTACGGCGGGTAGCAAGGTCGATATGCAGCGACAGATATTCGACGAACGCTGCGCGGTAAGATTTCCCCGTGTGCCAGAGCTCGTGGAAGTGGTGGATCCGCTTGGCGTCGTACGCGATCACGAAGCTCCGGATCTCGATGGGATCGCCAAGCAGAAGCTCGCGATCGTAGCAGAAGCGGGATTCGCGCTGGAATATCGATAGACGCCGCTCGGCAATATACGAACGGTCGATGCCGATCCGCCCGAACAGCGCCCCCGTTTGGGGATGGAACAGGAGCGGATAGGCCATCGACGTCATATGCTCGTTGGCGTCAATCCATTGCGGTTCCACCGTCCCTGACCAGGCGACGATCGGTACGACCGGCTCGGATTCGAAGATCATCGTTGCGCTGCCCCGTCTTTCCAGCCTCCCCCCTTGGATTTTTTCACGCCGCCCGGACCTGAGGTGTCACCGCCCGAAGGGAAAGGCCACAAGGCGATGCCCGCGTAGCCGACGCGGTCAGCCGGCGAACGCGACCTCGCCGTTGGTCACCGTGAACTCTCGGTGAAGTGGAGATCGGTCCCCGGCTCATCCCTCTCCCCCTGCCGATCACGGCCGTACAGCCATCGGCCTTCTTCAAAACAACGATACCGGATTGGTCCCGTTTCCGGCGTTGCAGCCGATCGTCTTGGCCTCGGCTAGCGCGGCGATCTTCTCTTCGGAGTAGCCCAGCGATTCGAGGATGCGGCGTGTGTCGCCACCGAGTTCAGGACCCGGGCTGTGAACCCCCCCGGGGGTGCCGAGCAACTTGATCGGCACGCCGGCGACGCTCACCGGCTCGGACAGGCCTTCCAGTTCCAGCTCGGGCAGCATCTCGCGCACCGCGAAGTGAGGATCTTCGGCGATATCGCCGATGTGGTAGATCGGGCCGAAGGGGATCTTGCCGCCAAGCCGTTCCATCAGCTCCGCCTTCGTCAACCGCGTGGTGACTTTCGAGAGTTCGTCGACCAGTTCCTGCCGGTGCTGGCGACGGCCGTCCGCCGTCTTGAAGTGGCCTTCGAGCAGCTCAGGCGCGCCGAGCTGTTTGCAGAGCGTCTCGAAGAATGGCTGCTGGGGCGCGGCAATGGCGACGTGGCCGTCCTTGGCGGGGAAAATGCCGAAGGGCGCCGCCATCGGCTGATGGTTGCCGACCGGGCCGGGGATGATCTTGCCGAAGGAGCGCTGGTAGACGATCCTCTCCGAGATCGCGAGGATCGCATCGACCATGGCAACGTCGAGGAATTGGCCCTTACCCGTCGTTTGCCGGCTATAGACCGCGGCAAGAATGCCGAGCGCCATGAACATGCCGGGGATGGTGTCGCCGATACCCGGGCCGACCTTGGTCGGGTTGTTCTCGTCGGGGCCGGTGACCGAGTTGATTCCGCCCATGCCCTGCCCGACGACGTCGAGCGCGGGCCAGTTGACGTAAGGGCTCTCGCCGGTGCGGGGGTCGCCGAAGCCGCGCAGCGCGGCGTAGATGAGCCGCGGGTTCCGCGCGCTCAGCTCTTCATACGAAAGGCCGAACTTTTCCATCACACCGGCACGGAAGTTTTCGACCACCACGTCGATTTCGGGGAGCAAGTCGAAGATGATCTGCCGCCCGGCTTCGGCCTTGAGGTCGACCGCGATGCTCCGCTTGTTCCGGTTAATGCTGTGGAAATAGCCCGAGTGGCGGCGTTCCTTGTCAGACGGGTGGAACGGTCCGGTCGGCCGGGTGAGATCGCCCTCGAGGCTTTCGACTTTGATGACCGTGGCGCCGAGATCGGCTAGAAGCTGGGTGCCGTACGGTGCCGCCAACGCCCTCGAAAAATCGAGCACGCGCAGCCCCGCGAGCGCACCCCAACCGGTTCCGGGCAATCCGTCCATAGTCCTTCGCATCCTCTACTCCGCCCGCCCATCCGCATCCGGTGTCCGGGGCGGCCAAGCTTCAACAGGGAGGAAATCCCGCTGAACTGCCCGGCGCAGCCGTTGCAGCAAAAAGGTTGCCGAGTCAACATTCAGCGGGTGGCGGGTAACTTGCCGTGTCGAGGAAGGTCGAGCCTGTCTGCAAGGCAGGCGATGGCCGGAACACGGGTCGGAACCCAACTTCTCATGTTTCGGGAGTCGGGTTCCGACCAGAACCTCTTGCCGTACCTGGCTGTCGCGCCGTGCTTGCTCAGCACCTCATGTTCGCCCGGACCATGGAGCAACATCGCGGACTCCGACGTGGACGTCTCGCTGTAGAGGAGCGATCTCGCTCCACAGAGCGGGATCACGTGCATCGCCGCTTCTGATAATCCGCTGCAGATCGGTCTCCGAGCAGCTGTTGGCAAGCAGGCGCTCGAAGCTCTCGCGAGTCGCCTCCCGTTGCGCAGGATCGATTACAGCCATCCCTTTTCTCCCGTTTTGCCGTCGGCACACTCCAATTGTCCTTCGCCACGCGATGGGCACGCCTCCTTCTCAGATGGGCGATAAGGGCGATTGAATTACCTGAACACGCGTCTTACGATTGGCCATTCGGAGGAGGAGGATCGTGGCGAGATTGGCGGGAGAGGTTGCCCTCGTCATCGGGGGAACGCGCGGAGTTGGCGCCGCGGTCGTCAGGCGCTTCGTCGAAGAAGGGTGCAAGGTCGCGTTCTGCGGCCGCAGCAAGGAACTCGGCGCCGCGCTCATCGCGGAACTCGGCCAAGCGTCGGGCGAGGCACATTTCATTGCCTGCGACCTGTCGAGGCCGGACGAGATCCGGGAGGTGGTCGAGGGGACCATCGCCGCCTTCGGCAGCCAGACCATCCTCGTCAACAACGCAGCGGCGACCGGCACCATGGAAGGTCTCGGTGACACCGTCGACCTCGCGGAACAGGACTGGAGCGAATACATCCGCCAAGCGCTCACGCACGCGGTGTTCCTGCCGGTCAAGTACTCGGTGCCAAACATGATCGCCGCCGGGTATGGCTCAATCGTCAACATCGCCTCGGCCAACGGGATTCGCGGGACCAGGGGCCCAGCGCCTTATGTAGCGGCAAAGGGTGCCGAACTGGCGCTGACCCGGCACTGGGCATTGGTCTATGCCCGCCACCGAATTCGATGCAACGCGCTCGCCCTAGGCTTCGTCGATACGGGCACCGCCACCATCGACATGATCAAGGCCGACCCCGAGCTGTTCGCGGTCTATCGCGACGCCCATCTGCTCGGCACCGGCGAGCCCGACGACGTCGCCTATGCAGCCCTGTGGCTGGCTAGCCCGGAAAGCCGCTGGATCACCGGGACGGTCATCCCGGTGGAGGGTGGCGCGACCAGCTACATTCCAAGCGCCAGACAGCTCATCAGTGACGAAATGCAAGCGCGCCGCTCTGCGCAACGTGCCAAGCGGCAAGGCCAGTGAACGGGGAAAGCGATCTATCGCGATTGATGGAGGCGGCAACAGCCGCAACGGGCCTCGACGATTTCGGGCCAGGAGAATTCCGCGCCGGCGCCGCATTGCTGATGGAGGATGCGGCCCGCTCCGGGGCGAATGTGGCGGGAATGGCAAGGCTCGAAGCACGGGTAAGCCGACAGCTCGAGAATCGGCTGCGGGTCCAGGCGGATCGCCGGCGCCACGCGCAGATCGCCGCGCAAAAGATTGTCGCGCCGATCCTCATCATGGGCCTGCCCCGGTCCGGCACGACCTTCCTTCATTCGCTCCTGGCACAAGACCCGCGATTGCGCAGCCCATTGCAGTGGGAAGTGTCGCGCCCCTCTCCGCCGCCCCACGAGGATAGTTTGGCCAGCGACCCGCGCATCTTGCAGTGCCGCGCCGAAATGGCCGGCGACGGCGAGACCCAGCGCCTGCACATGCAGGACGCCGAGCTGCCGGTGGAATGCGGGCCGGTGGCCGCGGCAGAGTTCATGAACACTGGAAACTTCGCCTTCTGGAATGCCCCGCGCTATCTCGCGCGAGTTATGGGCGGAGAGGGCCGCGCGCCGGTCGTCGCCAGCTATGCCTGGCACCGGCGGATGCTTCAGCAGCTTCAGGCATTCACCCGGCCTGCCCGGTGGGTGTTGAAGAGCCCACAACATATTGCGAACCTGGGCGAGCTGCTCGATACATATCCCGACGCGACGCTGGTCTTCACCCATCGCGACCCGGTCGAGACCATCCCGTCGCTCGCCAGCCTGGTCAGCCATTTCCGTGCAGCTTGCTACGACCGGCCCGACGAGGCCGCGATCGGCGCGGACGTCTTCACGCTGTGGAACACGGCGATGCAGCGTTGCATGGCCTTCCGCGCCGCCAACCCGGCAATCGCGAGCCAATGCATCGATGTTTCCTATATCGATCTCCTGGCTCGTCCCGTTGAGGCCGCCACACAGATCCTCGCCGTCGCCGGCCTCGCCCCGGATCCCGCGCGCGCGCGGCTCGAGGCCTTCGCCGCGGCCAATCGCCAGGATCGCTACCAGGCTCGCCACGGTCGTCACGATTACAGCGCCGAGCGCTTCGGGCTGACTGTGGAGACAATCGCCGACCGTTTCGCCAGCTATCGCCTAGCACATGTTGGAGCGATGGCGTGAGCGGAGGTGGCGAGCAGCGCCGCAAGCTCGTCGCGGCATGGGCGGACTTATGCGACAGCCTCAAGGCGCGCGCCGAAGAATTGCTGGAAGGCAGCCGCGGCGAGATCACGGACCAGCAGTTCGCGGAGGGCATCCGCCACCTCGGGCGTCTGGCCGTCCATGGCCTGCAGTCGCGTGTGGAGTTTCGCGACACCAACTTTCCGGGGTTCTATCGCGTGTGCGACGACCGCAACCGCTGGGGCGCTCCCAACGCCGACACGCATTACCTAATGGCCGCGCTGCGAGGTGACGGGATCTATCGAATCAGCGGCAACTGCCATGGCCGGCGCTTCGCTGTTGGGAGGCTGTGGTCGGATTCGCCCGGGTTTGTGATGGGCGATGACGGCACGTTCGAGATTCACCTCTCTGCGGCGGCACAGGGCGGCAACTGGATCGCGATCCCTGCCGAGATGGATGGCGCCGCAGGCGTCACCGGCTATCATCCGGGGCTCGGCGGCAGCATTCTGGTCAAGATCTTCGAGGAGGACTGGGAGCGCGACCTTCCAGCCCCGCGCATGGCAATCACCCGGATCGATGAAGGCCGGCCTCAGGCCCCGCCGCCGCTTTCACCCGAATTGCTCGAACGGCGCCTGCGGGATGCCGAGGCACTCTTCCGCGAGTCCTGGGACTTCTACGAAGAGCACCAGGCGAAGATGCGCGCTATGATTGCGCCAAACGTCCTTGCGCCGCCGGTCACCGCTATCATCCCGGTACTGAAGCCGGACATCGCAGGAAGCCCGCTGTTTTACGGCTTCGGATTCTTCGACCTCGCTCCTGGTGAATGCTGGCTGATCGAATCGGAGGTTCCGACGCAAGGGCACTGGGGGTTCCAGCTCTACTCGCGCTGGTATGAGTCGCTGGACTTCCAACACCGTCAGTCGAGCCTCAACCGCAACCAGGCATGCATCGACGACGACGGAAAGCTGCGCATCGTAGTCGGCCCGCAGGAGCCCGGGACAGCCAACTGGCTCGACAGTGAGGGCCATCGCCAAGGCTGTCTGATCTATCGCTGGCTCCGCTGCGAGACCACACCGACACCCAAGGCTCAAGTGGTAAGACTCGACGATCTCCATGTGCTTCTCCCCACATCGCATCGTCGCGTCTCCCCAGCGGAGCGACGCACGTCGCTTGGCAAGCGAGCCTCAGCGATGGCCGTACGCTGGCAAAGTTGACCCCAGGGACGAAACGAGTCTTCAGGTAGCGCTTTGGCCGGAACCGGGGGCAGCTCACGAGCCTTTGCTGGGGCGCCGAAATCGCCAAAACGTGCGAATGCGATGTCCTCCGGTAAATCGACATGAGGTCTAAATAGACACTTTACAGCGAACCGGGGCGGGATTAGAGTAACCTAAATACTGCAAAAATCGCAGATGTGAAAATCGGAAGATGGGGAGGAAAACATGCGGATTTTCGGAAATCTTTCGGCACTCTCGGTTCTCGCCGGCGCTACTGCGTTGACGCCGCTGTTCGCGACGCCGGCTTTGGGCCAGAACCAGCCGCAGAGCAGCAATACTGCCGAAAACAACAATCGCGTCGAGGAAATCATTGTCACCGCCCAGAAGCGTGCGGAGAACGTCCAGAACGTGCCAATCTCGATCACCGCGGTCTCGGCGGAAGAGCTTAAGAACCGTTCGGTCAGCCAGATTTCCGACTTGCAGTCGGCTACTCCCAACGTCACCTTTTCGACCACTGCGCAAGGCACTCTGGCGAGCACGGTCGGCATCCGCGGCCTGCGCAACGCGAACATCGAGCTGGTGAACGATCAGCCGGCCGCGATCTACATCGACGATGTGTATCAATCGACCGCGATCGGCTCGATGTCGTTTCTCGGCCCCGACGTCGAGCGCATCGAAGTTCTGCGCGGCCCGCAAGGCACGCTGTTCGGCCGCAACACCATCGGCGGTGCGGTTTCGATTCACACGAAGCGACCCGATCTGGATAATTTCAACGGCCGGGTGATGGCCGGTGCGGGCAATCACGGCCTTGTCGAAGGCCAGGGGATGCTTAACATTCCGCTGGTGAAGGACGCGGTCGCCCTGCGCTTCAACCTGGGCTATCGCGACGACAACGGCTTCGCCAAGGAGACGACGTACGGCCGCCGGCTCGGCCAGTCGAAGCAGGTATATGCCCGCGGCCAGCTGCGGCTCCGCCCGACCGACAGCCTCGATATCAACATCACCGGCGACTATGTCGACGCGCGGACCGACGGCAACCTGCTCCAGCCGGTTTTCCTCACGGTCAGCAATCCGGTGTTCGCCTCGCCGTTCAACCCGGCGGGGCTCTCGCCGGCCTATCGCGAACTCGGCCTTGCCTATTTGGGCCGCTTCCCTACCCTCGCCGACGCAGCCACCATCCAGTCGCAGTTTTTCTCGTGCGGAGGCGGGCCGAAGCCGACCCTCGGGAATCGTTGCTGGTCCCCCAGCCCGACCAATCCGCGCACCACAACCGGACCGTTCTTCCGCGCCGCATCGATGGGCGACATCAGCAGGTACCGGGAATGGGGTGTTTCCGGAAATATCGAATACCAGCTGACCGACAACCTTCAGGTGAAGTCGATCACCGCCTATCGCGACTTCTATCACGATAGCCCGAAGGATTACGACGGCACGGTGCCCATCCTGCTGTTTTCGCGGGCCACTCCGGAAGGCAGGACCTTTACCCAGGAACTGCAGGCCAACGGGAACGTGCTTGATAACAAACTCAAATTCACGCTGGGCTCGTACTATTACAGGTTCAAAGGCATCGAACGCGGCACAAACACGGCTGTTCCGCTGCTCACTGCGGCCTTCGGCTTCGGGGACACCGTGGCCAATTACATCGAGAACCACATCGACAATAAGAGCCTGGGCTTCTTCGGCCAGGGCACGTTCGCGGTAACCGACCGACTCAACGTGACCGGCGGCTTGCGTTACACCAAAGAAGACAAGAAAGTTGACATCACGCAGTTCGGCAGCCGTCCGCTTATACCCGGCCTGTTTCCGAACGGTCTTGCCTGTACCCTGCCGATCCCGCCTGCGGGTTCCGACGCGAATCCCGCCTTGTGCGTCGATAACGAAGCTCTCCATTACCACTCGTGGGATTGGACCGCCGGAGCAGACTACAAGGTGGCCGACCACATCATGCTCTATGCACGCGCCGCCAAGGGCTTCCAGGCGGGCGGCATCAATCAACGCAGCACCGTCGGCGTGCCCTTCGTCAAATACCTCCCGATGACCGCAATCAACTACGAGATCGGCGCCAAGGCCGATCTGTTCGACCGCACCGTGAGGATTAACGTCTCAGCCTTCCAGACCAATGTGAAAAACTTTCAGCGACCGGTTCCAGCAACGTTTTTCGTAAATGGCAGCGCGGTCGCGGTGGTCGCGACGATCAACGCGGCGACCGCGCGTATCCGCGGTATCGAGGGCGAACTCACCCTGATTCCGTTCGAAGGCGCCAGGATCTCGGCACAGATCGGCCTGACCGACCCGAAATGGAAGAAGTTCCTTGCCACCGGTCCTGCGGGTCCCAACACCCTCGACCTTTCGAAGAGCGACTTCCAGCAGATTTCGAAAGTGACCTTCGGCATCTCGCCCTCGTACACGCTGCCGGTCGAGTTCGGCGAGATTCACTTCCAGCTCGACTACGTCTACCAAAGCCGACAGAATCTCCAGCCCGCGCTGGCCTTCCCGCGCGATCAGGAACTGCCGGTGCCGGGGATGATCCAGAAGGGCTTCGGGCTGCTCAATGGCCGTATCGCCGCGCAAGTGGGCAAAGATACCGAAATCGCCGTGTGGGGCAAGAACATCACCGACAAGCGTTACTTCACCGGCGGCCTCAATCTGGCCGGGAGCCTCGGGTTCGCCGACGCGACGGTGGGCAATCCGCGGACGTTCGGTGTCCAGATCAGCCATAACTTCTGATCGAGGCACCGGCCGCTAACAAGTGAACAGGGGGCGCCAGTGTGCGCCCCTTTTTTTTGCGCAGGACTGGAGAAGTCTATGGGAGTCCGGCCACCTTCAAAGGCTGACGAGCTGCACACGCCTGCCGACAACCGGCGGCAGGCTGTGCAGGAGGTGATTGACCGCTATTTTTTTGCCATCGACAGCTGCAATCCAGACCTGGTTCGCAGATGCTTTGCCAATAACGCGCGGTACACGAGCGATGCCGGCCTGCTCGACATGGAGGGTCGCGACGCGATCGGTAATCGCCTGGGAAAAGGCGGCCGCTTCGTTCACACCACCCATGTCCGCGCCAGCCAAGAAATCGTCATCGACGGCAATGTCGCAGCCGCCGATACCTTCGCGATTGCTTATTTGGTCGAACCCGAAGCGGCTGGAGGCACGGTCCATGTGCGTGGCCTCCGTTACGCAGACCGGCTCGAACGCGGCGAGGACGGGTGGAAAATCGTCAGCCGCCACCATTCCACGAAATGGCAGTACGATCAGCAGGGGTGCGCCTTCATGCCGGTTTGAGCGCCGGTCCGATATGATCGGCCTGAATTCCTAAGCAACCATTGCTGCCGGCACCGACGGCAGATAGATCGTCTTCTCTTCGAAGAACCCCGCCAGCCCTTCTAGCCCGCCCTCGCGACCGATCCCCGATTGCTTCCAGCCGCCGAACGGCATTGTCAAGTCCATGGTGTTGCCATTGAGCCCCACGCTGCCGGTGCGCAGTTGCCGGGCCAGCGCATAGGCGCGCTCTGCGTCATGAGTGAACAGCGCGCCGTGCAGGCCGTAGGGTGAATCGTTGGCGATTGCGACGGCCTCGTCGACGGTGTCGTAAGGGATCATCACCAGCACGGGACCGAAGATTTCCTCCCGTGCGATACGCATGGCGTTGTCGACGCCCGAGAAAAGGGTCGGCGCGAAGAAGTAGCCGCGATCGAAGCCTGCCGGCCTGGCGCCTCCCACGACCAGTTTCGCACCTTCGTCGCTGCCGATGCGAACGTAATCGTTCACCTTGTCGAACTGACGTTCCATGGCCAGCGTGCCGATCTGCGTTGCAGGATCGAACGGGTCCCCCAGCCTCACCTGACTGAAGGCGTGCTCGAGCACCCCTTCGAACTCCGCGACACGATCGCGCTGCACGAGGATCCGCGACAGGGTGACGCAGGCCTGCCCGCAGTTGCCCATGACCTGACCGAGAATTCCGGGAAGGCAATCGGTGGGCGCGATGTCGTCGAGCACGATCGCGGCCGACTTGCC
>JGI24034J26672_10000035_pt1 | contig 85548 bp, 90 predicted proteins | sample KBSSwiS2withPhiX_FD_26672 | JGI IMG/M metagenome (IMG submission 26672)
GGGGCGATCGAAGGGCTGCTCGATTGGTCCGAACGCAGCGCGATCGATCGGCTCGCCCCCGCCATGCTCGAAACCCCAGCCGGCAGCCAGCATGCCATCGATTACGCCGCTGAGGGCGGCCCCGCGGTTGACGTGCGGGTGCAGGCGCTGTTCGGCATAACGCGGCATCCGATGATCGGAGATGGCACGATTCCGCTCACCTTGCGGCTGACCTCGCCCGCCGGGCGGCCGATCCAGACCACGCGCGATCTGCCGGGCTTCTGGGCGGGAAGCTGGGCTGCCGTCGCCAAGGAAATGCGGGGGCGTTACCCCAAGCATCCCTGGCCGGACGATCCCGCCGCGGCCAGCGCGACGCTGCGCACCAAGAAGGCCGATGCACGCCGCTCTTGACGAAGCCGCTGCGGATGCGGCACGCGGCATGCACATCGATGGGGTTTATCATGCCGCAGGCTCGCATCTACCAGCGCGTCAAGAACAGTATGCAATCGGGCCGCGCCCGCGACGGCCAATGGGTGCTCGAATTCGAATCGTCGGAGCCGCAGCGTCCCGATCCGCTCACCGGCTGGGCGGGCGGCAGCGATACGCGCCGCCAGGTCCGGCTCACCTTTCCGACGCTGGATGCGGCCAAGTTCTATGCCGCCAAGCAGGGTATCGCGGTCGAGCATATCGTCCCCGCCGCGCCGAAGACGCTCAAGATCCAGGCTTATGCGGATAATTTCCGGTAACGGAACAGCGCGCTTTCCGGCATAGACCGCGCGTTTTCAGCTTTCCGCCAAGATGCCGCCGGCAAGCAGGAGCAGCATCTTGACGTCGATCACGGCGCCCTCCGCGCGTTTCTGGTCGACGAAGTTCGTGATCATGTCGAGCGGCACGCGGTGGACGATGATATTCTCATGGCCGTCGCCGCCGCCATCGCCCACCCTGGTGAGGCCGTGCGCACGAACCAACGTGAAGGTTTCCGAGACCATGCCGGGAGAGGAGGCGAAGCGGCCGAGCAGTTCGATGCGCTCCGGACGATAACCGGTCTCTTCTTCCAATTCGCGCGCGGCGGCGGTCTCGATCGCCTCGCCCTCGGTTTCGTCGCCCACCAGCCCGGCCGGAAGCTCGATGCACTGCGCCTTCAGCGGCATGCGATACTGCTCCACCAGCAGGGCATGGCCAGCGTCGATCGCGACGATCACCGCCGCATGAATGCCCCGCGCGCGGCCGACATATTCCCACCGGCCTTCGCGATAGGCCGTGATGAATTTGCCCTGCCACATGGTTTCGACGGGTTCGCTCATAGTTCGATCAGCCTGTCGGGAAGTTCGTCGGGATCTTTGCCGGTGCGCGGGCAGACTTCCTCCAGGATAGCGCCGATGTGCGCGATCGCGGTGGTGATGCCCTGTGCGGGCCTGCCCGCCCGCAACTCATCGACCAAAGCGGCCATGGCGACGCCCCAGCGTTCGTTCGGCACCTTCTTATGGATCGCCTCGTCGGCCACGATCTCCGCCTGATGCTCCGCCAGCGACAGATAGAGCAGCACGCCGGTGCGGGTGGCGGTGCGCCGCTCGATCCCGGCTTTGAACAGCGCGACCGCGCGGCGGCGGACGCGGCGGGCTTTGGTCGCGCGCGGCGTGAGCGCGAGCCGCAGCGGCCGCCAGGCGAGGATCAGCCGGGTGCCGAGAAATTTGATCGAGGCTGCGATCAGCACGAAGGTCAGCAGCTCGCGCGGCGTCCAGACATGCTGCCAGCCGCCCGAGATCCGATCGATCAGGTTCATGTAGAAGCTTGGGAAGCTGGCATAGACCGCCATCGCGAGCAGCATCACGAGGACGGACCAGTGCAGGGCCACATCATGATAGGCGTCCGAACTGTCAGCAGCGATCACCATCACCTCGCCGTCGGTTTTGTTCTCCGCCTCGGTGACAGCGGCCGCGATCGCCGCGCGATCCTGTGCGCTCAATTTCATCACCAGCTCCCTGACGAGCCGCCGCCGCCGAAGGAGCCGCCCCCGCCGGAAAAGCCACCGCCACCGCCACCGCCAAAACCGCCTCCGCCCCAACCGCCGCCGCCGCCCAAGCCCGGGCCCCATAGGATCACGGGCAAACCGCCGCGCCGGAACGCCCGGCCCGCGCCCCGATTGCGGATCATCGAGAAGAGGATCACCGCGAGCACAATGCCCCAGAAGACGAGGCCAATGGGAATGCCGCCCTCTTCCTTCGATTTGGCGTCGGCCACGATCTTCTGCGCGCGCGCTTCGGCCTGTTCGTCGGGCATGCTGAGCAGGTCGACCAGCGCCTTCGTTCCGGCCATGATGCCGCCCGCCATGTCGCCGTTGCGGAAGGCGGGCAGGATCTGCTGCTGGATGATGACGCTCGAAAGCGCATCGGTGACGATCGGCTCGAGACCATAGCCGACCTCGATACGCACCTTGCGTTCCTTCGGCGCCACGATCAGCAGCGCGCCCGAGTTGACATTCTTCTCGCCGATCCCCCAGGTCCGGCCCAGGCGATAGCCATAATCCTCGATTGGATAGCCCTGCAGATCGGGAATGGTGACGACCACGAGCTGACGGCGGTTTTTAGCCTCAAGCGCGGCAAGCTGGCCGGTGAGCGCCGCCTCCTGTTCGGGGCTGAGCAGACTGGCATTGTCCACCACGCGGCCGGTGAGCTTGGGAAAGGTCTGCGCCTGGGCCGCAGCGGGCAAGAAGAGCAGCAGCAAGATCATTCCCGCGAACGCAGATATCCAGCTTCTCCGCAACGAAGCCGGCTCGCTCGATCCCCGAAAATGGCGGGAGGTCATCGCCCTTGTCCTAGAAGCTCACCGTCGGCGCAGTCTGGGCTCTGGGTGTGGTCGCTTCGAACGGAGCCATCGGCTTGGCGCCGTAGAAGATCTTCGCGCCGATCGCGTCGGGGAAGGTCCGGATGCGGGTGTTGTAGGCGCGCACCGCCTCATTATAGTCGCGGCGGGCGATGGTGATGCGGTTCTCGGTGCCTTCAAGCTGCGATTGCAGCGCCAGGAAATTCTGGTTGGATTTGAGATCGGGATAATTTTCGGTGACCATCAGCAGACGGCCGAGCGCCTGGCTCAGTTCGCCCTGCGCGGCGCCGAACTGCTGGACCTTCGCCGGGTTGGTGAGGTCGTCGGGCGAAACCTGGATGGACGTCGCCTTGGCGCGCGCCTCGGTCACGCCGATCAGCACGCTCTTCTCCTGGGCCGCATAGCCCTTCACGGTGGCGACGAGATTGGGGACGAGGTCGGCGCGGCGCTGATATTCGTTCTGAACGTCGGCCCAGCGCGCCTTGGCGGTCTCCTCGGCGGTGGGTACGCTGTTGAGGCCGCAGCCCGCGAGCGACAGCGCCATCGTCAGCATCCCCAGGCGCGCCATGATCGAACGGAACGGCATCGGTCTTGCTCCTTGATTGTTCCGGCGATGATGTAGGCTGCTACCGCTTGCCAGCCAAGCGGGATTGCGCGACAACCTGCCATTGCTCGCTCAAGGTGGGGGAGGGGTGGATGTTCAAGGAATTTCGGACGTTCATTGCGCGGGGCAATGTGGTCGATCTGGCGGTGGCGGTCATGATCGGCGCTGCCTTCAGCAAGATCGTGAGCTCGCTGACCGATGATATCATCATGCCCCTAATCGGCGCGATCTTCGGCAAGATCGATTTTTCGAGCCACTTCATCATGCTGGGCGACGTGCCCCCTACCTACAGGGGATCGCTGGCCGATTATGCCGCGCTCAAGGCAGCGGGCGTGCCGCTACTCGGCTACGGCCAGTTCCTGACGATGGTGATCGATTTCCTGATCGTCGCCTTCGTGCTGTTCCTGATCGTCAAGGAAGCGAACCGCTTCGAACAGAAGAAGAAGGAAGAAGCGCCAGCCGCCGAACCAGCCGACGTGGCGCTGCTGCGCGAAATCCGCGACGAGCTCAGGAAGCGCTAATCTGCGGCTGGAGCCTTAGAGCCGATCCGATTCAGATTGAACCGGATCGGCTCCAGCTATTCCTTTGTTTGCCGTGATTTCCGAGCCGGCAGGTGATTCCACCTGCCTTGAAATCACTCTAGGGCGCCGGCTTGGCGAGATAGGCGATCACGTCGGCGCGGTCGGTCGCGTTGGGCAGGCCCGCAAATGCCATGCGGTTCCCGGGCACCATCTTGGCGGGGCTCAGCAGATATTTGTCCAGCTTGTCCGGCGTCCATTTGATGTTGGCGCTTTTCATCGCTGACGAATAGGCAAATCCCGGCGCGCTGGCAGAGGGCTTGCCCACTATGCCGGCCAGCGAGGGGCCGAGCATGTTCTTCCCCGGCTGCACCGAGTGACAAATGGCGCAACGCATGAAGATCTTCTTGCCGTTGACGGGATCGCCGGCGGCATAAGCGGCGCCCGCCATGCCCGCCAGCAGCATCGTTGACAATCCTACCCAACCCCGCAATTTCATACGTCGCTCCACAGCCGCTAATTCCTGGATCTTTTGTCGCTCAGGCTGACAATTGCAATCGGCGATTGACGTAGCCGGTTTATGGGCGTTCGGGCATGATTTTACGTGTCCTAAAATGAATTTTTTGCCCGCCTTCAAAAAGCGCTCTATCGCGCTTTTTGAAACAGGCTCTAAGGCGGATCTTAACCAAGTTGACCTAGTTGAGTGCGGGTTTTCCTGTTGTGGTGTAGCTTGGACAAAAAATGAACTATCCGGTCATGGAGAGACTGCTGGATCGCAAGCACGTCTATATTGTCGACGATAATGCGGATGTGCGCCGGGGGATTCACGCGGCCCTTTCCGCGGCGGGCTTCACCCCCAGAGCATTTGTTTCAGGTACGGATTTCGTGGAGGCGGCGAAGGATCTGGAGCCTGGCTGCGTGCTGCTCGATCTGCGCATGCCTGACATTGACGGGCTCGAGGTACTGGAAGCCACACACGAAATCCTGCCGCGCTTCCATGTCATCATGATCTCCGCCCATGGCGACGTGAACACCGCCGTCAGGGCGATGCGGCTCGGCGCGATCGATTTCATGGAGAAGCCCTTCACCGAGGCGGTGTTGATCGACACCCTCAATGCAGCCTTCGCATCACTGAGCGAGTCCGCCAGCGCCGTCGAACGCAAGCTGCTGGCGCGCGAGCGGGTGTCCACGCTGTCCGATCGCGAACGGGAGGTGCTGCAGGGGCTGCTCGCCGGCATGGCCAACAAGCAGGTGGCCGTGGCCCTCGATCTCAGCCCGCGCACCGTCGAAATGCACCGTGCCCGCATGATGGATCATCTCGGCGCCCATGCGCTGCCCGACGCGATCAGAATTGCCTTCGATGCCGATCTGGCGCCGCTCGAGGATCATTACGGCGTCTAAATAGCTGATAAGCTTCAATATACCGTAATAATACGATATGCGGGCGTTAAGATTTGTTTACCGAGCCACTTTAGGAGCTTCCTCAGGCGCTTAGCGCCCGGGAGATGGTCCCTCCCTGAAGGATGCCGCCGGACAACATCACTCCCCCCGTCCGGCGGCGTCCACTTCCCCACCGATCCGGACAGGCCCTCCTCCGGCGCCCGTTGGCCCGCCGCACGGGATGGTGTAGCTTCAAGCCATGAGTGCCGCTGACAGCGACGCCCGCGTCGGGCCGGATCAGGATGGTTCGCAGCCGATCGTATCGGACGCGCTCTTCCGATCGATCCTCGAAACCGTGCCGGACGCGATGATCGTGATCGATGTCAACGGCGCGATCATTTTCTTCAGCGCGGCGGCCGAGCGCATGTTCGGCTATTCCGAAGAGGAGGTGCTGGGGCGCAACGTCAGCATCCTGATGCCGTCACCCGATCGCGAGGCGCATGACGGCTATCTCACGCGCTATCTCGATACCGGCACGCCGCACATCATCGGCATCGGCCGCCTCACCATTGCAAGGCGGCGGGGCGGCGGCACTTTTCCCATCCAGCTCTCCATCGGGGAAGCGAAGATGCGCGCAGGGCGGGTCTTCACCGGTTTCATCCAGGACCTGACCGAACGGCAGGAAACGCAATTTCGGATGGAAGAATTGCAGAACGAGCTCGCCCATGTCTCCCGGATCAGCGCGATGGGCACCATGGCGTCGTCGCTTGCCCATGAGCTCAACCAGCCGCTCGCGGCGATCGCCAACTATCTGGAAGGTGCGGCGCAATTGCTGAGCGATCCCGATCCGGAAAATGTCGCGACCGCCCGCGCTGCGCTGGCCGAAGCGACGCAGCAATCGGTGCGGGCGGGCCGGATCGTGCGGGGCCTGCGCGATTTCATCGGCCACCGCGATACCGAGAAGCGCGTGGAAAGCCTCGGCCGTCTCATCAACGAGGCGAACGCGCTGGCGCTGATCGGCGCGCGCGAGCAGGGGATCGAGGTTTCGCTCAGGCTCGATCCCGCCGCGGACAAGGTGCTCGTTTCCCGCGTGCAGGTTCAGCAGGTGCTCATCAACCTGATCCGCAACGGCATCGAGGCGATGGCCGAAGCGCCCGTGAAACAGCTCAAGATCACGACGCATCGGATCGCCAACGGACTGGTCCGGGTCAGCGTCACGGACAGCGGATCGGGGCTTGCCCCGGAAGTGGCGGCGCGGCTTTTCCAGCCCTTCCTCAGCACCAAGGATGACGGTATGGGGCTCGGGCTATCGATCTGCCAGACCATTATCGAGGCGCAAGGCGGCACGATTTGGGCAGAACCGGCGCTGGGCGGGGGTACGGCATTTCACTTCACCCTGCTGAGCGCGGAGACGGAGGATCGCGATGACGGCGAAGCGACTGGTCTATCTCGTTGATGATGACGATGCGGTGCGCCGATCGGCGGGCTTCATGCTCAAGACGTCGGGATATGAGGTCGAGGCCTTCGCGTCCGGTGTCGATTTTCTGAAGCATATCCGGCAGGCGCCGGTCGGCTGCATATTGCTGGACGTGCGCATGCCGGGGATGGACGGGCTCGAGGTGCAGCGCGAACTGCGCAGCCAGGGCATCAACATGCCGGTGATCGTGCTGACTGGGCATGGCGACGTGAATGTCGCGGTGGCGGCGATGAAGGCCGGCGCGGTCGATTTTATCGAAAAGCCGTTCGAAAAGGCCGTGCTCCAGAGCGCGCTTGACGAAGCCTTCGCCCAGATCGAGCGCTCCGGCCGCGATCAGGCGCGCTCAACCGAGGCGACGGTGCGCCTCAAGGCGCTGACCGCGCGTGAGCATGATGTGCTGCTCGGGCTTGTGCGCGGCCACCCGAACAAGACGATCGCCTATGATCTCGGGATCAGCCCCAGAACGGTTGAAATCTATCGCGCCAATCTGATGACGAAGCTCGGCGTGCAAAGCCTATCCGAGGTGTTGCGGATAGCCTTCGCCGCCGGGCTCGGGGATGCCGCGCCGCCTGCACGCGAGGGACATGGCTGAGCCGGATGGCGGCCTCCGCTGCCATACATAATCCGGAACAATGCGTATTTTACTCCCGCGGCCATGAATGCATGCACGTGTGGCGGAGTGCTGGAGGCTGTCAATCCGGCACTTCGCACCAGATTGGCCAGATTGGGCGTGCGGCATGTATCAATGGAACGATATCGCAGCGACAAGCAGCGCGGGGGTTACTGGCAGCGCCCATGGCGCCCGTGAGCGCGATTGCCTCAACTGCAAGATCCGCCACGAAGCGATCTGCGCGCCCCTCGACGATTGCGGGCTCATGGAGCTGCAACGGCTTGGGAAACGCCGGACGCTGCATAAGGGCCAGGCGCTGAGCTGGGAAGGCGATGAAGCACCCCTCGTGGTGAACGTGCTGAGCGGGATGCTCAAGCTTTCGGCGAGCGCCCATAACGGCAGCGAGCAGATCCTTGGCCTGATCCGTCCGGGCGGTTTTGCCGGGCGGCCGCAAGGGGGCATCGCCCAGCAAAGCATCATCGCGATGGCCGAAACCGAGCTTTGCGTTTTCCCCAGCGATCGCTTCGCCAAATTCGCCGATCTGCATCCCGAGGTACGCGCGTCGTTACTTGAGCGCAGTCTCGAGGAACTGGATCGAACCCGGCGCTGGATGCTCTTGCTCGGGCGCGGAAGCGCGGCCGAGCGGGTGGCGGCCTTGCTGGTGGAATTTGCCGGCGAGGGGGCGGGCCCGCATCCGCTCCCGCTCAGCCGGGGGCAGATGGCCGAATTTGCCGGGCTTACCATCGAAACGGTGAGCCGGCAGCTCACCCGGTTCAAATCGGCCGGCATTATCGCGCTGCCAAGCCGCGACAGCTTCGAACTGCTCGATCGCGATGCGTTGCTGGCGACGGCGGGGATCTGCGTTCAGTACTGAGCCTTTCTTGGCAAGGCGGAATCGCCCCGCCGGACAAGAAAGGCTCAGATTCAAGGGCTGGAGCACTTTCCGGCCGAAAAACCGGTTCCCACTTTTTCGGGAAGTGCTCTAAGCCGCCCAAGTCCGGCGGCGATCTTCTCAGGGCGAGCTGAGGTTCGCCGGCGCCCGTGGATTGTTCGAAACGTCCAGCATCGAGGCTGCCTCATTCAGCTGCGCGGCTTCGTCCGCCGTCAGCCCGCCAATCGCTGAATCATCCCCGCTGTCGCCGCATCCCGCGAGCGAACCGAGGCATAGGAGCAGGGCAAGCGCTCTGATCATCAAGCGATCCCCCGATGACTCTTCAAATAAAAAGGGGTGGCGTCCGTTCGGACCCACCCCTTTGTTCGTCATGCGGCAAAGCCGCGCGATTACATCGCGTTGCTGACGTTGTCGGCAGCGTTGCTGACTGCCTCAGCCGAATTTTCGACATTGGCGGCCGCGTCCGTCACGTTCGCAGCAGCGGCATTGACGTCGCTCATGGCTTCGGCCGCAGTGGCGTTCGCATCGGCGGCATTGGCCGCGGCGGCATCGTCCTTCTTCGAGCAAGCTGCGACGCTGAGCGAAACGGCGATGAGCGAAAGAACTGCAATCTTCTTCATGGGCGTACCCTCCTTAGGGAAATGATGGAAGTTGGCGCGGTGACCTACCGCAGAGAGACTTGTTTCCCCCCGAAACATGCGCGGTCTTCATATCGTCACATCTAAGCGGATGCAATCTCTCTTGTTTCGGTAGTCATTACTGGGCTGATAGCGGCATCGGCGGGGCATCCGGGCTGCCCGTCGCGGCATCGTCGGCCGCGCTCGCGCCGACCTCTTCCTCATCGCGGGCTTCCGCATGGCGGCGTTGCAGATAGGCGGATCGCGCCGCTGCATAGGGATCGAGGCTCGTCTTCAGGAAGGCGTCTGTGCCGCTCGCCATGGCGTCCGAGCGCCGGACGACGACTTCGCCCGCGGTGACGCCGCGCCCCTGCATATGGGTGAGCCCGACATGGCGCAAGCCGATGCGATAGGGATTGGCAAGCTGCGCCACGCCGCTTCCCACGCCGTCCCGCAAAGTCGACGGGCCAAGGATCGGCAGCACGATATAGGGGCCGCCATTGACGCCCCAGCGCGCCAGCGTCTGGCCGAAATCCTCGTCCGCGGGCGCAATGCCGAAGCTGCTGGCATGATCCGCGAGCCCGCCGACGCCGATCGTACTGTTGACCGCGAACCGCTCGAAATTGCGCAGCGCCCGATCCGGCTTCCCTTGCAGGACGTTATTGATCATCGAGAAGGGCTCGGAAAGATTTGCGAGGATACGGGACAGCCCGCGCCGCGCCGGGGGCGGCGTGACCGTCTGATATGCCGTCGTGGCCGGCTTGATCGCGACCTGGTCGACGGCGCGGTTGAAGCCCCAGACGCCGCGATTGAGCTTCTCAAGCGGATCGCGCTCGGCCAGCCGCTCCTCCCCCGGCGCGGTGGCGCAGCCGGCGAGCACAAGCGCCAACATGAAACTGGCATTGATGCGCATATGGATCCTCCGTCGGCCGCTAAGCCTGCCATATTGACTACATATAAAGAATTCTTTATGTCCTTATCCGATGCGGATAGCCCTTTCCATCTTTCGCGCGCTGGCGGATCCAACGCGGTTGCGGATCCTGGGATTGCTGCGTGCGATGGAGCTGTCGGTGGGCGAGCTCGCGCAGGTGCTGGGCCAAAGCCAGCCGCGGGTCTCGCGCCACGTCAAGATCCTCGCAGATGCGGGGCTTGCCGTGCGCCGCAAGGAAGGAAGCTGGGTTTTTCTCGGCCTGGGCCCCAAGTCACGCTCGGCCCCGGTGCTCGATGCGATTGATGCCTGGGCCAGCGAGGAGCCCGGCGATCACTGGGCAGTCGCCGATATCGCGCGGCTGGCGGCGGTGCGTGCGGACCGCGCGGCTGCGGCGGAGGCCTATTTCGAAGCGCACGCTGCCGAATGGGACGCGATTCGATCCCTCTATGCGCCCGAAAGTGCGGTCGAGGAGGCGATCATCGCCCTGCTGCAGGGAAAGGAGATTGGCGCACTGGTCGATCTCGGCACCGGAACCGGGCGTATGCTGGAACTGCTGGGCAAGCAGGCGGTATCGGCGGTCGGCATCGATCGCAGCCCCGAGATGCTGCGGCTGGCGCGCGCGAAGCTCGCGGCCGCCGGGATGAAGGGAGCCGAGCTGCGGCAGGGCGACATCTATGCCATTCCGTTGGACAGCGGCGCTGCCGATACCGTCGTCCTTCACCAGGTTCTCCATTATGCGCAGCAGCCTGCCGCCGCGATCAACGAGGCAGGTCGGCTCCTCGTTCCGGGCGGGCGGCTGCTGGTTATCGATTTTGCGCCGCATGAGCGGGAGGATCTGCGCATCAGCGATGCGCATGCGCGGCTCGGCTTTGATGACGATCAGATGCGGGGTTGGTTCGAAAGCGCCGGGCTGGATCTCGAAACGGTGCGGGAATTAAGGGGAGGCGCGCTCACCGTGAAATTTTGGCTGGGCCGCCGGGCTGGATTGGATGCTAAGAAGGAATTGGCTGCATGAGTTTGTCGCTGGGTCAACTTGAGGAGGCGCGGCGGGCATTGGATACCCCGCTGTTCGCCGATCTCGCGGGCGACGCCGCGATCTCGTTCGAATTCTTCCCGCCCAAGACGTCGAAGATGGAGGAGACGCTCTGGTCCGCAATCGAAACGCTGGTGCCGCTGCGGCCTAGATTCGTCTCGGTCACTTATGGTGCGGGCGGCTCGACGCGCGAGCGGACGCATACGACCGTCGAACGGATCGTCCGCGAAACGCCGGTGCCGGCCGCCGCGCACCTGACCTGCGTCGGTGCCAGCAAGGATGAGATCGCCGATGTCGCGCGGGCCTATTGGGCGGCCGGCGTGCGGCATATCGTCGCGCTGCGCGGCGATCCGCCGGTGCTCGGCGAAGCGTTCGTTCCCCATCCCGAAGGCTATGGCAATGCCGCGGCGCTCGTCGAAGGGCTGGGCAAGATCGCTCCGTTCGAAATATCGGTCGCCGCCTATCCCGAAACCCATCCCGAGGCGCAGAGTGGTCAGGCCGATCTCGACAATCTCAAGGCCAAGTTCGATGCGGGCGCGACGCGCGCAATCTCGCAATTCTTCTTCTCGGCGGAAACCTTCTTCCGGTTCAAGGATCGCGCCGCGGCGGCCGGCATCCATGGCGAGATCGTGCCCGGCATCCTGCCGGTTTCGAACGTGGCGCAGACGCGGAAGTTCGCGGCGGCCTGCGGCGCGAGCATGCCGGCCTGGATGGACCGGCTGTTCGAAGGTCTCGACGATCATCCGGCCGCGCGCCAGCTGGTCGCCGCCACCATCGCGGCCGAGCTTTGCCGGCGCCTCTACGCCGGCGGCGTCCGGCATTTCCACTTCTACACGTTGAACCGCGCGGAGCTTGCCTTCGCGATCTGCCATCTGCTCGGACATCGCACCCAACTGAACGGGCTGGAGAAAGCCGCATGATCCCGATTGCTTCCGCCGCCGCCGAGCGCTTCCGCGGCGAAGCCGCCCAGCGCATCCTGATCACCGACGGCGCGTTCGGCACGATGATCCAGGGCTACAAGCTGGGTGAAGCCGATTATCGCGGCGCGCTGGATCTGACGCACGATCAGAAGGGCAATAACGATATCCTCGCCATCACCCGGCCCGACATCATCGATGCGATCACCCGCGCTTATCTCGACGCCGGATCGGACATCGTTTCGACCAACACGTTCAACGCGAATACGATCAGCCAGGCCGATTATGGCGCTGAGCATCTGGTCCGAGAGATCAACCTCGCTGCCGCGCGGATCGCGCGCAAGGCGGCGGACGATTATCAGGCGAAGGACGGCCGCCCGCGCTTCGTCGCTGGCGCGATCGGGCCGACCAACAAGACCTTGTCGCTTTCCCCCGACGTGGACGATCCCGGCTTTCGCGCCGTCGACTTCGATACGATGCGCGACGTCTATGCCGATCAGATCGGGGCGCTGCTCGACGGCGGTTGCGACTTCATCCTGATCGAGACCATCTTCGATACGCTCAACGCCAAGGCTGCGATCATGGCGGTGCTCGAAGAAGGCGAACGGCGCGGCATCGAGGTGCCGATGATGATTTCGATGACGATTACCGACATGTCCGGCCGGAATCTTTCCGGCCATGGCATGGAATCCTTCTGGTACGCGGTCCGCCATGCGCGGCCGCTCACCGTCGGCCTCAACTGCGCGTTCGGCGCGGATCAGCTTCGCCCGCATGTGCAGATCATCTCGAGCATCGCGGACGCGCTGGTGATGGTCTATCCCAATGCCGGGCTGCCCAATGATCTCGGCGAATATGACGAGCACCCGCACTATACGGGCGGCCGGATCGAGGACTGGGCCGAGAGCGGGCTGATCAATGTCGTTGGCGGTTGCTGCGGCACCACGCCTGCGCACATCGCGGCGATGGCGAAGGCGGTGGCAGGCAAGCCGCCGCGCACCCTCCCGCAACCTGCGGTCGTCACCCGCTTGGCAGGGCTCGATCCGATGAACATGGCGGCGTGATTCACCTCGTCCCGGCGGCGCAGGGACAGCTCTTCTTTTTCCAACTCGGCGACAGAGCCCCTGCTAAGGCGGGGACGTCTGAAAAAATGGGATTTTGATGACCACCCAACCCACCGCAATCTTCGTCAATATTGGCGAGCGCACCAATGTCACCGGATCGGCCAAGTTCAAGAAGCTGATCATGGCAGGCGACTATGCGGCCGCGGTGGAGGTCGCGCGGCAGCAGGTGGAGAATGGCGCGCAGATCATCGACGTCAACATGGACGAAGGGTTGCTCGACGCCGAGCAGGCGATGACGACCTTCCTCAAGCTGATCGCGGCCGAGCCGGATATCGCGCGCGTGCCGGTGATGGTCGATAGCTCGAAATGGTCAGTGATCGAGGCGGGGCTCAAATGCGTTTCGGGCAAGCCGATCGTCAATTCCATCAGCATGAAGGAAGGCGAGGCCGAGTTCCTGAAATATGCCCGGAAAGTGATGAACTACGGCGCCGCGGTAGTCGTCATGGCGTTCGACGAGGTGGGCCAGGCCGACACCAAGGAGCGCAAGATCGAAATCTGCGAGCGCGCCTATAAGCTGCTGCTCGGGATCGGCTTTCCGCCCGAGGACATCATCTTCGATCCCAATATCTTCGCGGTCGCGACCGGGATCGAGGAGCATAATAACTACGCGGTCGATTTCATCGAGGCGACGCGCGAGATCAAGCGGCGCTGCCCGCACGTCCATATCTCGGGCGGGCTTTCCAATCTCAGCTTCTCGTTCCGGGGCAATGAGCCGGTGCGGCGCGCGATGCACTCGGTCTTTCTCTATCATGCCATCCCCGCCGGGATGGACATGGGCATCGTCAACGCCGGCCAGCTCGACGTCTATGATACGATCGACCCCGAGCTCAGAACCGCCTGCGAGGATGTGATCCTCAATCGCGATCCCGATGCGGGCGAGCGGCTGGTGGCGCTGGCCGAGAAGTTTCGCGGCAGCGACGCGGCGGCCGACAAGGCGGCCGAGGAATGGCGCGGCTGGCCCGTCACCAAGCGGCTCGAACACGCCCTGGTCAAGGGCATCGACGCCTATGTGGTCGACGATACCGAAGAGGCGCGGCAGAGCTTCGCCCGGCCGATCGAGGTGATCGAAGGGCCGCTGATGGACGGCATGAACGTGGTCGGCGATCTGTTTGGATCGGGCAAGATGTTCCTGCCGCAGGTGGTGAAATCGGCCCGCGTGATGAAGAAAGCGGTGGCGCACCTGATCCCGTTCATCGAGGCGCAGAAGGAAGCGGGGCAGCGCGCCAAGGGCCGGATCGTGATGGCGACGGTGAAGGGCGACGTTCACGACATCGGCAAGAATATCGTGGGCGTCGTGCTCCAGTGCAACGGCTATGAGGTGATCGATCTGGGCGTGATGGTGCCCTGGATGGATATCCTCAAGGCCGCCAATGAGAATGATGCCGACATGATCGGGCTTTCGGGCTTGATCACGCCGTCGCTGGACGAGATGGTGACGGTCGCGTCCGAGATGCAGCGCGCCGAGATGACGATGCCGCTCCTGATCGGCGGCGCGACTACCTCGCGCGTGCATACCGCGCTGCGCATCGCCCCCGCTTATCAAGGGCCAGTGGTGCATGTGCTCGATGCGAGCCGCGCCGTCGGGGTCGCTTCGACGCTGATCTCGGACACCCAGCGTGATGCCTTCGTGACGAAGACCGCCGACGAATATCAGGCGATCCGCGACGCGCGCGCCAACAAGGGTCAAAGCGAACTGATCTCGCTGGAGCAGGCGCGCGCCAACGCTTTCCCCACCGATTTCGCGCTTTCGCCGCCCGCCCCTGTGCAGCCGGGGCTGCATCATTTTCCCGATTGGCCGCTGGAGGACCTGCGGAGCTATATCGACTGGACGCCCTTCTTCCGCGCCTGGGAGCTGGCGGGGAATTTTCCTGCAATCCTCGAGGACGCGGTGGTCGGCGAAAGCGCGCGCAGCCTCTATGCCGACGCGCAGGCGATGCTTGACCAGATCATCGCGGAGAAATGGCTGACGGCCAAGGGCGTCGCCGGCCTCTGGAAATGCCGCCGCGATGGCGACGATGTCGTGCTGGAGGATGGCACGCGCATTCCCTTCCTGCGCCAGCAGATTGCCAAGCGCGAGGGCCGGGCCAATATGTGCCTGGCGGATTTCATCAATCCCGACGGCGACTGGATCGGCGGCTTCGCGGTCACGGCCGGGCATGGCATTGACGCGCATCTCGCCCGCTTCAAGGCGGATCATGACGATTATCGCGATATCCTGCTGAAGGCGCTGGCGGATCGTTTCGCCGAGGCCTTCGCCGAGCGGCTGCATCAGCATGTCCGCTCCACGCTCTGGGGCTATGCTCCCGACGAGCAATTGACCAACGAAGCGCTGATCCGCGAGGAATATCGCGGCATCCGCCCGGCGCCCGGCTACCCCGCCTGCCCCGAGCACAGCCTCAAGCCGATCCTGTTCGATCTGCTCGGCGCGCCGGAAAAAACCGGCATCGTGCTCACCGAAAACTTCGCGATGCTGCCGACCGCGGCCGTCTCCGGCTTCTATTTCGGCCATCCGGAAAGCCAATATTTCGGCGTCGCCCGCATCGGACGCGACCAGCTGGAAGATTATGCGCGGCGGCGCGGCATCGATCTTGAGACGGCCGAGCGCCGGCTTAGGCCCAATCTCGACTAAGCGGCGGCGCGCTTCCCGTAGTCGGGGCCCATCATCGCCATGAGCTGTTCGAACGCGAGTTCGCGCGCCGTGTCGCGTTCCAGGCCGAGCTCCTCCGCCATCGGGCCGCCCAGCAGCGCATCGCCAAGCGCGGTCAAGGTCAGCGCCAGCGTCACGTTGGCGACCGATTTATAGCCGGGAACGGTCAGCTCATCGACGAGCGAATGAACCGCCTTCAGGATCGGCGAAAGCGCATCGACGTCGCCGCTCAGGATCATCCAGGAGGCCAGCGGCCCGGCGCCTTCCTTGGAGAAGGCGTCGAAGCACAGCTCGACAATCGCGCGCGGGTTCAGGTCGCCCCGGCGAACCGCCTGAACCGCGTCCGCGATCTTGGCGGTGATGCGTTCCGCGAGACTGCTGGCCAGCGCCGTCTGCAGGCCGTGGGCCGAGCCGAAATGGTGAAGCACATTGGCGTGGGTTCGTCCGATGCGCGCGGCGACCGCCTTCAGCGTCACGGCCTGCGGGCCCTGCTCGATCAGGATCTCGCGCGCCGCCGCCAGCGCATGCTCCTGGCTATCCTGCTTCGACAGCCTTGTCCGAATCGTCATCGTTGTCGCCATTAGTCCCACCCTCGACGCATCCCATGTGAGACGCCCGCCCACGCGCCGGGGCACCTTGCCCATATCATGTCGCGGGCGCGCCCGCGAGTCCGCTTTGCCGAAGCCTGATGCCGTCAGGCTGCGAGCAGCGGCACGGCATCGCATTCTACGGGGACTCGGCGGACAAAGAGAGCCGCGGGAATGACCGCCTGCCCGCCGCTGGTGCGCCGCATCACCGTGCCCGCGGAGGTGAAACCCAGCTTTTCGAGGACGCGGGCAGCGCCGCCGCGATCGCCGAACGCGCAGGCGAAGAGCTCGCGCAGCCGCAAGCACTGGGCGATGTTGAGCATGGCCTTCACTGCTTCGGTGGCGAAGCCGGCGCCGCGCCTGTCATGCCGCGTCCAGAAATCAAGTTCGACCGAATTGTCCGCCATGCGATGCAGCCCGACGCCGCCGACCAGTTCCGGCGCGCCGTCAGTGCGCGACAACACGAGCAGCCGCGGCAGCCCGGCATCGCGATTGTGGCGAAGCCAGCGTTCGGCATCATCCCCGTTCAGCGGCCAGCGGCTCCAGCCGAGATTGGCGACGATCGAGCTATGATCGATGGCGCTCGCCAATGCAGGCGCGTCCTCGACCCAGCCGGGACGCAACATCAGCCGCTCGGTACGTGCAAACATACTCCACACTCCCTTGGCGCGGCATTGAACCATGAGGGTTACAACCGCGCGACAACATAGGATGAGGGAGACACGAAAAAGGGAGCTGGTGAAACCCCGCTCCCCTTGCGCCCGGCTTGCCGGGCCTTCGGGTCGCCCCCAGGGCGACCCCTATTCAGGACCGCCTGTTATTCAGCCGCCACGGCTGCCACGTCGACGCTGACATATTTGCGGCCAAGCTTGCCTTCGTGGAAGGTCACGCGGCCTTCGGTCAGGGCAAACAAAGTGTGATCCTTGCCCATGCCGACATTGCGGCCAGCGTAAATCTTGGTTCCGCGCTGGCGGACGATAATATTGCCGCCGATCACCTGCTCGCCGCCGAACTTCTTCACGCCAAGACGGCGGCCTGCCGAATCGCGTCCGTTGCGCGAGGAGCCGCCTGCTTTCTTATGTGCCATGCCCTATACTCCTTGTGCGCTGCTCAGGCTTCCGCGCCCGCCTCGGGGGCGGCTTCCTCGGCGGCCGGCTTGGCAGCCTTCTTCGCCTTCTTCTGCTCGCCACCGATCGCGGTGATGCGCAGGATGGTGTGCTGCTGGCGGTGGCCATTGCGACGGCGATAATTGTGCCGGCGGCGCTTCTTGAAGACGATGACCTTCTCGGCCTTCGCCTGCGCGATGATCTCGGCCGAAACGATCAGGCCGTCCGTAGCCTTCAGCTCCGAGCCTTCGCCCGCGAGGAGAACGTCGCCCAGCGACACGGTGTCCCCCGCCTCGCCCGGCAGCTTCTCGACTGCGATCTTGTCTCCGGCGGCGACGCGATACTGCTTGCCGCCCGTGCGCACGATAGCGAACATGGCCCTCATCACTTCTTCAAACGATTATCCGCGCAAAGCAAAAGGCCACGGCCTTCCACCCCCGCGCGGGAAGTGGGGCTGCTAGACGAGGGAGGGCAGGCTGTCAACCGCTAGTCGCGCGCGAGACCTGCGCCAGCGCCGCTTTCCCGGCCGGGGCGTCCAGCCGGTCCCAGTCGGCAAAGCGGGCGTGCAGCGCGGCCACCACCTGCGCGCCGTCGCCCGCGGCGGCCGCCACCCGCTTGACCGATCCGGAACGGATGTCGCCGATCGCGAAAATGCCGCGCCGGCTGGTTTCGAGCGGAAGCCGCCCCTCGGCCGCCTCGGGCCCCGTCCGGATGAAGCCATTATGGTCAAGCGCCAGCCCGGTGCCCTTGAGCCAATCGGTGTTGGGATCGGCGCCGATGAACAGGAAGAGATGGCTTACCGCCAGCCGGTGTTCCTCGCCGCCATCGCCATGGCACCAACGGATCACCTCCATCGCACCGCTCTCGCTTCCCTCCACGCCGACCACCTGCGCCGGCGTCACCACCTTGATGTTGGCGATGCTCTCGATCCTCTCCACCAGATAGCTCGACATCGTGGCCGCGAGCGGACGCCGCGCGATCAGGGTCACGCTTCTTGCCTGGCCCGACAGATAGACCGCCGCCTGGCCCGCGGAGTTGCCGCCCCCGACCAGCGCCACATCCTGCGCCGAGCAAAGCCGCGCTTCGATCGGAGAGGCCCAATAATGGATCGAGCGGCCTTCGAAGGGATCGAGCCCCTCAATGGGCAATCGCCGGTAGCGTGCACCTGCGGCAATCACGACGGCGCGCGCGTGCACGCGTTCGCCGTTGGCAAGGGTAAGCCGCTGATCCCTGCCGATCCCTTCGTCGCATTCGAGATGGAGGGCTTCATCGGGGATCGCGATTTCGACGCCGAATTTCTGGGCCTGGTTATAGGCCCGCGCCATCAGGGCCATGCCTGAAATACCGGTCGGGAAGCCCAGGAAATTCTCGATGCGGGCGGAAGCGCCGGCCTGCCCGCCAAAGGCGCGGCAATCGAGCGTCAGCACCGACAAGCCTTCCGACGCCGCATAGACGGAAGCAGCCAGCCCGGCCGGGCCCGCGCCGACGATTGCCACGTCATAGAGCTTGTCGGGATCGATTGCCTTGAGCAGGCCGATGCAACGCGCCAGCGCGGGCTCGCTGGGATTGCGGAGCATCTGTCCGCCTGGACACAGGACGATCGGAAGCTCCTGCGTTTCGACGTGGAACTGGTCGATGATCGTTCGGGCATCCTCGTCCACGGCCGGATCGAGCAGCAGATGGGGATGGCCGTTGCGTCTAAGGAAGACGAGCAGGCGCAGGACATCGCCATCGTCGCTATGGCCAATGATGGTCGGGCCGCCCGCGCCGGTTTCGAGCAGGCCGACACGGCGCAGGATCAGCGATCGCATGATTCGTTCGCCGAGATCGGCCTCCGCGATCAGCAGGGCGCGCAGCCGATCCGGGGGAAATATCAGCGCTTCGCCATTCTCGATGGCCTGGGTATCGACCAGCGCGGGCTTGCCGGTCAGCTGGGCGAGCTCACCCATGAAACCCCCCGGCGGATGGGTGACGATCGGGCGATTCCGCCCTCCTTCGCCGCGCCGGCTGACTTCTACGCTTCCGCTCAGAATGACCGCCATGCCGAGGCCGGGTTCTCCAACCTGCGCCAGCATCTCGCCTTTCCGAAACGAGCGCGGCTGGCCGAAGCGCCGGATCCGGTCGATTTCGGCCGGATTGAGCAGCGGAAACATCTGCTGCCGGCGCGTGTCCATGATCGATTGGGCGGGTTCCGCCATCCTCTGCTCCCTTTGCATCGGCGCGCAGGCACCCTATATACGTCTCCGCCGGCTTGCCGGCTATGGCGATAAATGATGCCGTGAAATAGGCGCAGCGGACCCGGGGGCAGTACCCGGCGGCTCCACCACAAGCCTTTGGGAAACCGGGGGATTTTGATGGGGCCGAACCAGGATCGACGTGTGTTGAAAGACGGTATTTTTGCCCGGCCTGAATGCGCCGTAAAACCGTTCAAACCTACAAGTGCCAACGATAACGAGGCGCTCGCTCTTGCCGCGTAACTGATGCCCTAACGGGCAGACGTTACAAAGCTTAGCGCGGTCCGGGCCGCACCGGGCAACAGAAGCGGATTCCAGCGGCTCCGGGGGGGCCGGGCAACAGAACCCCCCGACCTTCACGGCTCGAGCATTTTAATCAGAACCCAGTCCGTTTGGTTCGAGTAGCGTTCGCGCATGTCGAGAAAGCGTATCGAGAACATGCCCCGCTGACGGATTTCTCGACTTCGGTTCTCGACAAGCTCGAACCTTCGCTCGAAACGAACGCTTACGATGAACGCGCGATGTTCTGATTCTTATCTTCAACTCGATCTTGTAGGATCGGTGAGCGGATCGCCGATCTCGCCCGAAACCGGCGTGCCGAGCGCGCCGGTCTGGCGTTCGATCATCCGGTGAACTCTGGGGGCGTCGGGCCCGACATGAAGGGCGCGGATGCGCTCGAAATTGGCGGCGTCGGCATGCGTGCGCCGCTGGTTGTGGCGTACATAATCGACCCAGGTCGCGACATGATAGCGCTCGATCCAGACCATCTCATCCTCAAGATCGCGCAGCAGCGTCCAATGCCGCGCGCCGTCGCGAATGCGGATGCGCCGGCGCTCGGCCATCGCAGCGAGGAATTCCGGAATGTTGGCCGGGTCGATGCGATATTCGATGGTGACGACGATCGGGCCGCTGCGGGGCTGGATCGAAACGGCGATATCGGGCTCGGTCCAGCGGCTGAGCGGATCGAGGTTGAGCGCTTCCACCTGCGGCAGCGGGAAGCGGAAGCGCAACAGCAACGCGGCCGACTGAACGGCGCCCATGATGACGAGCGCGCCGCCAACGCCCCACTGTCCGGCAAGTTCACCCGAAAGCCAGCTTCCAAGCGCCATGCCGCCAAAGGCCGCCATCTGGTAGATCGATAATGCGCGGCCGACGACCCAGCGCGGCGAAGCCATCTGGACGGTGACGTTGAACGTCGCGAGCGTCAGCACCCACCCCGCACCCGCCATCATGAGCGCGAGGAAGGTCGCAGCCAGCGAGTAGCTTATGCCGGCGATCACCGTGCCGATCGCCATGGCCAATATCCCGATCGTGACCACGTTCTCGGTCGAGAAGCGCGAGCGCAGCCGCCCGCTTGCCAAGGCGCCCGCAACGGCGCCGATCCCGAACGCGCCGAGCAAAATGCCATAGACCAGTGCCCCGCCGCTGACATGTTCGCGCGCGACGAGCGGCATCAGGGCGGGAACGGCGCTGGCGGCCACCCCGAACAGGCCAGCACGCAAGACAACCACGCGGATGTGGGGCGACATCCAGACATAGCGTATGCCCGCCTCCATCGCGATCGCGATGCGCTCCCTCGGCAGCTGCCGTTCTTTTCGGGGCGGCCGCCACCCGGCCAGCACCGCGATCAGGCCGACATAGCTGATGGCGTTGATCAGAAAGGCCGCCGCCGGCCCGGCAGCCGCCACGATGATGCCGCCCACTGCCGGGCCGGCGCTGCGTGCGATGTTGAACTGCATGCTGTTGAGCGAGACGGCAGCGGGCAACGCCGCGCGTGGCACCATCTCGCCCACCGAAGCCTGCCAGGCCGGACCATTCAGCGCGGTGCCGATGCCGATCAGGAAGGTGAAGCCGAGCAGCAGCCAAGGCGAAAGCATGCCCTGCCAGGCGAAGATGCTGAGCGCGGCGGACACCGCCAACATGAAGGATTGCGCCCAAAGCATCACTGCGCGCTGCTCGATATTATCCGCGATCGCGCCGGCCAGCAGCGACAGCAGCATGATCGGAAGCGTGGTGGAGGCCTGCACGAGCGCGACGAGCGCCGGATTGCGCGTGAGCGAGGTCATCAGCCACGACGCGCCGACCGACTGGATCAGCCCGCCGAAATTGGAGATCAGGCTGGCGATCCACACCATTCGGAAGATGGGGATGCTGAACGGGGAAATGGCGGGCGGCGGCTCGGGTTTTGACATCGTGCGCTAAACTATCTCCGGCCGCCTGTGTTCACAGGCCGTTGCGAGGATAGGTCAGGCTGTAGCCGTTCGAGGCGCGATTGACAGGAAAACTCGCCTGCCCGGCTCCCGGGCCGAAGGCCGGTTCGCGCCTTCATCCGAGCAGGAGGCTAGGCACCCTGCGGTGCGGGATCGCCCCAGCCGCCCTTGCTGCGCGGCGGCCGCTTGCTCTTCGGGATCGAGGAGCCGCCGCTGCCGAGCGCGAGCGGGGTGCGCGCGCCGCTGTCCGTGCGGCCGATATCGTCGCCCGCGATCGCGCGCTTGGCTTCTTCGCCGGTCAGCGTCTCGAACTCGAGCAGGGCGCTGGCGAGACGATGCAGCTCGTCCAGATTGTCGGTCAGCACCTTGCGGGCGGCGGCTTCCGCCTCTTCGATCAGGCGGCGGACCTCCTGGTCGATCAGGCGCGAAGTCTCTTCCGATATGCTCTGGGTGCGCGCGACCGAGTGGCCGAGGAACACCTCGTCCTGATTGTCGCGATAGCGCAGCCAGCCGAGCTTCTCGCTCATGCCATATTCCATCACCATCGAGCGGGCCATGTCGGTGGCTTGCTGGATGTCGTTGGAAGCGCCGGTGTTGAGATGATCCGCGCCGTAGATCAGCTGCTCGGCGATGCGGCCGCCGAAGCAGAGCGCGAGCCGGGCCTTCATCTGCTGCATCGACATCGAATAGCGGTCGCGCTCCGGCAGGTTCCAGGTCACGCCCAGCGCACGGCCGCGCGGGATGATCGTCACCTTGTGCAGCGGATCGCAGCCGGGAACATGGAGTGAGACGAGCGCATGGCCCGCCTCATGATAGGCTGTGGCCTTTTTCTCGTCCTCGGTCATGACCATCGATTTGCGCTCGGCGCCCATCATGACCTTGTCCTTGGCTTCTTCGAACTCGCGCATGGCGACGAGGCGCTTGCCCTTGCGCGCGGCGAGCAGCGCAGCCTCGTTGACGAGGTTGGCGAGATCGGCGCCGGAAAAGCCCGGCGTGCCGCGCGCGATGGTGCGCGGATCGACATCGGGCGCCAGCGGCACCTTGGACATGTGGACGGCCAGAATCTTCTCGCGCCCCTCGATATCCGGGCGCGGCACGACCACCTGCCGGTCGAAGCGGCCGGGACGCAGCAGCGCTGGATCGAGCACGTCGGGCCGGTTGGTGGCGGCGATGATGATGATGCCTTCGTTCGCCTCGAACCCGTCCATCTCGACGAGGAGCTGGTTCAGCGTCTGTTCGCGCTCATCATTGCCGTTGCCAAGGCCGGCGCCGCGATGGCGACCGACGGCGTCGATTTCGTCGATGAAGACGATGCAGGGCGCGTTCTTCTTCGCCTGCTCGAACATGTCGCGCACGCGGCTGGCGCCGACGCCGACGAACATCTCGACGAAGTCCGAACCCGAAATGGTGAAGAAGGGCACGTTCGCTTCGCCCGCAATCGCGCGGGCGAGCAGCGTCTTGCCGGTGCCGGGCGAGCCGACCAGCAGCGCCCCTTTCGGGATCTTGCCGCCGAGGCGGGCGAACTTGCTCGGATCCTTGAGGAAGTCGACGATCTCCTGCAGCTCCTCGCGCGCCTCGTCGATGCCGGCGACGTCATCGAAGGTGACGCGGCCCTGCTTCTCGGTCAGCAGCCGCGCTCGGCTCTTGCCAAAGCCCATCGCGCCCGAGCCCGAATTTTTCTGCATCTGCCGGAACACGAAGAAGGCGATGCCGATCATCAGCAGGAACGGCAGCGATTGATAGAGCAGGATCATCCACACGCTCGCCTGCTCGTCCGGCACGGCGCGGAAGGTGACATTGTTGTCGGCGAGGCGCTGGATCAGCGTTGGGTCGTTGGGCGCAAAGGTCTTGAACGGCTGGCCGTTGGTATATTTGCCGCTGACGATGCCTTCGCCGATATCGGCCTCACGCACCGTGCCTTCGTTGACATGGCCGAGGAATTCCGAATAGGCGATCGCGCTGCCCGCGTCGCGGCGGCTATTGCCGGCAAACATCGAAACGAACAGGAACAGGCCGATCATGATCGCGGCCCAGATGGCCACGCTCCGCATCCACGGATTGCCCTGCGGTTCCTTGTCCTGATTCATTCGGTGATCCCAGCCTTTCGCCGCCTAAGATAAGTTATCCTGCACCAATAACAATGGATGTATGCTTAACGGTGTTCCCGCCGTGGCGGAGCGATGCCGAAGCGCCACACCGGGCCGCCCGACGCCCGCACCCCGGCCAGCGTGGCGGTGCCGCCGGCCGCGAGTCTGGCGACCATCCGGTCCAGCCCGTCGCCATCCCAAGTCGCTGCCAATGCCATCAGCGCGCGTGCCGCCAGGCGCCGCTGAATCTCCACCGGCAAGTCGCCTGAGTCTATACGGATTTCGCCGGGGTGGCGCAGGTCCACCCGGCTTCGCCAGGCCTGCTCCACCATCCAGTCCACCGCGGCATCGGCATCGGCGAGGTAGGTTGCGGCGCGCGCCAGCATCCCGGCATCGAGCGCGGGCTCGCGCGCCAGCAGCGCGCGGATGCGGACGCGATCGTAGCGCGGATCATCATTGGAAGGATCGAGCGCGGGGCGAATACTAGCTTTTTCAACGATCGCGGCCAGCTCCGCACGCTGCCATGCCAGCAACGGGCGCACGAGTCGCAGGCTGCCGCCGCGCGAATCGGGGCCGGGGGCAGGCAGGGCGGCGATTGCCTTCATCCGCGCCAGCCCGGATAGGCCGGAGCCGCGCAGCGCGCGCATCAGAAATCCCTCGGCCACGTCGTCGCGATGGTGCGCGGTCGCGATCAGCGCGATCCCCGAAGCTTCGGCCCAATCCTTCAGCAGACGATAGCGCAGCAACCGCGCACGCTCCTGCACATTGCCGCCGGACGCCAGCGGGGTTTCCGGCGCGAGTATGGCGTGCGGCGCGCCAAGCTGACGGCAAATGCCCGCGACCATGCGGGCCTCGGCGGCGGCTTCGGGGCGGAGGCCGTGATCCACGGTGGCCACGACGATCCTGCCCGGCAAGGCGGCGTGCGCCAGCAGCAGCAGCGCGAGGCTGTCAGGCCCGCCCGAGACCGCGAGGCCGATCGGGCGGCTCGGCGGCAGCGGCCCCGTCAGCGCCTCGAGATCATGCGCGAAGCGCTGAACCTCCGTGTCAGGAAGCGCATTTGGCGTCGGCACGCGCCTTGGTGACCTTATCCTGCAGTGAGGCCCCCATGGTCGCGCCATAGACATCCTGTAGCTCGCCATAAACGCGGCAGGCATCCTTGGGCTTCTTGAGCTGAAGCAGCGCCTGGCCGAGATAATAGAGGCTGTCGGGCGCGCGTTCGCCGCGCGGCATCTTCTGATAATTGGCGTAGAAGGCTTCGGCCGCGAGCGCTGGCTTGCCCTCGTCGAGATAGGCGCGGCCGAGCAGGTTCTGCGCGTAGCTCGCGCGGCGGTGCTTCGGATATTTGGCGACGAAATCCTTCAGCGCGGCTTCCGCCTCGGGATATTTCTTGTCGGCCCACAGCTTGTATCCGGCGAGATAGATCGCTTCGGCCTGATCGTCCGAGCCTGCGGCGGCGGGCGCAGCGGCAGCGGCTGCGCCGGCCGCAGGCGGGGGCGTGATGGCCGGCGGATTCGGATTAGGCGTCACGATCGGCGGTGGGGTCGCGACCGAAGATGCAGCGGCCGCGGTTGAGGGCGTGCCGGGCTTGATGGCGGCGGTGCCGCCCTCGAGCTGGAGCAGGCGCGCCTCGGTATCGCCCTTCATCTTGTTCATGGCGTCTTCGAGCTGCCGGAGCTTGAAGCCGTTCTGCTCGACCTGGCTGGTGAGCTGCTGCATTTCGGTTTCGAGCGCATTGACGCGCGCGGTCACATCCGAAAGCGGGGTCGTGGCGGGGATGCCTTCGGGCGCCGCCTGGGGCGCGGCCGGCGCGATCTCGGGTTCGAAGAAGCGATTGTCGCCCCCGGGGAACACCTTGCGCTGCACCGCCTTCATTTCCTTTTCGAGCTTGTCGACGCGCCCGCCCAGATCAGCCTGGGCATGAGCTGGGGCAAAGGCGGCAGGGGCAGTGGATAGCAGCAGCAAGGCAGCCATCAGCGGCAATCGCATCGAGGAATCTCCTGGGTGAGCGCATGGGGGGCGTTATGCGCGATGGGGCTGGATATCAGGGAGTGGCAGGGCTTGCTACATTGCCGTTGGCCTGATCCGCATGGGACGGCGGCGCGGTGGCAGGCTGGGCGGGGGAAGGCAGCGCGGCGGACGGCGGAGCCGGCGGTGCCGCGCTGGCGGCGCTGCGCTCGATTAGGGCCAGACCTTTCAGGCTCACATTGCTGATCGTGCGATCGCCCTTGCCGAGCGGCGGGATCTCGCGCGCGCCCACTTGCACGCGTAGCACCTGCGGCCGGCCGGTCAGCAGCCGCGGATCCTTGGCATCGGCGGGAACCTGATAGCTCTGGCCGGGCGCGAGCTGGCCCATGAACAAGGTGGGGCCGGCCGGGTTGCCCTTGTCCGTCACCTTGATCCAGACCTCCTCGATCGCGGTCAGCACCACCCTGTCATTGGGCGACGGCACCGGCGCAGCAGCAGTAGGCGCCGCCTTCGGCGCTGGGCGAGCAGGGGCGGCGGGCGCTTCCGCCACTGGCTGCGTCCCCGCCGCCAGCTGCTGCCGCTCCTCGTTGCGCCAGCCGCCGCGCCAGATCAGATAGGCGACGAGCAGGATGACGGCGGTGCCGAGCGCGACCATCGCGAGCAGGCTGGGCGGCACCCGCGAGGGATCGGCGGGCTCGAACGGCGTATATTCGGTGCGGCGGGCGAGCGTTTCGCCCCGCTCGGCGCGGAAATCGGCCGCGATCTCCTCGCCATCGAGGCCGACCATGCGCGCGAAGGTCTTGGCGAAGCCGATGCTGTAGGTGCTGGCGGGCAGCGCCTCGAAATTGGAATCCTCGATCGCCTGCAGATGCCGCAACGGGATACGCGAGCGTTCGGCAACGTCTTCAAGCTCAAGCTTCAGCGCCTTGCGTGCTTCGGCGATGCGTTCGCCGACGCGCTTGGCATGCCTCCCTTGCGTCGCCTGCGCTTCCGTCATGCGCAATCCCCAACCAGGCTGATCTCCGAAGTCCTGCCGCCTGCCGATACTAGCGGAAAGCTTGCTCGCCCTTGAACCATGTCGCAACAATATGTGTAAAAAGTCAAATAGAGGCAGGCACTTTTCGTCAACGGCGGGCCGGGTTGCGATCAGCTGATGGCGACCCCGTTCGTATTCGCCCACTCCTGAAGCGCGCCGCGCATATTTTCAGGGGGGCTGGCGAGCCATTCCGCCATCCGAGCCTGTAATTTGGCCGCATCGAGCGAGCGGATCATGGCCTTTACAGGGCCCACCGCGGCGGGCGTGATCGACAGCCGCTCGACGCCCAGCCCGATCAACGCCATCGCTTCAAGCGTGCGGCCGCCCATCTCGCCGCAGACGCCCACCGGCACGGACGCCTCCGTACACTGAATCACGACGCGGCGCAGGAACCGCAGGATCGCGGGCGAAAGCCAATCGAACCGCTCCGCAAGCTTGGGGTTGGCGCGATCCGCGGCGAACAGGAACTGGGTGAGATCATTGGTGCCGATCGAAAGGAAATCGAGCTTCGGCAACAGCAGGTCCAGCACCTCCGCCAGCGCCGGCACCTCCAGCATCGTGCCATATTTGATCGCGGTGGGCAGCATGCGATTGCGCGACGCGATCCATGCGTGCTGCGTAACGAAGAGCTTGCGCGCCTGATCGAATTCCCACGGCTCCGAAACCATCGGGAACATCACGTACAGCGTGCGGCCGGCCGCCGCCTCGATCAACGCGCGCGCCTGCGCCTTCATCAGCGCATCGCGATCGAGCGCCAGCCTCAGCGCACGCCAGCCCATCGCCGGGTTCTCCTCGGGCTCGGCGTGCGCATCGCTGACCATATAGGGTAGCACCTTGTCGCCGCCGATATCGACCGTGCGGAAGATGACCGGCTTGTCGCCTGCGGCATCGAGCACATCGCGGTAGAGCCGCTGCTGGCGCTCGCGCTGGGGAAGCGTGGCCGACACCAGGAACTGGAATTCGGTGCGGAACAGGCCAATGCCATCGGCACCCGTGACGTCGAGTGCCGCGACATCGTCGCGCAGGCCGGCATTGACCATCAGCCCGATGCGGATGCCGTCGCTCGTCACAGGCGGCAGTTCGCGCATCGCCGCAAACTCGGCGCGCCGCTTCTGGCCCAGCGCGAGCTTGGTCTCGAACGCTTCCTCCATCGGCGGCGCCGGCCGCGCGAGCGCGAAGCCCTGGTTGACGTCGAGCAGCAGCAGATCGCCTTCGCTCACCACGCGGCGCACGTCCTTGACGCGGCCGAGCACGGGAATGCCCATCGCGCGCGCCACGATGGTGACATGCGCGGTGAGCGATCCTTCCTCGAGCACCACGCCCTTCAGCCGGCGCTTGTCATATTCGAGCAGTTCGGCCGGGCCGAGATTGCGCGCCACAAGGATCGAATCCTGGCGCAGGCCGAGCTGGGCCGCCGTGCCGAGCTGGCCCGCGACGATTCGCAGCAAGCGGTTCGATAGGTCCTCCAGATCGTGCATGCGATCGGCCAGCAGCGGATCGTCGATCTCGCGCATGCGCATCCGCGTGCGCTGCTGGACGCGCTCGATCGCGGCTTCGGCGGTAAGGCCCGAATCGATCGCCTCGTTGATGCGCCGGGCCCAGCCCTCGTCATACGCGAACATCTTGTAGGTCTCGAGCACGTCGTGATGCTCGCCCGCCACGCCGAATTCGGCTTCGCGCATCATGCGATCGATCTGCTCGCGCATCTTGCCGAAGGCGGAAATAACGCGGTGGCGCTCGGCCTCCGTATCTTCGGCCACGGTATGCTCGATATGCACGCGCGGCTGGTGGAACACCGCGAAGCCGCGGCCCATGCCTTCGACGAGCTTGAGGCCTTGGAGCCGGATCGGCCCGATATCGCGCGCGCTGGCGCCGGAGGCGGCAAGATCGTCGATCAGGCCCGCGCCGGCGATCAGCTCGGCCAGCACCATCGCGACGGTCTGCAGTGCCTCGATCTCGACCTCATCATAGCGCCGCGGCTCGGCATGCTGCACCGCCAGCACGCCCACCGCGCGCTCGCGCCGCACGATCGGCACGCCCGCGAAGCTGTGATAAAGCTCTTCGCCCGTCTCGGGCTTGTACGCGAAATTGGGGTGGCTGGTGGCCTCGTCGAGGTTCAGCGTCTCGACCTCCTCGGCGATCGTGCCGACCAGGCCTTCGCCGAGCGCCAATTGGGTGACGTGGACGGCTTCCTGCTTGAGGCCGCGCGTGGCGAACAGCTCAAGCGCGCCGTCGCGCAGCAGATAGATCGAGCAGACCTCGCTGTTGAGCGCCTCGCCGATGATCTGGACGACGCGGTTGAGCTTGGCCTGCGCCGGCGTGCGCGAGGCCATCACGTCATGAAGACGCGTCAGGATCTCGCGTGCGGCGTTCGCGGCTGTGGTCTGCTGGGGCACACCAATGCGCTAACAGAAAGCGCGCCTTGATTCCAATCGGGATTGGATCATCCGGTTGCGGAGTGCAGCAAATGCGCCGCCCGCGCGGCAAGCGCCGCGTCGGCCTTGTCGGGCGCGACGTGGCGCACCAGCGAAAGTCCGCGCAACGCCAAGATGTGGCCGGAAAGCAGCCTGCCCCTGATCGTGTAGCCAATATCGTAGAGCCCGACATCGGCGTGCGCCGCGCCATCGGCCATGAAGCGGGTTTCGACGATCAGCGGCAGGCGCTCGTCGCCGCGGCTGTCGTCGGGCAGGCCCGCCTTGTTGCGCGCCTTCTTGAGCGCGCTCTCGAACCATTGCGCCTCGATTCTGGGTTCGCCGCTGGTCTCGACCGGAGCGATGCCCAGCGCGGCGGGAAAGCGAATCGTCTGCCCAAGGACCTGCTGCTCGGCCGATGCGGGGCGCAGTTCGAGCCGGCTGCCCTTGCCGGATATCGTGCTGGTTAGGGTGAGCGTGGCGGCCTGTCGTGCCGCATGGACCGTCTCGGCCGCCTTTTCCTGCCTGGTGTCCGATCGCTCGGCCCAGTTCAGCCACAAGGTGAGCCCCGATATCACGACCGCCAATACGGCGAGCGTTTCGCCCAGCGACAGCCAGCGCCGGCGGATCGCGGCTGCCTCCTCGGCACGCGCCTCGATCCTCTGCTCGCCGGGGGTCTGTTCGGCGCTCATATCTTGTCGGGATAGCTGGGCGCGATATCAACGGGGATATCCTTCAGCGTCGCGATCACCGTGCGCGCATTATCATCGAGATGCGCATAACGATCGAAAAAGGCCACCATGCCCTTATAGTCGCCATTGCCCTGAAGCCGGATGATGTCGCCCACCATGTCGCGCAGCCCTGCCTGCATCGCATCGTAATCGATCCGATAGCGCCCCGCTGCTGCATCGAAGATGAACGCACCTTTGGACTTCAGATAGCCATATTGGAGCGCCGCGCCCCGGCCATGCGCTTCCTTGTCGCCCCAGCGCGCTGCGCGGAAGATTTCCGCCGCCACGGTGGCCAGGAACGGCTTGCGCTCGGCCTCGGGGATCAGGCCGCGCTGGATCATATAGAGCACATTGTACGCGCCCATGATGTCGGCCTTGGCTTCTTCCGCGGTATCGCCGATGTCGCCCAGCTCGGCCGAGACGGTCGTGGCGCGGCCGTTGATCGTGATCGAGCCGGGGCCGAGGCTGTGGCTCAGCTCGTGGAAGAGGGTGTGCAGCGTCATGTCCTTGCGGCTGACGAGCGCCGCCTGATCGGAGACGAGCACGCGGGGCGCGACCTGCTTCAAGATGCCGTCATATTTGGCGCCCAGCACATCGGAGAGGATGATTTTCTTCGCGCCTTTGGCTTCGCGCACCCGCTCGTCATTTGGCAGGTTGATCGCGATCGTCTGCGGGCCTTCGATATTCTCGCCGCCGCCGCGCACCTGCTCGGCCACGAAGATCGGCGCCGACGTGGCGCGCTTGAAATTCTTGTAGCGATCCTCGACCGGGAGGTTCGCCTCCATGTCCCGCAGCAAGTCCTTATATTTGGCGAGATCGGCGCTTTCGGCCGGGTTCTTCAGCATCACATAGGCTTCGAACGCCGTCTTCTGTCCGTACAGCGCATCGTCATAGGTCTCATATGGCCCGATCGCGATGTCGATCGGCGTGTCGGTGATATCGAGCCACGCCAGCTCGGACGGATAATAATCGTTCGAACGGAAGGATATCGCGCGCAGCTTCAGAAAATTTCGCAGGCTCGGGTTGCTGGTGATCGCAGCAGCCTTTTCGAGCAGCGCCGCCGCCTTTGCGAGCTCGGCCCGATATTCGACATTATAGGGCACCGCGACGAACGCGGCCCCGCGCCGGCGCACGACCGCATAGGGATTGAGCAGGCTTTCGCGTTGGGTCGGATGCCGGGCGAGATAGCGGTCCAGCTCCGCCTTCGTGGCGCCGGCGGGATAGAGGCCGTCGGATGTTCGGTCGCTGCCGCCGGCCTGCCGTTCGAAGATCGCGGTCATCGCATCGGCGGCCCGGATCAGCAGGTTGACGACCTGCCGCTCCTCCGCCGTCAGGAAATGGGTGTCAGGATGCATCGCGATCCGGGAATAGTTGGCGGGGGGCGCCGGCAGTGCGCCGGTGCCCGCTCCGCCCACCGCCAGGAGTGCGACGGCCATGGGGAGAGAGAAGAATCGCATCTCGGCCTCAACGCGTGAATAGCCGGTCCGGCCAGCCAGGACGGCTACTTATACAAATGTCAGGAAGCGCGCGAGTCCAATGCGGTGGCGGCCTGATCGAGCAGCGCGGCGATGATATCGGAGACCGGCTCCTCCTTCGTCACCATGCCGACTGACTGGCCCGCCATCAGCGAGCCACGCTCGACATCGCCGTCGATCACCGCGCGGCGAAGCGCCCCTGCCCAATAATGTTCGATCTGGAGCTGGGCTTCGGCCATCGCGACGCGCTCCTCGTCGAGCGCCTGGGCAACTTCGCGCTGCTTGGCGTTGAACAGTTCGGTCGAAGCGTTTTTGAGCGCGCGCACGGGAATGACCGGCAGGCGCGGATCGATCTGCACACTGGCCACGGCATCGCGGGCCGAGGCGCGGAAGAAGGCTTTCTTGAAATTGGGATGCGCGATCGATTCGGTGGCAGCGGCGAAACGGGTGCCGAGCTGTACCCCGGCCGCACCCATTTCGAGATAGGCGGCGATCGCCTCGCCGCGCCCGATGCCGCCAGCGACGAACACCGGCATTTCCTCGGCGATTTCGGGCAGGATCTCCTGCGCGAGCACCGAGGTCGAAACCGGCCCGATATGTCCGCCCGCCTCGGAGCCTTCGATGACGAGCGCGTCCACGCCCGATCGGATCAGCTTCTTGGCCAGCGCCAGTGCCGGCGCGAAACAGATCAGCTTCGCCCCCGAACTCTTGATCCGCTCGATAGCGCCGCCCGGCGGCAAGCCGCCCGCAAGCACGACATGACCAACCTGGTGGCGCCCGCACAGATCGATGAGCGCATTCAGATCGGGATGCATGGTGATCAGGTTGACGCCGAACGGCTTCTGCGTAAGCGCCTTGGTGGCGGCGATTTCCTTGTCCAGCAGATCGACCGTCATCGCCCCGCAGGCGATCACCCCGAAGCCGCCGGCATTGGAAATGGCCGAGACAAGGTGCCGCTCGGACACCCAGCTCATCGCGCCGGCCATGATCGCGTAGCGGGTGCCGAGAAAATCCGCGCCCCACTTCATCAGCGCGGCGAGCTGGTCGTGGCCCTCGCTCAAGCCTCGACGGCCTCGGGCGCGTCGAGCCCATAAGCGGTGTGCAGCACGCGCACGGCAAGCTCGGTGAAATCCTCGTCGATCAGCACGGAGACCTTGATCTCGCTGGTGGTGATGGCGAGGATGTTGATCTTGCGATCGGCCAGTGCCTCGAACATCGTCGCGGCGACGCCCGCATGGCTGCGCATGCCGACACCGACCACCGAGACCTTGCACACCTTGGTATCGTTGATCAGCCGCTCATAGCCGATCTTGTCCTTGTTCTTCTCGAGCACGTCGAGCGCGCGGGCGAGTTCGGATTGCGGCACGGTGAAGGTGACGTCGGTCGATCCGGTGTCGTGCGCGACATTCTGCACGATCATGTCGACATTGATGTTGGCGTCGGCGAGCGGGGTGAAGATGGTCGCCACCGCGCCGGGCCGATCGGGCACCGCCACGAGCGTGACCTTGGCTTCGTTCTTGTCATAGGCGATGCCAGTGATGAGCTGCCGTTCCATTCCGTTTCCTTCGAGTTCCTCTTCGCCGACGATCATCGTGCCGGGCTTGTCATCGAACGAGGTGAGCACCTGCACGCGCACCTTTTCCTTCATCGCGAGCCCGACCGAGCGGGTCTGGAGCACCTTCGCGCCGACCGACGCGAGCTCCAGCATCTCCTCATAGGTGACCTTGTCGAGCTTGCGCGCGCGCGGCACGATGCGCGGATCGGTGGTGTAGACGCCGTCGACGTCGGTATAGATGTCGCAGCGATCGGCCTTCATCGCCGCCGCCACCGCCACTGCCGACGTGTCCGATCCTCCGCGCCCCAGTGTCGTCACCCGGCCCTCGTCGGTCATCCCCTGGAAGCCGGGAATGACCGCGACCTCGCCCGATGTCATTGCCGCGCCGAGCCTGTCGGAATCGATCGCCGTGATGCGGGCAGAGGCGTGCGCGTCCGAAGTGTTGATCGGCAATTGCCAGCCGAGCCAGCTCCGCGCCGGCACGCCCATTGCCTGCAGCACGATCGCCAGCAGCCCGCTCGTGACCTGCTCGCCCGATGCCACGACCACATCATATTCGCGCGGATCATAAAGCGGCGCGGCCTCGCGGCAGAAATTCACCAGCCGATCGGTCTCGCCCGACATCGCGGATACGACCACCGCCACCTCATTGCCCGCATCATGCTCGCGCTTCACGCGATTGGCGACGTTGCGAATCCGCTCGATCCCCGCCATCGAGGTGCCGCCGAACTTCATCACGATACGGGCCATGGATCTGCGCTTTGCTTTTGTTTCAGGGCTGGGTGGAAAGACGCGCGCCTGATAATGAGCAGCCATGACGAACGCAAGCGCCGACCATCCCGCAACGATTGACCCTGCCGAGGCCGAGCAGTTCGGCAAGCTCGCCGCCGACTGGTGGAACCCGAAGGGCAGCTCGGCGATGCTGCACAAGCTCAACCCGGTGCGGCTGCGTTATCTGCGCGAACGGATCGATGCGCATTGGGGCACGGAGCCGTCCGACCGCAAGCCGCTCGCGGGGCGGAAAGCGCTCGACGTCGGCTGCGGCGCGGGGCTGCTCGCCGAGCCGCTCGCCCGGCTGGGCGCGGATGTCACCGGGGTGGACGCTGCGCCGGAGAATATCGCCGCCGCGAAACTCCATGCCGAAGGGCAGGGGCTGCTGATCGATTATCGCGCGGGCGAACTCGCGGCGATCATGGCGGAAGGCCCTCGTTACGATCTTGTCACCAGCATGGAGGTGATCGAGCACGTCGCCGATCCGGGCGCGTTCGTGGCGGGGCTCGCGGCGGCGCTGGCGCCGGGCGGACTGCTGATCCTCTCCACCCCTAACCGCACGCCGCAATCGCGGCTGGCGATGATCACGCTGGCGGAAGGCCTCGGCCATGTGCCGAAGGGGCTGCATGACTGGAACCGCTTCATCACCCCCGGCGAACTTGAAACCATGCTCGCGGCAAACGGCCTGACCGTGATCGATCGCCGCGGCCTCAGCTTCTCGCCGATGCGGGGCTTCGGCTTGAGCGACAATCTCTCGATTGACTATTTCCTGACGGCGATCGCTTCAGCGGGATGACGAAGACGCACGTCGCTCCAGCGCAGGCTGGAGCCCATGTCTCTCCGAGCCCGCGCTGGTCCTCAATGGCGAGAGGCATGGATGCCAGCCTGCGCTGGCAAGACGGCTTAGAGTGATTTCGAGGAAGGTGGAACCACCTGCCGGCTCGGAAATCACGGCAAACAAAGGAATGGCTGGAGACGATCCGGTTCAATCTGAATCGGATCGACTCTAGGGGTAGGTTGCTGCCGGGCGGGTTAGAGGCGGAAATGACTGGTAAGCTGCCAGGAAAATTTACGATTTGGCATCCTTCGGCGCACGATGGGGTAGCACGCTGCCGGCCTCGTCTCCGATGAATGCCGCCCAAACGCCTCCGGGTTGCCAGATTGAATCCATCAGGCGCCGAGCACTGACCTCATCGCGTCCCAGCACCTCTCGCTGCCAACGGTAGAGGAAAGCCGACACCCTCATATTGGCAATGCAATGAACATGCACCGGCTTGCCGTCCACCGTGGCCATAGCATCACAGAAGCAGGAGAAGTCCTGCTCGGTCGGATTATCAAATTCCACAGGAATGTGGATGTAGGTTATGCCAAGCCGAGCAAGGCTTGCGGCTTCATCCGGCAGAGCTTTCTCATGTGTATGCAGCCCAAGATTTATGACGTGCCCGATGCCTAGCTTAGACAACTCGACAAGCTGGGTCTCGGTCGGCTGGCCGGACGTGGTGACGCGGCTATCAAGTCGTCGCCAGTTATAGATTTCGGCAGGATCGGACATGCGAGCACCTCCACTTGAAGGATGCCCAGGCGAGCGGCGGCTCCATTCGCGCTTCACGGTGGTGCTCCACCTTTCTCGCCAGTCACGCGAACGCGGAACCTATATCACGCATAGGGATAGCGCCAAGGCCGGCGATAGGGACGATCAGTTTCGAAGCGCTGCACATTGTCGCTCTTGCGTCTTCAACCGGGTCGACTTTATCCTCTAGGCAATTCAGTGAAAGCCCCTCATTGGTAGCATACATGCCATTGGCCGGGAAGTTCTAGCGCGTCGCGCTCAAGCCCAGTTCGGCGCAAAAGGCCCCAGGATTGAGAATTCGCGCGCGTTGGAAGCTGCCGCGTTGCAGGAGACCGGCGTTGCGGTCTCCGGTCGCAAGAAAATCGGCGTCGCCCGCGAGTACCATGGCTAAAAGGAAATCGTCATTGGGATCGCTCGCCTCCGCGCCGTCAGGCAATTCCGGGAGATGATCCAGGACGATCGCGCGGTCGAGATTGTTGATCATGGTGCCGATGCGGTGGTTTGGCAGGATCGCCTTCAGCTTGGGATAGCGGCTTATCCTCCGCAGCTCGTCCAGTTGCAGGCGGGATGTAACCAGCTCGAAGCGGCCGCTGCGCCAGGCCCGATAGATCGTGTCGGGCGGACTGTATCGTGAGATGAGCGCTGCGATCAGGACATTTGTGTCCAGGATCACGCGCATTAATTATGGCGCGCCCACTGGACCGCTTCATCGATAAGACCGGCCAGGTCCACCTCGCCGATATCGGAGGTCGCGTCCTTGGCCTGCTCCACAGCCTGTTCGAACAAATAGGTCCGCACCGCCTGTTCAATGAAGCGCGACAGGTCGCCTTTGCGGCCCCCGCCTTGGGCGGCGAGGAACATGCGAACGGCTTGATCGGTGTCCGGCGACACGGCGATATTCCAGCGAACAGAGGACATTAGCACTCCGGTGTTTTGGTGTTTTCACACATATACACCGATGTCAGGAAATCTCAACCTCGAAGCGGGCTGCCTTTGGGCGGGCTCAAAAATCGACCGCGATGCCCTTGAGCTCCCAGTCGCCATAGCGGGTGGGGTCGAGGCCGTCGCGGCCGCCATGTTCGGGATCGCCGCGCGGCGCCGCCGGCTCGGGCACGGGCGGGCTTTTGGAGAGGTGCGCGGGGGGCTTCACATGCGGCGGGCGTTCGCCGGGCTTTCGCTTGGTCATTGGGGAGGTTCCGATTGAACAACGGGTCGATGCTTCCCACATTGGCGTCCGGAGGTCGAAAGGCAAGATGAACGGTTTCAAGACAGTCATGCTGCTCGCGGCGATGACTGCGTTGTTCATGGGCGTGGGCTATGGTTTGGGCGGTTCGGGCGGGGCATTGGTCGCCTTGCTGTTCGCCGCGGGCATGAACCTCTTCACCTTCTGGAATGCCGACAAGATCGTGCTGCGCATGCACGACGCGCGCGAGGTGGACGCGCGAAGCTGTCCCGAATTTGTCGGCCTCATCCGCACTCTCGCGACCCGCGCGGGCCTGCCGATGCCGCGCGTCTATGTCATCGACAGTCCGCATCCCAACGCCTTCGCCACCGGGCGCGATCCGCAGCATGCCGCAGTTGCGGCCACGACCGGCCTGCTCGGCATGCTCACCCGCGACGAGATCGCGGGCGTGATGGCGCATGAGCTGGGCCATGTCCGCAACCGCGACACGTTGATCATGACGATGACCGCGACGATCGCTGGCGCGATCTCGATGCTCGCCAATTTCGGGATGTTCTTCGGCCATCAGGGGAATCGGCAGAATGGGCTCGCGACGCTCGCCGCCGTGCTGATCGCGCCGTTCGCGGCGATGATCGTGCAGATGGCGATCAGCCGGCAGCGCGAATATGGCGCGGATCGTGCCGGCGCGGAGATTTCGGGCAAGCCGCTGTCGCTCGCCTCAGCGCTGGCCAAGCTGGAAAAGGGGGCTGCGCGCATCCCCAACCCGGTCGCCGAGGCCAATCCCGCCGCCGCGCAGCTCTATATCGTGCCGGCGTTGCCCGGCGGCGGACGCGACAACATGTTCTCGACCCATCCCGACACCGCCAATCGCATCGCCGCACTGCAGGCGATCGCGGGCGGGGCAGGCGGCGCGCCGTTCGTGTCTTCGACGGCGTCGGTGCCTGTTACGCGCCGCCGCGCCAGCGCGCTCGATCCGCTCGGCCGCGATTAATCGTCAACGCGCCGAGCCGGGCGTTCGGCGCAACCGCCAAAATATGAATGCCGCCCGCGCCGCATTGGCGTCTATGGGGGAGCTATGTCGCCTCAAGATCCTCCCGGCGTTGCCGCAAGGCGCGCCGCGCTCAAGCTGCTCGATGCCGTGCTGCGGCGCGGCCTGCCGTTGGAAGGGGCATTGGCTTCCGCCGTCAGCGGGCTGGAGCGTGCCGACGATCGTGGTCTGACTCATGCGATTGCCGCTGCCGTGTTGCGCTGGCTTCCCGATCTTGACGCGCTGATCGACAGCGCCACGCGCAAGGCGCTGCCGCACGACGCCAAGGCGCGTACCGTGCTGCGCATCGCGCTGGCACAGGCGCTGATCCTCGACACGCCGGGCCATGCCGCGATCGCGACCGTCCTGCCGCTGGTGGATGGCGGGCCGCGCAAGCTGGTGCACGGCGTGTTCGGATCGCTGATGCGCGGGGGGGCGAAGCTACCGGAAGTGCCAACGCTTGCGCAGGCCGTGGCGGAGCGGTGGCGGGCCGCATGGGGAGATGAGGCAATCGCGGCCGCGCAGCTTATGCTGGCCGCCCCGCCCCCGCTCGATCTCAGCCTGGCCGAGACCGGCGCGACCGCGGAATGGGCGGAACGGCTCGGCGGCGTCAGCCTGCTGCCCGGCCATGTCCGCCTGCCCGCCGGCGCGTCGGTGCCCGAGCTGCCGGGCTATGGTGACGGGTTTTGGTGGGTGCAGGATATTGCCGCATCGCTGCCCGCCCGCCTGCTCGGCGCGGGCGAGGGAAGAAGCGCGCTCGATCTGTGCGCCGCGCCGGGAGGCAAGACGATGCAGCTTGCGGCGGCGGGCTGGAGCGTGACCGCGGTCGACCTCTCCGAAGCCCGCATGAAGCGGCTCGAGGCGAATCTAGCGCGGACGAAGCTTTCGGCGCGGACCGTCATTGCCGATGCGCTTCTTTATGCCCCGGACGAGCAATTCGATGCGGTGCTGGTCGATGCACCCTGCTCGGCCACCGGAATCTTTCGCCGTCACCCCGACGTGCTGCATCGCGTGCGGCCCAAGGCAATCGCGAACCTCGCCGGCCAGCAGCAGGCGATCCTTGCGCGCGCCGCGCAAGCGGTCAAATCCGGCGGGACGCTGGTCTATGCGGTCTGCTCGCTGGAGAAGGAGGAAGGCGAGCAGGTTGCCGACTGGTTCGCGTCGGCCCATGCCGAGTTCGACTCCGTCGCCGCGCCCGGCGGCCTGCCCGGCGGCCAGCCCGACGGCCGCATCCGCATCACCCCCGCTATACTGGCGGATGAAGGCGGGGCAGACGGTTTCTTCGTTGCAATGTTCCACAGGAAAGACGAACAGGCACCCGCCGTGGGTTGAACCTCGCAACACCTCTCTTTAATCGCTGAGTCGGGATGCCGGGACCAGTTCTTATTGCGCCATCGATCCTGTCGGCGGATTTCGCCAAATTGGGCGAGGAGATTCGCGCGATCGATTCCGCTGGGGCGGATTGGATTCATGTCGATGTGATGGACGGCCATTTCGTGCCCAATCTCACCATCGGTCCGGGCGTGGTGAAGGCGCTGCGCCCGCATACGCAAAAGACCTTCGACGTTCATCTGATGATCGCGCCGGTCGATCCTTTCCTCGACGATTTCGCCAATGCCGGGGCAGATATCATCACGGTCCATGCCGAGGCAGGGCCGCATCTCCACCGCACGCTTCAGCGGGTTAAGGCGTTGGGCAAGAAAGCGGGCGTCTCGCTCAACCCGGCGACGCCCGCCAAGATGCTCGATTATGTGCTGGAGGAGGTGGATCTGGTGCTGGTGATGAGCGTCAATCCCGGTTTCGGCGGGCAGAGCTTCATTACGAGCCAGCTTCGCAAGATCGAGGCGGTCCGCAAGTCGATCGAGAAGCTGGGCAAGCCGATCGATCTCGAGGTCGACGGCGGCATCGACGCCACCACCGCGCGGCAGGCGATCGATGCCGGCGCCAATGTGCTGGTGGCGGGCACGGCGAGCTTCAGGGGCGGCCCGGCTTCCTATGCCGCCAATATCGCCGGGCTCAGGGGCTCATGAACGCGCCGGGCTCGATCGATACCGCAGACGGCGTCGAGCCCGGCCGCATGCTGATCCGCGTCGAGAATGATCGCGGCATGTCGCTGAGCGAACGGCTCGCGCAGCATTTTCACCGCCTTGCCTGGCGCACGCCGCTGCACAGCCTGCGGCTGCGCGGGCGCTATCCGCTCAAGCTGCTGGGCGTGCCGCTCGATCCGATCCCCGGCGAACAGCGCGCCGGCGAGGCGATCCTCGAAGGGCGGGTCGCGCATCGCGGCGAAGCGATCGAGCTGACCGAGCTCGACTTCGCCAACCTCTCGGTATCCTCGGCGCTGTTCGATCATTTGCAGAGCTTCGCCTGGCTGCGCGATCTCGCCGCGGCCGATCGCGCGCAATCCGCCGCCATCGCCGAACGCATCATCGCGCATTGGCTGGCGGTGCATGGCGGCAAGGTCTCGCAGGCGGTATGGCGGCCCGATCTCTGCGCGCGCCGCATCCTGTTCTGGGCAGCCTATGCGCCGATCATCCTGTCCTCGCGCAATCTGGTTTATCGGTCGGCAGTCCTGAATGGCCTTGCCCGGCAGGCGCGCCATCTCGATCGCAGCGCGGACAAGGCGGTGCGGGGGCTGCAGCGGGTGATTGCCTGGACAGGGGTGATCGCCGCCGGCCTGCTCATTCCGGGCGGCGAAGGACGTCGCCTCCATGGCGAGGATGGGCTCGTCCGCGCGCTGGAGGCGGCGATGTCGGCCGATGGCGGGATGCTGGATCGCTCGCCCCTGTCGCTGCTTGAGCTTGTCGAGGGGCTGTCGCAGCTGATGGGCGTCTATGCGATGCGCCGGATCGATCCGCCGGCCGCGGTCGCGACCGCGCTGCAGCGGGCGGTGCCGGCGCTGCTCGGCATCACCCATGGCGATGGCGGTCTTTCAAGCTGGCAAGGCATCGCCCCAATCGATGCCTCTCGGATCGAGGCGGCGGTGCGCGCGTCATCCGTGCGCGCCCGGCCGCTGCGGCAGGCGTCGGATTGGGGCTATCAGCGCATGACCGGCGGGCAGAGCCGCGTGATCGTTGATGCCGCGCCGCCCCCGGTGCAGCGGCTCGCCAATGGCGCCTGCGCCTCGACGCTGGCCTTCGAATTTTCGGATGGCGAGCATCGCCTGGTCGTCAACTGCGGCGGGCCGGGCGGCGGATCGGCGGATTTCCCGGCCGGCCTCGCCGATGCGTTGCGCGCCACTGCCGCCCATTCGACGCTGGTGATCGCGGATACCAACTCCACCGCCACCTACCCCGACGGCACCATGGGGCGCGGCGTCTACGAGGTCGCCTGCGATCGTTCGGAAACCGACGCCGGCAGCCGGCTCGAGGTCAGCCATGATGGCTATGCCCGTCGCTTCGGGTTTCTCCACAAGCGGCAGCTGCAGCTGGCTGCGAATGGCCGCGAACTGGCAGGCGAGGATCTGCTGCTCCCGGCAGGCCGCCGCGTGCGGCTGCGCACGGTTCAGCCGGTCGCCGTGCGTTTCCATCTGTCGCCGGATGTGGAGGTAACCCAGACCGCCGACGGGCTCGGCGCGCTGCTCCGCATCGATGGCGGCCCGCTCTGGCAGTTTCGCTGCAAGGGCGGCACGCTTTCGGTGGACGAGAGCCTGTGGGTCGATCCCAGCGGCTGGCCGCGCTCGACGCACCAGCTCGTAATCGCTACGGAGGCGCCCGCGGGCGGAATCAGCGTCTCCTGGATTTTCCGCCGCGCAAGCTGAAACAAGGGTCGATCATGGATCAGGTGAAGATCGCGCGGGCGCTGCTGTCCGTGTCGGATAAGAGCGGATTGGTTGAGCTGGGGCAGGCGCTCGCCCGCCACGGCGTGGAGCTGGTCTCGACCGGCGGCACCGCCAAGGCGCTGCGCGATGCGGGGCTCGACGTGCGCGACGTGAGCGAGCTGACCGGCTTTCCCGAGATGATGGACGGGCGGGTGAAGACGCTTCATCCCATGGTCCATGGCGGCCTGCTCGCGGTGCGCGACGATCCCGAGCATGCCAAGGCGATGGCGGATCATGCGATCGGCGCGATCGATCTGGTGATCGTCAATCTCTATCCCTTCGCGCAGACGGTCGCCAAGGGCGCGAGCCGTGACGAGATCATCGAGAATATCGATATTGGCGGCCCGTCGATGGTGCGCTCCGCCGCCAAGAACCACGCCTATGTGACGATCGTCACCGATCCCACCGATTATGCTGGCCTGATCGCCGAGCTTGAGGGGCAGGATGGCAGCACCAGCCTCGCCTTCCGCAAGAAGATGGCGGCGAAGGCGTTCGCGGCCACCGCCGCCTATGACGGGATGATCGCGGGTTGGTTCAGCAAGGTCGATCAGGGGGAGGATTTTCCACCCGTCCGCTCGGTGCCGACCCGGCTGGTATCGATGCTGCGCTATGGCGAGAATCCGCATCAACGCGCGGCGCTCTACGTTCCGGTCGGGCCGGCGGCCCGCGGCATCGCCCAGGCCGAGCAGGTGCAGGGCAAGGAACTCAGCTACAACAATTATAACGATGCTGACGCCGCGCTCGAACTGGTCAGCGAATTTCGCGACGGGCCGCCGACGGTCGTGATCGTCAAGCACGCCAATCCCTGCGGAGTCGCTACGGCGGAGACGTTGCTGGAAGCCTATCAGGCGGCATTTGCGTGCGACACGGTCTCAGCCTTCGGCGGCATCATTGCCTGCAACCGTCCGCTCGACGGCGCGACCGCGGCCGCGATTTCGGAGATTTTCACGGAGGTCGTTGCCGCGCCCGATGCGGATGAAACCGCCCGTGCCGTGTTCGCGCGCAAGAAGAATCTGCGGCTGCTGTTGACCGGCGAGCTGCCCGATCCGGCGCGCGCGGGGCTGATGACCAAGATTATCGCCGGCGGCGCGCTGGTGCAGGATCGCGACAATGGCCGCGTCACGCGCGATATGCTCAAGGTCGTCAGCAGAAGGCAGCCGACCGCGCGCGAGCTCGACGATTGCCTGTTCGCCTGGACGGTGTGCAAACATGTGAAATCCAACGCGATCGTCTACGCCAAGGATGGCGCAACCGCCGGGATCGGAGCCGGCCAGATGAACCGGCTTGAATCGGCGCGCATCGCCGCGTGGAAGGCCAAGGACGCAGCCGAAAAGGCGGGCTGGCCGGAGCCGCGCACGATCGGATCAGCGGTCGCCTCGGATGCCTTCTTTCCTTTCGCAGACGGCCTGCTCGCGGCGGTCGAGGCGGGCGCCACCGCCGTGATCCAGCCCGGCGGCTCGATCCGCGACGATGAGGTGATCGCCGCCGCCGATAAGGCCGGGCTTGCCATGCTGTTCACGGGAATGCGGCACTTCCGGCATTGACGCCCGCGCTCACCAGGGATGGGTCTCCCCGTTCCATTTGAGGAATTCGCCCGAGCGTTCGAGCGTCCACGCGGCGGTCACCGCGCGAATGCCCTCGGCGCTTTCCCGCGGGGTGATGTCGGCGTTGGCGCCGCCCATTTCGGTCTGCACCCAGCCGGGATGCACCAACCCGACGATGATGCCGCGATCGCGCAGATCCATCGCCACCGCACGCATCAGCCGATTGAGCCCGGCCTTGGCCGCGCTATAGGCATAGTAGCCGCGATAAGGCCAGGTCGATGCGCCGACCTGGCTGGTAAGGTTGATCACCTTCGCGCCCGGCCGCATACGCGGCAGGAAGGCCTGCAGCACGCGCAGCGGGCCCATCGTCATCACGTTGAAGGTTTCCGCCCAGGCGCTCCAATCGGAGGATTCGAGCTCGTTGCCCTCCGGCCCTGAAATGCCGGCGACGTTCAGCAGCACGTCCACGGGCGCATCGCCCGCCTGCGCCGCCGCGCGCTTGACCGAGGCCTCGTCCGCCACGTCCATCTCGATCACGCGGACCTTGCCGGTTTCCGCCGCCAGTCGGTTGAGCGCGTCCGCCTTTTGCGGGCTGCGGCAGAAGGCGAGCACCTGATCGCCCGCGGCGGCATATTGCCGCGCCAGCTCAAGGCCGATGCCCCGCGAGGCGCCGGTGATTGCGATAGTGGCCATTCGAACACTCCTCTTCCCAACCGATGATTCACCCATAGCCAGGGTTTGCAAACGATCGAAGCTGGCGGAAGGGCCAGAGGGTTGGGGGAAGAGCGAGATACGACGAGATCGCGACCGCTCAACCGATGCGATCGAGCTGCCTCAGGGCCGTCCTGCCGGCGAAGGCTCGCATCCACGCCAATTGACGGGCAGCTCTCTCATTCTACGAGTATCTCGGCACTGGTCGTCATCGCGCCGCCATCAACCAAAATATCGGTTCCGGTGACGAAGGTGGCATCGGGACCGCACAGGAACGTCGCCACCGTCGCCACTTCGCGGGGAAGAGCAAGTCGGGGCAACGGAGACTTCTCGATGATCGTCTTCATCAAGGGCTGCTGCGTCATTTCCCCGCGTGACATAGGCGTATCGATAATGCCCGGCGAGACTGAGTTGATCCGCATGTTCCTCTTCCCGAAGCTCAGCGCTCTGTTTCGCACAAGGAGCTGAACCCCGCGCTTGGAGATGGCGTAAGCAATCTCGGGCCCGGTCGCCAGGTCTTGTAATGGAGCAAGATCGCGCCTGGTAATGGCCTCGGCGATCTGCTGATCGAACGTGCCCGCGATCATGTGGCCCGCAGTCGACGCAAACAACACCACCGAAGCGCCATCGGCAATCACATCGATCAAGCTATCGACGAGCGCGATTGAGGCGGCGAGGTTCACCTCAAGGATTCGACTTGGGTTGCCCATGCCGGGCGAAATGCCGGCACAGTGGACGGCTGCAGAGATCCTGCACTCCGCCAGCTTCCCCGAAAGCTGCGCGATGAACGTGGCGTCGGTCAGATCGCCGGCGAGCAAGTCCACGGCTCCGGATCCGCGAAGTTCCGAACCGACCGCTTCGAGCCTGCCTGCATCAAGATCGACCAGCAAAAGCGACCAGCCCGCGGCCTGCATGACCTCGGCGGTAGCCCGACCCATCCCGGATGCGGCACCCGTTACCAACGCATATTCTGTCATTCCGCTAATCCTGTGATTGCCGCAACCAATGCCAGCGGCTGCACTAGCGCCAGATCGCTACCAGACCAACGCGATTTCACGCAGCGTCCACCTAATATGCCGATTTTCCGTTGATTTGGGTGGTATTGGATGCTCGGATCCAGAACCGTCACCCTGAACTTGTTTCAGGGTCCACTGCCCCGCAAGCCCAGCACCCTTGGCCGGGTGGATGCTGAAACAAGTTCAGCATGACGTGAGGACGTGGGTGGCCTGACCAAAATCCTGGCCCACGCTCCTCGTCATGCCCCACTAGCCAAATGTCGAGTTGGGGCGGCTGCCGCGCCGGCGCATGAACCGGGTAAAGCGTCCGGGCGATCAGCCGGACGCGGGATTGGGACAGGGTGAACCCCAGGAGGATGTCATGACGGTCGAAGCGTTTCTCTCGCGCTATTCGGAAGGATTTGATCCGCCGGTGCGCGGCGATCCGATCACCGCCGAGCGCTATATCTCGAAGGAATGGATGGAGCTGGAGCACCGCAATCTCTGGCCGCGCGTCTGGCATCTGGGCGGCATGATCGCCGAGCTGGAGGAGGAGGGCGATTTCGTCCGCCACAATTTCGGCAAGGAATCGGTGATCATGGTCCGCCAGGGCGATGGCGGCATCAAGGCCTTCTACAATAGCTGCCCGCATCGCGGGAACCGGCTGGTGCTCGGCGATGTCGGCGGCAGCGACCGGATCACCTGCGGCTATCATGGCTGGCAGTTCACGCCCGACGGCACGCTCGCTTATGTGCAGGATCCGGATGATTTCCCCGGCGGCAACCCGTGCGGCAAGGTGAAGCTCACCGAACTGCCTTGCGAAACCTGGGGGCCGTTCATCTTTTACTGCATGGACCCGGATACCAAGCCGCTCCAAGACTGGCTCGATCCATTCCCCAAACTGCTCAAAAATTACGGGCTGGAAAACTGGATCCGCGTGCTCAACATGTCGGCCGATTGCGAGTTCAACTGGAAGATCATTCGCGACAATTTCAATGAGAGCTATCACCTCCCGACCATTCATCCGGAGCTGTCGCAGTTCATCAACGATGGCCTGCCCGACACGCTGTTCGCAATGTATGACAGCGGCCATAACAGCATGTGGATGAAGGGCCACCAGGCAACCACCCGCAACGAGACCTTCCAGATCGGCGACGTGCCGCCCGCGCTTGCCGAGGTGGCGCGCAGCTGGGGCATCGATCCGGAGGACTATCGGGGCCGCACGAGCGAGATCCGCGCCGCGATCATCGCCGCCAAGCGGAGGCTAGGCGCGGAGCGCGGCTATGCGAATTATGAGAAGATGACCGATCAGCAGCTGGTCGATTATTTCCACTGCACCTTCTTCCCGAACCTCACGCTCACCATGTCGCCCGAGCAGTGCCAGATCCTGCGCACCGAGCCGCACCCGACCGATCCGGAAAAATGCGTGTTCCAGCATTGGGTGCTGATGCCGCCGGTGAAGGGCATGACCGAGGTGGAGACGCCGGTCGGCATGCGCCCGCTCACATGGGCCGAGCATGAGCATTCGGTCTATGGCGACGGCAAGTCGCTGGGGTTCGTCGCCGATCAGGATCTCAGCATCGGCACCAGCCAGCAGCAGGGGCTCAATTCGCGCGGCTTCAAGGGCTGCATCCTCAGCTATCAGGAGAAACGCGTCCAGCGCTTCCACGAGCTGCTCGACGATTATGTCCACGGCCCGGTTTGAGAGCTTAGTTGGAAGAGGCGGCAGAAGGCTGGGACGGCAAGACCGATCCGATCCGGCCAGGATTTCCGGGGTAAGTGGGCGTGAGCGGCCATATCATCGGGAAGGCCGAACAATCAGACCGTGAAGCTAGCAGGCAGTTGAAAAGGTCGGCTTGGACCCCCTCATAGTGTATCCCCGCGAAGGCGGGGATCCATAAAGTCCTGCGTTTCCGCGAGTACGCAAGGTTCGGAGCATCTGGATCCCCGCCTTCGCGGGGATACGAAGAGTTTTTCAACAACCTGCTAGAGCCGGAATGGCGACAATCGACCCAGCTGCAGTCGAAAGCGCCGTCTGCAGACATCGCCAAAAGCAGAAAATCGTTGACCGAAGAAAGGGATTAGAGGGTCGCGTCAATTCGGCTTCTGGATCGTAATCTCGCCGAAGGTCATAAAGACTAAGGTAGAACCTGCTGGGCCACGATAAGGTCCCTGGCCCTCGGATAGATGAAGAGCCACGGCGGTCTGCTCCCATGCCTCGTCTTCGGAACACGCAATTTTGCGCTCGGTGAACCGACGCAGTCCATGTCGCTCGCCAAAGCTTCGGCAGAGCATGGCAGCGTGCGCCAAGGGCTCCTTAACGGACGGATGATCCCATCCCCAAAGCCAAGTCCCATCGGCGCTGTTGAGCGTCCCAATGACCTGAACCGGCGCGCTCACTATGGTACCGTCATTTCCGCTAAAATGAATTATTCCCTGCTCCAAGTCTGCGTCCCAACGCTCTGTCGAGCCCAGCCCCCACACGGATGAGTTGGTCGCCTGCTTCAAGCGCAATTCCTCCATGCTCTTAGCGATTGTGGCTTGCGCCTCTGTGCGCCCGAACAGCTTCTTGAACATGAGACCTCCCTGAACAAGGGTGCCAGCGGATGGGGCCGTCCGCAATAGGTGGGAAGCAGTCGCTCATGCCAAGGGTAATCATTCGGCCGCTATGGGGCCTTGAAAACCTGCGAGCTGCCATTCCGTTTTCCACCCCCTTTCCGCCCATCCATGGCGTAAGCGCCTGCGCCCTCAAATCGCCGTGAAGCCTCCGTCGATCACCAGTTCGCTGCACGTGACGAAGCTTGCGGCTTCCGAGCAGAGATAGACCACGCCGCCGCCGAGCTCGTCCGGGCGGCCCATGCGGCCGATCGGGTGGTTGATCTTGATGCCCTGCACCGCGGCTTCGCGCGAAGGCGCGGCACCGAGCTCGACATAGCGATCGATGATCGCATTGAGCATCGCGGTATCGATGCCGCCGGGATGCACGCTGTTGACGCGGATATTGTAGCCGAGCGCGGCGAATTCCGCGCCGAGGCATTTGGAGAGCATCAGCACCGCCGCCTTGCTGGTGCAATAGGCCGCGTTGAATGCCGCCCCGCGCTGGCCGCCGACCGAGGAGAAGTTGACGATCGATGCGCCGCCCTTGCGCGCCTTGCCGCCCGCCTTGAGCAGCGGCAGCAGCGCCTGCACGCCGGTCACAATCGCATCGACATTGACTTGCTGCACCCGATGCCATTCGCTGAGCGGAGACTCCTCGAACTTCGCCACGATCGAGATGCCGGCATTGTTCACCAGCGCGTCCAATCGCCCGTAAGTGTTTGACACATAATCGGCAACGCGCTGCCATGCTGCGGCATCGGTGACGTCATGCTGCAGATAATGATCTGCAGCAATTCCGTCGGCCGACGCAGCAAGATCGGTCGCGATCACAGTCGCGCCGGCGGCCTTCAATGCTTTGCAAAGCTCGCGGCCGATGCCGCCGGCCGCGCCGGTCACCAACGCGATCGTATCGGGAAGGGCGATTGTCATTGTGCGGTCCATCCTCCATCGACGACGATCTCGGCGCCGGTTACGTAGCTGCTGTCAGCGCTGGCCAGGAAGAAGGCCGCGCCGGCGATTTCGGCCGGGTCGGCGACGCGGCCGACCGGCGTGGTCGCCGCCATCGTGTCGGCCAGCTCCTGCGTGCTGCTTGCGATGCCTTTTTCGACCCAGCGCTGGAACCCCGCCTGCATCAGCGGGGTCATCACGAAGCCGGGATGAATCGAATTGGCGCGGATCGGCATCTTCTTGGTGGCGAACTCGATCGCGATGCCCTTGGTGAAGAGGCGCACCGCGCCCTTGCTGGCATTATAGGCGGAAACCTCGTTGTAGCCGACCATGCCCATGATCGAGCTCAAGTTGATGATGCTGGCGCCGCCGCGCACATCCTTGCCGCTTGCGGCCATCATCGGCACGAAATGCTTGGTGCCGAGGAACACGCCATCGACATTGATCGACATGATCCGCCGCCAGCTTTCCATCGACAGGCTTTCGACCGGCCCGGTGAGATCGGTGCCGGCGTTGTTGACGAGGATGTCGAGCCGGCCGTGACGATCGCGCACAAGATCGCGCGCGCGCTCCCAGTCGCCCTCGATCGCGACATTGGCGGCGATGTAGCTCGCGCCCGCGCCCAGCCGATCGAGCACGTCGCGCGCGGCTGGGCTTTCGGCCGCATCGAGATCGGAAAGCACGACTTCGGCGCCTTCGGCCAGATAGCGTTCGACGATCGCAAGCCCGATGCCGCGCAGGCCACCCGAAACAAATGCCACGCGGCCTTGCAGCCGCTGCGAACCGAGCTCGCTCATACCCCCATCATCCCCGCCGTTGTCGCGCCGTCGATCGTATATTCGCCGCCCGAGATGAACCCGGCCTCGTCCGAAGCGAGATAGGCGACCAGCCCGGCCACCTCGTCGAGCTGCGCCAGCCGCTTGAGCGGCGCCATGCTTTCGTACATCGCGCGCGCCGCCGCCGGATCGGGCTGGCTGTTCATGATGTTGCGGATGAGATCGGTTTCGACGACGCCGGGCAGGATCGCGTTGACGCGGATCCTGTAGCCCTTCTGCCCGCAATAGACCGCCGCCGATTTGGCGAGCGCCACCACCGCCGCCTTGGTGACCGAATAAGCGCAATAATTGCCGAGCGGGCGCAGCGCGTTCATCGAACTGTTGACGATGATCGATCCCGCGGGGCCGCCGGGGTTCCGCGCCATCGCGCGCACCGCATGCTGCACCGTCAGCATCACCCCGGTCTGGTTGATCGCGACAACATTGTTCCAGCCTTCGAGCGAGATATCCTCGATGCTGGCGTCGCCCGATTCGGTGCCGGCATTGGCGAAGGCGATGTCGAGCCGGCCGTGCGCGGCGAGGATCTGCTGGATCAGCGAGGTCCAGGCATCGGCGTCCTGCACGCGATGGCTCACGAAGGCAGCGCCGGTTTCCGTGGTCAGCGCGGCCGCGGCGTCGGCCTTCGATCCGGTGAAGACGACCTGCGCGCCCTCCGCCACCAGCCGCCGCACCGCCGCCGCGCCGATGCCGGACGTTCCCCCGGTGACGAGCGCGACCTTGCCCTCGAGCCGCTTTGCCATGCAATCCTCTCCTCGTTTATAGATGGCCGCTTAGGGTTGGCCGATTTCGTGCGCGAAATAACCTGTGCTTTCGGCAAGGTGACGCGATCATGCGCCTGCGCCAAGCTGATGCCCAATATTAGAATCAACTGGAGGATTCCGTGGCAGATATCGATCCCGAGGCCAGCGCCAAAGCGGACGCCAAAACGCGTGGGCGCAACCGCTCCCCCGGCATCAGCTGGGAAGAGCTGATGGATCTGGACGCGCGCGCGACGCCCGATTTCCTCAAGCAGGAAAGCTACACCTATCTGGGATCGGAGCCGATCCCCGCCAGCCGCTACACGAGCGAGGAGTTCGCGCGGCTGGAGCGCGAGAAGATGTGGCCGCATGTCTGGCAGTTCGCCGCGCGCGAGGAGGATATTCCCGAGCCCGGCGACTATACCGTGTTCGAAAATGCCGGGCGATCCTATCTGCTCTCGCGCCAGGAGGACGGCTCGGTCAAGGCGATGCACAATGTCTGCATGCATCGCGGGCGCAAGCTCCGCACCCAGGACGGCCATGCCGATCAGTTCATCTGCCCGTTCCACGGCTTCACCTGGAATAAGGACGGCAGCTTCGCCTCGAACCCCTGCCGCTGGGATTTCAGCCACCTGACCGACGAGAAGATGCATTTGCCGGAGGCCGAGGTCGGCCGCTGGGGCGGCTATATTTTCCTGCGCGAAAATCCCGGCGGGCCGAGCCTGGAGGAATTTCTCGCGCCGCTGCCCGAACATTTCAAGCGCTGGCGGCATGAGGAATGCACCACCGCGATCTGGGTCGCCAAGGAGGTTCCGGCCAATTGGAAGGTGACGATGGAGGCCTTCATGGAGGCCTGGCACACCATCATCACCCATCCGCAGCTGCTGCCCTTCACCGGCGATTGCAATTCCGCCTACTGGATCTGGGGCGACAATGTGAACGTGAACCTGGTTCCGTTCGGCATCATGTCCCCCCACATTAATGCCGAGGGCAGGACCGAGCAGTGGATCGTCGACGAGTTCATCAAATATAATGGCCGCTCGGCCGACAATTACGAAGGCAATCCCGACGATCCCTATGCGGTGAAGGTGCCCGAGGGCGTGAGCGCGCGGCATGCGCTGGGCGAGGCGATGCGCGCCAATTATACGCGCATGTTCGGCCATGATCACAGCCACGCGACCGATGCCGAGCTGCTCGACGCGCTCGTCTACAATGTCTTCCCCAATTTCGCGCCGTGGGGCGGCTTCATGCCCAACATCGTCTATCGCTGGCGGCCCGGCGCCACGCCAGACACCTGCCTGATGGAAGTGCGCGTGCTCACCCGGGTGCCGCCCGGCCAGCCGATCCCGCGCGGCGCGCCGATGCGGATGCTTGGCAAGGACGAGCCGTGGAGCGCGTGCAAGGAGATCGGCATCCTCGGCGACGTGTTCGAGCAGGACATGGACAATCTGCCCTATGTGCAGCAGGGGCTGCATTGCTCCAAGACCGGCGAGGTCAATCTCGGCGACTATCAGGAGATCCGCATCCGCCAGTTTCACCATACGCTCGAGAAATATATTGGGGGCGGCAAGGCATGAGCGAGCAGGCGCATCCGCCGCGCATCGATTGCGTGCTGGTGTGCGGCGGCGTGTGGCACGACATGGATTTCGCCCGGCTGGAGCTTTTGAAGCTGCTGGCCGAGGACGAGCGCGTGCGCACCCGCGTGTTCGAGGATTTCGAGAATATCGCGGCGATCGAAGCGGCCGATATCCTGATCACCTATACTTGCGACGTCACCCCCTCGCTCAAGGCGCAGGAGGCGTTGCGCACTTGGCTGGCCAAGGGCGGGCGCTGGTACGCGCTGCACGGCACCAACTCGGTGCTGCGGCTGCTGGAGAATGGACTGTGGGATGCGCCGCGCTGGGCACCGCTCTATATGGACCTGCTCGGCTCGCAATTCCTCTCGCACCCGCCGATCGCGCCATACCGGGTGACGGTGGCTGATCCCACCCACCCGCTCGTCGAGGGCGTGGAGCCGTTCGAGGCGACCGACGAGCTTTATCATATGGAGCTGCACGGCGATCTCCACGTGCTGCTCGAAACCTTATGCACCGAGCCGGGCGCCGGCTTCGTCGAGGCCGAGCGCGCGCCGGGCACCCATCCGGTGTTCTACATCAAGCGACATGGGGAGGGCGCGGTGCTTTACCTCACGCTTGGCCATTGCCGCGGCCATTATGATCTCCAGCCGATGCTGGATTGGTGGCCGACGGTGGATCGCTGCGCCTGGGACCTGCCTGTCTTCCACACGCTGCTGCGGCGCGGGATCGGCTGGATCAAGCAGCGGGGCTAGCTGTTCCTTCGGCTTTACGAAGACGGCCAGGCCCCTCGCCTGAAGGGGAGGGGCTGAGGTCAGCTTACGCCCGCATAGCGATCGAGCGCGGCCGCGCTCGTTTCTGGCCAGCGCGAGAGCATCAGCAGGCGTTTGTGGCCGTGGCCGATGATGAGCTCGTCGGTCACGCCCATGCCGCCGTGCATCTGGATCATCTCGTGGCCCAGCGCCACCGCCGCGTCAGCGATGAAGGCGCGCGCGCCGTCAACCGCCCGCCGCCACGCCGCCGCATCCTCGGGCGGCGTCATCATCGCGAGGTTGAGCAGCGCGCGCGCCTGCTCGATCTGGCTATATTGCGCGGCCATGCGATGCTGCAGCGCCTGGAAGCTGCCAAGCGGCACGCCGAACTGCTTGCGCGTGCGCAGGAAATCCAGCGTCTCGGCGAACAGCCGCTCCATGATGCCGAGCGCTTCGGCCGATTGCGCGAGCGCGAGCCAGCTGCGCGCTTCGGCGATCTCGGCCAGCCCGCCCCCGAGCGGGGCGGCATCGACATTGTCGAGCCGCAGCGTCGCGGCGACGCCGCCGTCGACCAGCCGCCACGGCGCGATCTCCAGCCCGGGCGCGGAGGCTTCGACCAGATAGAGCGCGATCACCGCCTCATCGCCCGCAGCACCGGCGCTGCGGGCGGAGACGATAAAGCCGTCCGCGCCCGCGCCTGCGACGACCAAGGATTTCTCGCCGCTCAGCCGGTTGTCCTGCGCGCGGGTTTCCACCCAGGCCCAATTGTCGCGCGCCGCTGCTTCGTGATGCGCGAAGGCCAGCCGCTTCTCGCCCGCGATCAGCTGCGGCATCCATTGGGCCCGCAGCGCATCGCCGGCCAGCCGCGCGAACAGGCCGCCCGCCAGCAGCGCGGCCTCCGCCAGCGGCTCCACCACCAGCCCACGGCCCAGCACTTCGAACACGGTTGCCAGTCCGGTCGCGCCCACGCCGAGCCCGCCATGCTCGGGCGCGAAAGGCAGGGCGATCAATCCCAGCTCGCCCAGCAGCGCCCAGTTGCCGCGCGAAAAGCCTTCCGGCTCAGCGAGATAGGCGCGGCGCTTGTCGGGATCGTAGCGATCCGCAACGAAGCGCTCGACGAGCGCCTTCAGCATCTCCTCATCTTCGGTCAGGTCGAAATTCACGTCTTCTTGCCAAGCTTGCTTTTTCTTGGGCCTATTCTTGACGCATCCCGCGCGCTGCTTCCGCTCCTCAAAAGGCTAGGCGTTGTAAATATGCCTGAACCGCAATAAGAATATCGAATGGCTGATCCGGCTGACTCTGTGCTTTCGCTCGAGAACGTCAACGCCGTGCGCATCACCGATATTAACGACGTTCGCCGTGCTGCGGAGGCGCTCGCAGCAATTGCGCTGAGCATGGGCGGGATGCGCGTGGCGCCCGCGCACGACATCGCCGACAAGCGCACCCCGGTCGATGCCGAAGGCGCGATCCTGGCGCGCGACGTGTTCGGCTGGGACGGGACCGACGAGCGGGTATGGTGGAAGAACAGCCGGATCGCGCTGGATTCGCCGATCACCACCGCCTGCCGCTTCGAAAGCGAGCCCTTCTGGGCGAATGCCGAAGGCTTCCGCACGCGCCAGCCCAATCCCTATCTGGATGCGATCGACCTTTCCAATTTCGAGCAGCGGGCGATGACGCGCGCGGCGATCGTGGTGCCGGTGCACCTGCCGTTCGGCCAGATCGGCGCGGTGAGCTTCAACCCGATCGACCGGAGCAAGACCGAGCTCAGCGAGGAGTTCGAACGCTATAGCGATGCGTTCGGCATTTACGGGCGCACCTTCATCGCCAGCTATGTGCACGCGACCGGATCGATCCAACGGCTGCCGCCGGGATCGCGACTCTCCAAGCGCGAGGTGGAATGCCTGCGCTGGGCGGCGATCGGCAAGACCGATCTCGAAATCAGCATGATCATGCACCGCAGCCGCGCGACCGTGCGCTTCCACATCCACAATGCCTCGATCAAGCTCGACGCGGTCAACCGCAGCCAGACCGTCTTCAAGGCGGCGCAGCTTGGCTATATCTCGCTGAACCAGCTGAATTAGGGGACGGGGGCGGGTATCCGTTCGCGTCGTATCCAGAACCTAGGCCCCACCCCAACCCCTCCCCTGAAGGGGAGGGCTTGCGTTTTTTGTTCCGACCAGAGCGAATCTTCAGCATATGAACCCCTCCCCTTCAGGGGAGGGGCCTGGGGTGGGGCGGTGCCATCTGCGCCGCAGCGGGAAATGGATGCGCGGCCTAACCAGCACCCTCGCTACGGCCGGTCGGCCAGGATCAGTTCGGCGGCGCGCAGACCCAGCGCCATCGCGGGCGCGTTGGTGTTGCCGGTGACAGGCGCGGGCATCACCGAGCAATCCGCGACGCGCAGCCCTCCGATATTGCGCACGCGCAGTTGCGGATCGGTGACGGAGCGGCTGTCGCCGCCCATGCGACAGGTGCCGATGCCGTGCAGGCCGGAGGTCGATAGCTTGCGGAAGCTGTGCAGCAGGTCCTCGTCGCTGGTGCAGCTTGCGCCGGGCAGAAGCTCGGACGCGATCAGCGGGCGCAGCGGCGGCTGCTCCATATAATTGCGCATGAAACGCATCATCGCGATCGCGGCCTGGCGGTCCTCCGAGGTCGACAGCCAGTTCGGCCGGATGTCGGGCGCGTCGCCGGTGCTGTGGCCGGTGATGCGGATCGATCCTTCGCTAGTCAGCCGTAGGAGCTGGCCGTAGATCGAAAGGCCGGGCTGCCGGTCGATCATGTTGAGCGGCACCGGATGATTGGCGTCGCCTAGCGCGAAGGTGTAGGCGCTCAGATAGAATTGCGCGTCGGGCCGCCCGTCGGCATTGGTGAGGTTCGCGAAGGCGCCGACCTCGAACGGGCCGGTCGCCATCACGCCCGATCGGGTGAAGGCGTAGCGCAGCATCGCCTTGAACAGGCCCAGGCCGTAGAAGCTGGCGTTGATGCCGATCGGCTCCTTCAGCCGGAACGGCATCGCATAGGAAAGATGCTCGCGCATCTTGGCGCCGACATCGGGGATATTGACGATCGGCGGCACCCCGATGGCCCTGAGATATTCGGCCGGGCCGATGCCCGAACGCTGCAGCAGCAGCGGGCTTTCGAGCAGCCCGCCGCACAGGATGATCTCACCGCTGCACTGGAAGGTCTGCGGCACGCCGTGGACCTTCACCGCGACGCCGCAGGCGCGCTGGTTCTCGAACAGGATGCGCTCGGCCACCGCATGGGTCACGACCCGCACATTGTAGCGCTGGCGCGCCGGGCGCAGATGGGTGACGGACGCGCTCTGCCGCCGCCCGCGCCGGATATTGTGGCTGTAGAGCCCGACGCGATCGCCGTCGAGATCGTTGAGCTCCTCGGCGCGTTCAAGCCCCATCGCCTCGCCGGCCTCGATCATCTTCTCGGCGAGCGGATAGCTGTAAAGATGCGGCGCGATATGGACCGGGCCGCCGATCCCGCGCCGCCCGCCCGCGCCCAGCCCATGATCCTCGAGCTGCTGGAAGGCACGGGTCATCGACGCGCCGTTCCAGCCGGTGCAGCCGAGCGCCTCCCATTCGTCATAATCGGCGGGCTCGCCCCGGCTCCAGATCATGCCGTTGATCGAGGAGGAGCCGCCAAGCCCTTTGCCGCGGATCCATATTTCGTTGGCCGGGCCGCCTCCGCTGCGCGGCTGGCTCACCTGGTACGTCCAGATATGCTTCGGGTTGGTAACGAGCTTGGCGACGCCTTTTGGGATCGCGATCCACGGGCTGCGATCCTCGTCGCCTGCCTCAAGCACGAGCACGCGCGAGCGGCCGTCCGCGCTCAACCGCTCGGCGATCACGCAGCCGGCCGAGCCCGCGCCGACGACGATATAATCCCAGAGATCCATGGCATTCTCTCCGCCTGCATATTTGCCATGTCTCAGCGTCTTCCCGACCCTAGCGTTTGTGGGAGTCCCGTTTCGACGGGCGAATGAGGTTTAAGGATGGAAGAGAATCAGGGGATGCCCGATGCGGCCGATTGCCGAAGGATTGTTCACCGATGAAGCGCAGCCGCGCCTGATCGGCGGCCGCGACCGGACGACCGGGCGCATCGTCTTTCCCTGCCCCCCGGGATCGCAGTGCGAACCCTGGCCCCTGCAGCGCAGGGGGACCGTCTGGTCCTACACCATCCAGCGCTACCGCCCGAAAAGCCCGCCTTATGCCGGGCCGGAAGCCTTCCGCCCCTGGGCGGTCGCCTATGTCGAGCTGCCGGGCGAGACTATCGTCGAGGCTCGGCTGACCGACGTGCCGTTCGATCGGATCCGGATCGGCATGCCGGTCGAGCTGACCCAAGTCCCGCTCGATCCCGATGCGCCGGAAAGCGTGTTGATCCCTGCGTTCAGGCCAGCGGAACCGGTGCAGTGAGCGACGCCTGCATCGTCGGCATCGGCATCCACCCGTTCGGGCGCACCGACGGGCTCTCCGGGATCGATCAGGGCGTGTTCGCGGTGCGGCAGGCGCTGGACGATGCGGGCATCGCCTGGCCCGACATTCAGTTCGCCTATGGCGCGTCCGACGCGGCCGGCAATCCCGATACGATGGTCGATCGGCTGGGGCTGACCGGCGTGCAATTCATCAATGTCCGCAATGGTTGCGCGGCGGGCGGATCGGCCCTGTTCTCGGCCAAGATGGCGATCCAGTCGGGCGAGTTCGAGCTTGGCCTGGCGGTCGGCTTCGACAAGCATCCGCGCGGCGCGTTCAACGCGCTGCCCTCCGAATATAATCTGCCGGATTGGTATGGCGAAGCCGGCTTCATGATCACCACGCAATTCTTCGCGACCAAGATCATGCGCTATATGCATCTGTACGGCATCTCGCCGGAAACGCTGGGGCGGGTGGCGGAGAAGGCGTTCCGCAACGCTGTCCACGTCCCGCATGCCTGGCGGCGCGAGCCGGTCGATCTTGAAACGATCATGACCGCGCCGCTGGTGAGCGATCCCTATACCAAATATATGTTCTGCTCGCCCGCCGAGGGTGGGGTCGCGCTGATCCTTGCCAGCGAGAAGAAAGCGCGTGAACTGGGCAAGCCGCTGATCCGGCTCAAGGCCGCGGCGATGCGCACCCGCCCGCCGGGCTCGTTCGAGGTGTTCGCGCCTTCGATCGATATCGAGCGGGGCGGATCGGCCACCAACATCGCCGCGCACGACGCCTTCGCGCTCGCCGGAATCGGGCCGGAGGATATCGCGGTCGCGCAGCTTCAGGATACCGAGGCGGGGGCCGAGATCATGCACATGGCCGAAAACGGCTTCTGCAAGGATGGCGAGCAGGAACAGTGGATCGCCGAGCGCCGGACCGAGATCGGCGGCACGCTGCCGGTCAATACTGATGGCGGCTGCCTCGCCTGCGGCGAGCCGATCGGCGCGTCGGGGCTGCGGCAGGTCTATGAAAATGTCGTGCAGTTGCGTGGGCAGGGCGGCCGCCGCCAGGTGCCGGGCGATCCGAAGACCGCCTACACCCATGTCTATGGCGCGCCCGGCGTTTCGGCCGTGACGATACTGGAGCGCTGATGGATCTCGATTTCTCTCCGGAAGAGCTGGCGTTCCGCGACGAGGTGCGCGCCTTCCTGGCCGAACATCTGCCTGAGGCGCTGCGCGCCGGCGCGGCCGCCTCGCCGACCGTCTTCGTCGAGCCCGATATCGGCCAGGCGTGGAACGCGATCCTCAACGAAAAGGGCTGGCTCGCCTATCAATGGCCGGCCGAATATGGCGGCCCGGGCTGGACGCCCGTGCAGCGCTATATTTTCGAGAAGGAATGCGCGCTGGCCGGCGCGCCGAACCTGACCGTGCTGGGGCTCAAGCTGGTCGCGCCGGTGATCTATACCTTCGGCACGCCCGAGCAGAAAGCGCATTATCTGCCGCGCATCCTTTCGGGCGAGGATTATTGGTGCCAGGGCTTCTCCGAGCCGGGCTCGGGATCCGATCTCGCCTCGTTGCAGACCCGCGCGGTGCGCGACGGGGACAAATATATCATCAACGGCTCCAAGATCTGGACCACCCACGCGCATCACGCCAACAAGATCTTCTGCCTCGTGCGCACGAATACCGAGGTGAAACGGCAGGCAGGCATCAGCTTCGTGCTGATGGACATGGAGCAGCCGGGCATCTCGGTGCGGCCGATCCTGACGCTGGCGGGCGATCATGAGGTCAACCAGGTGTTTCTCGACAATGCGGTCGCGCGGGTCGAGGATCGCATCGGCGAGGAAGGCGATGGCTGGAAGATCGCCAAGTTCCTGCTCGAGAATGAGCGTGGCGGCTCCTGCCATGCACCGCGGCTGCTGGCCGATCTCGATGAGGTCGAGCGGCTTGCCGCCGGAGAAGGCGACGGGCACGGCGGCACGCTCGGCGGCGATGCCGACTGGAAGCGCCGGGTCGCGCGCACCCGGCTCTCTGCGCAGGCCTTGGAGATGATCGAGCTGCGCATCGTCTCCGATATCGCCAAGGGCCGCCCGCCGGGGCCGCAAACCTCGCTCACCAAGCTGATCGCATCGAACCTGCGGCAGGAGATCGATCTGCTCGCGGTCGATCTGTTCGGCGAATTCGGGCTGCAGCTTCCGCTTGCGCGCCCGCTCTACGGAGAGAATGCCCCCGCGCCCATACATAGCCAGGCAGCGCAGGTCGCCGCCGCGCGCTATCTTAACAGCCGGGGCTGGACGATCTTCGGCGGCACCAACGAAGTGCAGGCGGGGATTATCGCCCGGACGGTGCTCGGGTTATAATGGGCCACGAATGGCCTTGTCCTTGGCTTAGCCCCTCCCCTGAAGGGGAGGGACTCAAGAACGCAGAAACGAGAGGATGCCCACGATGCAATTGAGCCGGGAGGCGCTGGTGCGCGCCTATCGCCAGATGAAGGTGATCCGCGCCTTCGAGGAGCGGCTGCACGACGAGATCATGACCGGCGAGATCGCAGGGTTCACCCATCTCTATGCGGGGCAGGAGGCGGTGGCGGTCGGCGTGTGCGAGCATCTCGATAGCGAGGACAAGATCGTCTCGACCCATCGCGGCCACGGCCATTGCATCGCCAAGGGCTGCGACGTGCACGGCATGATGAAGGAGATCTGGGGCAGCAAGGAAGGGCTCTGCAAGGGCAAGGGCGGCTCGATGCACATCGCCGATGTCGATCAGGGCATGCTCGGCGCGAACGGCATCGTCGGCGCGGGCGCGCCGATCGCGGTGGGCGCAGCACTTGCGGCCAAGATCGACGGCAAGGGCAAGGTCGCAATCGCCTTTTCGGGTGACGGCGCGTGCAATCAGGGTACAACGTTCGAGGCGATGAACTTCGCGGTCGTCACGCAGGCGCCCGCCATCTTCCTGTTCGAGAACAATCATTATTCTGAGCATACCGGCGTCGATTATGCGGTGGGCACCAACCAGGATATCGCCAGCCGCGCCGAGGCCTTCGGCATGAAGGTGTGGCGCGGCGATGGCTGCGATTTCTTCTCGGTGCACGAGACGATGCGCGAGGTGCTGGAGCATGTCCGTGCCGGCAACGGCCCGGCTGCAGTCGAATTCGATACCGAGCGCTACTACGGCCATTTCGAGGGCGATCCGCAGCGCTATCGCGGCGAGGGCGAACTCGATCGCATCCGCGAGGAGCGCGATTGCCTCAAGGCGTTCCGCAAGAGCGTCACTGAGGCCAAGCTGCTCGAAGGCGCCGATCTCGACAAGGTGGAGCAGGAGGTGATGGCGCAGATCGACGATGCCGTCGCCGCCGCGCGCGCGGCGGAGCGCTCGACCGCAGCCGACGTCCTGACCGACGTCTATATCAGCTATTGAGATCGGGGAGCGCTGACATGGCCAAGATGATGTATCGCGACGCGGTCCTCAAGACGATTGCCGCCGAGATGGAGCGCGATCCCAATGTGGTGGTGCTGGGCGAGGATATCGTCGGCGGCATGGGCACGGCGGGCGGACCCGAGGCGATCGGCGGGATCTGGAGCACGTCGACGGGACTGTACGACAAGTTCGGCCCCAGCCGCGTGATCGATACGCCGATCTCCGAAAGCACCATCATCGGATCGGCGGCGGGGCTCGCGCTTTCGGGCAAGCGGCCGATCGCCGAGCTGATGTTCGCTGATTTCATCGGCGTGAGCCTCGATCAGATCTGGAACCAGATCGCCAAGTTCCGCTACATGTTCGGCGGCAAGACGCGCTGCCCGGCGGTGATCCGCATGGCCTATGGCGCGGGCTTCAACGCCGCCGCGCAGCACAGCCAGTCGGTCCATTCGCTGCTGACCAGCATGCCGGGGCTCAAGGTCGTCACGCCGTCCACGCCCGCCGACGTCAAGGGGCTGCTGGCGCACGCGATCCGCGACGACGATCCGGTGATCTTCCTTGAGCATAAGGCGCTCTACGGGACGACGGGCGAAGTGCCTGACGAGGATTACACCGTCCCGTTTGGCCATGCCCGCCTTGCCCGCGCAGGGCAGGACGTGACGATCGTCACGCTGGGCCTGATGACCGGCTTCTGCGAAGGCGTCGCCGACACGCTGGCGGGCGAGGGGATCGGCTGCGACGTGATCGATCTGCGCACCACCAGCCCGCTGGATGAGGAAGCGATCCTCGATTCGGTGGAAGTGACCGGCCGGCTGGTGGTGGTGGACGAAAGCCCGCCGCGCTGCTCGATCGCGACCGATATCGCCGCGCTCGTGGCGCAGAAGGCGTTCGCGAGCCTCAAGGCGCCGCCCGCGCTCGTCACCGCGCCGCACACACCGATCCCGTTCGCACGCGAACTGGAGAGCGCCTATCTGCCGTCCGCCGACAAGATCGAGGCGGCGGTGCGCAAGACGCTCGACTGGCGCTGAGGGAGGCTAAGCATGGGCAATATTCGCGCCTTCACCATGCCCAAATGGGGCATCGAGATGACCGAGGGCACGCTGGCCGAATGGATGGTGAAGGAAGGCGAGAGCTTCACGCGCGGCCAGACGCTGTGCCTGATCGAGACGGACAAGATCACTAACGAGGTCGATGCCGAATATGACTCGGTGCTGCGCAAGCTGATCGTGCCCGCAGGCGGCGAGGCGCAGCCGGTCGGCGCGCTGCTCGCCGTCTTCGCGGACGCCGATGTGAGCGACGCCGAGGTCGAGGCGTTCGCCGCCAGCTTCAAGGCCGCCGACACCAGCGTCGCCGCGCGCAAGGCCGATGCGCCCGCGCCGCTGCGCGAGCAGGTTGCCGCCACTGCCGCCGCCGTGACCGCGAAGATCGAAACCAACCGCCCGATTAGCCCGGAAGCGCTCAAGCTCGCCGAACGGCTCGGCGTCGATCTCAACGGCGTCGAAGGATCGGGCCGGGGCGAGCGCATCACCTATCAGGACGTCTATCAGGCGAGCCGCCCGGCGGCCGCACCCGCGCTGAGGGGCAAGCTCGATCTACCGCTCAGCCTCGAAAGCTTCTTCGCCTCGCCGCTCGCCAAGCGGCTGGCGCAACTTCACAGTGTCGATCTAGCACGCGTGAAGGGCACCGGCGCGCGCGGCCGCATCTCCAAGGCCGACGTGCTCGCGCTCATCCAGCCGCCGGTATCTCAGCCGGGCGCGGCGCCGTTCGTTCCGGGCGAGAACAGGCCGCGGATCGAGCCGATGGACAAGATCCGCAAGGTTGTCGCGCGGCGGCTGACCGAGAGCAAGCAGAACGTCCCGCATTTCTACCTGCGCATGAACGTCCGCGTCGATGAGTTGCTGGCGCTGCGCAAGACGGCCAATCTGGTGCTGGGCGCGAAGGCCTCGATCAACGATTATCTGGTGAAGGCAGCGGCACTCGCGCTGGTGCAGCATCCGGCGGTCAACATCCAGGTTCATGGCGATACGATCCACCATTTCCCGCATGCGGATATTTCGGTGGCGGTCGCCTCGCCCAAGGGGCTGGTGACGCCGATCGTGCGCTCGGCCGATCTGATGCGGATCGATCAGCTCGCCGCCGCCACCCGCGCGCTGATCAAAAAGGCGCAGGCCGGCAAGCTCGCTTATGCGGATATGGACGGCGGCACCTTCTCCGTCTCGAACCTCGGCATGTTCGGCATCGATCAGTTCGATGCGATCATCAATCCGCCGCAGGGCGCGATCCTCGCGGTCGGCGCGATCCAGCGCGTCTGGGGCGAGGGGCCGGACGGACAGGGCCGCTTCGAAAGCCGCCTGTCGCTCGCGCTCTCCTGCGATCACCGCGCGATCGACGGCGCAGTGGGCGCGGCCTTCATGGCGACGCTGCGCGGGCTGATCGAGGCGCCCGAGGGATTGTTCGGATAGGGTCGGCCGTTCCCTCTAAGCCCCTCCTCTTCAGGGGAGGGGTTGGGGTGGGGCCTCAACACTTGCGCTGCGTCCAGAACGGAAGCCCCACCCCCGTCCCCTCCCCTCAAGGGGAGGGGTGGAGAAGGGATAGTAGTTCAGGCCAGCGCCGCCGCCTTCGCCTCGCACGCCGCGACGATGGGGGCGGGATCGAAATAATAGGGTTTGATCTCGCAGACCTTGCCGTCGCGGAAGCGGAACCATTCGCACAGTTCGGCGGGTGCGAGCGCCGGGTCCTGGAAGCGGAAGCGCACGAGCGCAGTGGCCTGATCGCCCGCCGCCATGGTCGGCCCGCGCTCCAGCCCGGCCACATCCATCAGCCCCATCACCTTGATGTAGAGCGCGCGCAGCGCCGTCTTGCCGCGATAGACGCCGGCCATCGGCAGCGTATCGGCTTCGGTGATGACGAGATCGTCGGCCAGCATGGTTTCGGCGAGATCGAAATCGCCTACGCCCGTGGCGGCATAGAGCTTGTCGACCACCGCGCTGATCTCTTCAGACGTCATCGCATCCCTCCTAGAGTTTGGCCAAATCTTGCCGCCGCCGCGCCTTCGCGCACCTAGTGCTTAAACTAGCTGCCGAACCGCCCCGCGCCGGACGCATAAGATGGCCCAAGTTGATAGGAGGGAGAGGTGCGATGATCATCGTCGCGGGCACAATGACGTTCGATTCGGCGCTGCTGGAGGAATTCGCGCGCGATGTCGCCGCGATGCGGCCCAAGGTGCTGACCGAGGCGGGTTGCCTTCATTATTCGCTGCTGGTCGAAGATGCCGCCGCCGGGCTCGTCAATGTCTATGAGCGCTGGGAGAGCCAGGACGCGCTGATGGTGCACTTCACCCAGCCCTGGATCGCCGAGTTCTTCGCCAAATATGGGCCGCAACTCAAGGGCTCGACCGTTGAGGTGTTCGACGTCGCGGGCGTGCGCCCGTTGCCGCAGCTTTGAGGTGGCCGTGCGCAGCGGGTGGTCTGGGCAAAGGGTGCGAGCGATACGGAACTTGAACCCCTCCCCTTAGGGGGAGGGGATGGGGTGGGGGCTACGTTCTGGGTGCCGCGCTTGTGGCGATGCTCCACCCCCATCCCCTCCCCTGAAGAGGAGGGGTGAATGGCGGATCTCACACAATCTTGAGGATCAGCTTGCCCGTATTTTCGCCGGAGAAGAGGCGCATGAAGGCGGGATAGGCGTTTTCCAGACCTTCCTGCACATCCTCGTCGATGCGCAGCCGGCCTTCGCTGATCCAGCGCGCCATCTCGACGCCGGCTTCCCCGAAGCGTGCGACATGCTCGGCCACCAGAAAGCCCTTGAGCGTCGCGCATTTGACGAGGATCTGCCAGAGGTTACGCGCGCCCACCCGCTCGGCGCTATTATATTCGCTGATCAGCCCGCACAGCACGATCCGCGCGTGCAAAGCGAGGTTCATGAGCTCGGCATCGAAGACGTCGCCGCCGACATTTTCGAAGATGATATTCGCGCCGTCGGGCGCGGCCGCCCGGATCTCGGCAGCGAGCGCGTCGACGCTTTTGCCGCGATAGTCGATCGCCACGTCGAAGCCATAATCCGCGATCAGCCGACGGCATTTCTCCGCGCCGCCGGCGATCCCGATCACCCGGCAGCCCTTGATCTTGCCGATCTGCCCGACCGCCGAGCCGACCGCGCCGGCCGCGCCTGAGACGAGCAGCGTCTCGCCCGGCTGGGGCTTGGCATCCACGAGCAACCCGAAATAAGCGGTCAAGCCCACCGCGCCCATCGCCGATAGAAATTTGGTGGGCGAGGGCACCTGCGAGACATCGATCTTCATCGTGAAGCCGCCCGGCTGCACCAGCGAATAATCCTCGATGGCGTTCAGGCCGAGCACCCAGTCGCCAGCCGCGAAATCGGGATTGGCCGAGGCGTGGACGACGCCGACGGTGGTGGCGCGCACGGGATCGCCCAGCGCGATCGGCGGCATATAGCTCGGCGCATCGTCCATCCAGCCGCGCTGCGCGGGATCGAGCGAGGCATAATGGTTGCGCACCACAAAACTTCCCCCCACAGGAACAGGGATGTCTTCCTCGGCGATATCGAAGTCTTCGGCTACAGGCGTGCCGGCAGGGCGCCGAACAAGCACGAAACGGCGGTTCACGGGCATAGTCCCTTCATCCTTTTTACCTTCGCATGCTGCAAAAATGCCGCACCTGTAACAAATGGCAGTTCGCAAAATGTCCGCCGCGGGACAAATTCGCTGCACTGACAGATCGGCCATACAGGCCTCAATGGGGTAGGATCTATGAAAGCTTCCATGGGGGGCGCGCTGCTTGCCGCGCTATCCACCACCGCACTTGTTTCGTTCGCACCGGCTTATGCGCAGGACGCCGCGCCTGCCGCCGCTGGCGCGCCCGCAGCCGCGACCGATATCGGCGACATCATCGTGACGGCCCGCCGCCGCTCCGAAACGCTGCAGACCACGCCGGTCGCCATCACCGCGGTGAACACCGCCATGCTGGAGGCCAAGGCGGCGGTGAACATCGGCGATCTCCAGGGCGCGGCGCCCGGCCTGCTGATCACGCAGCAGAATTCGGGCGCGCAGGCGGCCAATATCTCGATCCGCGGCCTGACCTACGCCGACATCGAAAAATCGCAGACGCCGACGGTGGGCGTGGTGGTCGACGGCGTTACCATCGGCACCAACACTGGCCAGCTCCAGGATGCGTTCGACATTGCGCAGATCGAAGTGCTGCGCGGCCCGCAGGGCACGCTGTTCGGGGCGAACACCATCGGCGGCGTCATCAACATCACCCGCTCCAAACCGACGATGGAGCCGGGTGTGAAGGCCGAGTTCAGCTATGGCCGCTGGCACACGTGGAGCGGCAAGGCGATCGTCAACTATGGCAATCGCGAAAGCTGGGGCGTGAAGCTCTTCTACTTCCACAACCAGACCGACGGTTTCTACCATAATGTCACCCGCAATACTTCGGATGGCTGGAGCAAGGGCGACAGCTATGGCGGTAGCCTGCTGTTCAAGCCGGCCGGATCGGGCTTCGATGCCGAGCTCACGGTCGAAAATGTGGTCCAGAGCTTCAATCCGGTGGTGAGCAACCTTGCCAACAGCAGCGAGGCATTTTGTTCGCAGGCAACGCTTGATTTCATCGGCGGTACGTTCGGCCTCCCCCCTGGTGCAATTCAGGCGGAGCCGGCCAACGAATGCAATCGGAACAACACGACCGATCTCTACACCACTTTCGGGCAGGAGGCGGACAGCCATTATCATGCGCCGGACGCCACCTTGCAGATGAACTACGACCTTGGGCCGATCAAGCTCACCTCGATCACCGGCTGGCGGCATAGCCGGGAAGAGCAGACCCAGGATTTCGATGGATCGTCGGTCGATCTCTATTATGTCGATCGCCGCCAGCATTATACGCAGTGGAGCCAGGAATTGCGCGGCTCCGGCAAGATCTTCGAAGGTCTCGATTATGTCATCGGCGGTTATTATTTCAAATCCAAATATGATCTGACCCAATGGTCGCGCGTGTTCGGTAACAGCCCGAACATCCCGCCGACCTTGTTCGATACCAATTCGCAGCATGTCGAAGGGCGAACCAAGAGCTATGCCGTGTTCGGCGACTTCAACTGGGCGTTCGCCGACAAATTCCGCCTCTCCTTCGGCGGCCGCTGGAGCCATGACAATAAGAAGCTCACCAACGGCTTCGCCGGCGGCAAGCTGATCGATCCGAACAATGTTAGCGCCAGCCAGTTCGTGCCGGTCGGCTCGGGCGATGCCAGCTTCAGTAAGTTCACGCCGAAGGTTGGCATCGACTATCGGCCCGACAGTGGCACGATGCTCTACGCGAGCTGGTCGCGCGGCTATCGTTCGGGCGGCTTCAGCCCACGCGCCGCGACCGCCCAGACCGCCAGCACGCCGTTCCAGCCGGAAACGGTCGATTCCTACGAAATCGGCGCGAAGCTGCAGCTGTTCGATCGCAAGCTCGATCTCAACATGGCGGGCTATGTCTCCGACTATAAGAATATGCAGCAGAACCTGACCGTCCCCGGCGGCCCCACCGGCAACCAGACGATCACCGGCAATGTGCCCGGCGGCGCGATCATCAAGGGCATCGAGATGGATAGCTCGCTGCGCGTGACCTCGCAGCTCCGCATCAGCGCCTCGGCCGCTTATATGAAATCGCATTTCCGCAATTTCGTGGCCAATGGCGCGCTTGGTGCGCTGATCGTGCCGTTCGATTATTCGAAGAACCGGCTGATCTACGCGCCGAAGTTCACTGGCTCGATCAACGCCGATTATTCGGTGCCGACCAGCTTCGGCAAGGTCACCGCCAATGTCGGCTGGCGCCACATCAGCCCCTATGACGAGCAGCTTTCGGCCGCATCGCTCACCACCATCACCGATGGCGCGGGCAACGTCACCAAGGTCATCGTCAACGGCAATGATCCGCGCGTGCGCACCACCACGCAGGATATCGTCGATGCGAGCGTCACGATCGATTTCACGCTGGGCAATGCGGATGCCTATGCCCGCGTGTTCGCCCGCAATCTGACCGACGAGCGCACCACCACCCACGCCTTCACCGTGGCCGGGCTGTGGTCGTTCGGCATGGCGCTGGAGCCGCGCACCTATGGCGCGACGATCGGCGTGAAGTTCTGACCGTTCCCCCCACCTGGTTGCGTGAAGGTGGAGTGCATTGGGCCGCGATCGGACCATCGATCGCGGCCCGCTTTTTATGAAGAGAGGATGAAGCGATGGGCCGTCTGGCAGGCAAGATCGCATTGGTGACGGGCGCGGCCTCGGTGCCGGGGCTCGGCAGCGCCACCGCCTTCCGCTTCGCCGAGGAAGGCGCAATCCTGTTCGTGACCGATCTCGACGGCGAAGGCGCGGAAAGAACCGCGCAGGCGATCCGCGACAAGGGCGGCGAGGCGACGGCAATGGCGCATGACGTGACCAGCACGGACGCGTGGGACCGCGTGTTCGATACGATCGTGGCCGCGCACGGGCGGCTCGACGTGCTCGTCAACAATGCCGGCATTGCGATCCTGCGCCCGTTCGCGGAGTTCACCGACGCCGAGTGGATCCGGCAGAACGATGTGAACCTCCACAGCGTCTTCTACGGCACGCAGCGCGCGGTGAAGCTGATGCGGCAGGTCGGGCAGGGTGGATCGATCGTCAACCTCTCCTCGGTCGCCGGCATCATCGGCGTACCGGGCTGCGCGGCCTATGCGGCGGCCAAAGGCGGCGTGCGGCTGTTCGGCAAGGCGGTCGCGCTGGAATGCGCGCGCGAGAAGATCCGCGTCAACTCGGTGCATCCCGGCATGATCATGACCAACATGCAAAACGAAGCGCTGCGCGACAATCCCGAGCAATATGAGATCCTGTCGAACATGATCCCGATGGGCGCGTTCGGCGATCCGATCGACATCGCCAATATGAACCTGTTCCTGGCATCGGACGAGAGCCGCTACATCACCGGCGCCGAGTTCGTGGTGGATGGCGGGCTGATCACCGCCTGAGCGCAGCGCGGGGCCAGTACCCCTCCGTCAGCGCTGCGCGCTGCCACCTCCCCCGTCGGGGGAGGATCGTGCTGCGGTCCAGCGGATCGCGTTTTCGACGAGGCGGCGATAGTGCGGATTGTCATAGGCCGAGGGGCCGTCGCCGGGCTGGAGATAGACGAAGCGGCTGTTGAACAAGGTCTTGGTCCAGCCGATCAGGTTCGATCCCGGCGGATGGTCCCAGCCCGCGCGATCGTACATCCGCCCGGCCACAGCGGCGTCGGCGGAATAGAAATGGTCACGGGTGAAGATGCCATTGCTTCGCAGCAGCGGAGTGACGTCTTCTTCAAAGATCTCCGCAAGATAAGGCTCGTCGGTCAGCGTGAAGCTTGGCGGCAGCCCGGCCGTCACCGGGTGATCGCAGACGATCTCGGCCTGATATTCGACGCCATGCGCATAGCCTGAATCGAGGCGCGCCCGCCCGCGCACGACGCCCGGATGATAGAGGAAGCGGCCGCCCAGCCAGTCGCCATATTCGTCCCATGCCGGCCAGCCCGCCAGCGCATGATGCAGCGCGACGAGCCCGGTGCCCTGTTCGAGCAGCGCGCGCAGCCCCGCCTTCATCTCCGGCTCCGGTTCGACATAAGCGGGGGGGCGATCGGGTGCGGCGAAATCGAGCCCGGGCATGTCGTAGAGCAGCAGCGCATCGAAGCCGCGCATACCGTCCGGGTTCATCAGCCGCGCCGCCGCCGGCTGATCGACCATCGTCGCGGCGATGCCCTCCATCGCCTGGAACATCGCATCGAAGGCGGTGCGATCGAACGGATGGCCGCGGACCGCAACGAGGCACTGGATCGGCGCGCGATAGTCGATCGTCGGCATCAGCCGTGCACCCTAACGATCGCCTTGCCGATATTGCGGCCGGTGAGCATGCCGGCATAGGCATCGAGCGCACGTTCGAGGCCGTGGGTTTCCTCGAAGCGCATCGCGAGCTTGCCGGCATCGAGCCATGCGCGCAGCAGCGGCAGATAGGCGCCCGCGCGATCGAGGAAATCGGGCAGGAAAAAGCCGGTGATGGTGAGCCGCCGCATCAGCAGCTGATCGAAGCGGGCAGGGCCGGGGACCGGCGCGTCGCTGTCATAGGTCGAAACCAGCCCGCAGAGCGCGATCCGGCCATAATGCGCCATGTTCGGCAGCACGGCATCGAGCATCGGCCCGCCGACATTGTCGAAATAGGCGTTGATCCCGCCGGGCAGCGCCGTCAGCGCCGCTGCGACATCGGCGTTGCGATAGTCGATCGCCTGCGCCAGCCCAAGCTCCTCGATAAGGTAGCGGCATTTTTCCGGCCCCCCGGCGATGCCGATCACGGTGCAGCCAAGATTGCGCGCGATCTGGCAGGCGAGCGATCCGGTCGCACCCGCCGCCGCCGAAACCAGCACGGTCTCGCCGGGCTGCACCTTGGCGACCTCGACCAGCCCGGCCCAGGCGGTGAGCGCATTGAGCCCCAGCGCGCCGAGATGCTGGCGGACATCGCCGACACCGGCATCGACCTTGGTCAGCGCCGACGTCGCCGGATCGACCAGCGCATAATCGGCCCATTGCCCGAAGCAGCGCACCAGATCGCCCTCGGCAAAGGCGGGATCGCTCGAAGCCGCCACTTTGCCCAGGCACAGGCCCACCATCTTCGATCCCAGCGGCAGCGGCGGCTGATAGCCATCGGTGCGCGGCGTGATCCACATGCGCGTGCCGGCATCCATCGAAAGCCAGTGATTGCGGATCAGCACCTGGCCTGGCCCCGGCGTCGGCACCGGCTCATGCTGCAGTGAAAAGGCCGCAGCAAAATCATTGCCGCGCGGATGATCGTCCAGCTGCCAATAGCGGTTATCAGCCATCATGCGTCTCCGCCCCGGCCAAAAACAGACCGTACCCCGGCGCAGGCCGGGTCCAGCCGGGAAGCGGGCGAAGCTGGACTCCGGCCTGCGCTGGGGTGCCGGCTCCACCGAATGCTATTGCCGGTGGATGTTCTTGAACGTGCGGTGCTTGAACAGCCACTGGCCGTTCTCCTTCACGCAGATGTCGTGATAGACGCCGCGGTCGCGCTTGGTGACGCCGTCCTGGTCGTAGACTTCACTGGTATAGCTGAGGACGGTGGCGCGATCGCCATCGATCTCGATCGATCCCGGCCAGGCTTCGAACATGACGCCGGGATAATGCTTCATCGCCTCCACCCACATGGCGACGATCGCGCCGCGGCCGCTGGTGGTACCGATTTCGGGATAGTCGGGCAGCGACCATTCGCCATCCTCAGCCCAGACCGCGCCCCAGGCGGCGGCATCGCAGCGCGTCACCGCATCGGCATAGGTTTCGATCAGTTCGCGAATGGCGAGCCTGTCCTCGGCGGGGCCTGTGAATACCATCATCGCTCTCCATCATGCGTTTGGTGCCAAGCCTATCCGCCTGCGCCGCGCGGGCAAGCTATGCCAAAGCGCAGGTGGGGGTATTCAAATGTACGGGCTGAGCGACAGGCGCGGCATTTGCTCGGCCGCCCCACCCCAACCCAGCTGGCGCTGCGGCCTTGTCTGGGAGACAAGGCCGGTCGCCAGCTCCTGCAGGGGAGGGGCTTGAGTTAGCGGGCACCTGATCGGCAGAGCCGCGACTGCGAATATGACGCCCGTTTAGCCCCTCCCCTTGAGGGGAGGGGTTGGGGTGGGGCCTTTGCTCCTGGTGTGACGGTTCTAGGATGCGCCGCCGCCCTCGCCTCACAGCGCGATCGGCAGGTCTTCCATCGCGGGCTTGGCGTCGGGGATGGCGATTTCGATCATGCCGGCTTCGGTCCGCAGCGGGAATTTGCGCAGGTCGCGATAGGCGGCGCCCAGGCATTTGCCGCTGGCGAGATCGAAGCGCGCGCCGTGCAGCGGGCACATCACCGCGCCACGCCGGATGCGGCCGGTCGAGAGGTGCGAGGCGGCATGGGTGCAGCGATCGTTGACCGCGTGGAAGCCGTCCTCGGTGCGCGCGATCAGCACGTGCCAGCCGTTGACGATCGTCGCCAGCTTGCCCTCGGCCGGGAAATCGGCTTCCGCCACGATGCCGTGCCAGCTTTCGCTCATCGCCCTCCTCTCGCATCGGCGCACGAAGGCCGATGGCCGCCTTGTGGCGTGCCCTCCCGCCAGGGTCAAACGCTACAATGGGATAGGTGCAGCGGAGGCGGGTGCCAGTCGCCCATGCTCCGCCGCTCGTTCGAAAGCCTGTGGGCGATAGCAAAAAAGCCAGCTGCCAGCCGCCCCCGCCGCTGCCATCCTCCAGCCCTACAAGCGGGCACAAAAGCCGATCGCACCTGAAGGAGCAGCCATGCCGGTCAATCGCCAGGTCGTCCTCGCCAGCCGCCCCGTGGGCGAGCCGGTGCTGCAGAATTTCCGGCTGCAGCAAGGCGCGGTGGCCGAGCCCAAGGATGGCGAGATGCTGGTGCGGGTGCGCGCCATTTCGATGGAGCCGGCGATCCGCGGCTGGCTCGACGACAATGACAAAAATTATTTCGAGCCGCTGCCGGTCGGCGGGGTGATACGCGCCTTGTCGATCGGGCAGGTGATCATATCGAAACTGCCGGGCTATGCGCCGGGGGACTATGTTCGCGGGCTGATGGGATGGGAGGATTATAGCATCGTTAGCGCGGACACCGTCCTCCTCCAGAAAGTCGACATCGCGGAGGATATGCCGCTCACACATTATGTCGGCGCGCTCGGCGGATCGGGGCTCACCGCAATCGTCGGGCTCGACGCGATCGGCCGGATCAAGCCGGGCGAGACGGTGGTGATCAGCGCGGCGGTCGGCGCGGTCGGCCATGTCGCCGCGCAATATGCCCGGCACAAGGGCTGTCGCGTGGTCGGCATCGTCGGCTCGGCGGGCAAGGCGAAGGTCGCGCTGGAGCAGGTCGGCTATCGTGCGGTCGTCAACTATCGCTCGGCCGCCAATCTCGAACAGGCGATCCGCGAAGCCTGCCCCGAGGGAGTCGACGTCTATTATGATAATGTCGGCGGCCCCACGCTCGATGCGATGCTCAACAATATGAAGACGTTCGGGCGGATCATCTGCTGCGGGATGATCTCAAGCTATAATCGCTCGGAGGATCCGCCGCCGCTCTACAATATGTGGCAGGTGGTGGCGCGCGAGCTCGAGCTCAAAGGCTTCCTGCTCTACAGCTATGGCGACCGTCTGCCGGCGGCGCTGGCGACCAATTTGGACGGCATCCGCACGGGCTGGCTCAAGCCGATCGAGAATAAGCGCGTCGGCATCGATCAGGCGGCCGAACTGTTCTGCGAGCTGATGAGCGGCAGGACGACGGGCAAGTCCGTGCTGGAGATGGACTTGCCTGAAGAGGGGTAGTGAGCGGGGCATCAGGCCGGACGGTCAAGGTGAAAATGCTGTTGGCAGTCTCAATCCAAAGTGCGTGACATTCCGTCGCCCCAGCACAGGCAGGGACCCATGTCTCTTTCGGCACTCCGTTCTATAACAATCTCACCAACGAGTCGGACTAGAGACAGCACTATGAGCCATGAGACTATAATACGTGGGCTTAAGGATCTCATCAATGCCGAGCTACTGAGCATACATCCGAACGAACACACCGCCCATGTTCAACGTGAAAGTGATCGCTCGGCAATTATTCTCCACGCTAGTTCCATCGAGACGTGCTTGGTTTATTTGCTCAAAGATAAAATGGGTCACTTAAACGGCGAGGAGATAAAACGGCTTTTCGATTTTGAAGGGCCCATAGGGAGTTTTTCCAATCGCATAAGAATGGCCCACGCATTGAGTTTGATCGACAGGCCGCAAAAGAAGCGCATTGAAATCATCAAAGAAATGCGGAATGCGGCGGCCCACTGCCATGGTGCAGTTTCATTTGAGACCGAGGCAATTAGGCAAGCCGTCTTCGGTCTTTACGGACGATCGGCAGAAACAGTTGAGGAATGGCCGGGAAACCAAACAAGGATTTTATTCGATCTTTTTTGCGTCAACTTCACCTCCAAACTTACGGGGGACGATAGAGCGCTGAGTCCTGAGGAGGTCTTTAGCGTGGCTTTAAATCGGCGTGCTGGGAGGCAAGAACCATCGCCCGATAAATAGCTGGAAGCATCACGCAAAACTCATCTTGGATGGGGTTGAATAAGCATGCGGCGTTTACACCCGCCTCGATCATCTCATTAGTAACTTCAATCTCTGACGCTGGCCTGTCGGTCATGACCTATACTCGTTTGATGCAAAAGACATAATCGCCTCTCTTTCGATCAAAGAACCCGCTCTCGATCGGAGTTGCTTGCCTGATCCGGCGCCGCGCGCGAGCGGAGATGTCGTTGAATTGGTAAGAGACATGGATGCCAGCCTGCGCTGGCATGACGGGTGGAAGCTCGATCCCGTAACGCCATCACCATGCCCCCGGCGTATCAAGGCCGAGCAGCGCCCATTGCAGCGCCACGATCGGGGCGGTGGCGAGGATGGTGCGGGCGATGGAGCGCGCGAGGCCCCGTCTCATGCCTTGCCGCTGTCGAACGCGGCGGAGGCGACGCGGGCGGCGCGGCTGGTGGGCGGGTTGCCGAACAGATCCTGCGCGTCCTCGGCGCCGAGCCCGAGATCGCGCTTCAGGCCCGCGATGATGCCGTGCAGCTCGTCGGTATATTGCACGCGCTGGAAGGCTTCGCAGACGGCGATTTCGGCATGATCCTCGTCGGTGTAGCGCCGGCCGATCGCCGAACGCTCGATCAGCAATTTCTGATAGACGCCGATCGCGTCGGCCAGCCGGGTGACGGCATGCAGCATCGTTACCGCCTCGCGCCGCCGCCGCGCCGCGAACGGATCGCTCTCGCAGGCGGTGAAGCCCGGTTCCTCCTGCGCGGATGCGGGCCGGCTCATGCCCACGGGCTCGTGCTTGAACGATGGTCCGCCGGGTGCAGCATGATCGGCATGAGTCCGTCTCCACTGTTTGACGGAACATGCATTACGTAAAACGTAACAACACATCAATACTAATATCGTAATATCAACTCGTGCCGCACCGAATCATCGGCGCGCTGCCGCGCTTCGATACGCCGTGCATCACCCGAAATGATAAAGCGCCATGCCGATGAACATCAGGCAGCCCGCATAGAGCAGCGCGGGCGCCTTGAGGCTGCGACGCCATAGCTCGACCATGCCTTCATTCAGCCCGATCATGCCATCCTCGATCCCGGTTCGCGTGCGGCGCGAATCTCGCAAACATGGTTAACATGGTTTTGCGCGCATAACCATCGCTGCGATGCAGGGCGGGCATCGGCGGGCGCAAAGCGCGCCCGCGCCCCTTTTTCCGCTTTGCCGCCGCGCGAAATTATGATCTAGTTCCGTTCCAGCAGCGAGGGGAGAGCCGCATGCTGAAACCGAACAAAGCCAGCGCGAAATCCAGTCCATCGAAGACATCCGCCACCAAGAGCACCGCCAAGGCCGCGAAAGCCGCCAAGCCAGCGGCGCCCGCCAAACCCGCAGCCGCCGCGAAGCCGGCAGCCGCAGCCAAATCTGCGAAGGCGGCTAAGCCCGTGCCCGCCAAGTCGAAAGCTGCCAAGCCTGCCGCCGCCGCGAAACCTGCGACTGCGACCAAGCCCGCAAAAGCTGCGAAGCCGGTAAAGGCGGCGGCAAAGCCAGCGGCCACTAAAGCGGCCAAGCCTGCGAAGCCCGCGCCCGCCAAGGCGGCCAAACCCGCTAAGAAGACGGTGACGGCTGCGAAGCCTGCCAAGTCGGCGCCGGCAAAGTCGGCAACCGCGAAGCCCGCTAAAGCCGCCAAACCGGCGGCGGCCAAAGCCAAGCCGGCCAAGGCCGCGACCACCAAAGCGGTCAAGCCTGCCAAGCCAGCGCCGGCCAAGAAGGCGAAATAACCAGGCACTGCGGGACGGCGAAGGCGCGTCCGGGCTAAATCATCGCTCGTTCAATCATAACCGTTCGTTTCGAGCGGAGATTCGAGCATGTCGAGAACCGAAGTCGAGAAACCCGTCAGTGGGCCGGCTCTCGATACGCTTTCTCGACAGGCTCGAAAGCTACTCGAACCAAACGGCGGTAACTCCAATTGAATGGCTGCCCCTTTATACGTGGCCGATCCCCAGCAGAACCATCGCGACGACGGCGACGCCGCGCACCTCGTTGAGGATCAGTAGCGACGTCCCAATCACGAATGGCCAGCGCACCGTCATGTCAGTTCCTTTCGCGGGGAGAAAGCGCAAGCGCGCACGGAGCAGCGCGCGGAAAAGTGGGTACCGGTTTCCGCATAAAGCGATGCGGTAACAAAGGATATAGAGTCCGCTGGATCATTGGGGCGGGGTAAGGCGGTTCACGCGCGAACGGGGCTTGCGTGCGACGGGCTTCCCGCTGGCGGCGCGGCCCGCCTTGGCCGCCTTGACCAGCGCCTCGCGCTCGGCGAGTCGGTCCCACACCTCGGCCGCGTGCAGATGGCGCTCGCGCACATTGGGCGTGTCCGCCACCAACGCCAGCGCGCGCTCCGCATCGGCCCGTGTGCGGTAGAACTCGCCATGGTCGCTTTTCACATGGTTTAATACGCTTGCGCGGGCATTTTCTTTCCCTCGCGATTCAAATTGTTTCAGATTGGCACAAAAGCGCGGGGCGGGCGCGGTCTTGCGCCATTGCCCTCGGGTCAAGCCAAAGCGGCCCAGCGTTGCCCCGGCACCCGGATCAGTCGCGCCATGAGCTGGGATTGGGCGCGTGTTTGCAAATCGAACTGTTGAATAGTGCACAATAATATGGCGTGCCGTTTCAGACAATTTTCTCTTCAATGTCGAATTTATTCCAAGATCAAAGAAGAGATGGACTTTTGTTCGGCGTCGCGCATGATGACGTTGGTTAACGGGGAGGTGATCATGCGAGTCGGAATTGTTGCGCTTCTTGCCTTTTCGGTCAGCACGCCTTCCTTCGCGAAATATGCCGTGATCAGCCAGGTCAAGAACGCCGTGGAAACCTTCGAAGAGTATAATGTCGGGGACATTGTAACCTTAACCGGAACGCCCACGCCCTTTTTGAGCTTTCGCGGCATAGTGGAGGAGGAGAACGGCAACAAATATGTGGAGCTGTTCAATAGCAACCCGTACGATCGCCACATCGGATATGCTTCGTTTGTAACTGTCGGCTGGCATGGCGGCGCTGGAAACGATCCAGATCCCAAGGCCGGTTTGGATACGAAATCCACCATATTCTCGATCGACGTGCTATCTCAAAACGGCGGCGGGATTTTCAACAGCGGGCAGGACTATCTGAAGGGAACGCCCTTCGCCATCATCCCCGCCGGCGGCTGGCATACAGTCGCTTTCAATCAAACGGATGACGACGCGGCGTATCGCTTCAACGGCCCTGGTCTGGCTCCCTTCAAGATCGATAATATCCGCTATTCGGCGATCACCACAAAAATTCCCGAGCCTGCGAGCTGGATGATGATGATCGCCGGCTTCGGGCTGGTCGGCGGAGCGATGCGGCGGCCGCGCCTGATCTCGCTCGAGGCGCGCTAAGCGCGGGGGCCCCGAGGGCGGTGCTCCAATTGATTCATTCCATAATGGATCGGTCTACTGGACGGGCCGCACCCGCCGCGCCAGATCGGTCTGGTTAACGAGGAGCTGATCACGCGATTCGTTGCTTTTGCGTTGCTTACCACCTCGTTTCTGGCCGCGCCGGCCTCGGCCAGGATCGACAATATCCGCTACTCGGCCTTCACCAACCGGATCCCGGAGCCGGCGAGCTGGATGATGATGATCGCTGGCTTCGGCATGGTCGGCGCGGCGATGCGGCGGCGTGCGCCAAGGTCGGCAGGTTCGATGTAGGCGTCAGCGGTGTAGTCTTGTCTCGGGACAAGGCGGAAGCGATTGGAAAGGAAACGGGTATGCGATTGGCATTGTGCCTTATCATCGGCGTGCTGGCGGCCGCCCCCGCTTCAGCCAAGCTCTATCAAATCACAGTGGACGGTACGCTTACCGAACAGCTCGCGCCCGGCAGCGATGCCAATCTGGCGGTCGGCAGCAAGGTGACCGTGACGATGCGCTTCGATAGCCGCTACGTGGAAAATGTGCCGAGCTTCGGCTATCAGGTGATCAGCCCCTATTTCTCTGAAGAGGATAAGTCAGGCGTTTTTCAAGGGACCGCACTCGAAACGACCGGGCGCACATTTTTCCGGATCGACGCGCCGGGATTGACCTGGACGACGCGTTACGATGAACTGGACGGCTTCCCTTTCTATTTCGTTGATGAATCGGCGATCGGCGGCCCGAACTTTTATTTTGGACGGCCGATCATCTTGTTCAGCGGTTCGAAGGTCGTCGGCTTGTCCGGCTATATGTATAGCGGCGATGGGAGTGGTCCGCCGACACTGACGCTCGGCTCCGAACCGGGGACCGGCGAGCGCTATGTTACGCTCGATGGCAACGGACAGCCGGTGGCGCATGCGACCTATACGCCCGCGAAACTAAGCGCTAATTTCCTGATCGACAACAGCGGCACCAATCCAATCAACCAGTATAAGACACCGGGCTTCCGCGGCGTGTGGGATTTCGGGCACTCGAGCGTGACCGCCGTTCCCGAGTCCGCATCATGGATGATGATGATCGCTGGCTTCGGCATAGTGGGCGGCGCGATGCGGCGGCGCGGTCAGCGCGGCCGCTCCCATGTCGAGCTGGACGCAGCATAGCCGCTGCCTGTCGTTCGCCAGCATCGGCATCCATGTCTCTCAGATAGTGACGACCGGTCCGATCGGCATCAGCCTGCGGCGGGGCTGCAGGCGCTCAGCGCTGAGGCGGGCCTCCGTCGTCGGCTTTTTCCGGAGCGGACCGCTTCGCAAGCACACGGGTGGTGCGCTCGGCCTGTTCGTGCGAGCGCATGATCCGCTCGCGCCTGCTCAGCATCATTGCGGAAGGCGCGCTCGCTGGCAGCCCTGGCACGCTCGGCGGCGCGCTGGGGGTGGCGAAGGATGGAATCGAGGGGCGTAAAACGCAGCGGCGCGCCACTGGTTCACCGCTCGGCACGAGCGTTTGAGGCAAAAACTTTATCCACCGGAAAATCGCCGTTAACCGGCCTAACTAACTGACCCTGCTCACCACTCCTCAACCTCCCGCGGCAACTTTGCCGATGGGAACGATAGGGTCGCTCTAAGAAAATACTTGTCGCGTAGGAATTTTCCTACGAGAACAAAAACGGAACAAGGAAGGGTGATTCGATGGCAGATGTCGCGTTGGGGCAGCCAGCGTGCGGGGCCGGCTGCGCGCCGTGCGAGCTTGGTTGCGCGCTGCTCACATTCATGCTTGCGGGCGTTCGCCGCGAGGTCGCGACATTGCGAGACGAACGGCCCCCTCGATCATCCCCGGCTTGGCCAGCATGGCAGGATCGCTTTGCACAAATGCAATCAGCTCAAGAACAGCTTGAGCAAGAGTGTCTGCTAGCGCGTCCGTTTCAGCTCGCGGTGCATATCGCAGGACGGCCGCCAGCACCGGCTTCAACAGCGCGTCATTAACCGCGCTGCCCTCCGCGGCCGGTAGCGGCTCCTCGACGCCGAACGCGTCGATCAGCGCGGCCGCCTCATCATAGCTGAGATCGCGCTCGCCCTTGAACATCTCGGTGATGCGGGGCGCGGCGAGGCCGAGCGCGCGCGCCATGTTCGCGCGCGATCCGGCGCGCCGTTCGATCGCGCGGAGCAGATCCATCTTCGGCAGCATGGCGCAAGGGTGATCGGGCCCCGATGGGACGTCTATAACGAAGATCGTAATAAAATCGCTTGCACAGACATTACGCAATACGTAACATCGAGTCATGCAGAGCGCGAAGGACATCATCGATCCGCAGGATTGGACCTGCGCGGTGGCGGCATGAGCGCGGCGACGGTCCTTTGGCTGATCGCCGGGATCCTGGCGGCCAGCACGCTCGCGATCATCGGCATCGCCTGGGCGTGCCGCAATGTCCGCGAGGAGGGCGGCGGACCTTGGTGGGATTAGCCGGCGCGGAGACGCACGCAATCGAACGCGCGCTTCGTCCCCTGAAGCGCGGCAGCAGGAGGCAGCATGATCGACATGATGACGGTTTCGGTGCCGACGGCGGCGTCAGCGGCGCGCGCGGTATGAGCACGCTCCACCCCCACGCCCACACACTCGCGGCCTGCACGCTGATCCCGCCCGGCGCGCGGATCATCATCTGGGAACGCAAATTCCGGCTGCTCAACGCCGATGGCACGATCGGGCCGGTGCCGTTCACGCTTTCGCGCAAGGCGAGCTTTGCCGCCGCCGAGCTTGCCGCCGAATATCAGCTCGGGAAATCGGAATGATCCGGCCGCAACAACATTCCGCGCCACGCCCCGCGCCCGCGAAGACCGGCGCCCGCACGCCGCAGGAGAATGAAGGCGATGCGATCCTCGGCGCGGTCGCGGCGGAGCGCAAGGCGGCTGAGCTCGGCTCGGCCCGGCTGCTGCGCGCGCTCGTCGCCTATCATCGCAAATATCATCCGGATTCGGCGGTGGCGGCGATCGGCTTCCCGCGCAACGCGAAGGGATGAGCGGCGTGCGTGCCCCGAGCCGGCCTCCTCCTGCCAAGGGCGCGCGCAACAGCGGCTGCCGCCAGGGCCACCGGCATGAGAGCGTGCGCGCGGCGCGCCGTTGCGATGCGCTCCACCTGCTCGAGCGCGCGGGCGAGATCAGCCAGCTCGAAATCCGCCCGCATTACTGGTTTCACATCAATGGCGCGCCGATCGTGCAGCTCAACGGCCGCCGCATCGGCTACCGCCCCGATTTCCGCTACCGCACGCGCGGCGGCAGGATCGTCTGCGAAACCTTGCGCCATGCGCCCAAGGGCAGCGATCGCGAGGCCCAAGGCCTGCGCGCCGCGCTCTTCCGTGCGCTCTATCCGGAGACGGAGCTGCGCGAACTATGAGCATCGCGCTGCTCGCCGCCGCCTGGGATCTGGAGATCGGCAGCACCGAAAAGATGGTGCTCATGTGCCTGTGCGATCATGCCAATGCGGAAGGCGCGTGCTGGCCCAGCGTCGCGCGCATCTGCCGCAAGACCTCCAAATCGGAACGCACGGTGCAGGCCGCGCTCAAATGGCTGCGCGAGGCGGGCTATTTCACGGTGGAGCGCCAGCGCGGGCCGACCCCGCTCTACCGGCTCGATCCCAGCAAGCTCCGCACCCCCGCAGATGTGACACCCCCGCAGCATCCGCGCCGTGCCCCCGCAAAAGCTGCGCCCGAACCTTCAGGGAACCCCCAAGACTCTGATTGTGCGCGGGGTTTGGATGATGGGGATGCGGGGGAGGGGATGCCTGCGCGTGCCGCTTCGCTCCCGCCGTCAAGCCGGGACGCCGCTTCGACTTCTTCGTCTTCAGAGGAGCCTGCCTTGATCATCACCCGTTCGTTTCGAGCCGGTTCGAGCTTGTCGAAAACCGAGGTCGAGAAAGCCGCTGAGCCACCGTTTCTCGATACGCCTTCTAGGCAGGCTCGAAGCCTACTCGAAGCACGCGGAGGGGAGGGGGATGCCGTCCCCATCGCCAGCGGCGGCGAGGAAGTGGAGGCCGCGCCCACCCGCAGCGATGCAGCAGCCGCACCCAGCGCCGCACGACGGGCGCGGGGCAAGGCGCAGGCGCGGTTCGCGCTCCCCGGCTGGGTTCCGGCCGAGCCGTGGGAGGCGTTCGTCGAGATGCGGCGCGAGACCGGCCACAAGCTCACCGATCGCGCCAAGCGGCTCGCCGTCGCCGAGCTCGAGCGGCTGCGCGACGCCGGCGAGGATCCGGGCGCGGTGCTCGATCAATCGACGCTCCGGGCCTGGCGCGGCCTGTTCGCGGTGACGCGGGCGGACCGCTGGGGGCGCGGGCGGCCGGACCCGCACGGCGAAAGCTGGCGCGGCGGCTATGGGGCAGGGCGCGGCGCCCATCCGGCGGCGCAGCGGGCGGCGGGTGCGCCCGTGCGAACGCCGCTGCCGGTGACGGCGGACGGGCGGGTGACGCGCGAGGGCAGCATACGCGCGCTGATCGAGCGCGCTGCGCTCTACCGCAAGATCGGCCGCGAGGACGATGCCCGCGCCGCCGAACGCGACGCCGCCCGCCTGCGCTGCGCCCCGCCCGCCGGGGAGTCGACGCTGGAGGGCAGGGGCGGGGTCGCGGCAAGCGCGGCGGGCTCCGGACCCGCCGATTGCGCCGGCGTACCAGATCGTCGGCCTGCAAGCAGCGCCGGGGGCATGCCGGATCATGGCCGGGCGAACGGCGGCGGGGGCGTGCCGGATCCTGGCTCTGCGAACAGCGGAGGGCGGGGGGCATGAACCGCCGCGGCCGCCCGCCGGGCCAACTCACCGTGCGCCGCGCGCAGGTGCTCAGCTATTGGCGCAAGCACGGCCCCTGCACGCTCGGCCAGCTCGTCCGCGCCTGCAACTTCCAGGACCGCACCGCCGCCCGCCGCGTCCTCAAGGACCTGCGCAAAATGGGGGAGATTTAGGACGTTGGCTGAAAGTAGCACTATGACGAAGATTGAGATGAGGTTTGCGGGCCGCTCTAAGCATCAAAAACGTTGCCATAGGGTCCTCAAAGATAAGTCCTTTGTTTCTAGCGCAATTTCAAATCGGCGAGACAGGGTAACAATTCTAGACACTATTTACTTGCCAGTTGATCTTATGAAAATCATTACTCTGCGTCGCCATAGTGTTGCAGAGGGGTTCACAATGCCGCTAGAAAATGTTACGATCGGCCGAGTTTGCCTGCATGAAGTTCATCGCCGACCTGAGGAAGGCCCACAACTTGCGCCTACGTATAGTCAAGAGCTTCTTCAATTTGACGCTGAAGCTATGGCAGCTTTCCGCAGCCGGGTCGTGGCCGCCTTTAAAACGAATGCTCAATGTATGGAAATGTCCATACGAGAGCACGGAGCCGGTAGCGCCATCGAATGTGGCGCGGAAATCGTTCGACTGCCTACGCGCTCATTCGTGAGCCACTCCCGGGCATTTGCCGACGCGCTGGCGAACGCGCAGGCGTCGAGACAAATTCCCGGGGGCCTCATGGTTGTCTTCGACGGAACCCTCGGCTATCCGGCGACTACATTCTTCGGGCTGATGAAAGCCGAACTTCACGGAGGCTTCATCAAAACAGACGATCTGCAGGCGAGATTTGTCAACGACCTTTTCCTCAGCCCTAAGACGAAGCTTTATAAAATTGGAATATTCATCAGCGATGGCGCAGATCCCCGCCCCGACTTACCAGAAGGATGGCGTGCGATAGTGTACGATAGCGCTATGACCGCCGCACAGCGCGACAATGCGGCAACATATTTCTATAGCACCTTTCTTGGCCTTGATGTTCCGCATAACGCAGCTCAGCAAGTAAAGAGATTTTTTGAGCAGACCAAGGTGTTTATAAAGTCTACAAACCTACCAGAGAGCGAAAAGGTTGATCTATATAATGGGCTTTATTCCTATCTAAAACTGGATCGCGGCAATAGCATCCAAACGTCAAGATTTGCTGAGGCATTCATGGAACGGGAGTTGGCTGAAAATTATCTGCAACATATGCGGGGGGTGCGCTTTCCTGCAGGGATTATACCGAAGGACTTAACCGAAATTTCGGGGGTTTTAAAATGGCGTAAGCTGCGTTTTCCGCGGGCTATCACGCTGTCTGGTCCTCCGGATGCTGTCCGTGACCTCGTTTCCGTCGAACGTGTTAATGGCGACGGAGATGCGATCTGGACCCAGATTACAATTCGCGGCGAACTGCAGAGCCAAGAATGACAAGGGAAGGCGACTTTCTTGCGAGGTGGTCGTCAGAAAAAGCGATCTACTTCGCATGGGGGAAATTTGTATCGGAAGAAGTTCAAAAGCGTTTGATTCCGGTCATTTCTCCGATTCAACCTAGCTACTTCCTGCGAACGCCGGTCATCCCCCGGATTAAAGATGATCAAAAATTGGTTGAGAAAGCATTTTATCGTAAAAAAAACTACGAGCATCCGTACGATGATATCACGGATAAGGTAGGCACGCGCTTTGTGGTTCTTCTCGGAAGTGACATCCGGATCGTTGAAGAAGCTCTAGTCTCCATACAGGGGTGTGTTTTTTCCAAAGATCGAGATTATGAAGAGGAGCAACGAAAGAACCCGCTTCAATTCGATTATGCTGCTGTGCATTTCGTAGTTCGCACGGCGGAGTGCCTGCGGTTCAACGATATAGAAATTCCTGCCGGTACATCGTGTGAAGTTCAAATTAAAACGCTGCTTCAGCACGCGTATAGTGAACTCACTCACGACACGATATACAAACCTCAGATAGAAGCAACTCACTTCATGCAACGCAATGCTGCAAAGGCGGTGGCACTGCTGGAGGCTACGAATGATTACTTTGAAAGGGTGGCTACCGATGTCCGCTCTGCTCTTGAGTCTGTTAGGACTATGACCGCAAATCTTTCAATAATCTATCGAAAAGCGGTCGGAATTGACCCTAAGCCGACGGTGCTCGAAGGTCTTCTCTTAGATGCATATGAACAAACGACGAACCCAGGTGGCCTTCTTGCGATTGAGAATTTCCTTGAACAGAATCCATTCATCTCAGATCAAATTAAGATGCACGTAGCTGAACATAACCCAATCTTTTCTCAACCTTCTGTACTGTTAGTTTATTTTGCAGTTCGTCAGTCTATTCACAAGGCAATAGAGGCTTGGCCTCTGACCGAAGTCGAAATGGAACCCTTGCTGAACGATCTCGGTGAAAGTGTGAATTAGATTTACGCTGGTGGATCCCGTCGCGCACCAGCCCCTTTGTATTTACAGTTAGCGCCATCTTTTCGGTAATGGTAGTGGCATTTGATAGCGCTTCTCTCATTGCTACCAGGTCAGAAACGTCAGGTGATGGATCAGTGTCGCGTCAAACCTGATATAGCAGCCGGTATTTGCATCGTGAATGACGGCGAAATTCCCCCAAGGAGATAATCGTTAGCTAATCGACGGATATGCGCCTGGCGATCCGCGCCCATATGGCTCCGCGCTGAACGGCGCCCTCATCATTCGTAAATGGGAAATGGCTATGTTCGCGGACGGGCTGGCCTGTCGTGTACCGTCAGCCTACGAGCCGGGAGGTCGCTTCGGGCCTCCCGCCTCGATCCACTCGATCTTAGCAGTTTCCTGGCTTGCCGTCGGCGCATTCACTCACGGATTTGATGTCTTTGCCCGCGCCGTGAATCGTGTTGCAAGCCGAAAGGAGCAATCCGCTTGAAAGCGCCAGCGCCAAGACAATCCTTGTCATCATCCCATATCCTCTCAGTGCCCCGATCCGCTGCGTGTGGAGCTCCGCTGGGATCTACAGCCCTTGCGACTGGCAGTTCCACGGGGCCGCTCCTGTCGGTGAGTCATGCGCGCGGACGGCCTCAATCCCGGATCGTGCATTGCCGCTTGCGGCGCATCCATTGGTCATGCGGCCGCTTCTCTTCGATCACCTGCTCGAACGCCTGGGATATGCGGCAGGCACCCCAAAGCCGCCCGCGAGCTAAAGACGGACGACGATCCGGCGCGGTTTGGGCGGAGGTTGGGAAGCTGGCGACGTAGAAGCCAGAGGATCAAAAGCCGAAGGGGTAGACCGTTGGCGGAGCTCAAGCTTAGCTTCGCAGAGCAGTTCCCTCGCCCGATCCATACTCGCGTGCACTTCTTCCTGAACGTGCTCGATGTCGATAAACGGTTCCTCGTCCATCAGTGCCACTGCTGTCCTTCGCTAACAGCGGCAAAACACTAACTCACATTTAACCGTTCCACGAGCTGGCGCCGATGATGCACGGGCCGTGGTAATTACGCAATCGCCACTTAATGCCCCTCGATCGTGCGCCCCCGGCCCGTGGCGCCGTCAGCTCCCGATACTGGCCAATGAACTCCTCCATCGGCCGGCGGGTCGGCCTGAATCGTGTTGCAAGCCGAAGCGATGCGCAAGGCGGTGGACGCCTGAGTTCAGAATCGGAACAATTGCGGCTCGACTATATCGTTGTCCTCCCGGAACAATAAAGCTGTAGAAAAACACATGGCCAAAAAGGTTCAAAATGGACCATTATGGGTCGCGTGTAGCGTTTTATCGTGCAGGGCGCCGAAAACGGCTGCGGCAATAACAGATTTTTAAATTGGTACGCCTACAAGATAGTGAACGGCCATGTCGTCCACACGGCCGGTCCTTGCGGAAACGCGGGAGGAACTAGCGGCGCTCAACGGCGGGATTATCCATGTTTAACCTAATCGAAACCCCGGCACCCGGCTTCATCAAGCCGATTACCACGGAAGGCGATGCGGTCCTTATCCGGGCCGCTGCCATCATCTCCATCCAGAGAGCCGACCGAGCGAGCGAGACTGCTATCAAGGTCACGGACGGAACGCATTTCTATGTGCGGGCAACCGTGGCGGAGCTGGAAACGGCGCTAACGGGAGCCCAGCCAGGCTCGAAGGCAGAAAATGGGAGCGCCCACAGGGCGGCGCCAAGGACTAACCTGAGGAGCATCGCGGTCCCCAGCGCATAGGCAAGGACCTTGAATAGATGAAGATAACCAACGGCTGAGAATGCCGCGAACATTCTTCACATATTCATCCCAATGCGCGTCGTCCTACTCGATCAATCCTTCCATCTCCAAATCCTCGCGGCTCACCCATTCGGGCCAGGGCTCATCCTTGCCGAACTTGCCGGCCGCGCCCGCGCCGAAATGAGGGATGCCGGCCTCAACGACCATGACCG